>Ga0315338_1000112_pt1 | contig 365395 bp, 298 predicted proteins | sample ASW8metaG_FD_204518 | JGI IMG/M metagenome (GOLD analysis project Ga0315338, IMG submission 204518) | Ammonia-oxidizing marine archaeal communities from Monterey Bay, California, United States - ASW #8 | ecosystem: Environmental > Aquatic > Marine > Coastal | place: USA: California | collected... | reverse complement strand
CACTAGGCGTACTGCCTCCGACTTGAACTCCGATGTGTAACGACGTCGCTTCTTGCTCATCGCTGTGAACCTCCTCACGAAGAGCTTACACCCTTCTCGGAGCGCCCACTATTCATGGGGAAGTCCAGACAGTGACCTTGTCCTGAGTGTGCCAGGTACCTCCGCGGTGCTCATACTCACGAAAGACGTCTGCAGCGAACCGCACGAGCAGTCGCTTCGACGGGAGGTGGTAGCAGACGTAAAGCGAATCTCGTTGCGCGAGCAGATAGTTTAGATTGGTGCGAGCGATCTCGACGCTCACGGAGCCATCGACGTTCGGTCGTAATTCAGTACCTTTCAGCTGAACGTGGACGCGAAGATTCGTAACCGCTGACTCATCACGTGCTTCGATCTGGACATCGGTGCCGTAATCGTGGCGATCTCTCTGCTGCGAAAGGAAGAACACGCCCGCGTCGATGGCGGCAGCGAAGGCCGACTCAGCCGCTTTGGCTATGTCGTGCGTATTGTGTCGAATGGGAAGGTCGTCGAGATGATCCAAGGCTTGTCTCGTTGCAGCTAATCATGCCAATCCGTACGCTGTCGTCGACGGCTGCATGCCTCTTCGATGCTCCCATGTCACCGCTCGTCGCGCGCATCCATCGCTGGCGCCCAAGGTGGTTTGACGCACGCGCGTTGATGGCCACCGTTCTACTCCGCCAGAGTTCGCTTCCGAATCGAAAAACGAGCATCGGCTCTTGTCCGCTCGATTGCCGATGAATCTCCGTCGATCGGATAGCGATCCAGGAAGTCCAAGTTCCGCCGTGTCCCAATATACCTCAAGCATTCCACCACGACCTCCAAACCGCGAACAGTGCGATGGGCGGATAGCCACTCGTCGAGAAGTCGCAGCTGCCGCGCCGGGAACTTTCGAATCAGCAGTCCGTCCTCTGCTCACGCCAGCTCTACAAGGTTGAAACCGATCAACGCGTACGCGCTCAAACAAGGTCAGTTCGCCGAAGAATACTGGTCGATCGGTTCGGGCCCGGAGTGCAGCGAAAGCAAGTGTTTCATCTGACGTCACCGGGGCCGTTCCTGGCCGGACAACAAGCCCGAACTGGCCCAGCAACCGCCCAATGAATTCTGTTAATCTGGCGATTGAGGCGGCCATGCTCGCAGCCGGACTTCACTCCCCTCACGGGGACCATCCCGCACTGTGGCGGCGATTCAGAGATCCCGGTGCACGGGCAGAGTCATCAGGATCCGTGTCGCTGCCGGCGAGGACCAGCTGGCCTTCGAGTCGATCAAGCGGCAGGTCGAACAGATGCACAAGACGACAGATCGTGTTTCTCGACATTAAACCTGCAAACCTTGTGGCCGCCTTGAGAAGCCCACAACGATCGCCGCCTTGTTGTCGGTGAGTAATTTTCCAAACGTTTGGAATTTATCCGCGTGACGGTCATGACAGTGCTCGATTCTACCGATTCCTTCAGCGCTCCCTTGCGTGTTGCTGACCACAAGGCCTTACCGATGCTCCAACGGCTAAAGAAGCGATTCCGCGAGAAGCGGCCTGATGACCTCTGGTCTCCGCGAGCCGATGCCCTTTGGAAGAGGCTCAAGCACAGGCGGCAGGTGGATACGGGATCGTGGAATCTCTGATAGCTAAAGGGAGGGATCCCGACTTGGGGTTCCGCGCCCTGCTCCACGTGCGGCTCCCTACAACGTGGCGCAGGAACCGCGACCGGAGTCGAACACTTCAGCTCTTACCTCCTCCTTCGTGATGCTCGGATGTCGCCACCTATGATCGCTCCGACCGCCAGCAGCACTGCAAGCAGCAAGAAGATCTCCCAGGCGCCAAACAGAAACGCGGCGACTCCGGCGATGAGCAGGACGCCGTTGAGGTAATCTTGATTCAATTTGCGACGTGCAGACATTGAGCCTCCCAGAGACAGGGGAACTGGGACATCACACTGCGAAGACCACATAGGGGTGCTCTTCGGCAGTCGTTTCCCATTGGACACCCTGAATTCTGAGCAGCGTCAGGCCGATTCAAGTACGCTTCGACTATGTCTTCCGACCTCGCGTCATCTCATGCTCCCGCGGGCATCCACATTCTCGTGTATGTTGGGTTGCTTCTGCTGGTGAGCCAGGCCGGCGGACGTCTGGCGGTGGTCGTCGGTGCCCCGCGTGTGTTTGGATACCTGCTCTCCGGACTGTTCTTCGGACCGCCGGTGCTGGGCGTGTTTCACCAACGTCTGGTGCGGGAGGAACTCACGCTTTTCACCGACGTGGCCCTCGCACTGATTGCGTTTTCGATCGGCGGTTCGCTACGACTGGAGCGTGTGCGACGGCTAGGAAAGCCGATCCTATGGATCACACTGCTACAGGCGGTCGGTGCAGGACTGCTCGTGACGTTCACGCTAAGTTTGACCATCGGTTTCTTCGCCGAAACCAGTCATTTCTGGACACGCGTCTTTCCGCCGATCGTGGTGCTGGGGGCAGTATCCGCCGCGACAGCGCCGGCGCCCATCTTGGGCATCGTTCGGCAATATCGATCGCGCGGGCCGCTGACCACGATTCTTCTGGGAGTCGTGGCCTTGGACGACGCCTTGACAATTCTGTTCTTCACCCTCGCAATCACGGCGGCCAAGATCGTCGGCGGCACACAGTCCGGCGGCTGGTTGGATTTTGCGTTTCAGCCAGTCATAGAGCTTGGCGTTGCAGTCACCATCGGTGGTACGTCCGGGTTGTTGGTGCGAATGCTGGTGCACTGGTTCCAAGGCCGCCAAGTCCTGCTTGGCGTCATGCTGGGAGTCGTGTTGCTGGCGGCCGGGTTGGCCGCTTCACTTGGGTCATCGGCAATTCTCACCTGCATGGTGCTGGGCTTCATGATCGTGAACATCGTCGAGCAGCATGACGAGTTGTTCCAAGCGGTCGAAGACGTCGAAGAGCCGATCTTCGGTTTGTTCTTCGCACTAGCGGGCGCCCATCTCGACCCTTCCCTACTGGCGTCCGCCGGTGCACTCGCGATTCTGATTACGGCCGCGCGGTTCAGCGGTAAATTGCTGGGCACGCGACTCGGAGCCCAGATCGCGGAAGCACCCGACGACGTCAGAAAGTACCTTGGACTGGCCTTGTTACCCAAGGCTGGGGTTACCATCGGACTGATCCTTCAGGCCAAAGCCGAGCTACAGGCGACCGCCGCTACTTTCTCGCTCTGGGAGTTGCTGATCAGCGCGGTGCTGGCGAGTACGGTCATCAACGAACTGCTGTCTCCATTCCTGGTGCGCTATGCCTTGAGGGCCGCCGGCGAGATCCCGCCGCGTGAACGAGACGTATCGATTCAAGATCGAACGAAGGAAGCTCCCTGATGCCCATTCCATTTCACGACAATCATGCAAGCATGCTTGACGTCATGTCTGGCCTGAAACCGCGGTCGCTGCCGATCATTACGTCGCAGGTCACGACCGATGAGGCCATTCAAGCCATGATCGAGACGCCACACGCTAGAATCCTGTACGTGACCGATGAACGTGGGACGCTGCTCGGCACGATTTCGCTGGGAGCGTTGATTCGACATCTGTTTTCGGCAAATCACGAGCCACAGATTCATGGCCGGACTTCAATCGCAGCCATCGCAAATGAAGTTGTCAGCGACATCATGCGGCCCAATCCGATCTACGCGACCGAGGGCGAACAGATCGGCGACGTGTTGCAACGAATGATCTCAGCCAACGTCAAGGAAATCCCCGTCGTCGATTCCGCGAAGCGAGTCATTGCCGACGTGACCGTTCTCGATCTGTTGAGTCACCTACGGCAAGCGCCTGGCGAGTGAGCCGATTGGTCGCAAAACCGTTGGTCGAACACTCTATTCGACGAGCTTGTTCATCAACGCCTCCAGCTCAGCAATAGCTTGCCGCGCCTCTTCGAATCCGCCCATCTCCTTGACGAACTGCAGCGCCTTGGCGTTGACGGCTCCGGAATGCGATGACGGGTCCGACTGAACGTCGGGTTGTGTCGAGGAGCCGCCTGCTTCCTCTTTCATGGCCAGGTAGACTTCCTCAACCATGCCCGTACCCACGCTCAATCCGAAACGCTTCTTGACAATGTCGGCGACGTCGCAGTAATCAGCCGCCGAACGCTCCTCAATCACTTGCCGAATTGCCTCGGTCTGGGTCAGTGGTTTGCCATCGTCAGTCATCGATTCGCCTCCGCTGGAACTAGCTCGAGCATTCAGCTTTCCGACCGGTAGGACATCGCCTGAAGGACACGCTCGCGTGCCAACTCAACAGCCGCTTGTCTTGGTTCCATCTTCTCATCGCGGCTGCGCGCCAGAACGGCTTCCGTGTTTCGGCGGATCTTTTCGGCGATTTGTTCGAAGGCATCCGATTCGCTGCCGTCATGGTACTCCACAGCTGCGCAGATCACGCCGCCTGCGTTGGCGATGAAATCGGGAATGATCAACACGCCGCGCTCGTGCAGAACCGTTTCGGCCTCGGCCGTCGCCGGGATGTTGGCGCCTTGCAGAATCAGCTTGGCCTGGATTTGATGGGCGTTGTCGGCATGGATGCAATCGGGTCTGGCGGCGGGAATCAAGATGTCGCACGGAACGGTCAACAACTCGGCCTGCGAGATCGCTTCGGCCGAGTGAAACGCGGTCACCTTTCCCGATCCCGCTTTCACCGCCGATAGTTCTCCCACATCGATGCCGTCGGCGTTGTGGACGGCTCCCGTGGAATCACTGGCGGCAACAAGGCGGGCGCCCTTCTCGGCGAGATAGCGGGCGGCGTGTCGTCCCACGTTGCCGAAACCCTCGATAGCAACTCGGGCGCCATCGAGCTCTAGCTCTCCGAACGACGCTGCCACCTCAGCACATTGAGCCAGGCCGTAGCCGGTCGCGCCGATTTCATCGAGCGGAATGCCACCAAGCACTCGAGGCAGCCCCACCGCGCGGCCGATCTCGTCTTGAACGCAGGCCATGCAGCTTTCATCGGTCCCCATGTCGGGACCTGGAATGTATTCGGATAGGTCGCAGATGGCTCTGGCGAAGGCGCGCACGATCCGCTCCTTGTCGACCGTCTTGGAATCGGCAACGATGCCCGCTTTTCCGCCCCCGTGTGGCAAACCCGCTGCTGCGTTTTTCAACGTCATCGCCCGGGCGAGGCGGAAGACTTCCTGCGGCGACACATCGGCAGCCATGCGGACTCCTCCGATCGACGGCCCACACGCCACATTGTCGATGACAACGATGCCTTGCAACCCGCAGCCTGGATCGTAGACGTGCACGACCTTGGCCGGCCCTAACTCGTCGCAGAACTCCTCGAACGTAAAACACGGATCAGACATCGACCGACCTCTCTGAGTGAGAACGTGGACTTCTTGACGCGCGTCTCAACGGGTGGCAGCCGTTGACTCTTCATCCGTGCGGACTTGCTCCCAATAATGATTAACTGACTGTTGGATCTCGGCAATCGCTGTTTCGTCGCGCTGCGGCACAAACAGGTGCCGGAAGCGTCGCTGCGGCTGCAGATATTCTTCGACCGGCCGCAAGCGATTCGGGATGTATGTGTGTCTGACGTCGCCGTCGACAGCTTCCTTCAAGGGCCAGATGCCTGTTTCGACCGCGAGCTTGGCAATGTTATCACTGATGGCCGGATCGAACCCCCAGCCAGTGGGACACACGGCCAGCGACAGAAACAGCTTGGGTCCGGCCCGCTTCGACGCTCTGGCGACCTTCTCCATCAGGTCGACCGATTCGTGCGACGAGACCGTGGCAACATAGGGCGGACGCTGCGAACGCCAGATTTCGAAGATGTCCTTCTTGGTCTGCGGCGTCCCCGCCTGTGAGGTCGAAGTCTGCGAGCCGAAGGGGGAAGCTGCCGACAACTGGAAGCCGGTGTTGCCGTAGGCTTCGTTGTCGTAGCACAAGTACCAGAAGTCCAGATGGCGGTGGATCGCGCCCGAAGTGGAGGACAACCCCATGTCGTAAGTGGAACCGTCTCCGGCGAGCACGACCACTTTCAGGTCTTCCTCAGAGGGCAGCCGTCCCTTGGCGATCATCACGTCGAGCGCGTCGCGGATTCCCTGGGCTCCGGCCGATGCGCTTCCCATCGTCGTGTACAACCAGGACGACCGCAGCGGCGTGAAAGGATAAACGGCCATCAGCGTCATGCAACCGGCGGCGTTCACGATCACCACGTTGCCGCCCAGCACCTTGTGCATCAGCCGCAGCGTGGTCAATCCGCCGCACCCGGCACACAAGGGAGAGCCCGGTGCGACGAACTCTTCTCGCGGAACGTCTTTGGGACTCTTGTAGTGCTCGCGCTTGACTCTCACGATGCGGGCTCCCCGTTCGTCTTGCCGGCCAGATGCAACAGCTGGTCCACCCGCATGCGCTCGCGGCCGGTGAGTAGCAGTTCCGAGACGACCGGGCCATCAGATCCCTCAGCACGCTCCAAGGTGGCGAGAACGTGATCGAATTCGCCGGAGCTAATGTTCTTGCCGCCTAGACCGCTCACAAACGAGCACAGTGGCGGTGACCCTCCGGCACCGGCCAGCGTTGCCGCTAGCTCGTGAAACAGGATGCCCCCCAGCCCGGGCGAAATATTCTGGTCAATCACGCAGACGGCTCGACGTCCCATCAACGCGTTGGTCAGCGCCGTTGCCGGCCAAGGCCGGATCATTCGCAGCCGCAGCAAGCCCACCCGCTTTCCACTTTCGCGCCAGCGATTGATCGCCGCTTTGGCCTTCGTGGCAAACGAGCCGGCCATCACCAATACAAACTCGGCGTCGTCCATCCGGTATTCTTCGTGAGTCGAGTAGCGGCGCCCGAACAACTGTGAGAACTCTTCGGCAACTTCCGCGTGCACCTCCAGCGCATTTTCAAGTGCCCGGTGCAACTGGTAGCGAAAATAGCTGTACATCGAGCCGTCCAGCACCGCCACGCCCTGCGCCATCGGCTGTGATGCGCGAAAACCGGGGTGCTTGAGCTCGAACGCCGGAAGGAACTTGCGGACCTTCTCCAAGGCGGGGATCTCGACCGGTTCGCGGGTAAACGACAAATAGAAGCCGTCGAGATTCACCAGCGCCGGCAGGCTGACGCGCTCGTCTTCGGCGATGCGATAAGCCATCAAGACTGAGTCGAGGACCTCTTGGCAAGTCTCCGCGTGAATCTGAACGAATCCTGTGTCGCGTGCGGCAAGCACGTCGTTGTGATCGGGGCCCAGAGTAATCGGCGCCGAAAGCCCCCGCGAGACATTGACCAGCACCAGCGGAACACGCCAGCCAGAAATGGTGTAGAGGGCCTCCATGCCATACACCAGTCCTTGACTCGAAGTTGCGGTGAAGGTCCGCGCGCCGGTGGCGGCCGCTGCGCCAGCGGCAGTGAGCATCGAGTGCTCGCTGTCCAGTGTCACGAACTTGCCGGTCACTTCGCCGCCGGCGAACCACTCCGCGAGTGTTTCGATGATTTCGGTTTGCGGAGTAATCGGAAACGCCGGCAGGTAGTCGATGTCGGCCAGCCGGGCTCCCCAGGCGGCGGCCGCATTTCCGGTGAGCATCTTTCTCACCATGCCTGCGTCTCCTTCTCGGTGTGGATACCTTCCAGCGGACAAATCTCGCGGCAAATCATGCAGCCCTTGCAGTGGTCGTAGTCGATGACCGGATACCCCTCGGCGTCCAGCGAGATCGCCCCATCGGGACATTCCACGAAACAAAGACCGCACCGCGTGCAGACATCGCGGTCGATCACCGGTCGCTCGACCCGCCATGCGCCTGTCTTGCGCAACTCGGCGTTTCCAGCTTCGAAGACACTGGGCGTGCCCAAGACTGCGCCGTCATAGGAAACTTTGGCGGCAGTCGCACCGGCAGGGGGTTCACGCGGCTCCAGAGCCACTTCCGTCACGGCCGCAAACACGTCGCGTGCGACCCGGATGTTTTTATCGATGTCGTCTTCCGGCACATGCAGATGCTCCAACTCCTCACGGAGCGCATCGATCAGTTGCTCCTGGGACACGATGCCGATGAGGCGCGCCGCTGCCGCTCCGATGCCGGCACTCAGGGCCGATGCACGCCCCAGCGCGTCCAGACTTCGCCCGGTCAGGTCGCAGGCGACTACCGTCGGCTCGATGCCGTAACCCACCATCTGCTGCGGGGTCGAAGTTGAATTGACAAACACAGCTGAGGCGGTCTGCTGGCCTGAAAGCACGCCAGCGGCGGCATCCTTCAGCAGCGTTTCGTCAGCCACAACGATCAAATCCGGGTGCTCGATCATTCCGCGCTCGAGGATCGGGTCGCGGCTGATGCGCGTGAACGCGGTCACCGCCGCACCGCGTCGCTCGGCACCGTAGACTGGCGAGTCTTGCGATTGATAGCCGGCCAGAAACGCGGCCGTACCGACAATTCGGCTGGCTGTTTTGACACCATGCCCGCCTCGACCGTGGAAGCGAATGCGGATCATGAGGCCCTCCCGAGTGTCCACGACCGTGCGGCGCATAAGAAAAGCCCCCGACGCACTCACCTTGCGAGCGTGTGGGAGCCGCCTTGGCCACCAACTTTCAATGCATTCTACGCGGTTCATTGTGCAAAGTGAACCAGTGAAGATGCATGCACGATTGCAATTCACGTTGGCGTCGCTACCAAGACTCCGCTCAACAAATTGAGACGTGGCTATTCCGCGCGTACAATTCTGGCGCCGACCTCCATTCGGTTGGCATTTGCGCGCGATGAAAGCCCGCCGCCCCGACATGCCCGACGCGCGCACGAAAAAAGGGGCCATTTTCCGGCCCCTCCAGCTTCGTGAGGCTGGGAATCGTCATTCCCCGATTGCAGGATGTCGCGGCCAAAGCCACCGACCCACTCATTTCGAACTTCTCCAGCGCTCACGAAACTGCCTTTCGACGCTGGTTCACACTCACTTGCGCTGCCGCCTCCATTGGTTAGACGCGTGTTCCACCGAGCTAGCTTGCGGGGCGACTCGGCGGTGCCCCAGGCCTCCTGCCTTCCATTTCGTTCCTTCTATCGTTTCTACGAGCGCGGAGGTTGTTTGGTTCGCGCCGATTTGAAGGAGTCGATCTAACCGGCCGATTCGTCGGTCTGCCCGCCCGCGGTTCGCTGCTCACGAAGCCAAAGGCATGTTGATCGAGCGAGCCCACTTGGAGATTCCAGGCTTCCCGGCAGGATGACCAGCTTGCGAAGAGTATGGAGCGCGGACTCGACCCGTGGCCTCGGCTGATTCCCGGACCCGCCATCCGGCGCGTCCTCCGATGCCTGCGAGTCCCCCGGTGACCCGCTATTGCTCAGGACGACATGTCGTTCATGCCACGCTTGGTCGAGTCTCTTGATTGCGGAGTGGAGCCGCGACTTGATCGTTCCCAATGGCACGTTCAGGACTTGAGCCGCCTCGCTGTATTTCAATCCTTGAAAAAAGACCAGAATCACGACGAGCCTCAACGGTTCCGGCAGCTGGTCCACAGCCTGCCGCGTCCATTCCCGACGCTCTTTGGCGACGGCTTCATCGAAGGGTGTGGGCTCCTTGGCAGCGACTTGGTCGCCCAAGCTACCGCTTTGCGGACCGCCATCTGTCTCCGGCCGATCGAGACTGACGGCTTGGTGCCGACCTAGCTTTCGAAGCGCGTCGATTGCCAGATGTGTCGCCACGCTATACAGCCATGGCCGGAATGGGCGCTGTTCGTCGAAGAGGCTCGCCTTGCGGTACACCCGGACAAACGTCGCCTGGAAGACGTCTTCAGCCAACGTGGCGTCGCGCAGATAGTTTCGCAGGTAGCGGTACAACTCACCCTCGTAACGGTGTACGAGTTCGTCAAATGCTTGCTCGTCTGCCTGATCGCGAAACTGGAGATAGAGTTCTTTGTCGCCACGGCCTGAACGACGCCATCGCTCGTTTCCAGATTCCGCCTGGTGCTGCTCGCTCATTTGCGCACACTGTCCCTTGACGTCGATCACCGTCGATCGTTTCGCAGAGAACTCAGCATTCGGCATGCCAAGTGCAGCAATAATCCCCGCGTTTGCAGTGATGTGAACCACTGCCAGGCGCCGAGCAAGTGTCCGTTGTGCATACTGGCACACTGAACCTTGCCACCAAGATGATGCAAGGCGGGCGTGAGCCTACGCTTGGCACTGTGCAGCATAACTGTAACGAGCGCTCTGCCGACAGCCACAACACTCGGATCCATGCGCGACCAAACGGCCAAAACGAATCCATCGGCTCCAAGATCACTCGGCGCGGTCCAACACGAGACACGCGACAACGCGGAGGTTGCCGAGCGGCTCGAGGAGATCGCCGACCTGCTCGAATCACAGGGGGCCAACCCGTTCCGCGTGCGCGCGTACCGCATGGCTGCAGGCACCGTCCGCAGTCTGGAGGAACCACTTGGCTCGATCCTGGCATCGAAGGGGCGGGAAGGGTTGATCCATTTGCCGGGAATCGGGCAGTCGCTGAGCCGGTCGATTGAGCAGCTTGTTCACACCGGCCGGCTCGGTCTGTTGGAACGGTTGCGCGGTGAGAACGTGCCGGAGCGGGTGTTTGCCACGGTGCTCGGCATCGGACCGCAACTGGCAGCGCGGATCCACGACGAACTCGGCATCGAAACACTAGCGGAACTTGAAGCGGCTGCCTACGACGGTCGGCTGGCACGCGTTCCCGGAATGGGGCAGAAACGCGTTGTTGGAATCCGAGAGTCACTGTCCGGGCGATTCCGCCGCGGGCCCGCACTACCTGAGGTGGCCCGCCACGTGAGTTCGCACGTGGAACCGAGCGTACAAGAGCTGCTGGATATCGACGGCGAATACTGCGGCAAAGTTGCGCTGGATCGCTTGCCCCGCATCGCTCCGCGCAGATTCAATCCCGCAGGAGAGGCATGGCTGCCGATTCTGCACACGGCGCGGGGGGAGCGGCATTACACCGCGCTGTTCTCCAACACGGCCCGTGCTCACGAACTCGGCACGACCCGTGACTGGGTGGTGATCTATCGCGACGACGACTTTGGTGACGGGCAATGGACGGTCGTGACGTCCCGGTTCGGAAAACTCAAAGACAGGCGAATCGTGCGCGGGCGAGAGCACGAGTGCGAAGAATTCTATCGCAACACATCAACGGGTTCACATCGTGATGAGTAATAACGAACCCTCTGCAACCACGAGCCAGCCGCTACCGATCGGTGAGATTGCGGGCGATCTCGCATTGGACGAATCGGCTTTCGAGCCGTACGGCCGGTATGCGGCCAAACTCTCGCCTGATCTCCAGGGTCGATTGGTGGGGCGTTCAATCGGCAAGTATGTCGGGGTCACGGCGGTGAGTCCGACACCGCTCGGCGAGGGCAAGACAGTCGTGGCGATCGGCCTGGCCATGGCATTGTCGCGGATCGGCAGCCGGTCAATCGTAACGCTGCGGGAGCCCTCCTTGGCACCGGTCTTCGGAATCAAGGGAGGCGGCGCCGGTGGCGGCCGGGCACGGGTGCTTCCTCAGGACGACATCAACCTGCACTTCACCGGCGATCTGCACGCAGTTTCTTCGGCGAATAACCTGTTGGCGGCGATGCTCGACAACCACTGCCGACGTGCGCTGAATCCTGCGGTCGATGCGAAGAACATCGACTGGCGGCGTGTGGTCGACATGAGCGACAAAGGACTGGCACATATCGAAACCGGTCTCGTTGATTCGCGCCAGGCTCCGCGGCGCCAGACAGGGTTCGACCTGACCGCCGCGTCAGAGGTGATGTCGATTCTGGCGCTGGCGACGAACCTGTCCGACATGCGAGAACGGCTGGGCCGGATCATCGTCTCGCGGGATACTTGCGGGAAGCCGGTCTCGGCCGAGGACATCGGGGCCGCCGGGGCAATGGCCGCGTTGCTCCGATTGGCGCTGCGGCCCAACCTCGTGCAGACTTCAGAACACACACCGGCAATCGTGCATGCCGGGCCGTTCGCGAACATTTCGCATGGAAACAGCTCGGTTGCCGCCGACCTGCTCGCGCTCAAGCTTGCCGACTTTGTAGTCACCGAAAGCGGATTCGGTTCTGATTTGGGGGCCGAGAAGTTCTTTGACATCAAGTGCCGTGCCAGCGGCCTGCGTCCCGACGTCGAGGTCTTGGTTTGTACTGCGCGGGCGCTGAAGTACCAGAGCGGCCGCTTTGACGTTCGACCCGGCCGTCCTTTGCCGGAGGAGATGCTCAGCGAAGATGTCGACGCGTTGCGGACTGGTTCGGTGAATCTGGCCGCACACCTCGGCGTACTGCGTGCGTTCGGGGTGCCGACGGTGGTTGCGATCAACCATTTTCCGAGTGACACAGATACAGAACTCCAGCGGCTGGCAGAGTTGGCCCGCGACCTGGGTGCCGAACACGTTGCAGTTGTCAATGCTTTCGATCGGGGCGGGGACGGGGCGCGCGAATTGGCGGAGCGCGTCGTCACCGCATCAACGCGGCCCAACGGATTCGACTTTCTGTATCCGCTCGACGCGTCGATCGAGGAGAAACTGCAGCTGATCGCCACCCGCATCTACGGTGCCGACGCTGTGGTGCTCGATAGGACGGCCAGAATCCAGGTCCGGCAGCTCACAGACTGGGGTTACGGCGGACTTCCCGTGTGTGTCGCCAAGACGCAATACTCGTTGTCACACGATCCGAAACTACTGGGACGGCCGCGCGGCTTCCGCCTGCCAATCCGTGAGCTTCGTTTGGCCGCCGGGGCGGGTTTTCTGCTCGCACTGACTGAAGGGGTCAACCTCATGCCGGGGCTGCCGAAGGTTCCCGCCGCGACACGCATCGATGTGCAACGTGACGGCACCATCGTCGGGATACGCTAGCACTGTGGTCGCAGCGAAATCATATGGCTGACGGACCGCGCTTACGAGAAGCTGCTGGGGACGTGCTTATCGGGAGCCGCACGGCCGTTCATGAACGTGCTTACCAGGTCGATGGGCATTGGGAACACAACGGTCGTGTTGTTCTCCATGCCGATCTCGACCAGCGTTTGCAGAAACCGCATCTGCATGGCCATGGGGTGGTCCTTGATCGTCTCCGACGCGTCCCGCAGCCGGGTTGACGCCTGGAATTCGCCCTCCGCGTGAATGACCTTGGCCCGGCGCTCGCGTTCACTCTCGGCCTGTTTGGCCATCGCCCGTTTCATGTGCTCAGGCAAGTCGACGTGCTTGACTTCGACGAGAGACACCTTGATCCCCCACGGATCCGATTGCTGATCGATCGCCTCCTGCAGTTGCCGGTTGATCTTGTCCCGTTCCGCCAGGAGTTCATCCAACTCGGCCTGTCCCACGATGCTGCGCAGCGTGGTCTGTGACAGTTGGCTGGTGGCGTATTGAAAATTCTCGACTTCCAGAATCGACTTCATCGGATCGATCACTCGGAAGTAGACGACGGCATTCACCTGAACCGAAACGTTGTCTCGCGTGATCACGTCCTGCGACGGTACGTCCTGCACGTGTGTCCGCAGACTGACACGCACCAGGCGGTCGACGGGCCAGAAGACGAAGATCAACCCCGGCCCTTTGGGTTCTGCCAGCACCCGGCCCAAACGGAACACGACGCCCCGTTGATACTCGTACAGAATGCGGATGCAGCTCAGAAAATAGAGCAGAACGATCCCCACGAAAATTCCGACATACTGCATGGTTTCACCGGGCATCGCTCTTCTCCCCTAGTGATTGCTCGAAAGTGACGCGCTAGCTCGAAACGGATTGTTCCGACTCTTTGATTTGATCTGTGACCACCACGTTGCGATCCGGCGTTGCATTTGGACTTGAATCGACGTGTAACGTTAGACCGTCGCGACCAGCCACAATGACGTCTTGATTTGACGCGATCGGCTTATCGCAGACGGCATTCCACAATTCTCCGTGCACACGGACTGTTCCTCGATAACGGCCTTCATGGCTGTCGAAAGCGTCTGCAGAAACAGCGGTCGTTCCCAGCAACCCTTCGCTGCCCGTCTGCACGCGAGTGCGATGGGCTCGCACGATGCTGCCGACAAGGATGATCATAATCAGCGCCGTCGCCGCCGAGAGTGGGGCCACAACCGAGACGGAAACGCGCGTAAACCCGGCCGGCGAGTCGACCAGCATCAGCCCCCCCATCGTCAGGCAGATGATTCCGCCGGCAGCCAACGCTCCGTAACTGGTGATGAACACTTCGGCGACGAACATCGCCATGGCGACACCAATCAGCAGCAAGCCGGTGTAGTTGATTGGCAGCACGGAAAGTCCAAAAAACGCCAGGACGATGCACACGATGCCCAGCGTGCCGGCCACTCCCCAACCAGGCGAGTAGAACTCGAACAAGACGCCGTAGAACCCGAAGATCATCAGCAGAAACGCCACGTTCGGGTTGGCAATCGTGGCCAGGAGTTGATCACCCCACCACATTTCGAGGGGGCGGATCTCCGCTTCGGACGTCTGCAGCGTCACACTGCGGTCCACGAGCTTGACGCTGCGTCCGTCAATCTTCTGCAGCAGGTCTCGCGTGTTGTCGGCCAGGAGGTCAACCACTCCGGCTTCGAGAGCCTCGGTATCCGTCGCCACGATGCTTTCGTTGACGGCTCGTTCAGCCCATTCGGCGTTGCGGCCATGGTGCCGCGCCAACGCGCGGGCCCAAGCTGCCGTGTTGTTGACGACCTTCTGCTCCATCGTCGTCGTCGGCTGCTCCTTGGGTTTCGCAGGTTTCTCCTCGGTCTCCTTCGGCTCCTCCGAGACTGGCCCCGGGGGCGTCGGAATGGGAAGCCCACCGACGGAAACTGGATGCATGGCCCCGATCGTCGTCGAGGGGGCCATGGCCGCCACGTGCCCGGCGAGGGTAATGAAGCCGCCGGCAGATGCCGCTTCGGCTCCCCGCGGGGCCACATACACCACGACGCAAACGCGACTGCCCAGAATCCGCTTGACGATCTCTCGGGTTGACGTGAGCAGACCGCCGGGCGTGTCGAGTTTGATCACCAGACACTCTGCCCCCAGCTGCTCGGCCCTCTCAATCGCGCGCTCCACGTGTCGAGCCGTGATCGGCGATATGGCTTGATCCTCGATCTGGACCGCGAGGACGAGCGGCGGACTCTCAGCAGGAGTTTCACTCGCCTGCGCACCGTCACGCCTGTCAGGCGCAATGGCCGATGTCACACTGAATAACAACAATGCCGCAAACCCCCGCGTCATTCGCGTGCCGAATCGGTGCTGCATCGGGACAATAGATAGCGGCATCACGTGACCTCAAGAGTCGCCCATGACGGCCTGCGCGCCATGGACTTGCTGACCTGCAAGTGCCGATTGATTCACTAGCTATTGTTGGGCCAATCGCGAACAAATCGCGGATTGACACCTTTCGGCATCGGCAAGCGCTTTACTTTGGCAAGCAGCAGCCGAGGCTGTGCAGCCGTCGTCTGATGCGCGCCAGATCGCACACTCTCAAGAGCGCAAGACAGCCGCCGACGGGTGGCCGGAGGCATGCCAACGCACGAACCTTGACTCGACGGCGGGGCATGCGGTCCGCACCTGACTAAGGCATGGAATCGCCGTCGTGCGGTACGGATTCTGCAACATCCTTCCAACACAGCTGCAGTCGAAGCTTGAGAGGATCGGGTTCATGACAGAAATCACCAAGCTGAATCACCCCTGGTTGATAGCCGTCTGGCCCGGAATGGGCAGCGTGGCGCTGAGCGCCGGGTACTACCTGATGGCCAAACTCGGGATGAACGTCATGGGCGAGTACTCGCCCGAAGGGCTGTTCGACGTGGAACACGTCGACGTGCACGACGGGCTGATTCGGACCGGGGCTCGGCCACGGAGCCGCTTGTTCGTATGGCATGATCCGAGTGAGCGGCATGACATCGTGGTGTTCATTGGCGAAGCGCAGCCGCCGATAGGGAAGTACGTGTTCTGTCGCGAAATGATCGGCCGCGCAAAGGAATTGGGGGTTGAGCGGGTCTTCACGTTCGCAGCCATGGCCACCCAAATGCATCCCGAACACGAGTCGCGCGTCTTCGGGGCGGCGACCGACCAGGAAAGCCTCGACGAACTAAAGCGACTCGAACTGGAATTGCTCAAAGACGGTCAAATCGGGGGACTAAACGGCGTGCTGCTGGGCGCCGGCGCCGAGGCGGAGTTCCGCGGAACCTGCTTGCTGGGAGAAATCCCGCACGTGTTCGCACAAGTTCCTTTTCCAAAGGCTTCACTCTCCGTGTTGAAGGTCTTCGCCACGATGGCGGGCGTCGAAATCGACTTCGACGAACTGGCCCAACAGGCCCAACTCATGGAGCAGAAACTCGGCAGCGTGCTGGCACAGATCGAACAAGCCATGGAGCACGAACAAGTAGAGGAACCTGAGGACTTCAGCCCGGAACCCGTGGAGGAAGGCCGGCTGAGTCCGCAAGACGAGCAGAGAATCGAAGCCCTGTTTACCGCTGCGGCCAGCGATCGCTCGCGAGCCTATGAGCTAAAACGCGAACTGGACAACCTGGGGGTCTTCAAGGACTACGAAGATCGTTTCCTAGATCTGTTCCAGCAATCGGAGTGATTCCCAAGTTGCGCGACCTGAGCAGTGAGGCTGCAATGAGAATCACAAGCAAGGCCTTTGAGCACGGTCAGCCGATTCCGCGCCAATACACTGGGGACGGCGAGGACGTTTCGCCTCCGCTGGAATGGGAGAATGTGCCCGATGCGGCGCAGGAATTGGCGCTCATCTGTGAAGACCCCGACGCGCCGAAGCCGCCGCCATGGGTGCATTGGGTCATCTACAGCATTGCGTCGGATGTCCACGCTCTGCCGGAGCACATGCCTCCGACCGCGCGTACAGAATCACCCGTGGCCGCCTGCCAGGGGCGAAACTCCTGGTCGCACGGGACGACGATCGGGTACCGTGGACCTGCTCCGCCGCCGGGTCACGGGACACATCATTATCACTTCAAGCTTTACGCCCTGGATGCCAAACTGCATGTCATGCCTGGCAGCGACAAGGAGACACTGTTGCAGACCATGTCCGGTCACGTGCTCGGAGAAGCCGAGCTAGTCGGGACGTACGAGCGTTAAACTCGGCACTCAACGCAATAGGCGTCACCGCGCGTCATAACGGCGACCTGCGTTTCTCGAATGAACACACATTCCGAGGCACGGCTGAAGCGTTCACTGTCGCTGCCGTTGATCACGATTTACGGTCTAGGCACGATGGTAGGGGGCGGCTTCTACGCCCTGTTGGGTAAGGTGGCCGGGCATGCCGGCATGCTGGCGCCGGTGTCGTTTCTAGTCGCTGCGGGCGTCGCATTCGTGACCGCTCTGTCGTTCGGTGAACTGGCTGCCCGTTATCCCTACAGCGCTGGCGAGTCTCGATACGTGCACGAGGCATTTCGCCGCCCGCGTCTTTCCATCATGATTGGCTGGCTTGTCATCGCGACCGGCATTGTATCCGCCGCGACGTTGGCCAACGCCTTTGCCGGCTTTCTGCAAGATCTGATTGTGCTGCCAATCGGATGGGGAGTGGTGCTGCTCGTCGTGGCCCTCTGCGCGGTTTCCATCTGGGGCATCAGCCAGTCGGTGCTGCTGGCGGGGTTGATTACAGTCATCGAGGTCGGCGGATTGATCTACGTGTTGGTAACGGTCCGAGGCCAATGGGCCGAGCTCCCGCTCCGCTGGAAGGAGCTCGTTCCGTCGTTTCAAGTCGAGCCGTGGTCGGGCATTCTCGCGGGTTCCTTCCTGGCATTTTATGCCTACATCGGCTTCGAGGACATGGTCAACGAAGGTGAAGAAGTACTCGAGCCGAGTCGCAATCTTCCGCGGGCGATTCTGATCGCGCTTGTGGTTACCGCGGCACTCTATCTGCTGGTTGCCATTCCGGCTGTCCTGATGGTTCCGCCGGCACAGCTGGCAGCAGCACGAACGCCGCTGGCCCTGTTGGTACCGCAGGAGAGCAATACTGCGCGTGTAATGATCGTGTGCGTGAGTATGCTGGCTGGCGTCAATGGAGCTTTGGTGCAATTGATCATGGCCTCGCGGGTGGCCTACGGGATGTCCGATAATGGGATGGGGCCGGCCATCCTGGCCCGAGTTCATTCGCGGACTCACACGCCGATTGCGGCAACGCTGCTGATGGCGGTGTTGATATTGGTGTTTGGCCTGTGGCTTCCCCTGGAAGTTTTGGCCCGCCTGACCAGCGCGATCATGCTTGTCAACTTCACTGCGGTCAATCTGTCACTGGTTGTCATCAAGCTGCGATCGCACGAGATCGACGGTGAGGGTCCCCGTCATTCGATTTGGGTTCCGGTTGTCGGCGGACTGCTGTGCCTAGTCTTTTTGGTCTTCCAATGCTGGATCGCTGTCTTCGGAGTGACCCCTTGAGTCGGAGGGCATGTCGAAATCTTGAGACAGCCCGATCGCATGCTGACGCTCGGGCTCAGAGTGATATCCTGAACTCAATCACGCAAGAGAGGCGCTACGGCACACCGGTTGCTCAGACCACGAATTCGGACATCGAGTCATGATCACGCCTGCATCGAGATATGCCGACATGCACAGCGAAGAGGGCCATGGCGGGCGGGAGCCGGTCTTTTGCGCACGGGATCTGACAAAGATCTACCGGATGGGCGAGGTGGATGTTCATGCGCTGCGCGGGGTTGACCTCGACCTGTACGGCGGCGAGTTCGTTGTGATTCTGGGACCCTCCGGGAGCGGGAAATCAACGCTGCTGAATATCCTGGGTGGACTGGATTTTCCCACCTCGGGAACCGTCGTGTATCGCGACCATGTGTTGACCGCCGCCAGCGAAGACCAGCTCACTCGCTATCGGCGCGAGCACGTCGGCTTCATCTTTCAGTTTTATAATTTGATCGCCGGGCTGACAGCTCAAGAGAACGTCGAGTTGGTGGCCGCCATCGCTCCCAATGCCCTCGACCCCGCTGACGCACTGCGGTTGGTGGGACTCTCCGAACGGAGCGGTCACTACCCGGCTCAACTCTCCGGTGGGGAACAGCAGCGTGTCGCGATTGCCCGGGCGATCGGCAAGCGACCTGACGTGTTGCTGTGCGACGAGCCGACAGGGGCGCTCGACGTGAGGACAGGAGTCACGGTGTTGGAAGCTATCGCTCGTATCAACGCGGAGTTGGGCACGTTGACCGCTGTGATTACACACAATGCGGCCATCGCCGACATGGCCGATCGAGTGATCAGCCTGTCTGACGGCAAGATTGTCCAGATCCAATCCAATCGCCAGCGGAAGCCGGCCCGCGAAATCGTCTGGTGATGCCTCATGCAGCCTCTCAATCGACTGCTGTTCTCCGACATGCGGCGGATGTGGGGCCAGGAGCTGGCAATCTGCGCGGTGTTGACCTGCGGGATTGCCACTTTCGTCATGTCGACCAGCACGATGCAATCGCTCGACCGGTCACGTGAACGCTATTACCGTGACCGCCGCTTCGGAGATGTGTTCGTACAACTTGTTCGCGCGCCGAACCGCCTTGCCGGCCGATTGGCGGAAATCCCCGGCGTCGCACGAGTGCAGACACGCGTCGTGCGTGACGTGATCCTGGATGTTCCCGGCATGATTGAGCCGGCGAGTTGCCGCTTGGTATCGGTCGCTGGCGATCCCCGCGCCAGTCTGAACGACATCCATCTGCGGCGGGGGCGGCTCCCCGACCCCTATGGTCCGCACGAGGTCGTCGCCAGCGAACCGTTCGCTGCGGCTCATGGCTGGAATCCCGGCGACGAAGTTCACGTCATCATGGGGGGGCACAAACAGCGGCTGCGGATAGTCGGCATCGCCATATCGCCCGAGTACATTTACGCGGTGCAACCGGGCCAGTTCCTCTCCGACGATCGACGTTTCGGTATTCTCTGGATGCCCTACCGTCAGATTGCGGCTGCCTTCAACATGGAGGGGGCTTTCAATGATGCAACGTTGTCGCTGTTGCCGGGCGCGTCACTGCCCGACGTGTTATTCCACGTCGACCGTTTGACCGAGACATACGGAGGCCGTGGCGCCTATGGTCGCAAGGATCAAATGTCGCACCGCCGGATCGGCGACGAGATGCACCAGTTACAAGGCATGGCTCTGGTTACACCGTCGATTTTTCTGGCGGTGGCGGTGTTTCTGCTGAATATCGTGCTCGCCCGCATGGTGCACCACCAGCAAGAACAGATCGCGACGCTCCGCGCGTTCGGCTACTCGCGGTGGGAGATCGGCTGGTATTACGTGAAGTTCTTGCTGATCCTGGCTGCCATCGGAGCGGTCTTCGGTTGCCTGCTGGGCTATTGGCTTTCGCGGCAGATGACGACGCTGTACGTGCAGTTTTTTCGATTCCCGCAGGTGCACTTCACATTCGCCAAAAGCCAAGCGGCCCTGGGCGTGTTGCTGGCCACGGTGGCAGCCCTGGTTGGCGGGTTCTCGGCCGTGAGACGTGCCGTCCGGTTGCAGCCGGCTGTGGCAATGCGTCCCGAGGCTCCTCCCTCTTCAAGGGCTTCGTTGCTGGAGAGGTTGGGCCTCAGGCGCCTGCTGACGCCGATGTCGCGGATGGTGCTACGGCGGCTGGAACGAAATCCTCGGTCGAGTGCGCTGTCTGTCTTAGGAATGGCGTTTGGCGTCGCGGTCCTCGTGTTAGGAACGTTCATGGAAGACGCGATTGACTACGTGATTGACGTGCAGTTCCAGCGCGCACAGCGGCAAGACGTCACGCTGACTTTCAATGAGGCGGCTACCCCAAGTGTTCTGCACGACGTGCATCACTTGCCTGGTGTTTTCAACGCCGAGCCGTTCCGGGCCGTATCAGTGCGGATGCGTCATGGTCCTTACCAGCGGCGCTTGGGTCTGATGGCATTGGAGGCCCGCCCGCAGTTGTTTCGCGTGCTGGACGACGAAGATCGCGACGTAGACTTGACCGGTTCAGGAGTCACTATCTCGAAAAAGCTCGCGGAACTGCTGCGCGCCGACGTCGGGGATCAGGTAACCGTCGAATTGATGGAGGGCCACCGCAGTCACCACGTCGTCCGAGTTGGTGCCGTATTCCAGGACTATACCGATCCTGGTGCGTACATGAATCGAGCCGCACTGCATCGGCTCTTGGCGGAAAGCGAACGCCATTCGGGTGCCTTCGTGGCCACCGACCCGGCTCGCATGACGGACTTCTATTCGGAACTGAAGCAGGCGCCGGTGCTGGCCGGCATCACGGTCAAGCAGGCCGCGATCCAGAACTTCCATGACACAATCGCCGCCAGCCTGCGGCCGATGCGGATGATTAATGCTGGCTTTGCGTTCGTAATCGCCTTCGGTGTCATCTACAACTGCGCGCTGATCGCCTTGGCGGAACGCAGCCGCGATCTGGCAACGCTAAGAGTCATGGGGTTCACTCGCTGGGAAGTTTCAACGGTTCTGTTGGGTGAGCTGGCCGTGATCACTTTGATCGCGATACCCGTCGGTCTGCCGATCGGTTGTGTCTTCTCGTGGGTGGCAACTCTGGCAGTCGACACGGAGACGCATCGCATTCCTTTGGTTCTCACACGCGCAACGTTGGCCTACGCGGCGGTGATAATCGTCGCTAGTGCGATGATCTCCGCGGTTGTGGTGCGCCGGATGTTGGACCAACTCGATCTCATTGCCGTCTTGAAGGTCAAGGAATGATGAAGTGGATTCGCACAAAGCTTCCGCTGTTGATTGTGGTTGCGGTATCGGCCGTGCTGCTCGCCTATGGCTTCCGGCCGGTGCCCGTCGAGGTTGACGTCGTAGTCGCGCAACGGGGTTCCTTCGAAGTCACGGTCAATGACGACGGCGAGACTCGAATTCGGGAGAAGTACATCGTTTCTTCGCCGGTGATTGGGAAACTGCTGCGGGTGGAGTTGCACGCGGGCGATATGATCCAACAAGGTGAGACCGTACTGGCAAGGATTGAGCCGACCGACCCAACGCTGTTGGATGTCCGTTCGCAAGCCGAGGCCGAAGCTCGGTTACACGCTGCGGAGGCTGCCTGCCGGCAGGCCGAGGCGCAACGGGAGCAAGCCGATGAGGCGCTTGGACTCGCCGCCCACCAGTTCGAGCGCGCCCAGAAGTTGCTCGCACGGCAGACCTTGTCGCGAGACGAATATGATCGCTTCGAACACGAACATCAAATGGCACGAGCCAATCTGAAGTCTGCTGATTTCGCAGTTCGAGTCGCCGACTTTGAGCGCGAGCTGGCGCGCGCCGCTTTCGTTCGGACACGCGATGCCGATGAGGCAGCCGGAGGCGAGCATCCCGCGCCGCTGACAATCGTCGCACCCGTCAGTGGACGTGTCCTGCGGGTCTTCCAAGAGGATGCCGGAGTCGTGAGTCCCGGCACCCAGCTCATGGAACTGGGCGACCCCGGCGACCTGGAAATGGAGATCGACGTATTGTCTACCGATGCAGTCCGTATCCAACGGGGGGCGCGTGTTTACGTCGATCACTGGGGAGGCACCGGCACGCTCGAAGGTACGGTGCGGGTCGTCGAACCGGCTGCCTTTCTAAAAATCTCAGCCCTGGGCGTCGAAGAGAAGCGTGTCAACATTATCGCCGACTTCGGGGAACCCTGTGAGCATTGTTTCCAACTCGGAGACGGATATCGCATTGAGGCACGGATTGTGGTGGCCGCTGCCGAAAACATCGTGAAGATTCCGGCCGGTGTCCTGTTTCGTCACGGCGACGCCTGGCACGTCTACCGGATCGTGGATGGCGTAGCCAGGCGGCAGAAGGTGACCATCGGCTTATCGAATGGACTCGAGGCCGAAGTGATCGAAGGACTGTCTCCCGGCGATCGAGTGATCGTACACCCGACCGATAAGGTGACTGATGGCGTGTCTGTGCGACAAGCAAGCGAGTCTGCCTGAGCCTTGTCAGTGCCGTCGACAGGCGCTGCGGAATCGCCAAACGATTCCCAGCGCAATCGAGCCGCGCCCCGGCACGCTAGTTGCTCCAACCTTGAATGCGCCGACAGCCAGGTGTAGCTTGCCAATGTCGAATCAACGCTGTGTTTGAGAGCCTGCGACTGATGCCCGAGTTCCCTTGGAAACCTCTGCGAATTGCTTTCGATCCCGACCGTCAGATCGAAGATGCCTTTCGCGAACTGATTCACAGCAAGTGGGGCGAAGCGGAGCAGTCATCATGGCAGCCCGACGTGGACGTGTTCGAATCGGATGATGCCTATCTAATCGAAGTCGATTTACCAGGTATCGGGCCGAATCAATTGGAGATCACTGTTGGCGAACACCATGTCACGATTTCCGGAAAGCGACAATCCACTGAGTTCGGCCAGACCGCTCAACGCATCTGGTTGGAACGTCGTCAGGGCCAGTTCTCCCGGCGGATCGCTCTGAAGCACGCAGTGGACCCCACGGAGTTGGTGCACGAATGTAATGAAGGCTTGCATCGGATTCGCTTGCCAAAGGTCAAGTCCGCGGGATAGTGAGTCGGCACAAACGCCTGTGTAGGAAGTGAGAGGGTTACTCGATGGCTGAGTCCGACAACCTTCGGAAACTCACTGCTGCCGAGGCAACGCTCCAGATCGACACGACCGAATTCGAGTTCGAGATAACTGACGAACTCGAACCGCTCGGCGAGATTGTCGGGCAACCGCGGGCCATGAAGGCGCTGGATCTCGGACTGGGCGTGCGGCACCGCAACTACCACATCTACGTCGCAGGTTTGGTAGGCACCGGCCGCCTCGATCTGGTTCGCGAGGCAATCGAGGCCCGATTAGGCGACTCTCCTGTCCCGCCGGACTGGATGTTCGTCAACAATTTTGACGAACCGGACTGTCCGATTTCGCTGTGCCTGACGGCGGGCCGGGGCAGCCGGTTGAAGAGGGACTTGGAGGAGTTGATCGAGTATCTGCGCGAAGCGCTACCCAAGGCATTTCGTGAAGAAGACTTTGGCCAGGAGAAGGAGAAACTTCGGAAGCACTACCGCGAGAAGGGCGACGAGCTGCTGAGCGAACTGGAGAAACTGGCCGAGGGGCACGGGATGACCGTGCAGCAGATGCCCAATGGCCAGATCCTGTTTATACCGCTCAAGGACGGGCGGCCCATGACGCCCGAAGAGGTGGAACAGCTTTCGGCTGAGGAGCTCGAGGGTCTGGAGCGTCATCAAGACGAACTGGTGCATATGGCAGCGAAAGTCGTGCAGCAGCAGCAGCAGATGCAGAAGCGGCTGTCGACCGACGTGCACGAAGTCGCTAGACAGTTTGCGGCGCGGATCGTGGAACCTCTGATTGACAACATCAAGCAACAGTACGGCTCGGAGCCTTGCACCGAAGCGGGCACATCGAAACTGCATGATTGGCTGGACGGCCTGGGCCGCCACATTGTCCAGCATGTTGACCGTTTCCGAGACCTGAGCGATGTGCCACCCCCGGTCGCCGCCATGTTGCTCGGCGAGCAGGGAGCCGATCCGGCTCAACGGTTTCTGGACTATGAGGTCAATCTCGTCGTCGACAATGGCGGCCTCGAACGTGCGCCGATCATCATCGAGCCGGCACCGAACTACCGCAATTTGTTTGGCACGATCGAGCGGATCGTCGATCGATCAGGAAAGGTGATCACCAACTTCACGCGGATCAAGTCGGGCAGCCTGCTCCAAGCCAACGGCGGCTACCTGCTCGTCAACCTGATGGATGCCTTGACGGAGCCGTATGTCTGGAAGCAATTGAAACGAACACTAAAGAGCGGGCTGCTGGAAATCGAGGTCTACGATCCGTTCTCCCTGTTCACAGTCTCCGGCCTGAAACCGCAGCCGATTCCGCTGAATGTGCGGCTGGTCGCCGTGGGCGAACCTCTGATTTACCACTTGTTGTACTTGTACGATGAAGATTTCCGCGAAATCTTCCGGGTGAAGGCCGATTTCGACGACGAGCTCGATCGGGATGAGCATGCAGGACGACTTTATGGCGGACTCGTCCGAAAGCTGTCGAAGACGGAAGGACTCCAGCCTTTCGATCAATCAGCCGTTGCCGAGTTGATTCGGGTTGGAGCCCGGTTGACAAGCAATCGCCGCAAGCTGTCGACGCTGTTCAGCCATGTCGCCGATGTGGTCCGCGAAGCCGACTATTGGGCGCGGCGCGACGCTGCCACATACGTGAGCGAGAGACACGTCACCGAAGCCATCCGCGAACGCGTCCATCGTTCTGACCTCATTGCCGAAAAGATCCGCGAGCTCATTGAAGATGGACGGTTGCTCGTGGACGTCGAAGGCGAGGTCGTCGGGCAAATCAACGGTCTGTCTGTGGCCGACTTAGGTGATCATGCCTTCGGGCGCCCGTCGCGGCTGACAGCCAGTGTGGGCGTGGGTACCGGCGGGCTGGTCAACATCGAACGGGAGAGCCGGCTCAGTGGGCGGACGTTCGACAAAGGTCTGCTGATACTTGAGGGTTATCTGCGCAACCAATATGCGCACAATCAGCCGCTGGCTCTGTCGGCCAGTTTGGCCATGGAGCAAAGCTATGGCGGAGTCGACGGAGATAGCGCGTCTGCTGCCGAGCTGCTCTGCCTACTGAGCGCCATTTCCGACTTGCCACTCCGGCAGGACATTGCCATCACCGGATCGATCAACCAGCTAGGTCAGGTCCAAGCTATCGGCGGGGCCAACGAGAAGATCGAAGGATTCTTCGACGTGTGTGCCCAGCGTGGACTCACCGGCACCCAAGGGGTCTGTATTCCCACCTCGAACGTCCAAGACTTGGTCCTGCGGCCCGACGTGGTGCATGCGATTGACGAAGACAGATTCCACGTTTGGCCGGTCGCAACGATCGACGAAGCCCTTCAACTCTTGACCGGCACCAGCGCAGGGGCGGTCGACAAATCCGACACGGTGCACGGTAAGGTGGCTGCACGGCTGGCTGAAATGGTCGACGTCCTGCGAAATCGGCAGGTCTCTTCCGAGCGCCCGCTATGGACCCCCGGCATGCCGGCCGAGCTGCCACCCGACCCGCGGCCACCGTTTCCCGGCCGCGGTGAGAGGAACTCGCCAGCGAGGTCTCAGGATTCAGACAGCTGAGACTATCCCGATTGGATGTCCAACGACCGATTCAGCGCCGCCAATTTTGTAACGATTTCGTGGTGACGGTGCTTCAGCTGGTCGTGAACTTGACGTAGTTGCTCCGTCGCGGCTGCCCGCTGATGGTGCGCCTTCAGTAACGGCGCGTCCAAGGGAGTGGTCGCCGTATCTCCCGCCTGTTGGTGCTCGGCGAGGGTGTGCTCATGGAGGGCAACCTCCTGTTCACCCAACTGGATGGCGTCACCGTGAGATTCCAGCAATGCCAAATGCTTCTGGAGGCCGATTTGCGCCAATGTCTGCGCGGCCTTCACCTCCGACGACCACTGCCTGAGATCGTCGCGCCACGAGGTCATCTCGCTGTTCCATTGCCGGTGATCGTGATGAATGCTGGCGTGTGTATCGTCTGTCATGTTGGCGATTCCCCGGCGTCAATTCCCGGCTCACCTGAGCCGGCCGTGAGTGAACTCAAAGGCACGTCGTTGAGATCAGTCCAATGAAGGCCCAGCACCCGCAGATCCTCTAAGCGACATAGCATCTGGGTTTGTTGATCGTGGCTGAGCGTGGTGATGTGACTTAGCAACGTTCCGCAGGTCGCGGCATGGTCGATGCCAGTCTGGACTTGTTCGATCAGGCGAGTTCGGTCTTCTTTTGCGAGCGATTGGGTCTTGTCTCGGCCCAAGAGGAACCGAATGGCTTCGAGTACGAGACGGTGCTCGTGTCGCAGCTTCTCGACGAACTCTTCTCCCCGGGCGGTTGCCACACGCGGATACAAGATCGTTTCCTCGAAAGCAATGTGCGGACCGGCAATTCGGTCCACTTCCATAGCAGCGTCAACACAGTCCTCCGCGCCGTCCCGCTCCAAGACATCAAGCAGCCGCTGAAGGGCTTGAATCATGCGTCGGTGATCCGACACAAACTCTTGTTCGAGAGAAGTACGCGACATGCCGGCCGTACCCAAGCACCAGAGGAATCAAAGACGCCTGAAGATTGGGCAAAAGTCATTCCAGTTCGCAAAGGCTCATGGGAGGGAACAGTTTGTGCAACGTCGACGCTCGGGCGCGGGGCTACGCACGCAGAGACAAGCATGCCCACAGAGCCAGGCGTTCCAAGACCAGCAACAGCCGGTCTGGCGTTTGCCATGTGCGAAGATGCACGGTGTGCCCGGCCCGCACGTACCATCAGCTATCCCCAGAAGCGCCGAGTCAGAACCATGTGCCGGCTGTACGGACTCAGAGCAAATGAGGAAACGAAGGTCGAATGCACGCTGGTTCATGCGCAGAATGCACTGATGCTGCAAAGCCGCTCGGATCGGGCCGGGCGCACGCATATGGATGGCTGGGGAATCGCCTTTTATCACAACACGGTGCCCGAAGTCGAACGGCGTTCGACGGCAGCGCACCAGGATTTGCACTTCAGCAATACGGCAGAGCGAATCTTTTCGCAGACAGTTGTGGCCCATGTGCGGCACGCGACGATTGGGGCGACGAGCGACGCGAATTCGCATCCGTTTGTCTGGAACCGCTGGGCGTTCGCTCATAACGGGACCGTGCAGGGATTCGATACGATTCGTAACGGGCTTGAGCAGGAAACAGAGCCACGACTTCAAGCACATCGCCGCGGACACACCGACAGCGAGCAGTTGTTTCTGTGGCTCCTGAGTCGGATCGAAGAAGCAGGCATCGATCTCTCCTTAGAGAGCGACCAGTCGCCAAGGCTGGCCACGGTCGCCGGTGCATGTCTTGCCGAACTTGCCGGGCGTTGCGCGCGTGCTGCAGCCGATAAGCCTGCAAGACTCAACATCATCCTGACCGACGGACATCGATTCCTAGCCACACGCTGGAACAATTCCTTGTACTACGTGCTGAGGGAGGGGGTTCATGATTGCGAAGTCTGCGGCATTCCGCATGTGCATCACCGAACCGGACTGGACTATCGGGCGGTCGTGGTGGCGTCGGAACCCATCTCGAACGAGCCTTGGAGGGAGATCCCGAATCATTCACTGTTGTTAGTCGATGAAGGCCTGTCTGTCGAAGTCCGGCCGATCGAGTCGAGCAAGCTGGCACCGTCCTCTTCGTAGGCGATCAGAAATCGGCTTGATGCAACACGGAGGCGTGTCTGGATGAGATTCGTACCAATCGTCGGACACTTTCAGCCCGATCCACCGTCGGCAATGCTGCGAGACGTCGAAAGCCTCTCAACAGCGATCTTGCGGGAACGCCCAGAGCTGGCAATGCCCGATGATTTCCGGCGTCTCAGCGCCGAACAGGTGGGTGAGGGGCCGACGCTGCACGTGGACGATCTGACGGCTATCTCGCGTCTGGACCCCGGTTGTCGCACGGAGTTTTATCAAGACCGCGCCAGGCTTCGCGCGGGTGACGGGGATATCGTGGTTAGTTGCGGCCAGCCAGTGGGCGGTTACGAGGAGTATTGTTGCGAGATGCTTGGGCTGGGAAGTCCGAAATGGCTGCATCCTCGGGTTCCCCAGAACCCGATGCGGGTGGCCGAAGCATCGTGGGAAGATCGATCCGTTCGCCGCACGTTGGTTCGCGCGATCCGCAGCCGCGACCTGGAGTACCTGCATCCCCACATGGGCACGCTCCCGATCTGGGAGCTTGCCTTTCTCCTGCATCGAGCCAGCCATCGACGGATTCGGGTTGTCGCACCGCCTCCCAACGTGACCACCTGGGCCAACGACAAAGTCGCCTTCACAACCACGGTGCAACGACTGTTTGGCGAGTCGTTTGTACCGACGTCCGAATCGGCCTGGAATCTTTCCAAACTTGCATTGCGAGTTCAGGAGATTGCTCGGCAATCGCAGTTTGTGGGCTTGAAACTTCCGGACGCTGCAGGCGGCGACGGAAACGTGGTGATCAAGTCGGGTCGCTTCGGTGATCAATCATTGCGGCAGACCCACTCCATTTTGCGGGAAGCCCTACAAAAGCTTGACTGGGACGGCTGCTCAGAACTGCTGGTCGATTCGTGGGAGAGTAATGTTACCTCTTCGCCCTCCGTGCAGATGTGGATTCCGCCGCAAGACGAAGGGCCGCCGGTCATCGAAGGGCTGTTCGTTCAGGTCATCGAAGGAGCGCAGGGCATTTTCACCGGCAGCCGGCCCGCCGATCTGCCTAGTCATCTCACGGAAGAAATTGTCGATCGTTGTTGGTTGCTCGGCCAGCTCTTTCAACACGTGGGATACCTTGGACGCTGCTCGTTCGACATGATCCTCGTCGGCGATACGCACGACAATTGCCAGATCGAGTTCATTGAGTGCAACGGCCGGTGGGGTGGCACGTCATTACCAATGACGCTCATGAACCGGTTGTTCGGAGACTGGTCGCGCCAACCGTTCGCCGTGTCTGTTTCCTGGATTCCGGGACTCGATCGTGTCTCGTTCGTTGATGCGTTGAACGCGTTCGGCGATGATCTATTCGACGCGCGGACGGGACAAGGACGCTTCATCTTGTGCAATCCGGGGCGAATGAAGCATCAGTCAGGCCTGTCCGCTATTGGGCTCGGCAGCACGTGGGACGAGGCGGCAACCGCCGCCTTCGAGGATTTCCCGGCGCGGCTACGCGATCTTGTTGCTGGGCATGCCGGCGACGCAGCCGATACTTCGAAGATTCCCGGAGCGATAAAACCAAGGTCGTCAACGTAGGAACAGCGGCGTGAACGCGTTGCGAATCGAGCAATTTGGTGTCCGCGCACTGCAGTTCGGCGCACAGACACAGTTCGCCGATGGATGCCTGTGCGTGAACCGCGACGAGTTCTGCCAGAAGTTGAAACAACTCGTTGCCGAGATTCAGACGATCAACCTGCATGTGGCAAGTCCGGGCGAGCGGACACGTGTACTCTGCGTCAAAGACGTGATCGAACCGAGGATCAAGACGTCCGGAACCCAGCCCGGGCAGGGAATCGTGCGTGCATTAACGAACTGTGCCGTGGTCACGTGTGGGCCCATCGTCGGTTTTCAGGAAGGCATCATCGACATGAACGGGCCCGGCGCCGCGCACACGCCGTTTTCGAAGATCTCATTTCTCGTCCTGAAACTGGACGTCGCCGCCGACGTTGGACCGCACGAGCACGAACAAGTTGTTCGCGAAACCGGATTGGCGGCTGCCAAGCTTCTGGCCGAATGCACCCGCGACTCTCAGCCGGACGAAACGGTTCGCGTTGAATGGAATCCCTTGCCTGCCGAGGGCGACCTGCCGCGGATTGCGTATGTCATGATGGTCCTGAGCCAGGGACTGTTGCACGACACTTATGTGCTCGGTCAGGACGCGATGTCCAACCTGCCGGCCATCCTGGACCCCCGGGCGGTTTTCGACAACGCCGTGGTGTCGGGCAATTGTGTTAGCGCGTGTGACAAAAACACAACGTGGCATCATCAACATAATCCCGTTGTCAGCGAGCTGCTGCGAGGCCATGGATCGCATTGGAACTTTGTGGGCATGGTCGTCACGAACGAGCCCACGCGGCTGCTCGAGAAAGAACAATCCGCATTGCGGACACTCCAACTCGTCCAACAGCTAGAACCCAACGGCGTCGTGGTGACTAAGGAAGGTTTTGGAAACCCCGATGCCGATCTGATGATGATCCTCCGCGGGCTGGAACAGGCAGGCATTCGCGCCGTGGGAGTCACTGACGAGTACGCAGGGTCAGACGGCGGTTCGCAATCGCTGGCAGACGCGACTCCGGAAGCCGACGCTATCGTCTCCACCGGGAACGCCAACGCGCGAATCGCGCTGCCTGCGATGGACGCGGTCATCGGAGACCTGCCCGACGTCACTCGACTGGCGGGGGGCTATCCTTGGAGCGTGCACGCTGACGGTTCTCTGGAAGTCGAACTACAGGCAATCGTCGGCGCGACCAATCAGCTGGGCGCAAACCGATTGATGTGCTGCGAGGTGTGAATCATGGCCGACCGCGTGGAGGCGATCCACTGCATCAACCAGTTCTTTGGCGGGCTGGGTGGCGAGGAACAGGCGGGTATGGCACCTCAATTCTCGGCCGGCGTTAAGGGGCCGGGGCGATTGATCCATACCGCAGCGCCGGAGATCGAAATCGTCGGAACGATCGTGTTCGGGGATAACTTCGTGGCTGAAAACCCGGACGAAGCGGTCCGGCAGGCGATCAAAATGCTGGACGACGAGGTCAGCAGCGGCAGGATTCCGCGGCCCGCGCTGGTCCTGGCCGGACCGGCATTTCAGGCGGGCCGCTATGGCATGGCCTGCGGAGCGCTGTGCAGCGCGCTGCAAGAACACTTCGCCGTTCCCGCCGTGACCGCCATGTACGCCGAGAACCCGGGTGTCGACGCTCATCGCAAGTCGGTTTGCATCGTGCGATGTTCCGAGAACGTGATGGGCATGCCCGACGCCGTCGAAGCCATGGCACGGGTGGCACTCAAGCTGGTCCGTGGAAAGCCAATTCGGCCCGAGGTGGATGGCACGATACCACGTGGGTTGCGGCAGAACATCTTCGCTCAGGAGATCGGTGCGGTGCGTGCAATCGAGATGCTGATGCACAAACTGCGCGGTGAAACATGGCAGACTGAATACGCGATGCCCGAGTTTGATCGAGTACCGCCTGCCAGCGCAGTTCCAGATGTTTCCACGGTGAATTTGGCTCTGATCACATCCGGCGGTATCGTTCCACGCGGCAACCCGGACCGCATCGAATCGGCCAGCGCGCAGAAGTTCGGCGAATACTCGCTCGACGGCCTCGAGCTGTTGACTCCCGAGACTCATCAGACGGTCCACGGGGGATACGATCCGACGTACGCCAACGCCGACCCCAATCGCGTGCTCCCGCTCGACGCAGCGCGACAGCTCGAACGCGAGGGACGAATCGGCCGTTTGCACGATCGCTATTTCGCGACGGTCGGCAACGCGACTTCGGTGGATAACGCCAAACGGTTTGGAAAGGAGATTGCCGCACAACTGGTGAATGAAGGTGTGCAAGCCGTCATCCTGACATCGACCTGAGGGACCTGCACTCGTTGCGGGGCAACGATCGTCAAGGAACTGGAACGAGCCGGTCTGCCGACTGTTCACGTGTGCTCGATCGTCCCGATTTCGCGCACGGTAGGCGCCAACCGCATCGTGCCCAGCGTAGCAATCCCACACCCGCTGGGAGATCCGCACAAGTCCCCGGCGGAAGAGTTGCAAATTCGGCGTACATTGCTCGAACGTGCGTTGGACGCCCTGGAGAGTGAGGTTTCTGAGCAGCGTGTGTTTGAATAGGGAGCGGTCGAAGCAGCTCTCAGCTCTCGCCGCGAACTTCGCGGAGAGCTTTCACAAGCTTCGTAGCCGTTTCGTCCTCGAGCTCGAGTTCTTCCATGGCCATTTCGGCCGCCCAGACGTCGGGTGGAATCTCGGATTTCAGCTCGAGCATGTGATAGCTCTTGATCCCCAGCGCCAGCCCCGCCAAGGGACCGGCATAACTCGGGTCCCCGTCCAGAAAGGTCGTCGCCATAATGCGCAGGTTTTCTACCTCGTTCAGCCCGAACACGATCACCAGTTGCTCCGGGCCGTACGTATCTGCGAGTCGCTTGATTTCTTCTTGTTCCGCAAGACCTGCGGCGCCGGCCGACGTTCAGACGAAGCAGGACGTCGTCTCGGCCACCACCTCACCGCCGGCGGCTTCCACGCATTTGCGGATGGCAAGTCCCGTGATGTCGTCGCGTTCGCCGAAGATGGCGACTTTCTTGCCTTCAAGCATTCCTGCACCTTTCAATTCTTGCCGCGTGAAGCGGGGTTGGCTTCCAATACAAAGGACACGCCGTCAAACAGTTCAGTGAGTCGATTGAGAAACAGGCTCGCCTTGCACAAGAACATGGCCCGGTGGATCTGCCCGGCTTGCATCTCCCGTGCCGCGTGGCCGATGTAGGGCACTGCGGAGGGAATGTGCCCCTGCGTCGGGGCGAAGCCGGGCATCCCGATTTGCTCGATGAACGCTGCCATTCCGGATTTCTCGATCTGCCCATCCAGCACGGCCAAAGCGGCGATCGTCCGGTAATTCTTTTTGGCTACGTCGCCCGAGCCAGCGTATTCCATGATTTCGGGATTGTGCAACTCGGGTGCGTAGCGGTCAACGTCTGTCATCGATAGTCCCAGGGAGCTTAGCGGGTCCAGAATCAAGCTTCGATAAACGGCCTCGTCCGAGGTGCTCGAGCCAATCGAGGCCAAACCGACCGCCCCACGCTCGAGACGCAGAATCGGGCTTTGGCCATCGTCGCGCGTTACCAGAAACGCCATGCAGGCCAGACAATCATCCAAGATCGGCGTGCCGCGATTCAAAAACGCCTCGAACTTCATCCCCAGCTTCGCCAGCGATCCACCGGCAACGACAGCAACGCGTTCATAAACACCCGCCTTGACGAGGGCCCCCGCCGTCACGAGCGCCGAGGCTGGCGCCGCGCAAAAGTTCTTGATATCCATGCCGGATGCATTCATACAGCCGCACATCTCGCCAATGGCCTTGGCCATTCCACCGCCACCTCTCTGATAACGGTCGCCGCAGGCTTCTTCGCCACAGCTGATGACGTAGTCGATCTGGTCGGGACCGATCTGTTCGCGGTGCAGCAGCCATTCCAGCGCGATTGCACCCGACGCCTTGACACACAGGTCTTCCAACAGAAAGTGCGCGGCGAGGTTCTCGTCGTGTTGGCCTTCGGCCCGGTTGTCTCGCCGAAAGCACCCCAAGAGATCTCGGCCGGAGAAAATCGGCAACGACCCCGATTCAATTTCGTCGCGGATGGCCGAAACTTGGAGGGCTCGAAACGCTGGGGCGGCGTGACTGGCGAAAACAGGATGCTCGGCTAGATGCCCGTTCAAGGCAGTTACGGCCGTGTCGGTCAATTCGAACAAGGCGGGCTCGAGGACGTCGGCCCGTTTCAGCATCGCATAAAACAGGTCCTGCCCGACGATCTCACCGAACGCTCCGCTCGCCGTGCTCTCGGTCTGCTCGTCCCCGTCTGAGCACTCAAACCACGGGCGCGGCACGCTTCCTAGTTCCGCAGGAGTCAAGTTTCCGACAAACACCTGGTTCGGTGGATACTGTTCGGCCTCTGCCAAAGACCGCAGGGCGGCAAACAACTTGTCGGCAAGTTCGGGTTTCGCGGCAAGCTCGCGGCGCGGCTTGGCCCCGAAACGGACGAGATCCGGTGTGTGAACGAGGCAGAACGAGAAGTTCCGTATGACCGGTTCTTCGTTCACGAAGGATCAATCCGCTTGTCCGAGACAACGGGATGTTAAAGTCCGAAACAAAGGCCCGCCGCTGCCGCACACGATGTGCGGGTTGGCACCCTTGCCGCATGAGACGGACACGCAACGGCCTGATTCTCATGCGCCATCGTATATGGCAACTCTCGTGGCGAGCAACGCGCACCGTTCTGGATTGCAATGTCGCTAACGGCGGCACTAGAAGGAAGTCAGATTCGGCGCTAACTTTGCTAGAGTTTCGCCAAGCCAGTCGCCAGTCAGAAACCATTCGATCAGATCGCATGAACTCGTCGGCTTCCGAAACCAGCATCCAAGCCCACCGCAAGCAGCACTACAACGCATGCGTCGTCGAAGCGCGCCGCGTGCACGATGATTACCTGATCCTGCGCGTAAAGCCGGATTTTGGGAGACTGAACTTTCAACCGGGACAGTACACGCTGCTGGGACTCGGCGAGTGGGAGCCGCGCGTCGACGGAGTAACCGGTGGGCACCGCGACGCCTCTGCCAGTAAGGCGTTGATACGTCGTGCCTACTCGGCGGGCTGCCCGCTGTTCGACGGGGGGCAGTTGGTCACGACTTCCGAAGTCGCCTTTGTCGAGTTCGACGTCACCTTGGTCTCAAAGCCGACCGACGAGCCGCCTCCGCTCACGCCGCGCCTATTCGCCTTGCGAGACGGCGACCGGTTGTTTCTCGGTCCGCATCCGCATGGCCACTACACGCTCGACTATCTGAAACCGTCCGAGGACGTCGTCTTCTTTGCAACAGGGACCGGCGAGGCGCCACACAACGCCATGATCGCCGAGTTGTTGAGGCGGAGCCATCAGGGTCGCATCTGTGCTTGCACTTGTGCGCGTTGCTGGCTCGACTTGCCCTATTTGGACATCCACCGCGAGTTGGAGCGGCGGTATTCGAACTACCGCTATCTGCCACTGACCACGCGCGAACCCGAGAACGTCGACCCGGCCGACCCGCACTACGTGGGCAAGCATTACCTGCAGGATTTCTTGTGCTCCAGAGCCTTCGAAGACCAGGCCGGTTGGTCGTTTGAGCCTGGTCACACGCACGTCTATCTCTGTGGCAGTCCGGCGATGATCGGACTGCCTCACAAAGCGACGGGCGGGCAACTCGTCTACCCCGAGCCCCCGGGCATGGTCGAGGTGCTCGTGCGCCGTGGCTTCCAAGTCGACAGGCCGCACAGCATCGGCAATGTCCACTTCGAGAAATACTGGTGAGCCTGCGGTTGTAGCCGGCTCATTGATCGAAGTTCCTGCATGTCGCGTCCACGACTTCGAATAACGGGCGGCCCTCGATTTGCTGGAACTTGTAGCCGACGCGAGCGATCGGCGCGCCAATCTATAAGAACCGATCCAGCCGAACTGGGCTGGCGTCGATGACGACATCCGGGGCGCAGCGACGAATTGTTTCCTCCACTTCTTCCCGTCGCGTCGCGGAGTAACCGAGCGCCGGTAGCACCCGCTCGAGGTGAGGATACGCCTGAAATGGCGTTCGTGATCGAACCGGTCGCGTGCGGCCGCGGGTCAATGATTTCGGCAGCGCCAAAACGGTTGGCGGCCAGCGTGCCGGCTCCGAACGACATGCCGCCGTGAGTCAGCGTCGGGCCGTCTTCGACGACCAACACCCGCCGTGCTTCGATCGTTGCTTCGCCTTCAATGTCGATCTGTAGATCCGAAAGGATGACTTCGGCGCCGGGGTTGAGTCGAGCCGAGTTGTCACGGATCTTGTCAAGCGCGCTTGGCGCGGCGTTGAGTGCTTTGCTGATCACGATGACATCGGCCGATCGAAAGTTCGTCTCGCCAGGAAAGAATTCCACTTCATGCCCGGGCGAAGCGCATCGGCGACGACGATCGACAGGTTGGGACGCAAGAATGAGTGTTTTCCGGACTCTGGTGGGTATTCCTTGCGGTAGCATCAGTGGTTTGATGGCCGGCGTGCAGAATCCGCTGGCCTACGGTGCTCGGTTTCTGCGACCTTATCGCGCAGTTGTGCATCGCGAGGCTGTGCACTCCTTACGATTCCGGAGATGGCGCTGCCGTCGTATACCAGACGCAGATCGTCACGTGCGCCGCCCCCTGGCGTTCGCTTTCTGATTGGCTCACGCGCAGTAGTTGGCCATCCACGGTTTCCAGCCACTCGTTGATATGTTCCTCAAGTGCTGTCCCGATGACGGTTGAACCAGTACCGCTGACATAGGTGAATACCTTCACGCGTTCCTTCACCGTTGCACCTCCTTCGCTGGCACGAAAGTACCTCGCTGGAACGAACAAAACCCTCGATGCAATGAGATCGCATCAAGGGCGCTCGTAACCGTGTGAGCCCGCCGGTCGCAAGCGGACTCCACGTTGACAGTAGCTGGGCCGCTGTCGGGTGTCAAACATTTTGGCCTCAGACGAGAGCCGAGTTCCTACCCTGAGTTCGCATCGATGGTGCCGACACCGAACTCGCCCCAGCGCCGCGTCGACGCAGAGCGTCGTTCCTTAGGCTGCGAGCGGCATTCGCCGGACTTCCAAAACGCCGGTCAATCGAAAGCGCACACCGGTTCGTCATCTCCGAACTCATCGATCAGGTTCGTGATGTTGCACAAAATCAAAAAAAGTGCGGTGCTGGAGCGAACCTTTTAGCCGCGACGACGTAGGAGTCTTTAGCGAGCAAACATTCCCGTTTTCTTGCTTCCCTCCCCGGCAGGCCCCTGGTGCGGCCTCCCTCCCTAAGTCTTACCCTTTTTTTGGCGACTTGCATCAACGACTCCGCGTGGAGTTTGCTGCCCGCCATCCGTCTTCTTCAAGCTCCTCAGCACACGACACCGAAATGCCCAACACACTACTCACCAGAGAGTCGCTTCAAGACGAAGCCAGCGTTCGATCCACAACGACCCGGATGACGGAAGAGGAAAAAGACGAAATCTTCCGCGAGTTCCGCCGCAAGCTCCCGGTTGAAGAGATAGCGCGGAGATGCGGTCGCAGCAAGTCGACCATCAATCGCGTCATCCGCGAACGGCGAATCAGGCGGCTGTGGGAGAAGCCGATTGAGTTCGTGCACAACGAGGAATTCGAAGACCCCCGCATCGAGACGCAGATTCTACGACGGGCACCGGAAGGCACGCCACGGAAACGTCTCGCCCGGACGCCCGCCGGATTACCGCCATACTTGGCCAGCCTGTATGAGTTTCCGCTGCTCAGTCGAGGGCAGGAGGTCCATTACTTCAAGAAGATGAACTATCTAAAGTACCAGGCCGCCGGCTTGCGCGATCGACTCGATCCAAAACGCGCGAAACTGCACGATATAGATCGCATCGAGGACCTGCTGCAGCGGGCCGCCGATATCAAGAATCTGCTGGTTCGCCGCAATTTGCGGCTGGTGGTATCGATCGCCAAAGCGTACGCCAAGCCGAGTACGAACCTGTTCGAACTGGTCAGCGACGGCAACGTCTCGTTGATGCGAGCCATCGACCGGTTCGATTACAGTAAGGGCTTCAAGCTCTCGACGTACGCGACATGGGCGATCAGAAACAACTTTACGCGCACGGTGCCATCGGAATTCACGCATCTTGAACGCTTCCGAAGCGGCCACGACGAGCTATTCCAGCATTCGCAAGACGAGCGGACGTCCCAATACGAGCAAGAGCAGACCAACCAATGTCAGCACGATGCGCTAACGCGCGTGCTCGAGCGGCTGGACGATCGAGACCGCGAAATCATCGTGTCCCATTTCGGCATGAGTCGAGGAAGCGAGCCTCAGACACTCGAGCAGATCGGCGATCGCTTTGGCGTCTCGAAAGAACGGATCCGACAGCTGGAAGCCCGCGCGCTCACCAGGCTCCGCGAGATGATGGTTGACGAGAAACTGGATATTCCGGGGCTGTGAGTTCAGGACCCTCGTTGCGATGAGCCGACGGACCAACTGACACAAACAATCGGGCGGCTGTCGCCATCCCATGACATCGAGCGGCTTTTGGCAACGCAGGAGGACTGACACGTCCTAACCACATCCGCGTCACTCTTCAACGTATTGCAGCGCTTCTTCGAGCGTTTCGCAGAGCGTCCAGAGCGAATCGAGGCGCATTCTTGTGAGGATTTCACGCTCGAAGTCCGACGCCTGGCAGACTGCCATTCGCCCGCCGCGAGAGATCACCGCCTTCCAGAGCCGAATCAAGAAACTCAACGCCGACGACCCGAAGTACTGGGTGTCTTGCAGGTCGATGACAATGTTGCGCGTCTCCCGCTTCGACAAAAACTTGGCGACTTCAGTAGCAGCCGCGCTCTCCAGGTGCTCGAACGCGAACTCGCCGAGGTTTCCATGAATGGTGACTATTGCCGTGCGGCCGCGATGTTCCACTACATACGGACGCGGCCCCGGTTCCTCGCCTGATTGTGCCAATGACGTCGCGTGTTCCGGAGACGCCACGGATCGGAGCAGCCGCGCCGTCAAATGGGCGACTTCATCGTCGGGCAGAGCGGTATAATCGCGGTCGAATTCTGCGACAACCAGCTTCTCAAGCTGAGACGTTAGTTTCTCGCGAAGTACTCCCAAGAACAACGGCGGTGCAACCAGGATCAAACTGGCAAAGTTCTGCTTGTTGCGTTCCTGATCGAGATAATCTGCCAACTGGCCTGCGAATTGTTGGGCTGTCTGGTGCCGGAAGTCGGTTGTCGGTTCCCCTGCCGACAAAGAGCCGGGGCGGCCTCCGAAGTAGCCTTGACTGTCCGTCACCGTATCTTGCATCCGCAAGGCGCCCTTTGGATGTTCGAACTGGTCGATCAGCTCGAGTCGACCGGACGACTCTGGGCCGACGCAGAGAATCCGTGCACGGCTCCGATCCGCCACGACGATCCATTTCGCGTCTTCTTTTTTCGGATGGTGACTGGATGTCATGGTTTCTCCCTTTCAGGGGTTGCGAGCGCGGACACTGGCAATGGTCGAAGGACGACGTACCCTCGCTGGCTGGTCGGCACCTGGAATGCTGCGGTTTGCCATCCTATTCAGGGATGATCCTTCTTGTCACGCGCTTCGCCAGTCATCGGAACAAAGGCGACCGGCGCTACAGTTGATGTGCGAATGCTTCCGTCGGGCTGTTTCTCGACGACGGTGAGATCTTGGAACCACGCCCCGATCGGAATAACCAGCCGGCCAAGCGGAGCCAGCTGATCGACGAGGGGTTTCGGAATGTGCTTCGGTGCTGCGGCCACGATGATCACGTCGAAGGGAGCCTGTTCCGGCCAACCGCCATATCCATCGCCACAGCGAACCTCGATGTTCTCGTATCCGAGGGCATCGAGTCGATCCCGGGCGTGATCCGCAAGTGGGCAGACAATCTCGATGCTGTATACCTTATCGACCAACTCTGCAAGCACGGCTGCCTGATACCCAGAACCTGTGCCGACGTCGAGCGCCCGCGCATCCGGTTGAATCTGAGCGAGCTGAGTCATCAAGGCCACGATGTACGGCTGGGAGATAGTCTGACCATGACCGATGGGAATCGGGTGATCCGCATACGCCAGCTGACGATATTCGTCGTCCACAAACCGATGCCGCGGCACGCGACGCATGGCGTCCAGCACACGTTGATCAGTGATGTCGCGGCCACGCAGCTGCGTGTCGACCATCTGCAACCGAGCTCGCGCAAGCTGCCGATCACCGGGTTCGCTTGTTCGATGAGGCGGTGACGCAGATGTGTCTGGGGCCAGCTCCCGTTGCTCCAAGGCCGTCACCATCGGCGGTACCTCAACGTCTTCAGCGGAGGGTGCCGGTGCGCGCTGCTCCGCCGCCCATCGCTGTATCAGCAGCCATCCGGCTAGCAGAGCCAGGACGAACCCAATCACTCCGATTGCGTGCATGCGCAGCTGGCGTAGGACGTCAGGTTGCATGGAACAACTCGCAACTTTAGATCAGCAAACCAAGCGAGCGCCCAGTTGTGACCGATCCGCATCTCGAACGAGCCTGTGACCTTGGCCGGCTAAGACTCGGAGCGCCCCCAATAGAAAACCCCTGCAGGCAACCGGTGCCGCAGGGGGCTTTCATAACCTGAACAATGAATCCGCCTTGTCGCGACGGAACCGCCAATGACGATACGGTTGGTCGAACTCGATGTCAAGATGATTGTCGCAGCTCAAGTACAGCCGATTGATTTCTGGGCGGTCGTCCAGGCGTGAGAATCGTGCCTGCGTTGGCCGATAAAGAAGGTTGGCTGAAGCAGACATTTTGTTGATAATGGAGCTGGACTCCCCCCGCGGCTCTCTGGCGTAACACCGCCGACCGATGGACTCGTTACGGTCGTCGTTCATTCAGCCGCGTCAGCCGATCGAGTCGAGCACGACGAGTATGGCATCAGCAGAGCACGTCCGGATCGTTCTCCAAGGGGTGGCGGCGGTCGAGGCGTGGCGCGACCAGCATCCCTACGAGCATCTGGACTTGGACAATGCCGACTTGGCTGCGGCACAACTGAGCGGCATGAGTCTGACGGCGGCCCGTTTAAGGGACGCCGATCTTCGCGACGCCGATCTGTCCGCAAGCGATCTTGCATCGGCTCAGCTCCATGGCGCTCGACTCACAGGCGCGGACCTTCGCAAAGCGCGGCTATGCGGCGCGAACCTCACTGAGGCGGACCTGTGCGCGGCGAACTGCACCCGCGCGCAGTTGAATGCTGCTGACTTGAGTTGGGCGCGGCTGATCGACGCCAAGCTTTGCGAAGCCAATCTGTCGCAGTGTGATTTGATCAACGCCGACTTGTCAGAAGCCGATTTAAGCGACGCCGACTTGCAGCAAGCAGAGTTGATCAATGCGACGCTCGATCGTGCGAACCTGGCCGGAGCAACCCTTCGCGGCGCGACTCTGATAAACGCCAAGCTCGTGGGGGCGAACTTGGCCGACTGCAACCTGGTCGAGGCACGACTCATCGACGCAAACCTGACTGACGCTAACTTGGCACGCGCGGTGTTGAGCGAAGCCGACGTCAGTAGCCTGCAACACGCTGATCTGAGCCAGGCCGATCTTGCGGATGCGAGTCTTGTCGACAGCGATCTCTCCGAATCGAACCTGACCGATGCGAATCTGCGCGATGCGGACCTGCGCGGAGCAAACCTGCGGGGCGCGAACCTGACGCGGACGGACCTTGCCGAATCGAACATGGTCGGCGTGGCGTTGGATCGCGCACAGGTCGAATCCGCTGATTGGCTGCAGAAGCTACTCGAACTGCCAGCCCCCCCGACGGGCATTCAACAGATTCTTAAACAGTATTCTGTCGAATCCCGTTTGGATCAGCATGGTGACGTCCGCTTCATCTTGCAGTTTCGACGTCAGTAGACCGATCAGCATTCTGGAGAACTGCTCGCCCCAAGCCTCCATCGACACTTACGTATCCGAAAGCTGCATGCCGGACGTTCAGTCCGCGCGTTCGAAGAGTTCGACTTCGCTTCTGGGGCGGGAGTGTCGCAGCGAAGTCTGAATCATGATCCATTCGCCGATGTTTTCGAGGTTGACGATGCCAACCAACTCGCCATCGCGTACAACTGGCAGTATTGGACATTTCGCGTCTCTCATCTGCTCAAACGTCCGTTCGAGCATGTCGGTATCCTTTGCCACGCGACATTCCCGCCGCATGACCTGTCCCACCGGCGTGTCACTACCGCGCTCGGCGAGGGCCTTCACCAAGTCGGCGCGCGTCAGCACACCGATGACCTGACCGTCGTCGACGACGGGAAAGTCTTGCTGCGATCCGGCCAAGAGCTCGTCGATTGCGACGGACAGCGTTTCTTGTTCCGAAAGCGCCCGGAACTGCGTGATCATCGCTTGGCGGACAGGAATGCCTCTGACTACGGAGCGAACTTGAACCATGTGTGCTTCGGCCTGCGCACCGAGATAGACGAACAAAGCGATGAAGATCAGAAACCAGTTGAACAGAAAGCCCAGGATCCCGAATGTGATGGCCATCGACTGACCAACGTTAGCGGCGATTTCCGTCGCGTGTACGTAATCCATGCGACGGGCGAGCAGTGACCTCAGCACGCGCCCTCCATCCATGGGAAAGGCAGGCAGCAGATTGAAGACCAACAAGATGACATTGACCCACATCAGCTTGGCCAAGAACGGCGCTTGGGCTGAGACGACCGCGGCCGGAGAAACACTCACCCCGAGCATCCAAAGGAGTAGGAATAACACCGCCGCAATTGCGGCCGTGACCGCCGGGCCCGCCAAAGCGATACGCAGCTCTTGCCCGGGATCTTCCGGCATCTGTTCCAGGCGGGCCACTCCGCCAATGGGCAACAGCGTGATGTCACGGGTCCGAATTCCGTAACGCTGCGCGGTCAACGCGTGTCCCAGTTCGTGCAGAATCACGCAGCCAAATATCGACAGAATGAAAGCCACATCCGTAAACGCTGCGGCCGGGCCGGCACCGGCGGGTAGATGAATCAGGAACACCCAGCCGATGAGCAACAGGAACGTCCAGTGGACGAAGATCCCAATGCCGGCCACTTCGCCGATTTTCCAGGAGTAGTTCATCCAGGCGTCTCCCGAGGCGTGGATCGCGCGCACGAACAAGGTATTCGCAGTTGTAATGCGAAGGCTCGCGTCAGCAAGCCGATGCGATCGTAGCTACACGATGACGGCTCGCTCAAGACGGATGCCAAAGCTATCCGTCATTTTCAGTGCCATATCCCCGCAACCGCGGAGACTCAAATCAGCAGGACGAGAAGCAGGGTCGCGATGTAATGACAGGTGCTACCGGCAATGACGAACGTGTGCCACAGCGCGTGGAAATATAGCACGCGGTGATCGAATCGTAGGAACACGGTCCCCACGGAATAGAACAGACCACCAGCGAGGATCCATGCGAGCAACTCGACCGGTGCAGAGTCGAACAAGACCGGCAAGGAAATGACGGGCAGCCATCCGAGAATGCCGTAGGTGATCTTGGCCGCCGGCGTCAAGTTCCGCATATGCAACACCAGCCCGACGCCGAAGACAGCCAGGATCCACATCACCACGATCAGGGACGGCCACCAGGCATGTCCCAGAAACACCACGGCAAACGGCGTGAACGATCCGGCGATCAGGAGATAAATGCACGCTTGGTCGAGCGTTCGAAAAAAGCGCCGCCAGGCAAGATCGTGGAACGTGTGCGACAACGTCGAAGCCGCATACAGCGCCACCAGTGAGAAGCAGTAGGCGCTGCAGGCTATGATGTACACCGCGCGGCCGTCACGGATGACCAGCCACATCAGCAGGGCTGCGGCCGAGATGCTGAGCAGAAGTCCTAGGCCGTGTGTCGCCAGATTGGCGTGCTCGTCCACGGGCCTCTGCTCGCTGGGTCTTGGGATTGCTGGTTGTTTGGAGACCTCGTTCATTTCCATCCAGCTATTCAACGCGCCGAGCTTTCCATACCGCCTCACTTGATGAGAAAATCGCATGCCAACTGAAGAGGATTTGCTGGCTGCCGCTCAACAGCCAGCCGAAGATGCGTTGCGGCTGCATCCGTTTTACAAGGGCAAGATCCAGACGGCTCTAAAATGCCCCATCCGCGATTCCGGCGACTTTGCCATCTGGTATACGCCGGGGGTCGCTGCTCCGTGCAGGCAGATCCAGCACGATCCCGATCTCGTGTACGAGCACACCAACAAGGCGAATACGGTCGCCATTGTGACAGATGGCACACGTGTGCTCGGGCTGGGCGACATCGGCCCGGAAGCCTCGCTGCCCGTCATGGAAGGCAAGGCGCTGTTGTTCAAGTACCTGGGAGGGGTCGATGCCGTGCCGATTTGTCTGCGGACGCGCGATCCTGACGAGTTGATCGCCGCGGTCAGAATGCTGGAGCCCGCTTTCGGCGGCATCAATCTGGAAGACATCGCACAGCCAAAATGTTTCCGCATTCTGGATCAGCTCCGTACGGAGCTGGATATCCCCGTCTGGCACGACGATCAGCAGGGCACCGCGACGGTGTTGTTGGCCGGCCTCATGAACGCGCTCGAGCTTGTCGGCAAGGACATGCGCAATGCGCGAATTGCCATGATCGGAATGGGAGCCGCGAATGTCGCAGCGTATCGACTGCTTGTCGCGTACGGAGTCGACCCGGCGGCCATTGTCGCTTGCGACAGCAAAGGCGTGCTGCACCGCGGTCGGAACGACATTGAAGCACAAATGACCCGGTTCTCGGACAAGTGGCGCGTCTGCATGGAGACCAACGTCGACGGTATCACCGGTGGAATCTCCGACGCGCTGCGTGGAGCTGACGTGGCGGTCGCGTTCTCGGCGCCAAAGGCCGGTCTCATCCAAACGGAATGGGTCAGAAACATGGCCCCCGACGCGATTGTCTTCGCGTGCGCCAATCCGACGCCGGAAATCTGGCCGTGGGAAGCGACTGAAGCCGGCGTGCGAATCATAGCGACCGGCCGCAGTGACTTTTCGAACCAGGTTAACAACTCGCTGGCTTTTCCAGGGATCTTTCGCGGAGCTCTCGATGTCAGGGCTCGGACAATCACTGACGAGATGGCGATTGAGGCGGCCAAAGAACTTGCTCAGTACGCCCGAGAGCGCGGACTCTCCGATGAGTACATCCTGCCCGGTATGGATGAGTGGCAGGTCGTCCCCCGCGTGGCCGTCGCCACGGCCACCAAGGCGCAACAACAGAACGTAGCACGGCTGACGATTTCCGCGGAAGAAATTCAACAACAGGCATCGGCCAAGATTGAGAACGCCAGAAAAACCACACAGGCGCTCATGCGCGAAAACCTGATCCCAGCTGCCGAATAGGTGAACGCGACCATGCGGGCACGACGACGGTCTGCCTCAGAAGATATTTGAATGGTAAGCCTGGCTTCGACTAGAATGAACCCGCCGGCACGCGATGTGCCGGCGGCTGCAGGCGATGAGAGCCCGTCGATGCCAACGCGTCGGTGGGCTTTTTTGATTGGGCGGCCAAGATGGAGTGCGCGTGGCGGCATGGGTGAAGCGAAAGACCAAGATCGACACGTCGCGCTGGCCCAGCAACGGCAGACGATGCTCGACAGGCAGCTCCGCGAGCGCGGCATCACGGACCAGCGTCTCCTGGATGCGATGGACCGAGTTCACCGTGAGGACCTCGTGCCGGAGCATCTTGCCAATCATGCCTACGAAGATGCGCCGCTGCCGATCGGATACGGTCAGACGATTTCGCAGCCCTTTACGGTTGCCCTGATGTGCTGGCTACTGGACTTGAAGGCCACAGACAAGGTTCTGGAAGTCGGGACCGGTTCGGGATACGGCGCTGCGGTCTTGTCGCAACTCGCCGGAACTGTATTCACGATCGAGCGGATTCCGGCATTGGCCGAGACAGCGGAGAAGAGGCTCGCGCAGCTTGGTTACAGCAACGTCGAGGTACGCGCGGGCGACGGATCGCCGGGACTTCCCGAAGAGGCTGCCTTCGACGGTATCGTGGTGACCGCTGGAGCCGAAGGTCTGCCGGAAGTCCATTTGCAGCAGCTGGTGGAGGGGGGGCGAATCGTAATCCCGCTGGGGACTTCGAAATACGGTCAATCGTTGTTTCGGATCACTCGTCGGTCCGATGAGCTGCTCATCGAAGACCTGGGAGCATTCGCCTTCGTCCCGCTGATTGGAAAGTACGCCTGGAAGTCGTCGTGACAAACATCCCCGAGTAAGCAGGCAGGACCGATGAGCCCGCAGCACCTCCACATCCAGCATCTGCCTCACCTGCCGGCCCATCGCCGCGAGACGGAATATGTGGAACGCAAAGGTCTGGGGCACCCCGACTCGATCTGTGACGCGGTCATGGAGTCGGTCTCTGTCGCTCTAAGCCGGGCATACATCGAATCGGCGGGCCGCGTGCTGCATCACAACATCGACAAGGGACTTCTCGTCGCCGGTCAGACGTCGCCAGCGTTGGGGGGCGGCACAGTGGAAGCTCCGATGCGCATTGTGTTCGGCGACCGGGCGACGGTCGCTTGGAACTCTCATCGCATACCCGTCGCAGAAATCGTCGAGACGACCGCTAAGCGTTGGCTTGTCGAGAATCTGCGGCTCGTCGATCCGGAGCAACATGTCGTTCTGCAGAACGAACTACGCTCGGGCTCGCCGGAGTTGGTAGACATATTCGCCCGCGACCGGCTCTCGGCGAACGACACGTCAGCCGCCGTCGGATACGCTCCCTTGACCGAAGCCGAGCGGCTGGTAATCGCGGCCGAGCACTATCTGAACTCCAGCGAGTTCAAGCGGCAGTTCGCCGAAACTGGCGAGGACGTCAAAGTCATGGCGGTTCGCCTTGGTCGAAGAATAAGCCTGACGGTGGCGGTCGCATTCGTTGACCGCTATATCAAAGACCCACGGACTTACTTTGACCGCAAAACCGCCGTCTGCGAGGACCTGCAGCGCCATCTGGAATCGCAGCTCGACGAATTGGATGGCATCGAACTTCGGTTGAACACGCTGGATGATCCAGACCGAGGGCTCGGCGGGATGTACTTGACGGTCCTGGGCACATCCGCCGAAGGTGCCGACGGTGGACAAGTCGGCCGTGGAAACCGCGTCAACGGTGTGATCAGCCTTAACAGGCCCATGAGCACCGAAGCTGCGGCCGGCAAAAATCCCGTCAGTCACGTGGGAAAGATCTACAATTTGCTGTGTCACCAAATCGCCAACCGCATTCACGAGTCGATCGAAGCGATCGATGAAGTCTGTGTCTGGCTGTGCAGCCAGATCGGGCAGCCGCTGGAACGCCCCTGGTCCACTTCGGTCGAAGTCATCCTCAATCCCGACGCCGGCTTGGTCGACGTCGAAGCGGAGATAGAAGAGGTCGTTCGCGACGAACTGGGACAGATCGGTGCGTTCACCGAACGCCTCTCTCGTGGCGAACTCTCGGTGTTGTGAGGCCAACAGTTTTCGGGGAGGGGCGAGCATGGTCGGATACCGCATCCTCGCCGACGGAGTTGTCGTACTGCATTTCCTGTTTGTCTGCTTCGTGTTGTGCGGCTTGGTTGCTGTGGGGCTCGGATGGGCGCGTGGCTGGCACTGGGTGGGAAATTTCTGGTTTCGAACGACCCACTTGGCCGCAATCGCTTTCGTCGTGGTCCTGACGTGGCTCGGCGAGCCTTGTCCGCTGACGACACTCGAAAACGCACTTCGCAGTCGCGCCGGCGAAGCGGGTTATCCTGGAGACTGCATCGGCTATTGGATTCACCGCCTCTTGTTCTACACGGCACCGCCATGGGTGTTCACGCTCTGCTACACGCTGTTCGGTCTTGCGGTCGTCGTGACGTTCGCACTGGCACCTCCCCGCTGGCCTTGGGGGAGCGCCAAAGAAAGCCATCCATCGACCGACGATAAGAACTGACGACTGGATCGCTGCACTTCCACCGGCAGGCGCCGTCGCTCGGACTAAGACGAGGCTTGAAATGCGAGACTGGAACGTCGTGGCCATCACGCGGGAGCATCGTTTTTCGGACGCCGTCCACCTGCTGCGCAACTTCGGAGAGGTCGAGAAGACCGGCTACTTTGACGTCGTGGTGATACGAGTCGCGGAGATCCATTTGTTTCTGGATCAGCTTCACGAGCGGCTTGGAGAAGAGCCCGTAGTCGAGCAGATTCTAGGCCGAGTGTCGCCGTGTACCGCAACATTCGTATACCATTCACCGGACGAGTTCGAAACCAAGGCGCGGAGAGCTGTCCGAGAGCTTGTGCCAAAGCTTGCGGGTCGCCGATTTCACGTCCGGATGCACCGCCGTGGCTTCAAGGGGCGTCTGCATGCGATGGAAGAAGAGCAGTTTCTGGACAAAGTGCTGTTGGAGATGCTCGACGAGCAGGCTACACCGGGAACAATCAGTTTTGAAGATCCACAGGCCATCGTCGCCATAGAGACAGTCGATACCCGCGCTGGACTGGCTGCGTGGACCGACACGGATCTGGCCCGCTATCGGTTGCTGAGTCTGGACTGACCATGCCGGAAAAACGACTGCGCACGGCGATCGTCGTCGTTTCGGTTCATCACGGCAACACGCTCCAGATCGCACGCGCGATGTGCGGCGTGCTCGATGCCGACCTGCTAGAGCCTGCCGACGTCACGACGAATCGGCTGGCGCGATACGAACTGTGCGGTTTCGGGTCGGGCATTTACTTCGGCCGCCACCACAGTGCCCTGCAGCGGATGCTCGCCCCGTCGATCCAGCTGCCGGCCGAAGCGTTTCTGTTCTCAACAGCCGGGCTCCCCTGTCTGAGCCGGTTGTGGCATTGGTCATTGAGGCGCCGATTGGCGGCCCGCGGTTGTCACGTCGTCGCAGAATTTAGCTGCCGTGGCTGGGACACCGTAGGACCGCTTGTCTTGCTGGGTGGCATCAACCGCAGACATCCGGATTGCCGTGATCAACAACGTGCCCGCGAGTTCGCTTCCGGGCTCGAGAAGGAAGTGTCCCTACATCAATGAACAGCATGCGCCCGATCAAGGACACGTTAGTTCGCCGACCTCAGCGTCCGGAATGCCTCAAGGGTCCGGCTGATGTGCTCGTCGGTGTGCTCAGCCGACATCTGTACGCGCAATCGCGCCTGACCCTCAGGCACCACCGGAAAGCCGAATCCAACGACAAAGATTCCCATCTCCAGCAACCGGCCCGATAGCCTGATCGCTTCAGCCGTCTCTCCGACGATGATCGGGACGATGCCCGTTGGCGAGTCCGTGACGTCGTACCCGAGCGACCTTAACCCATCGCGCATGTGTCGGACGTTGGCGTGCAGCCTGGCAACACGTTCCGGTTCTCGCTCCAGGATTTCCAAAGCCTTGATCGCCGTACAGGTTGTAACCGGCGCCAAAGCATTGGAGAACAGGTGGGGCCGACTGCGCTGGACGAGATAGTCGATGAGGTCCCCTGGCCCGGCCACAAAACCGCCGTTGCCTCCGCCTAGCGCCTTACCGAACGTCCCGGTGATCACATCGACGCCGTCCGGTGCCGTGGCCGCTAAGCCCAGATGTTCGTGCGTGCCGCGGCCCGACTTCCCGAGAACTCCGGTACCGTGCGAGTCGTCAACTACCAGCGTGGCGCCGTGTTGGCGGCAGAGAGGGACCATCTGGTCCAGTCGGGCGACATCGCCTTCCATGCTGAACACGCCATCGGTGACGACAAGCTTCACTGGAGCTTCGCTGACTTCAGCCAACTGAGTAGCAAGCGATTGCATGTCGCTGTGTGCGTAGACTCTGCGAGCGGCCTGGCGGGATAGCCGGGCGGCGTCGATGATGCTGGCGTGATTGAGTTCGTCGGAGACAATCGCGTCGCCTTGCTCAACCACGACAGGCATCAGACCTTCGTTGGCGTTCCAGCAGCTGACGAAAGTTAAAGCGGCCTCTGTCCCGAAGAACTCGGCGACCTTCTCTTCCAAGACCCGATGACATGCGAATGTCCCGCAAATGAATCGTACGCTGGCGGTCCCAGCACCATATTTCTTCAGACCGTCGACACCTGCCTCAACCACTTCCGGGTGATCGGCCAATCCAAGATAGTTATTGGAACAGAAGACGAGCACGTCGCCGACGCCGTCCAGCGTTGTCACCGGCCCCATCGGAGCCGTCACTTCACGAAGCGCCTTATACGTGCCGGCTGACCTCAGATCGGTCAGTGTCCGCCGGAGCCGTTCACCCAAGATCGACATGCCAGTGTCTCCGCTAAGAACTGATGGCACCGGTCCCTGGGGCGGAGGCTTGTACCGCGGCACGCGCGCGAAGCTTCGAGAGCATGTCGGTCACCATCCGAGATAGATCGTACTCGGGATTCCAGTCCCAGTCCGAGCGGGCCGCCCCGTCATCGATGCTCCTCGGCCAGGAGTCGGCGATACCTTGCCGTTCATCAGGCTCGAAGCCGCACTCAAAATTGGGTATGTGCGATTGAATCTCCGACGCCAACCCGCCGGCTGAAAAGCTCATGGCCGCGACGTTGTACCCGTTGTGATGCCGCAGTCGGGATAGGTCCGCCTCCATCAGAGAGATCGCCGCCTTGATGCAGTCGGGCATGTAGATCATCGGCAGCACGGTGTCTTCCCGGACGAAGCAGGTGTATCGCCCGCTCTGGAGCGCTGCGTAGAAGATCTCGACGGCGTAGTCGGTGGTGCCACCGCCTGGCAGCGTCTCGCTACTGATCACGCCAGGATAGCGCACGCCGCGCACGTCCAGGCCGTAGCGGCGGAAATAGTAATCGCCAAGGAGTTCACCAGCGACCTTGGACACCCCGTAGATCGTCGTTGGGTGCATGATCGTGGTCTGCGGAGTACGCTCATGCGGTGTTTCCGGTCCAAACGCTGCGATGGAACTCGGCCAGAAGACCCGCTGCACGTCGTGGATGCGGGATGCTTCCAACACGTTGTACAATCCGTTCATGTTCACGTCCCACGCCAACTGCGGATCGTGCTCACCGACTGCCGATAGCTTCGCAGCCAGATGGTAGATCGAATCGACGTCGTGGCGCCGCACCGCCTCCATCACGGCGCCGTGGTCGGTGACATCGAGGTGCTCCATCGGCCCTGCGATCGCAGTGGGTGCGTCAGCCGGAGGCAATCTGCGGCCGGTTGCCAGAACGTTCTCCGAGCCATGCCTGTCCCGCAGTGCTTGCGTCAGCTCCGTTCCAATCTGCCCGAAGGCTCCAGTCACAAGGATCTTCGTCATCGCGGTCCCCACTTACGCGGTTACGGTCTGCAGTATTGCAAGTGGTGTACCGTATGAAGCGATAGGAACTCGATACGCATTGCAAGCAAAGCGCAGACCGGAGACGTCGCCCGGTCCAAGGGGTCTGTGCGGATTCGCACGCAAGCCACGAGCTTGCACACCGCCCTTTGGCGCGAGCCGCAGCTTCCGTTCACAGCGCGAGCTGCGCTGCCTCAGGCAACTGTTCGAATAATTCTTCCTGCCGATCGTCGTCGGGAAGGACGACGTTTCCGTCAAGCGCGGGTGCTTGTTGCGATCCACCTGCTTCATGAGCAAAGAGACGGTCCTCCGAATCGGACCAGTCCCGCGCATTGAAGAGTGGTAACCCTGAAGCGTAACGGACGGTGAGCGTGGCAATCTTGGCGACCGAGCCTGCCGATGCCGTTACTGGTTGGTTCGGATCGATGCCAAACCAGCCCAGACCTCCGCACGGCTGGCAGCTATCGTGATCGACCGGCGACTCGAATAATCTGCCGCGTCCGCCGCACCCACTGCAGCGAGCGCCGAGCAGCAGTTGGCTGCCTTGGCTGCCCCAAACGATCAGGTCTTCGTTTTTCGACATGGACGGATCTATCACGATGGTTACGGTGCTTGGATGCCGCACACAGTGCGCAGGCGGAGCACAAGCGAAAAAATGGCAAGCAAGCCGCCCGACCCTGACCGATGGAGCTCGGACACCTTCATTGGGCGGGAAAGTGTGGGCGGATGGTGACGTGGCGGCAGTCAAGCGCCTTGGGTGGCGCTGCGCCTCAACAGAATTGTTCGCGCGACCGCTCGCTCGGTCAAGCTCTCGTCGCCAGAGGCCGTTGCGTCGTGCGCCGGTGGGCAACCTGGATTCGTGAAGCGAGTGGTTCGAAGCAACCGGTGTTCGCCTATTTCGACAATGACGCAGAGGGGCACGCCGTGCGAAACGCCATAACGCTCAAGGAGCGAATCAGCCGTTCTCCAGTACCCATGTCGTGGCGTCACGCGCCAGCTGTGCCGAGTTCTTCAGATTCAGCTTACCCTTGATTCTCTGACGGTGCGTTTCGATCGTCTTGACAGTCACATGCAGTCTCTCGGCGATCTCCGCCGTGGTGAGGCCGCCGCCGATGAGCTGAAACACCTCCAACTCGCGATCGGAGAGGACGTCGACAGCCGGACGCTCGAGCTTGTCGACGGCGCTGACCATGCGGTGCATGAGGCGCTGCGACATCCGGTTGCTGAGATACACTTTGCCGTCGAACACACGACGGATGGCTGTGATGATCTGCCGGGTCGCTTCCTGCTTGTTGAGATACCCCATCGCGCCCGCGCGCAATGAGCGTTCGGCGTAGAGTGTCTCGTCATACATCGAAGAGACGAGCATGCGGACGGAGTCATTGCGCTGTTTGATTCGCGCGATCAGGTCCAGTCCATTGCCGCTCTTAAGCGAAATGTCGATAACCGCCACATCGGGCTGCATATCGTCGACAAGCTTGATCGCATCGGCGAGATCGGCGGCCTCTCCACAGACATTCAAGTCCGGTTGCCTCGAGATCAGCGCCGTCAAGCCCTCACGGACGATCGGGTGATCGTCGACGATGAGAATCTGCGCCGCTCGTTTACGTCTCATTTCCCATTTCACCATCAATCTTGATGCGAGGCAGCGTGCACGACACCAGCGTCCCACCTTGCTCAGCTGGTCCAATGACCAGAGTCGCCCCCATGAGCCGCGCACGGTACTTCATGATCCGCTGACCCAGCCCTTCGAACACTCGGTCGACGGGAAGACCCGCGCCGTCGTCTCGAACCGAGAGCGAAATATGGTTGTCTCCGGCGGCGAGTTCGACCCAGATGTGCTGGGGCCGCCCGTGTTTGAGCGCGTTAGTGATTGCTTCCTGGGCGATTCGATAGAGATGGTTCGCGACCTCATTGTCGTCAACGCTCACCACTTCATCGCAGCGCAAGCCGCAATGCACGCCAGAGATGTCGGAGGTCGTGGCTGCCAACTCTGCAAGGGCTTCCATCAAGCCTTCGGCATGAACGTCCACCGGCACCAGCCCTTTGGCCAGACCTCGAACTCGATCGAGTGCCGTCTCGATGCCTCTGGTGATCCTCTCTGCAAGTCCTACGTCGGCCGGCGATCGGTCCTGAAGCGACTCGACCAGGCTGTGAGCCAGCAGGGCCAGGCCCGTCAACTCCTGGCCGGTATGATCGTGCAAGTCCTGGCCGATGCGTCGCTGTTCCTCTGCTGCAATTTCCAAGATCTGTCGCTGCAGTTGCCTCGAGGCGGAGATGTCGCGAATCATTCCTGTAAACAGCCGGCGGTGATCGACCTCGCTGACGGCCAGGTCAACCGGAAACGTCGACCCGTCTCTACGGATCGCGATCAGTTCGCGGCCGATGCCGATGATTCTGGCCTCGCCCGTTTTCAGATAGCGGGCGATATAACCATCGTGTTCTTCGGCGTGCGGTGATGGCATGATCAACGTGATGTTCTGACCGATTGCTTCATCGGCCGTGTAGCCGAACAGGCGTTCGGCAGCGGGATTGAATGACTGAATGATGCCATCCTCGCCAATCGTGATGATGGCGTCGGTCGCCGTCTCTACAATGGCTCGCATCCGCTCCTCGCTGTCCCTCAACGCCTGTTCGGCTTCTCTGCGGGCTGTGATGTCGACGTGCGACACAACGGCCCCTCCGCCCTCGGCGGAGAACGGTGTCGCATACAGGAGAAACCAGCGCCGCTGCGTGGGTGAATGACACGGATACTCCATCGTGTAGACTTCGAGCGAACCGTCCAGAACGGCAGCGATTCCATCAAACACCTGCGGTGCTTCGTCGGAGAACGGACCGTCCGCACGGCGGCAGACTTCGAGATAGTTGATGCCGACTCCACATCGCGCTAGTGCAGCGCCGTCGTTTTCGCGCCCGAATTTCTCCCAAGCGGGATTGACCAGAACGATCTCGCCTTTCTGATCCAACACGGCGATGTGTGCCGTGAGCGAACTCAAAATCGCATGGGCGAAGCGTTCGCTCTGGCGGACCGCTTCGGTGTGCTCGACAGCCTGTCGCTTGCCTCCCGATCTTCTCTTTGCCGCGGCCATAGAAGCATCTCAGTGAAGCATGCGGATGCAGAAACTCAGCAATAGCGTCCGCCGTTAAAGGTCCACCGCCTTAGTGAAAACACCCGCCTTCACAACATCGACCGACAGGCAAGTCACTCTGACAGTGTGACCAACTGCCAGCGTAGCAGGCCGCCATTCGCTTGTCCCAGGAACTTTGTACGGGATTCCCTGACAACGAACTCCGTACTCCCCTGATGTCGGCTGAAATGTCTGGAGGGCATAATTGGACCTCATGCGATGTGCCCATCTTGGAGGGGGCGGCCGAAGCTGGACGATCAGTCGCAACGAGTGACACCGATCCTGGGAAGGACCTCCGTCATGAACGCCGGCCTATTCATCGGCGAGCCGGACCCTTGTGGGGCGGATCGATATCCGCGAACGGCTCGCACGAACCTGTGACATCGATGAAGACGGAGCGCTAGTTGCACGATGCTCGTCGAAGACAAGAAGCCGCAAATCAAAGAGAAATACTCGCCGACGAATTCGTCGAAGTGTGACGGGGCTGAATGGGACAAGGCGTCAGTCGCCGGACTGTCGCAATTGCAGATCTCTCAGTTCAGCCCAGAGGAAATGGTGCGCGTCATTTACGCTGCCAACATGTCGCTACTGCGATTTGAGCTTGATCGACGACTCGAATTCTATGACCGCCAGACATTGGAACGGTTGGTCTACCTGGCCCGCCGTTGCTGCCGCAATCAGGGATATTGAATCATGGAGCAGACGAAACGAACGCATCGCCGCGTCGCACCCGCGGCGCCGGTATCCGACTGGGACCGCTTGGCGGATGAGGTCAAAGGTGCATTGGAGATGACCGGATATCCCCCGCTGCGCGATTTGGTTGTGCTCGAGCACGAGGGACTCGTGGTTCTTCGCGGCATGGTACCGAGCTACCACCTGAAGCAAATGGCTCAAACGGCGGTTCTTTCCGTGCCGGGCATCGACGAGGTGCGAAACGAGTTGGAGGTCGTCTGCCGGCAGATGTGACTGAACCGGCCAGCCAGCGCACGCGCGTTCTTGCGTGGAGCCGGCTGTCGGCAATCGTGTTCCAGGAAGGCCGAAGAAGCCTGTTCATTCGAGACAGAGGAGCCTGTCCCATGCTTGTCCTGAGCCGAAGGAAGACCGAAAGCGTTGTTATAGCTGACAATATCGAGCTGACGATTCTCGAGATTCGAGGCGGAAAGGTCAAATTGGGCCTCCGTTGTCCCCGCGAAATCCCAATCCATCGGGCCGAGGTGTATCGGCAGATCGAACGCGAACGAGAAACACAGCCGATGGAGAATGCAGTCGAGCAGACCTTATGAGTTCCACTGCGGGCAGACGGGATTCAAAGTCTTGCTTGGATCAGTTAGAGAGCGGCGCTGAGTCTGTCGCGGCTTGAGAGAGTTGTAGATGGAGTTTGAAGGACGCAGTGTCCTAGTACGTTCGCCTCGGGAATTGATCCTCCCCGAGCAAACCTTGCCGCATCTAGGTGTGCGACCATGACACGGTTGGAAACGCACCACAGAATGTCGCAAGCGCGGACATTCTCACTGTAGCTGCCGCCGTGCCACACACTCGGCGCCCGCCCATCGTTTCGCTGATTCGGTACGCCGTTTGCATTCTGACGAGATGGGTTGGGGTACGCGATGTCAAATGAAGCAGTCAAAAAAAGGAGTACGACACTATGGCTGTCGTGAAGGTTGTTGAGTTGGTTGGGTCCTCGAAGAAAGGTTGGGAAGACGCCGTCCAACAGGCGATCTCGGAGGCGTCCGCTTCCCTTCGGCACATCAAAGGCGTCGATATCGTCCATCAAACAGCACATGTGGAAGACGGGAAGATCAGCGAATACCGAGCCACCGTCCACGTTGCGTTCTTAGTTGAGCATCACAGTCACATTTTGGGAGCCGGAGCCGAGAACAAATAGCATTGAAGAGCAAAGAGCATCGTGTGCCGCTGCGTGCGCGGCACGAGGTCCAAGAGCGAAAGCCGACAAAACGGAGATAGAATCATGGCCAAGCCACTCCCTGCCCGAACTTCGCGCGGGCTCACCTCCTGGTTTGAGCAAGACCCTTTTCGGGCGCTCCGCGAAGAAATGGACGACATGTTGACTCGCTTCTCGACCGATTGGGACGGCAGCTGGCCGACGCGCGAGCGGATTCCTGCCATCGATCTCTCGGAAACGGACACCGACGTCCAAGTCAGAATGGACTTGCCCGGTGTCAAGGCCGACGAGATCGACATCGAAGTCAGAGGGGACACACTCCGCATCAGTGGCGAACATAAGGAGGAAAAAGAGGAAAAAGGAAAGACCTTTCACCGTAGCGAGCGCCGCGCCGGGTCCTTCACCCGCGCCGTGACGCTCCCCTGTGCCGTCAACGAGGAGAAGGTCACGGCGGAGTCACGTGAAGGAGTCTTGATGATCAGCTTGCCAAAAAGCGAGGAGGCCAAGGCTCGAAAGGTGACAGTGAAGGGGTAGTCTGAGCTCAAGCGTCGACGAGCCGGCGGCTCGAGCCCATCTGAGCCGCCGATTCGGCGAGGGCGATGGCAACTCGGGAGAAGTGCGCTGCCACGGCTTGCACGATTGAACGCTATCGTCTCGCTGCGCCGCAGCGATCAGTCACCGTAGCGACAGCTCGGTAATCCAAGTAGGCGGCCGTCTTCCTTGTGCGGCCAGTCGCGTTGCAGAATCTGCTGGCGGATCGCGCTGGCAGGCACAAACCAAGTGAACGCGTCTGGATCGCCCGGACCGAGTCGGGTGGCATAGCTCGACAGAGCGACGAGGCCGACCGCCTCGCCCTTTTCATTCTCGACCAATCCGCCGCTGTCACCGTTCTCCACAACCCCTTTGAAAGCAATGCCCGGCGCTCCGGTTTGGGGGTCGAGGCGGCGCCCGATGACCGTCCGATGTGAGACAGCTGACGTTGAGCCATGGACACGCACGCGTTGTGCCGGCTGTGCGTCGGTAGCGGCGAGTCGGTGGCAGGGGACGGCCCCTTCGTACGCCAACTCCAGCACGGCCAAATCGGGTGGCAGCTCTGAGAACAACACTCGTACCGGCAACCAATGGCCATCGACGTCAACTTCAGGCGATCCGATCGGCCTTTCCGCCGCTGAGATCACGTGCTGATTGGTGACCAGGATGTGGCAGCCCTGCCGATAGCCGCCGATGCCATAGCACGTCCCGATGTAGAAGACGGTCTCGCCTGGAGTTTCGCTAACAACCTGGCAGCCATGTGGAGTACAGACTTCCAATGGTTGGCCGAGGTCCTCGCCACGCACACGGATCCGCATGGTACCCGCGACGAGAGGTTGGCTCGTCGTTACAAGAATGATGATCGCCAAGCGAATTGACTTCATCGGCCATCCCTTGCCACTACCGGTTCGCGAAGCCGAGCCGCTATCTCAACGCGCCGCGGCAGGTACGTCGCGAACAATCATCCAATGGGACCGATCGTGCATTTTCGGGCTGCGCGTCACGATCAACCTCGTCTGGTGCCGCTGTCTGACTTGAGGCTTTTTGCGGGTTGCCAAGGGATCCACCAGACTACAACACCAGAGTCCAACCTGTGTGCTGCATGACGGTGATTCTGTAATGCGATTTGACACCTGCCCACCGTGCTCGAAGAATGAAGTTGGATGCTGCTCGGTCTTGCGAATGGGTCAATCGATGAGTCTTGGACACGCCGACGACAAGCTGATCTTCGAGTTTGTGGGCGGCCCTCACGACGGCAGGATCCTGCAGGGGATCGTCGGGGAGGCCAGTTATGCCGAGAGCTGCTTTCTCGTCTCGAATTGGGGAGCCATCGGACAGCGATTCAAGGTCGCCTCAGAGTACGCCGTCGATACGCTCGTGCGCGAGAAGCTGAAGGACGAACGACGGCACTCTTTCCAACGGCACTTCTACATTGTCACCGATCGTGTTGATGACGATGGCGAAGTTTGGGCCCGCGCCCAATACGATCCTCGGTTTACGACACGCCCCAGAAAGACGCGTCGATGAGAAACGAAACCTCTAACGAAGTTCGCCGCCTTCGATGGGGATTTGTAATCTCCCTTGTTCAATCAGTTCCGATTAGTTGGACGATCAACGTCACGAACAGAACCGCAATGACTGCCGGGCAGAGATAGCAGATCAGGATTCGCCAGGGTTTGCGAATCCAGCAAATCGGGCCGCCCGCCTCCAATTCGGCGAGTGCGTTGTCGGCGCCCCATCGCCAGCCTACGAACAAACACAGCAGCAGCGCGCCGACCGTCAAGGCCAGCTTGCCGAACAGTAAGTCCATCAGGTCCAGAAACGATTGATGAATGAGCGGCAATTCCGAAAAGATCGACGCGGTGCCGGCACTCAAGGCTGAAGGAATAGCCAACGCGAAAGCCACGCCCCCAACCGCAACGACCGCCCGACTCCGCGGCCAGTTCCACTGGTCGATCACGTAGGCTACGACCACCTCGGCAAGTGAGATCGTCGACGTGAGCGCGGCAAGCGTCAATAGGACGAAAAAACCCGCTCCGAAGAACGCACCTCCAGCAATGTGTCCAAAGACGTTGGGCAATACTAGAAACACCAACTCCGGTCCCGCGTCGGGTGCCAGGCCCTCGATCGTGAACAGCGCGGGAAAAATGGCGAAACCGGCCAGAAACGCAACCAGCGTGTCCACGCCGGCGATCCAGAAAGCCGACGTGATCAGATTATGCTCTTTGGAAAGATAGCTGCCGTAGGTGATCATGATGCCCATCCCCAAGCTGAGCGAGAAGAAAGCTTGGCTCATCGCGTTGAGTAGGGTAAGCGGCGTTACCTGCGAGAAGTCGGGAGTTAAGTAGAACGCCAATCCTTCGTCGGCGCCTGCTAGCGTGATCGATCGAAAGACGAGCAGCAGCAAGATCCCCAGCAGCATCGGCATCAGCACGTTGCACCACCGTTCGATGCCGCTGCGGATCCCGCCGGCGACGGCCGTGGTCGTGAGCCCCAAGAAGACCGCCAGCAGACCGAGTGTGCGCCAGCGATTCTCGTGCATCTGTTCGAATACCTGCGTAACGGCCACCGGCTCTGCCAAATCGCGAAACTTGCCCGACAGCGTCGGTATCACGTAGCCGAGCGACCAGCTTGCAATCACGCTGTAATAGGACAAGATGGCCAGCGAAGTGCAGACACAAAAACCTCCAACGATTGGCCACCGCGAACCGGGAGCCAGCCGACGCAGCGCGCCCACCGGGTTGCACTGGGTGTGGCGGCCAATGGCCAGCGTGGCCAGCATGATAGGCACGCCCAGCACCAACACGAAGGCTGCATAGAGGACCACGAACGCCGCGCCGCCGCTTTCCCCAACCATCGTGGGAAACCGCCAAATGTTTCCTAAACCCACCGCGGAGCCCGCCGTGGCCAGTATGAAGCCGAGCTTTCGGTTCCAAGTTCCGCGTTGATTGGCTGGGCTCGACATTCAGTCCTCACATCGCATGAGGCGTGTGCGAGCCGGCAGTCGTTCGTGCCACAGCAGCAACCTGCGAGCGCGGATTTCGAGTTGCATCACGCATGCTGCAGCCGTGCGTGTCTCAAGGTGGCACAAACTTAAACTTGGGTGACCGTATCGTCAGCACCGGGCAAGGCGCCTTGCGCACCACTCTCTCCGCGACGCTGCCGATGAGTGCATGCGACAAACCCGACCGGCCATGAGTTCCCATCACGATCATGTCGATCTTGTTCTCACGGGCATACCGAATAATCTCCACGAATGGCGACCCCTGCGCGGTCGCTCGGACCACTCGGTGATTTTCGTCCCACTCCGCGTCGACGGCTTTTGCCAACTGCTCGGCCGCCGCACGCTTCACGTCCTCCAAATAACTTCCCAGTGGCGGGAACGGCATCCCCGGCACTGGAGCGACTGGCACTGGTTCTTGGAAGACGTGCAGCACGTGCAGTTCGGCGTCAAATCTGTCAGCGAGAGTGCAGGCGTAGTCTATTGCCGCCAATGAGAACTCACTGAAATCCGTAGTAAACAAGACGCGTTTGAGTTCAATCATTGTTCACCTGCCTTGAACTCCATTCGTCGTCGGGAAGGAATCTCATCGGTGACGTTGAACACACGCTGCGACTGTTGTTTTCCTTCATCCGTACTGAACCCGACATAACGCACATTTCGTGCCATATGTAGATTCAGAGCTGCACCGGAACAGTATGCTGGAAGACGGCCTAAGCGTGTGTGCACATACGCACCTGCACTTCGGTCGATGCTCGAAAGGCACACCGACCTCGCGCCGATTTGAAGCTTGTCGCCAAGGCATAGCATTTGCGGCTCGTCCTCAATCCCCGGTTGCGGTCGACGATCAGACGCTGCCACGAAAGCTCCGCGGACCCCTCTCTGCGTTCGAATGATCGAGAACGCGTGGGCGACGCACACGCTAGCGAGATTTGGATGCGATGAACGAGCGAGTCCGGCAACTGCTTGAACGTATCTCAGCGCTGGAAGAAGAACTGAGAACCGCTCTTCATGAGCAGGAAAGCCACGTTCTATACGCAATCAAAGGCAAGACGATTGAGTTCGAACACGATCTGAGGCGCGCGCATCGCCGTCTGAAGATCGGGTCGCTCAGATGGCTTCGCCGAAGCAAGCCTCGGAACGTGGTCTCGGCGCCGGTGATCTATAGCATGATCGTTCCACTGGTCTTGCTGGACGTTTCCGTCACGATCTATCAAGCGATCTGTTTTCGTCTGTACCGGATTCCTCGGGTGCGCGCTCGAGCTTCATTGTGATCGATCGGCACCATCTTGCTTACCTCAACAGTATCGAAAAGCTCAACTGCGTCTACTGCGGGTACGCCAACGGGTTGCTGGCGTACGCGCGCGAGATCGTGGCGCGGACAGAACAGTACTGGTGCCCAATCAAGCACGCGCACAAGCTGCTGGGCACGCACGATCGATACGCCAGGTTTGTGGACTACGGAGATGCCGAAGACTTTCATGTCGATCAGCAACGCTTGCGTGCGGAACTAGCCGAGGAACAAAGCCGTAAGTAGCGCAGCAGACGCGGCAACCTACTTCTCAGATGGCCATCGGTCGACAAGCGGAATGACCTCAAGCGGCGTCGCAAGCGAATGCATGCGCGGCGGCCCAGGCCTGACCAATGTACGAAGAGAACCTCAAACCGCTGCCACCGGGAGATGCCACAGTCGTGTTCTCCGACGAGTTCAAGGCGGTTCGGCGGCTGTGCGGCGAGTCGCCAGAACCTCTCGGACCAGAAAACGTGATGCGCTGGGGCTTGAAGCAAGCCCAACCATACGTGGGAAAAATCTGCCGGCGATTGATATTGCCCGGTAGCTGCATTGCTGGCCTAGACCACTTGGCTTTGCTGGCGGACCTCGCGCGGCGGGGGACCGCCTGTCTCGTCTGTATGAACCACCGGTCGAACCTGGATGTACCCACACTGTACACGCTGTTGGAAGACCAGTCCGAGTCGAGCATCTTTCATCAGATCATCTGGATCGCGGGCAGAAAGCTACACGAAGATTCCGGCCTGACGCCCGCCATGGCGCGATGTTTCAACCAGGTGACACTGACACCTAGGTCGTGGCTGAACGAGGGCCATACGGCTGAAGCGCTGCAGAAAGGTCACGAGATCAACGTTGCCGCACAACGCACAATGCGCGAGTTGCGGCATCGAGGGTGGGTCTTCGCGCTGTTCCCCACCGGCACGCGAGTGCGTCCCAACCACGCGTCGACCGCTCGGGCCATTGAAGAGACCGATAGCTACCTCAAGCACTTCGAGGTCCTCGCGCTGGGCAACATCGATGGATGCACACTTCCGGTGACCAGGGATCGAGACCTGACGCGTGAGACTCCGCGGCTCGACCGTTTGATTTACACGTTCGGACCTGCAACGCGAACAGATCAGTGGAGGTCGAATGCGGCCAGACGCTTCCCACAATTGTCACAACGTGCGGCGTCTGCGCGAGCGATCATGGAAGACATTGGCGCGCTCGCGCCCCGGCCATCCCAGAACACGTGACCGACGCGGTGAGAATCAAATTCTCACTCGAGGTGTCGTCGCGTCAGTCCTTAGCCCCCAACACAGCCTTGTCGGTAGATCGGGCCACGACGTGCGTATTTGCACATGTTGTCAGGCAACGCACGCTATCCAACGAGCGAATCGCGGGTTTTGTGAGAAGCTGGCCGAATGCCAGGGGCATCTACAGCGACTCGGATGGCCTTGACTGTTTGGCATAAAAGGTGCAATCGGCCCTGATACGAATCTTCATTGTCAACTTTGGGTAAGTGGCGGGCGCATTTGCTGATGAACACGGCAATTCGAAAACTCGCCGATGGCCGTAGGTTGGACGACTTGCTGACCGCGCTGAGTCGCGGACGCGAGGTATACGCCTTGGAGGTCGGTGAAGCGGGACAGTACCACTTGGTACGGTCCGATGGCTGGGAGGCCGACAGGCATACGCTGGGCGCGTACCGTCCCATCGAACCGCTGAAGTCCGTCCTGTTTCAACCTCGCGAGTTTCTCGGCCCGACGCTGGGCGAAGCCACCACCGAACCTCTGCGCGAACGGATGGTGATCGGGGTCAAGAACTGTGACCTAGCGGGCCTGAAGATCCAGGACCATGTGTTTCTTGGCATCCCTCCGGGCGATCCGCGTTACGTCGAAGCCCGCGAAAAGACGATCCTCGTGACTTGCGACTGCACCGATTGCCTCGACGTTTGCTTTTGCCCGATCGTGGACGAGCAACCCTACGCCGAGGAAGGATACGACATCAACATCTCTCCTTTGTCCGGGCAGTACCTGATCGACGCTGGAACCGAACGAGGAGAGCAGGTGTTGCACACGGTGTCGGACTACCTGGTGCCAGCGGACGAGACGCTATTGCAAGAGCGGAAAGAGCAACGCGCCGCCCTGTACCAGCAGCTTGTCCAGCAGTCGGCTGCACATGGGCTGGAGCCGGGTGTGGATCTGACCAGTGCAGTGCGAGGCGCGGCGAAGTCGAGTCTGTGGGGCGACTTCGCGGTGGATTGCGTGGAATGCGGCGCATGCAATTTCGTCTGTTGCACCTGTCACTGCTTTCAGCTCGCGGACGGAACCGGCTCCGATAACGAAGCCGCGCGTGGAAAACAATGGGATTCCTGCCTGCTGATGAACTTTGCGCGGGTAGCCGGTGGGGCCAATCCTCGTGCGGCGCGAGCGGCCCGGTTGAGGAATCGATTTCAAAAGAAGTTCTGCTATTTCCCGGAGGTGCTGGACCGCTACGCGTGCGACGGTTGCGGCCGTTGTACTGAGGTCTGCACTGGGAACATTGACATTCGAGCGGTCTTGAAACGGGCGGTCGATGAGTCGCAGTCCTTACCTGCCGATCGCGGCGACGATTGATCACATCGTGGAGGAAACGCCCACGATCAAGACGTTCGTCTTGCGCCCGGAGCAACCGGTATCATTCCGCGCCGGCCAGTTTGTCGAGCTTGCGGTACCAGGAGTCGGAGAAGCTCCGTTTACGCCCTCGTCATCGCCGGCTGTCAGCGAAGAGATGGAAATCACCATCATGCGGGTCGGCCTGGTGACGGGCGTTCTGCATGAGATGGAGGCCGGCGATCGGTTGGGCATTCGCGGTCCGTATGGACAAGCTTATCCGATTGAGAAGTTCTACGGGCGGGAAGTCCTGATCGTCGGCGGAGGGTGTGGCGTCGGCCCGCTACGCGCCTTGTTGTTTGCGCTGTTTGAAGAGCTGGACGAATTCCCGCGGATCCTGGTTCGCATGGGCGCGCGCACGCCGCACGATCTCGTCTTCAAAGATGCGGCGTCCAAGCGATGGAACAAGGGAGACAAGGTGGACGTGCAGGTTTCCGTGGATCACTCGGAGGCGGGATGGACGGGGCCGGTGGGCGTCGTCAGCAGCATTCTCGATGAAGCGCACCTTCAGTGTCATCCCGAGGAAGGTGTCGCGGTGATGTGCGGGCCGCCAGCAATGATGAGATTCGTTTCGATGACTCTGTTGGAGAGGGGCTATGCGGCCGGCGACATTTATCTGTCGTTGGAACGGAACATGAGCTGCGGCTTGGGCAAATGCGGCCACTGCCGCCTGGGACCGTATCACGTTTGTTATGACGGGCCGGTCTTTACCTTTGAGCAGTTGCAGGCCTTACCCGAAGCTTGGGACTAACCCGCCATGAGCAAGCGGATTGTGTTGGATCTGACGAAGTGCGAAGGATGCGAGTCCTGCACGGTCCAATGCGGGTACTTCTATCGCGCCAACGACGAGGATCGCGGGATCCAGACGCTCAAGGAACGGGCCACGTTCATGATCGTCTGCCGGCGGTGCGAACGCCCGGGCTGCATAGCCGCGTGCCCGTACGACGCGCTGGAGCGCCAGCCTGACGGCGTGATCAAGCGCTACAACCTGCGTTGCGTGAGCTGCAAGCTGTGCACACAAGGCTGCCCGTTCGGCACGATCTATCCCGAGATGGTCGGCTTCTATGTCAGCCCGTGCGACTACTGCATCGGGCGGGGCGAGGAAGAACCGCCGTGCGTGTCGGGTTGTGTTCAAGACGCCATCGAGTACCGGGAAGTCGATTCAGCCGAAGAGAACATGCACATCATCGACGATCACCTCGCGGTGATCGCCCCACTGTGGGATAAGGAAAACGTGTGAATACCCTCCTCCAGTTTCTGTTCTTTCCCGGCCTGCTGTTCACGGCAGCGGCGGGACTGGCAACCAGCTGGTTTGACCGCAAGCTGACGGCCCGCGTGCAAATGCGCAAAGGCCCGCCCCTTCTGCAGCCGCTCTACGACATCGCCAAGCTCATGATCAAGGAGACCTGCGTACCCGAGGGAGGTGCCACCTGGCTGTTCCTCTCCGCACCGCTGATCGGACTGGCCGGCGTGTCGTTGGCGTCAATGATCATGTGGCGGGCGATGCTGAACCCGGGCAGCACCTTTACCGGGGACTTGATCGTGGTGCTGTACCTGCTCACTCTGCCTGCCCTATCGGTGATTCTCGGCGCGTTTACGTCGCGGAACCCGCTGGCCTCGCTGGGGGGAAGTCGTGAGATGAAACTGGTCATGGCCTACGAGCTGCCGTTTATCCTGGCCGCCTGCGTTCCGATCATCCACGCGCGGAGCATCCAGCTCGGCGACATCATGGCCGCGCCGGTGGCGGCGGGCAGCCTGTCTGGGACCTTGGCCCTGTTGGTCGCCCTGATCGCCATGCAGGCCAAGATGACGCGAGTCCCTTTCGATATTCCTGAGGCGGAATGTGAACTGGGGACGGGCGTGCTGATCGAATACTCGGGGCCGCCATTGGCGATGTACAAGCTGACCCAAGCGATGATGCTGTTCACCGGACCCATGTTTCTACTCGTGATGTTCTGCGGAGGCATTTCGTTCGACGAGGGCTGGCGGGCGGCTGTCGGTGGCGGGTTGATGTTCTTGGGATTGGCGACGCTGGTCGTGTTGATCCGCAATACCGCACCGCGGTTGAGGATTGATCAGGCCATGAGACTGCTGTGGGGCCCGGTCTCGCTGGGGGCGGTGCTGGCTCTGCTGCTGCTTTGGTGGGAAATCTAACCATGAGCATCGCCAACAAGATTCTGAGCCGGTCGCTGTTTCTGTTTCACCTGGGCGGCAGCGCGTGCAACAACTGTGACATCGAAATCCTTGACGCACTTACGCCGAAGTATGACCTGGAACGCTTCGGCATCGTCGCGGTAGGGAGCATTCGCCATGCGGACATCATTTTGCTGTCAGGCATCTTCAATAAGAAGGCGGCCATCCGTGCACGGCGTCTGTACGAACAAGCTCCCAAGCCGGTGATCGTGCTTGCCATCGGCGGTTGCGCTTGCAGTGGTTTGATCTTTCGCGACTCGTACAACTGGGATGAGCCGGTGGGAAACTATGTTCCGATCGACGCGTATGTCGCCGGATGTCCCCCCAAGCCTGAAGCCATCATCACCGCGATTACACAAGTCATCGGCAAGTTGAGAAACCCCGTCATTGCAGCAGAGAACTGATGACCCGAGACGAAGCAGTCGAACGGATCAAGTCGGCGTTGGGTGAGAGGCTGCTGGACCTCCGGCAGCCCTCCGACGAACGACTGTACTTCGAAGTCGATGCGCAGGTCATTTTGGATGCGGCCCGGGTCATGCAGCATGATCTCGAGGCGCGGTTGCAGACGGCGTCGGGAGTGGATGCGCCGCGCGAAATGGAAATCCTCTATCACTGGGCACTGGACCGCCTGGGCATGCTGGTCACCATCCGGACCCGCATTGACCGCGATCGACCGGAAATCGCATCCATTACCGCCATCTGTCCTGCCGCGGAATGGATCGAACGCGAAATGTGGGAGCTGCTGGGGATTTCCTTTCCGGGACACCCCGACCTGCGACACCTGTTGCTAACCGACGATTGGCCGGAGGGCAAACATCCGTTGCGTCGCGATTACGTAAGGGAATGAACGATGGCCAAGAAGACCACTATTGTCCCGGTGGGCCCCTATCACCCACTGCAGGAAGAGCCTGAGTTCTTCAAGCTGTACGTGGAAGGGGAGAAGGTCGTCGGCCTGGATATTGAGTTGGGATACAACCACCGGGGAGTCGAAAAGCTGTCCGAAAGCAAGGACTACGAAGAAACGATCTTTCTGGTGGAGCGGGTGTGCGGGATTTGTTCCACCTCCCACCCGCTGGCCTGCGTGCAGGCTGTTGAGGAGGCCGGGGAGATCGAAGTCCCTGAACGGGCTCTCTACATACGCTCGCTGATCGGCGAGCTGGAACGCATCCATTCGCATTTGCTGTGGCTGGGACTGGCCGGGCACTTCCTCGGTTTCAACACAGTCTGGATGTGGGCGTGGCGGTATCGGGAGGATGTGCTCAACATCTGCGAGCAGGTGACCGGGAACCGCAACCACTACGGCATGATGAAGCCGGGCGGTGTCAGACGCGACGTTCCCCCAGGAGAGATTCCGTCCATCCGCGAAATGCTCGACTCGCTGGACAAGCCCCTGAATTTGTTCCGGAGCACGGTGGCCGACGATCCGCTGATCCAGGCACGCAGCAGGGGAATCGGAACCTTGACCTCGGATCAGATCCGCAAGTTCGGCGCGCTGGGACCCACGGCGCGTGCTTCCGGAGTGGACATCGACGTCCGTCGGGATCACCCACACGCCGCGTACGGTCTCGTCGAGTGGGATGTGATTCTGGAGAGCAATGGAGACGTCTTCGACAAGATCATGGTCCGCATCCGTGAGATGTTCGAGTCGATCCGCATCATTCGGCAATGCCTCTCCCAGCTGGAAAACGTCTCGGGTCCTATCGATGCCAATCCCAAAGAAGTGAAACCCGGCGAGGGCATCGGCCAGTACGAGGCGCCGCGTGGCGAGGTGTTCCACTACATCCGTAGCGACGGTAGCAACCGGCCGGTGCGCCACAAGATCCGCGCGCCGAGTTTCATGAACGTGCCGACCAACCGGGAAGCAGTGATTGGTGAAACGATCGCCGACGCCACGATTATTCTCGCGGCAGTCGATCCCTGCTATTGCTGCACCGAGCGGATGGCGTCTGTTTTGGATCCCGAGACCGACAAAGTCGTCATCGCCGGTCAAGAACTGCTGCGCCTTTCCCGTGAGAAAACGGAACAACTGAAAAGCGAACTCGGCCACGAAGGGCCGGATTTACGATGGGATGAGTGAGTTGATGCTCGATCCGCTCCTGCGACCGATCAGTATCCCGTTGGTGGCCGGGCTCCTATGCCTTGTGCTGCCGAATCGGTGGGAACGGGTGCGGTCCTGGTTGGCCGTCGTGGCTACCGTTGTGACGCTGCTGGCCGTCTGGCCGGTCTTTGCGGGAGGCAATCAAGATGTCGAGTTAGGGGGCTGGCTGCTGTTGCGGTGCGATGACCTCAGTCGGTTCATGGTGTTGGCCGCGACCGTCTTCGCCTTGCTCGTCGCGGTGTACTCGCTGGACTATATGCGCGGGAAACCGGGGCAGCGGATCTACTATTCTTGCCTGCTTTGGTCACTCGGCCTCTCCTGCGGGGTGCTGTTGGCCAACGACCTGGTTTTGCTTCTCACCGCTTGGGGATTGCTGGCCGTCACCTTGTATTTGATGATCGGCCTGAGTGGCCCGAGTGCCTCAGAAGCCGCCCGCAAGACCTTTGTCATCGTGGGTGGCTCAGATGCTCTGCTTTTGCTCGGCACCGCCCTGCTATGGGTGCACCACGGTTCGACCCGTATGGATGCGGGCGCCATGGGCTTGGACTCTGCCACGTCCTACATCGCCCTGTTTTGCTTCGCAGCTGCGGCTTTTGCTAAGGCTGGTGCAATCCCGTTGCACTCCTGGCTTCCAGACTGCGGTGAGCGCGCCCATGCCCCTGTTACGGCCTTCCTTCCTGCCTCATTGGACAAACTGCTGGGGATCTATCTCCTGGCGCGGACGGTTATGCATCTGTTTCAAGTGACCGACGGCGTCAATACCGCGCTGATGTTCTTCGGTGCTCTCACCGTCATCGGGGCGGTGATGATGGCACTCGTCCAGCACGATCTCAAGCGGTTGTTGGCTTTCCACGCCGTCAGCCAAGTGGGTTACATGGTCATGGGGATCGGCACGGGGACCGTCGTTGGCCTGGCCGGCGGTTTGTTCCATATGCTGAATCATGCAATCTATAAGTCCTGCCTGTTTCTTGGCGCGGGGGTCGTGGAGGACAAGGCGGGCACGGTCGATCTCGACCGTTTGGGAGGACTTGCGACCCGCTTGCCGGTCACCTTCGCCGCCTGCCTGGTGGCATCGCTGTCCATTTCCGGCATACCACCGTTCAATGGATTTGCCTCGAAGTGGATGGTCTACCAGGGTGTGATTGAATCGGGGCAGAGCAGCGGAAGCATGCTGTGGGTCGTGTGGCTGGTTGCAGCGATGTTGGGTTCCGCACTGACGCTGGCCAGTTTCGTCAAAGTGCTGCACAGCGTTTTTCTGTGCAAGCCGTCTCCACACATCCGAGATGCCCGCATTCGAAAAGCAGCCTGGCCTGCGGCCCTGCCCATGATATTCCTGGCCGCGTTGTGCGTACTCTTTGGCGTCTTTGCCTACGCAATCCCCATCCCGTGGTTCATCCTCCCCGCCGTCGGTGAACCAGTGGCATACCTCGGCACATGGTGGGCTTCTCAAGCATCGGGCCTGCTGCTCGTCGCGTTCCTGCTCGGTTGGATTGTTTATGCATTTTCAATGCGAGACGGACGGCTACGTGCATGCCCGACCTACATTGGCGGCGAACGGTTGGATGAAGTCCGCATCCCAGGCGTGCCCGACGGGCCGCAGAGGTACGTGGAGGTGACCGGCGTCGACTTTTATCGAACTGTTGAAGAGCTGCCGGTCTTGAAACTCATGTATGCGATGGCGCGTCGAAAGATGTTTGACGTCTACGACGCGTCAGCCAAAGTCTCAGCTCGACTGGTCGGTATGCTGCGTGCCGCGCACAGCGGTTCGCTGCCCTTGTATGCAAGTTGGTTCGTGCTGGGACTGGTGGCCATCCTGTACTTGATGATGCAAGGAATTCCTTAAACATGCCCGAAACCATCGTTGCATTGATCTTGCTGATGATCGTCGGGGCGGTTGTGGCGCTCGAAACGTCGAGCCTGTTGTTTTCGGTGATCAGCATCGGTGCGGTTGGGTTTTTGCTCTCCATCGTCTTTCTGTTCTTGTCCGCTCCGGATCTCGCCATCACCCAGATCGCGGTTGAAGTCATCACCTTGGTGCTGCTGCTGCGGGCAATCCGACCCGAACAAAGAGCGGATTCTGATCGCCGCAGCCCCTTCGATACGAGGGTAGCCCTGGCGATGGTGCTGATTCTCGCGATCTTCAGCGCCCGGATGTTCGCCGACTTCCCTGAGTTTGGCCGGCCCGTGATGGATCGATTTGTTGATGCCCCATCCAACATGTATTTGCGCGAAGGTCTGCAGCAGACCGGCGCCACGAATATTGTCACTGCCGTATTACTCGATTTCCGGGCCTACGACACGTTGGGGGAGGCTACGGTCCTGTTCTGCGCCGTTACCGGCGCCTTGAGCGTGCTACGCCGGAGGGCCATGAAGCACCCGGACGAACCGGACGAGGAGGCAGGGACGTGAATCAACCGCGAACGAGCACAGGCATGAGCCTCATCGTGAAAACTGCCTGCGGCTGGCTGAAAGGATTCATTCTGCTCTACGGCATCCACATCATCCTGTACGGGCACCTGACGCCGGGAGGAGGATTCGCCGGGGGTGTCATCGCCGGGTGTGCCTTTGTGTTGATCGTACTGGCCGAGGGCGAAAAGGAAGGCTTGCGATCGTTTTCCCGAACGGCCGCTTCAACCTGGGACAGTCTGGGTGTGCTGGTCTTTCTCACCATGGCCGGACTGGGGCTTGTGCTGGCCGGAACGTTTTTCGTCAATTTTTGGACGACCGTCGAGTCTGCGCAGTTCACGTTGTTCAGCAGCGGCATCATACCGGTCTGCAATATCGGCATCGGGGTGAAGGTGTGCAGCTCGTTGTACTTGGTCTTTGTGGTGTTGACCTCGGTGTACCTGGCCTCGATGCCGGGCAAAAGCGAAGAGGATGCCTCGTGATCTATTCTCTGTGTTTCGCGCTCATTCTGATCGGTTTGTACGGTGTTCTGGTAAGACGAAATATCGTGAAGATCATCATCAGTCTGTTGGTCATGGAATACGGAATTCACCTGTTTCTGGTCCTGCAGGGATACCGTTCAGGAGGTGTACCGCCCATCGTCGAACCCGGTGCCGACAGCGCATCGTGGATGCGGCAGTCGGTGGATCCGTTGCCGCAGGCTTTGGTGCTGACATCCATCGTGATCGGCCTGGGGGTGCTGGCCCTGATGGTTGCCCTGTCCGTTCGTCTGCGCGAGCGGTACGGCACGTTCGACATTGGGCAGATCAAGAGACTGAAAGGGTAGCGGATACGTTCGCCGTGGCGGACACCGAACGTTGAGTCCAATCTTGGATAGGCGATGGACAACGTGGTTCCATTGTTAGTTGCGATTCCACTGGGTGTGGCCTTTGCCATTCCCCTGGCGGTGCGTCTTCATCCGCGGCTGGCGGACTTGCTCGGCAACATTGCCTTATTCGCTCTGGTGCTGTGCTGCGCGCCTCTGTGGGGACGTGAGATCGTCTATCACATGGGGGGGTGGCCGACACCCAACGGCATCGACTTGCGCGTCGATGCTCTCACCACGCTCATGCTGCTGACCATCAACGGGCTGGCCTTGATCGTCGGGCTTTCCTCGATGCCCTACTTGCAGCGATTGACTGCCCCTCACCGCTACTACAGTCTGCTGCTGTTCCTGGTGGCTGGCACGAACGGCGTCGCGCTGACTGCGGACCTGTTTAACCTGTACGTCTTCATGGAAATCGCCGCCATCGCATCTTATGCCTTGGTGGCCTTCGAAGGAGAACACGAGGATCTCGAAGCTTCGTTCAAATACGCGGTGCTTGGCGGACTGTCCTCTTCGGTGATCCTGCTCGGCATTGGTTTGGTCTACGGGACGACCGGAACCTTGAACATGAGTCAGATGGCGAGCCGACTGCATGAAACGGCCCCCGGGGCGCCGATTCGATTTGCCCTGGCGCTGTTTTTATGCGGGTTCGGCTTGAAAGCAGCGCTCGTGCCTTTTCATGCTTGGCTGCCCGACGCGTACCCAGCTGCGCCCGCTCCGATCTCGGCACTGCTGTCGGGAATTGTCAGCAAGGTGATTGGACTGTATGTACTGGCCCGCCTGCTGTTCAATGTATTCGGAATCACCGATGACTTGCTGCTGCTCATGCGGTGGATGGGGGGCATCACCATGGTGGTGGGAGGATTCTTGGCGCTCGGCCAATCGGACATCAAGCGGCTGTTTGCGTACAGCAGCATGAGCCAGGTGGGGATGATCTTCCTGGCTCTGGGCTTCGGAACAAGCTGGGGCATCGTCGGCGCCTTGTACCACCTGATCAACCACGCCGCGTTCAAACCCCTCCTGTTCCTCAACAGCAGCCAAGCGGAAGACGCAGCTGGCACGCGTGATCTCAGGCAAATGCACGGTTTGGCCCGCCAGATACCGGTCACCGCGTCGACCTGTCTGGTGGGTTCTCTGTCGCTGGCGGGCATTCCGCCCTTCAACGGATTCTGGAGCAAGCTGATCATCGTTGTGGCCGGTATTCAGTCGGGCCATATCGGATGGGCCATCCTGGCGGTGGTCATGAGCGTTGTCAGCCTGGCGTATCAATTAAAGGTGCTGAAACAGGCCTTCTTTTCGAGCCCCTGCTCGCCAGAAGAAGGCTTGTCCCCTAAACGCATTCGAGAGCCGGCATTGATGGCCACGCCTATGATCGTGCTGGCGATCAGCTGCGTGGCTTTGTCGTTGATCGCCCTGACAGGTCTCGAACATCCGCTCTTCGTAGGGCCGGCTGCAGAGGTCTTGATGAAGGGGACGGGCGTCTGGTGATGAAAGACAGAAGATGAACCGGCTGGCATTGTTCGTCCTGCTCTTGCTGTTTTGGGTTCTATTGACCTGGCCCGCAGAGACGCCTGGACCGGCGTATCTGCAGGATCTGGGTGTCGGTCTGGCCGTGGCGCTGCTGGTCACCTGGATCGTCGGAGAAACCACAGGAGAAAGAGCCGTTCTTTGGCTCGACCCAAGGCGTTACGCATGGGGTCTTGTCTATCTGTGTGTCCTGGCGGCCTACGTCGTTAAGGCCAACGTCGAAGTGGCCTACCGGGTGATGCACCCCAGGATGCCGATCCGTCCGGGTATTGTGCGAGTGAAGACTCGGCTACGCGGGGCCGCCGCTCGAACTGTGCTTGGCAATTCCATCACACTCTGTCCAGGCACGCTAACCGTAGATGTGTGGGAAGACGGCACGATGATAGTGCACTGGATCTACGTCCGCTCACCGGACGAGCAAGAGGCCGGGCGTCAGATCATCGGCCGGTTCGAGCCACTTCTCGAAAAGATCTTCGAATAAGGAGGCAAGTAGCGATGGCAGGAACAGCGTTTGCAGTCTTCACCGGTGTGTTGCTGCTTTGTTGCGCGTTGTGCCTGTACCGCATTGGGCGCGGCCCGACCGCCCCCGACCGCACGGTGGGCATTGATATTCTGGGAACGGTGGTCGTGGGGTTCTGTGCGTTACTGGCGCTGAAGACGGAAAAGGACTATCTGATCAATGTCGCGCTTGTATGGGCGCTGGTCAGTTTCATCGGCACTCTCGCGCTGGCCAAGCACCTGGAGACGCAACATAACAATGAATGAAGAGCTCGGTTTGGGGATCATCGCTGTGGGGATCATGTTTGATTTGCTTGGATGCATCGGCATGGTGCGTCTGCCCGACGTCTACAACAGACTTCAGGCGGGCACCAAGTGCGTCACACTGGGCGTTTGCCTGATCTTGCTGGGCACGGTCGTCATGGCCGACACGCCGCCGTTGCGGATCAAGGCTTTGCTTTGCATTGCGTTTATAGTGATCACGTCTCCGACTGCGGCCCACGCGTTGGCCCGCGCCGCGCGCAATTCGGGCATCAAGCTGTGGGAGCAGAGCGTGGTAGACCAATTTGAGAAAGAGCGCGAGTGATGGCCGCCGAGAAGCGAAGATTCCGGTGGAAGTTGCCGGCCCTGCTGCAACCCCGAGTGCTGATACAGGCCGTACGGGCCATCTTCTCCCGACCATACACGACCGACTATCCGAACGTGCCATACGAGCCGCCACCGGGTTTCCGGGGTCGCGTCAGGTTCAACGCCGACGCCTGCATTGGATGCGGTGCCTGCGCGGAAGTCTGTCCGCCCAAGTGCATCGACGTGGTGGACGATGAAGGGGGCCACACGCCAAAACGTACGTTGATACAGCACGTCGATGCTTGTATTTGGTGCGGGCAGTGCGAGCGCTATTGTCCGACCGGCGAAGGGATTCAAATGACGAGTGAATTCATCGAAGTCGGCTTCCAGCCGGAGGATTTCGAAGAGCGCGTCGAGAAGGAACTGCTGTTGTGTGAGATTTGCGGGGAACGCTTGGCGCCGGTGGACCAGTTGCGGTGGCTGGTCCGTCGTTTGGGGCCCCTGGCGTTTACGAATCCCACCTTGATGCTCATGGCTGGGCGGGATCTTTCAGTAGTCGAGCAACCTGTGAAAACAACCGGGACGACTGTTCAACGCGCCGATCGACTACGCATCCAGTGTCCGAAGTGCCGCCGGGCAACCGCCCTGCATGCGTAATCGATTGGCCGCAAGGAGCCCTGCGACAAACGTGAGTTCGCCTGACCAAAACTTGATAGCCGCTCTCCGCGATCTGTCTAAGGGGCAGGTTTGTATTGTGGGCGTCGGAAATCGCCAGCGCGGCGACGACGCTGCCGGTCCGCGTGTGATTGACGGAAGGGCTCCAGGAACGCGCGGCGTCTGGTTCGATGCCGGAACCGTTCCTGAGAATTTCCTGGAGCCAATCGCGAGAATGAATCCGAATAACGTGCTGATCGTCGACGCGGTCGCTTTCAGCGGATTCCCAGGAGAATGCCGCCTGCTGCAGGCGGCGGCTCTGGATGCACCTGCCCTTTCAACGCATGCGGGTTCCCTCGCCACACTGAGCGAATACCTGGCTGCGCGAACGGGGGCTCGCACCTGGGTGTTGGCTATTCAGCCAGGACGGATCGATGCGCACGATGGATTAAGTCCGCCGGTGGAACGCTCCGTCCGTGCATTGTCAGCCATGTTGTCGGGCATCCTGGCTTGTGGAAGTGATAGTAAGAGCAGCACCGTCTACTCCAACGCGAACTAACGCAACACCATGCATGAGCTTTCTGTAGCACGTTCTCTGCTAGAACAAGTAGACGCGCTGCGACGCCAACAAGGGGCCCAGTGCGTGGTGTCGATCCAAGTGAGCGTTGGGGAATTTGCAGGGGTTGAGCCTGACTTGTTCCGCAGCGCGTACGAGATGCTGGTAGAGGACACACCCATGCGGGGGGCCGAGCTGCAAATGGAACGCGTGCCACTAGGGGCCCGTTGCGGGCATTGCGGGCTGGACTTTGCAGTTGCGAGATTTCGCTTCGAGTGCCCGGAGTGTAAAGCCGGTGATGTGACGATCGTGCGTGGCCAGGGCTTGGTCCTGGAAAGTGTGACGATCGAGCACTCGGAGAATCCGTTGCTCGATGAATCAGTAACATAGAGCAGATGACGATGCCCTAATCGGTTCGGCTGTGGGGGAGCAGTGAGTGAAGCACCAAACCGCATTCGTCCTGGCAGGCGGCGTAACACGTTGTAGCCGACGCCTTCGGAGAGCGAGAGCATGACTCAACAGACCATCGAGGTCAAACAAGACATCAGAGCACAGCGGCGTGCGGCAGCTGATCGCTTCCGTCGGCGTATGGAAGGCCAAGGTACGCTTATCGTGCGGTTGCTTTCGTCGCCGGGAGCCGGAAAGACCACCATCTTGGAAAAGACCGCCCAGCGTTTGGGCGAGAAACACGCAATCGGAGTGCTCGTGGGCGACGTCGAAACCGAACGAGACGCCAAACGGCTGGCTCCGTTTGCTCCCACCCAACAGATCACCACCGGCGGAGCGTGCCACCTGGAACTGCCTCTGGTTGAACGGGCGCTGCCCGCACTGGGCGAGCGGCCGATCGATTTCCTGTTCATCGAAGACGTAGGGAATCTGATCTGCCCCGCCTCGCACGAACTGGGCGAACACGTGCGGGTGATCGTGCTGAGCACGACCGAGGGAGACGACAAGCCCGGCAAGTATCCCAAGGCGTTTCGTACCAGCCAGGTGGTTGTGATCAGCAAACTGGACTTACTGCCTCACGTGCCGTTCTCGCTGGATCGCGCGACCGAAGATGCACTTGCAGTCCAACCCGACTTGACGGTCCTGCCCGTGTGCGCGCCATCGGGCGACGGCATGGAAAGCTGGTACAACTTCTTGCAAAGTAGGCGGCGCGATATCCTCGGGCGGATCGCCAATCCGACAAACTCTGCGACGGTTTCGCGACATCCGCGGGACCAGTCAGCAACCCGCCGTGCCAGGAACTAAAGTCATGTGTCTAGCCGTTCCGGCCCAAGTCGTGGCGATTGACGAAGACCAGATGGCGACCGTCGAGCTTGCCGGGGTAGCCCGCAAGGTCGCGATCGACTTGGTGCCAGAGACCCAAGTCGGCGACTACGTCATCGTTCACGTGGGTTTCGCCATCCAGAGGCTGGACCAAGATGAGGCGAGAACAACGCTGTCGCTGTTGGATGAATTGGCCGACAGTGCCGGACGAACTGAATCCTGAGGCGTGAACGATGCGTTACATCAACGAGTTCCGCCGCGACAGGGTCGCTCGGGCGATCGCCAATGAGATGGCGGCGGTAATCGACGGCCCCGTGCAGGTGATGGAAGTCTGCGGTGGTCACACGCATGCCATTTTCAAGTACGGACTGAACGACCTATTCCCGCCCGGACTGACGGCGCTGCACGGCCCCGGTTGTCCGGTTTGCGTCACGCCGATGGATAAGATCGATCGAGCCATCGCACTCGCGCGAAGACCCGATGTGACGCTGGTCTCTTATGGCGACATGCTGCGCGTACCAGGCTCGCAATCAAGTTTGTTGGTGGAAAAGGCCCGCGGTGCCGACGTGCGGATTGTCTACTCGCCGCTGGACGCGCTACAGATCGCGCGCGAACGACCGGATCGAGAAGTTGTGTTCTTCGCGATCGGTTTTGAAACGACTGCCCCCGCTAACGCAACAGCGCTGCTGCGGGCACACCGTGAAGGTGTCAACAACTTCTCCTTGGTCTCGAACCACGTCCTGGTCGCACCCGCCATGAAAGCCGTACTGGACGCGCCGGACGTGCACATCGACGGCTTCGTCGGACCCGGCCACGTGAGCACGATTGTTGGCACGCGGCCGTATGAGTTCATCGTCCGCGACTACCGGCTCCCTGTTGTCGTCAGCGGCTTTGAACCGGTGGACCTGTTGCAGAGCTTTCTGATGGTCTTGCGTCAGCTACGCGACGGGCGCGCCGAGTTAGAAAACCAATACGCCCGTGCTGTGCGCGGAGACGGCAACCCGCGCGCTCTCGCAATCCTGGACGAGGTCTTGGAACCGTGCGATCTTGAGTGGCGTGGGCTGGGTTGGATCCCCCAAAGCGGCCTGAGGATCCGCGAGAAGTACGCTGACTTCGATGCCCAGAGGCGCTTCTCTGACGCGACGGTGCCTGCGGCAGTGGACCATCCGGCCTGTATTTGCGGCGATGTGCTCCGTGGGGCGAAACAGCCGCGCGAGTGCCAGGTGTTTGGCACCGCGTGCACGCCAGAAACCCCGCTCGGCGCGTGCATGGTCTCCTCGGAGGGTGCGTGCGCGGCGGAGTTCCATTACGGGAAGCGGTTTGCGTGTGGGCCAGTGTCAAACAAGTAACGTAAGATTCTTCCGGGAATCCAATTCAGTGCGCAGCAAAGAAATACAACTGGGTCACGGCAGCGGTGGCCGGCTGACGGCAGAACTGCTCGACAGCGTCTTCCTGCCGGCATACTCCAATCCGCTGCTGGCAACACTGAACGACCAAGCTGTCTTTGCCGTCGCCGGCGCGCGGCTCGCCCTGACAACAGACTCGTTCGTCGTCAAACCACTGTTCTTCCCAGGAGGCGATATCGGCAGTCTGGCGGTGAACGGTACTGTCAACGACCTGGCCATGGGGGGCGCAAGGCCGTTGTACTTAAGCGCGTCGTTTGTCCTGGAAGAAGGTCTGTCGATCGCGGAGTTGAAACGAATCGCCGCTTCCATGGCGGAGGCGTCGCGACAAGCCGGTGTCGAGATCGTCACGGGTGATACCAAGGTCGTCGAGCGGGGGCATGGCGACGGTGTCTACGTGAACACGTCGGGTGTGGGCGTGATCGAGCATTCTCGCCAGCTCTCGATCAACCAGGCTCAGCCGGGAGACAGGATTATTGTGAGCGGCCCGGTAGGCGACCACGGTATGGCGGTGATGGCCCGCCGGGAGGGCTTGGAATTCGACACGCCGATCGAAAGCGATACGGCGCCTTTGCATGATCTGGTTGCGACGATGCTGACCGCATCGAACGCCATTCGTTGTTTACGCGACCCAACCCGCGGCGGACTGGCCACGACACTCTGCGAGATTGCGAAGAGTTCCGGCGTGGGCATGGTGCTGAACGAGACGGCGATCCCGGTGCGCGAGCCGGTGGCTGCGCTGTGCGAGCTGCTCGGCCTGGATCCGTTGTACGTCGCTTGTGAAGGCCGGCTGGCGGCAATCGTGAAGGCAGGCGACGCGGACGCCGTTCTGGAAACGATGCATTCACATCCGTTGGGCGCAGCAGCCGTCGTAATCGGAGAGGTCGTTGCGGATCATCCGGCGAACGTTGTGATGCGAACCTGCGTGGGTGGCACGCGCATTGTGGATGTTCTAAGTGGTGAGCAGCTACCAAGAATCTGCTGAACATCGGCAACCCGCTTGTATCGAACCGCCGGGTCCGTCTCATGTACGCGCTGTCGTGCAGATCGAAGGGAACGTGCAGGGCGTGGGTTTCCGGCCGTTCTTGCATCAACTCGCAACGGATCATGGGCTACGCGGGAGAGTCGGCAACTCTGCGGCGGGTGTGAATCTGGAGATCGAAGGCCCGAGGTACGCGGTGGAGGCATGCCTGGCTGAGATCCCGCGCCGCCGGCCGCCGTTGGCCACCATCACCGGATTAACGCATCGTTTCGCCGAACCAGTCGGCCATCCGGCGTTTGTGATCGTGGAGAGCGAGTGCGAAGGACATCGCGCGGCACTGATTTCACCGGACGTGGCAGTGTGCGACGACTGCTGCCGCGAACTGTTTGATCCTGGCGATCGACGGTATCGTTATCCGCTGATCAATTGCACCAATTGTGGGCCCCGTTACACGATCATCAACGATGTTCCCTACGATCGACCGGCAACGACGATGGCGTGTTTCAAAATGTGCCCGGCGTGTCACGCGGAATACGACGACCCAACGAACCGACGTTTTCATGCTCAGCCGAATGCATGTCCGACATGCGGTCCGAGGGTCTGGCTGGTGAAGTCGGGTGACGATTCAAGGACTGCAGGACGAAACTTCGATCACCGCGAGTCGACATCGAATCCCGTCGAACACGACATAGTCTGTCGCGCTTCTCCCGTTGACGACGACCCCATCGACGTTGCGGCACAGCTCCTTCGCGAGGGCGCAATCGTCGCCGTGAAAGGACTCGGTGGTTTCCACCTGGCCTGCGACGCGACCAATACCCAGGCAGTGGAAAGGCTGCGACGCCGGAAGAACCGTGAGGAGAAACCTTTTGCGCTGATGGTCCCTGATCTGGATGCAGCTCAGCAATTGTGCCGTCTCGACGCAGGCGCCGAATCGGTCCTCAGTTCGCGCGAGCGGCCAATCACGCTCCTGCCAAGGCGACGCACTGCGTCGGTGGCGGACGCCGTCGCACCGCAGAACCAGTATCTTGGGCTGATGCTGCCTTCCACGCCGCTGCATTACTTGCTGTTGCACGACGCGTCTCGCCGGCGGCGCTTGCCTGCCCTCGTGATGACCAGCGGCAACCTCTCGGACGAACCGATCGCGATCGACAATCATGAGGCGCTTCAGCGGCTGGAGCACGTGGCGGACGCGTTCTTGCTTCACGATCGCGACATTCTCGTGCGTGCCGACGACTCAGTGGTCCGCTACCAGCCGCTCCGCGACACGGCCGTTCAAAACGGGCGGGCCCGCGAGAGTGGCGTCATCATGCTCCGGCGTTCGCGGGGTTACGTCCCGATGCCGGTCTTCTTGAATCGCGATGTTGGCGAAGTGCTGGCGGTCGGCGGACACTTGAAGAACACTGTAGCGATTTCTCGCGGGAAAACAGTGTTTCTAAGCCAGCATATCGGCGACCTCGACAATGCGGACGCGTTGGAGTTTCTGAATCAATCAATCGACCATCTTCAGCGAATCCTCAGCATCCGACCGACGGTAGTGGCCCACGACTTGCATCCCGATTACTTCACCACCCGTTTTGCTCAGCAGCTTGAGGACGTTCAGCTAGTCCCAGTCCAACACCACCACGCTCATGTAGCCGCGTGCATGGCCGAGCACGGTCTAGACGGGTCCGTGATCGGCGTCGCACTGGACGGCACGGGCTACGGCGCGGATGGTAACGTTTGGGGTGGTGAGATTCTGATCGCCGACTACGCCCATTTCCAACGCGCGGCGCATTTCCGTGAAGTGCCGCTGCCCGGAAGCGAACAGGCCATCAAACAGCCGTGGCGCATGGCGCTGAGTTATCTTGATGCCGCCTTTGGTGACAGGCTGTGGAGTCTGCCGATTCCGTTCGTGCGCCATCTTGACCGGCCGACCGCCGAATTGGTCCTGCGCGCCGCCCGCCGAGAGTTCAACTCTCCCGCGACCTCGAGCTGCGGGCGGCTGTTCGACGCGGTCGCTGCATTAGTTGGGCTACGGCAGACCGTCACGTACGAAGGTCAGGCCGCCATGGAGCTCGAAATGGCGATGGACGACGCCCTCAGTAGTGCAGCGCTGTCCGACAATTACCCGGTCGTTCATGTGGAGCAAACGAACGTCGGACCCGTGCCAAAGCCACGTTCTTCCGCGAACAACTCCGCTTGCCCATCGTTCGTGCTCGACCCAGCACCGTTGATAGCCGCCGTTGTCGCGGACATCCAGGCTCAGGTCCCAACGCCCGTACTCAGCCGACGCTTTCATCAGGCTCTCGTCCGCGCTCTCGCTGGTGCGGTCGATCGCGTTGCCGAAGCCACCGGACTCTGCCGAGTGGTCTTGAACGGCGGATGCTTTCAGAATCAATTTCTAAAGAACGAACTCACCGCGGCAATTCGGGAATTGGGGTTGTCGGTTTTCGCGCCCCGACTCGTACCGCCCAATGACGGCGGGCTGGCACTCGGGCAAATCATGGTCGCTTCGGCCAAGCGGCGGCAATTGGAATAGATCTGGTCCGGTCATCGCTGTCACGGGTGGGCAAGACGATACCACCAAAGCCAACCTTCGACGTACAGAAGCATGACACCAAATGGGGCAACCAACGTTTCGATCCGTGGCTTCGCCGCAACCATCAGCACAGTTCGTAACAGGCACAAGACCTGCTCGGCAGGTTTCGTCACCGGCTCAACGGCCTAATCAACAAACATTACTCTGGTCGTGGAGTTGCTCTCGTCGACGACATCCAGCTCAGTCACGGCGCCGCTTTCGTCCTGAAGTTCGACGACTTCGAGCGGAGCAGTGATCGTGTGTGCGAAATCGACCGTTTCGCGGCCGATAGTGACCACAATATCGTCTCCCTTGTCCACGGGATCATAGTCCACCCCCATCAGAGGAACGGCATGGACCAAGCGGCTGATGCCCAGGCTCGGGTCGTCCACTTTGAGCACGACAGGCCTTCCACGATTGCCGTTCGAAAAAGTCACAAAAAAGTCGGGCCACCGTTGACGTTCGATCTGCTTCTGCAATGTCACGATCTTCTCTCCAATCTGGCGGCGCGAGGCTGTCAGGGATCATCATAGCCCACCGACGTCCAGACGGTCACCGCCCATGGATGGGTCCGTCCAACACCAGCAACAGAGCCGCCCATGCCGCCCAGGCAAATCAGCGAGACGTAGACCGACTAGATGGCCATCACCTGTCCCCAATGCGGTCGTCAATATGATGCCACGCTCTTTGAGTACGGGCATGCGGTTTGCTGCGATTGCGGCAGAAGGTTCGACATCTCGCAAGGGCACGTACTCATGATGGCCGTTCCCATCGAGGGCATCCTCATCGACATCGCCGGTGTCTTGTACGTGGGGGACGAACCGATTGAGGGTGCCGTCCAGGCGCTGCATCGGCTGCAAGAGTCCGGGCTTCCCATCCGGTATGTGACCAACACGACCCGCGCGACTCGCATGCGACTGACGGCCAAGCTTCGCCGCATGGGATTTGACATCGACGCGGCTTCGCTGTTTACGGCGCCGATTGCGACGCTCAAATACGTCCTGCAGCATCAATTGCGACCGTATTTGCTGGTTCACCCCTCGCTACGAGAGGAGTTTGTAGATGTCAATTGCGATGAGCCCAACGCCGTCATCGTGGGGGATGCGGGAGATGTCTTCAATTATCAGACAATGAACGAGGCCTTTCGCATCTTGATGGACGGTGGCGTGCTGATCGGTATGGGAAACAATCGCTTCTTTCGTGAACAAAATGGCCTATCGCTGGATATGGGACCTTTTGTTGAAGCACTCCGTTTTGCCTCAGGTGTCGAGCCGACAATTATTGGCAAGCCGTCAGTGAGCTTCTTTCAACAGGCTCTGGACGATATAGGAATGGCTGCTGCGCGGGCGGTGATGGTCGGCGACGACCTGGAGAATGACGTCGGCGGAGCCCAAGACAACGGCATCCGAGGAGTCCTCGTTCGTACCGGGAAATACCGACCGACGGATGAACTTGATCCGAACATCAGGCCATATCTGGTCACGAATAGCATTGTCGAGGCCGCGAATGAGATATTGCGAACAGCGGACCGGCAATAGATCACCTTATCGTCGTGCGCGTGTTCGTGTTCGCGAGCCGAGTCGCGCTCTATCTATGCCGAGTTGGATGCGGAAACGCGAGAACGGCTGCGATGAATCCTGAGCCGGCCCCAAAACTCAGACGGAGTCTGGGTGTCGTCGAATGCACGCTGATGGGTGTGGGCGTGATGTTGGGGGCGGGCATCTACGTATTGGTTGGGCAGGCGACCATGCTTGCCGGTAATTCCGTCTGGATCTCGTTCCTCGCCGCAAGTTTCGTCGCCGGCTTCACAGGGCTGAGCTACGCAGAGCTTAGCTCGTTGATTCCCAAGGCCGGCGGGCAATACTACTACGCGAAGCGAGCTTTCGGCCCACACGTTGCGTTCCTGACAGCATGGCTCTTGCTGGTGGGAGTTGCCGTGTGCGCAGCGACCGTCGCGATCGGATTTGCCGGCTACCTCGCTGCAATGCTGGGCACGGATGTGATCTGGACGGCGAGTCTGCTGGTGCTGGCGACGGCGGCACTGTTGGTTTACGGCATCAAGCAATCGGCCTGGGTGGCCGGCTTCTGCACGGCCTTGGAGGTGCTCGGGCTGGGAATCATTATTGCAGTGGGACTGCCCAGAATAGGAACGATCGACTACTTCGCGACGGCGGCGGGTGGCCCCACAGGCATACTCTCGGCGGCGGCACTGATTTTTTTCGCCTACATCGGCTTTGAAGAAATCGTGCAGCTCGCCGAAGAAACGCGTGAGGCGACCAGGATCATTCCGCGGGCCGTACTGCTCTCGATTGTAATCACCACCGTGCTCTACGTTGTCGTGGCACTCAGTGCCGTCTCCGTACTCGATTGGCAAGAGCTGGGAACATCAACATCACCACTCGCCGACGTCGCAGCCGCTGAGTTCGGGGAGGGAGCGTTCTTTGGCTTATCGATCGTCGCTCTGTTTTCAACAGCCAATACCGTCCTCATTCTCCTGATGTCCGCTGCCCGAGTGCTGTACGGCATGGCAGAAGACGGTTCGCTACCCCGCACGCTGGCAAAGATTCATCCATCGCGTCACAGCCCCTACGTGGCGACGCTCGTCGCTGCAGCGGTCGCCATTGCGATGATCCTTTCGCTCCGTGACATTGCCGTTGTCGCAAACGTGACAAACTTCTCACTCCTATTCACATTCGTGATTATCAACGCCGCAGTTGTCGTGCTCCGATATCGGGAGCCCGATTCGCACCGGCCCTTCAAGATTCCGGGCTCTCTCGGCAGACTCCCCGTGATCCCTGTCTTCGGTATTCTGTCGTCGCTGCTGATGCTTCTGTTCGTTGGGTGGACAGCGGCTCTTCTGGGAACCGCTCTCGCAATCGTCGGCCTCATCCTTTACATGCTCCCTCGCTGGTTTCGGACCGGCCACCCAAGCGATGACAACTCTTGATTCGCCCGACGCTGGTCCGCCGACCGGAGTGCGTTGCAAGGAATCCTCGCACAGATGTGCGAAATGGCACGCCGGGAGGATCTGATCGTCCGTGCGAACAATTCTGTTGGAATCTGCGGAGCGGACGTATCAGCAGACAGATGGAGTAGACGATGTCCGGACCTCTAGTCGGAAGCACCGCCCCAGATTTCGCACTCTTGAGCGCTACGGGAGAGATCAATCGACTGTCGGATTTCGCCCGGTGTTGGTTGTTGTTGGTCTTTCACCGGCATTTGATGTGACTTCCATGTCGAGAGCATCTGTTGCAGTTGCAACGGCACCAAGCTGACATCGATTCGCTCGAACTAAAGGTTGCGGCGGTCACATTCGAAGCGCGGCAGTTCGTGAAATCGACATCGCTGAAACAGGGTTTCCGTGGCCGATGATGATCAACGAGTCGCTCTCGCTGTACGGAGCCTACGGCATGGAGCGCGGCAGCTTCTGGGAGATCTGGGGTCCCCAGAATTGGGGAGCTTATGTCAAACTCATGGCCCGCGGAAGGATGCCGCGGCTACCCCACCGCGACGTGAATCAACTCGGCGGCGATGTTCTTGTCGATCCCGATGGCATTGTGCGATTGCACCATGTCAGCCGCGGTCCAGCGGACCGGCCATCGATCGATTCGCTACTGGTAGCCGTCCGAGCGGACGCGAAGAGAAGCTCTCCGAACTGAAAGATGGTTTTGTAACGCGAAAGCGGCAAAACTCGTCGGATGCGAGACACGTCAACAATCGACCCGTTTCTCAGACTTGAAGGCTGAAGCGCCGGTTCTCGTAACGTGCGTCGGGCCGGGTGGCGCTGGGCAGTTGCGCGCCCAGGGCTCCCACAGATCCGGACGTGCACACATTAGCGCATCCCGTTCCTCGACCGACAGATTCGCCATCCGCGAGGTCCCCGAAGCTATCCAATCAAGTTACGGTGACATGTTGATCGAACCTCGATGTGCTCGACATGTTTCTCTCGATTGAGTCTGCCGACCGACGCTTCGCTTTCCTCCACAGGGTCCTCCGGGGCGAGCTCCCCTGCTTCAACGATACTATCGAAGCGTTACGACTTCCTGCCGCCCATCCCGCCGCACTTCGTTACCTTCGTTTGGCGGTACGTCGGTTTCACTCGTTGCGTTCGCTCCTCGACGGACATGTGAGCCGCCGAGGCCTGGAGTTGGTCACCCGGTAGCTCCAGCCGGGTTCACGCTAAGGAAACGACCGGACTCCCAAGTTCCTGGGGACGTCGTCGCTGCTGCGGTTGCCGTGGGTGACGAATCGACATTCGCCGAGTCCACGACGGCAGGCGACTTGATCATCTTTGGATCCGCCGTGGTTGGGATGGCTGAACTCATCCTCACCGTCGTGGTTTTCGCATGGCTGCATCGGCACGGCGACAGTCTTCCGCTCCTTGACACATGAAGACGAACTGCGACTGCCAACGAATACGCAGCTGTACCTACTCGACGGCGATCGGAAACGAGGGCCGTACACACTGGATCAAGTCAAGCAGCTGGTCGTCAGCAAGCGTGTTCCGCGAAACTCGGAGGTGCTCTTGTCAGACGGAAGACGAGTCTCCGTCCTGGAACTGTTGGTTGACGGCGGAGTGCCCAGCGCGCCACCCGGCGAGTCAACGCCGCGACTTTTGACGGCAGCGTTCGAGCCGCCGCCAATTCCGAATGACGAAGAACGGATCACAATGCGAGTCCGTCTAGACCACGCGAAACGGTCTGCCATCGTCTGGTGGTGTGCCACGATCGTTATCTTGGTGAACTTGCTGCGGCTGACGAGGCCTCAAAGGCGCGGTCCTTTTTTCCGAACGACAGTTCAACCTCCGGTCGCGACGGACTTGAGATCCTCCTGCCCCTTGGGTTTCTCGTCATCGTATCGATTTGTTACCGCCTGTTCGGTGGCCGTGTGGCCGCACTGAGTGCGGCCGTCACTCTGTTCGTGTTCATGGCTGTGGGTATCGTATCCGACGGTCAGGAGCAACTCTCGTTGGGCGGATTTCTGACTCTCTTGGCACTCGGGATTCTTGTCGCCCTGCTGTCAATTCTGACTCGGCTGAAATCACGAAATCAACCTCGGGTGACACAATAGATCGGGTTTCTCGACACTGAACCTGCAGGTCTTGAGGTCTCCTTGAGAAGTCCACATCGATCGCTGGTTTAGTGGTCGATGAGCAATCTTCAAAACGTTCGGAATTTCTTCGTCGGAGGTCCCAGCGGTTCTTGATTCGACTGATTCCGTCAGCGTTCCCCTGCACGTTGCTTACTCAATCGAGACGTCAGTGAATGACGAGCAGAGAACGGTTTCGCGCTGGCTGATGAGTCTGCGTCCTCCCAAGCGATGCCATTTGGCAGGGTCCACGACAGCGGCGATAGTTAGATTGGGGTTCAACGTATCTCTGATAGCTAAGAGGACGTATCCCGAATCTGGGCTTTGCGACTTGCTCAACCCGCGGCTCCTTTGCGATCTGATGCAGGAACCGCGGGTGGAGCCAAACAACTGAGCTTTTACCTCCTCCATCGTGACGCTCGGATGTCGCCGCCTATGATCGCTCCGATCGTCAGCAGCACTACAAGCAGCAAGAAGACCTCCCAAGAACCGAACAGAAACGCGGCGACTCCGGCGATGAGCAGGACGCCATTGAGGTGAGCTTGATTCAGTTTACGACGCGCAGACATTGAGCTTCCCAGAGCTATGGAACGGGGGGACATCAAGTCCCGAGCACGTATTCGCCGGCGAGCAGGTTGAACGACGTATCGGTATCGACCGACAGTCCGCGTAGCCAGCGCGTGAATTGAAGCAGCATCAAGCCCGCCGCAATCCCAGCCGCGTAGATAGTGCTGCGTGCAGTACACGAGCCGGCCTGGGCCTCGCTCTGTCGAAACAAGGTCGTTGCGTAGTGACTACGGCTCCGTTCGTCGGTGACAGCTAGGACCCGAATCACCTCAGCGAGCATTCGACCGTCGGCCCAAAAGCTGCAACCATCCGAGGCGTGTCGCCAGATGGCCGCCCGGGCCGAGATCGAATCGACGCAGCAGAATATGACTCCACCCATGCCGTACTTGGAGCGGTAACGGTCCTGGGTGGCTTTAACCTCGGTGGATGGGTCGATCTCGGCCAAAGCATTGCGTAGCGCGACAACTTTTTTTAGGCCGAGATCGATCGTTCGGTAACCCTGCGTCGTCACGTTGGTTGGCTCGACCGTGTCGAAGTCGAAGAGTTGCAGCCGGCGAACACCAATGGCCGCGAGTTGCAGGGCGACCTGGCGGCCGATGGCCCCGACACCGATAACGCGCACGGTCAGGCCGGACAGTCGCTCCTGCGGCACAAGGTCTTGCTGTCTTTGAAAGCGATCATTCACGGGAATGTCTCCTCTAGAAGTGCAAACTCAGATTGGTCGATGAACTCATTCGGGTCCGGATGGTCCGACGAGAAGTCCGATGGCAGCGCTTCGTAGTCGCAGCGAAACTCTGATGCGTCGATGCCAACATACGTCTCGTACTCCTGCTCCCAAGCAGTGGGGTCTGCGGCCGGAAACGGTTCGCTGAAATCGACCTCGACTGGAATCAGGAGCGAACTGCTGGGACCGACGTTGAATCGCAGTCGGGCATACATCTGCCCGCCACACGCCAGAATGGCCATCACCGCCCAGTCACAGCCGTCGAAAACCCGGCTGAAGGTTTCTTCATCAACGCCGCTCGGTTCTGCCGAGTCGCCGGGATGCGTGTGAATCCAGATTCGGCCAAACTGTTCGGGACGAAGCCCTTGATCGATCTGCTCGTCAAAGAAATCGGCCACGGCTGCGTCGTCGAATTGAACTGTGACCGACGTGCAGAATTGACGGACGGGCTGGACGTCTTCGACGAACAGCAAGTCGTCGGCCGGCGTGATCCCAAATCCTCCGACTTCGGTGAGCCCGAAGTCACGGAGAAACAACAGCTTGGCCCAGGCGTACGGACTCAATCGAAGCGCCGGTTTCTGCTGCTCCCGTTGACGCTTGCGTCTCTTCGGCTTGCACGTCGTCTGTGGCGCCGACTCCAGCCGGTCCGGCTCTTGAACTTGCGATGCTTCATGGCAATTCTCACACCTTTCATCTTCGTACAGGCACTCACGACAAAAAGTCCTCGTGCAATCGGGGCACGTGTCCAGACAGCGGTTGCAGCACAGCTCTTCGCACCCTGCGCATCGATCGATACATTGCCCGCACAAACAGTCTTCACAACGCTGGCAATTGACGGTGCAGTCCGAGCACAGCGTTTCATCACACCGCTCGCAACGGTATCTGTCGTCCTCGTCGATGATTCGGTCGCAGTCGACGCACGGCTCGCCCGACCAGTTTGCCAGGTCCACGTAGGCGCTCGACGAGTTGTAAGTGGACAGAATCCGATCCACGAGCGCGAAGAAATCCAACAGACGTCCCTGAATGAGCGCACTGTGGATCGCCCGCCCGCCGTCTCCTTCGCACAGGCGGTCGTCCTGCACATGCGGATGCGTCGTTGACTCACTCGAGGCAGCCCGAAATGGCTCTTGGGCCCACACTGTGTAGGGCGAGGGACTTCCGAGTTCAGTCCACTCCAATCGGATCTCGAAGCGACCGAGGTCAAGTTCTTCAAGGACAATCGGCTCGGTGACGACAGTCAGTACTTCATTTCGAAAGTCGTACTCCACGTCACCGAACTCGTCGTCGAGCGCACAGAGTTCCTCATATAGTTGTTGCAGGGGCGGGACCCCGCGTTGCCACAGCACAGGGCTCAAGCCGCAGGCCGTTTCCTGCACCTGGCTTTCGAGGTTCCGCAGAGCGGCTTCGAGTCGCAGCCGCAACCGCTGGCCGGCGGCCTGCCAGCCTCTGAGATCGGCTTTGTTGATTCGGCGCAGCAGGCCGCAGCACACGTCCCAACAAGCCTCCGGGATGCGAACATCCGGCGACCTACTGAGCCTGACGAGCTTGTCGTGGATTCGGCCTGCCGCCCGCAGCAGAGTCCGCTGCCGGTGTTCGGTCATGGCGTTCCTTTCTGATAGAGAACGGGAGCACCGACACGCGCCGGCGCTCCCTGTCACCGCCGTCAACACACGACCTAGATCCGCGCTCCGTCGATCTTGGTGGGCGTGATACTGATGCGGTCCCCTTCCTGCAGGAGGCTGTCGGCGGAGACCGGTTGGCGATTGACGCGGATGAGGAAGTCGCCCGCTTGGCGACCCGGCATCTCTTGGTCGAAGACTGCGACGCCGTGAGCCCGGCTTCGATTTCGATGTGATCGGCGAATCCGCCGCCGTGATTGTTGATGAAAAACAGCTTCATCTGGCTTCTCCGAGAAAGAATAAAGAATGTTGAGTGATTCGTTCGGCCGTGCGACCCGATCAGAACGTCACGGGCGTTCGCTTGCGGCGCGGATACAGACGCACGTTCCGCTGCGAATCCCGCTCGTCCCAATCAACGGTCTCCCCTTCGCGCTCATAGGGGATGTCAGTCAGCGGCACGAAGCCGCGGTGTGCGATTTCCGAGATGGTTTCGCCGGTGACTCGGGCTACTGCCCGGTTGAGTTCGCGTTGTGTCATGAGTTTCTCTCCTTGAGAATGGGAACCTGATTGCCAAAAGCGCGCACCGTGTCCGCACGGGGCGCGAGGGACGAAAGAGGCTGACGGAGAACCGTCACACTCGAGGGACGCTATGGGAGGCTCAGAACACCTCGAAGCGCAGTGCCTCCCCCAGGCCTCCGGAAAGCCAAGCGGCACGGAGGCGTCGTTCTGGGAGGTCTGGTAGCGGATCAGTTGGTGTATTCGATCGCTGTGAGGCTCGCACTAACCAACCGGTGTGAAGTTGGAGAAATGGAGGAAGAGGCGTTTGTTCGTGGCCATTCACTGTCCGTCGTGGGACACGATGTCCTGGCACCAGCAACGAGATTTCTGAACCAGTTAACCGGACAGCGATGTCGCGCAGCGGAGCAACCAATGCTCGATGAGCCAGTCGCGTTCGGCACCGAGTGCCTGACTGCGATTCACGAACGGGCCAAGCTGCGGCCCGTCCACGGGCGAGAGATCTGCGATCCACTGGCCGTTGTGAGTCGGTTCGACATGTGAGCCGCGTTCGATCGAGAGCCTGCCCAGCGCGTGCAGGTCAAGTTCTTCGCCATAGAGACAACGACAGGAGCCGTCCTTTTCGATGACGATTTGCATGGTGGACTCCGTCAACGGGGTCGCCGCAGGATGTTGCGTCGCGGACGATCGACCAACAGGTCGTCGAGCGCGTGTTGCACAGCGCCAAGTTGATCCGAAACCTGACGGCGCACTTGCTGACTGTCACGGAGCCGCTGCGGCTCAACACCCTGGACGATCTGCTGCGCATCGTTCACCAGCTCGTCCAATTGCTCGTTGGAACCGATGTTGAGTTGCCGAAACCGCTCGAAGAATTCGGTGAGGTTGGTCACTGCCGAGTCACGGAACACCTTCGGCCTGCCGTCGGCCTGACCGGTCAGACGCTCGGTCAGATGGCCCACCAGCTTCGAGAGCTCATCCAGAAACGCTTGTTCGGCCAGCTGCACAGCATCGTCAAACCTTGCGACAACGCGCTGGCATTCCTGATTGTAAAGCTCCGGGTTGAGCCGCTGCAGGTAAGACGGCGGCTCGACGCTGGGGAAATCCCAGGTCATGTCGAACAAGCCGCGCAACGTTGCCGGATAGTCAGCCTCGCTGTAGAGCGTCCCCAGCCGGCGACTGGCTGCCGTCTTGAGTTCAGTGAAGTGATCATCGAGCTGGTTGACAGTGTCGTCGAGTTCTTCCTTGAAGCCACTCATCCTTCCGTCGACAGAGCCAATGTCCTCTTGGCGAATGAGCCGGATGCCCGGATCGGGAAATGGCAGACTGACGCCGTTGAAAAATGAGACGGCCCGATTTCGAACGGCCGAAACAGCCTTGAAACGAGGATGCCGCGTGTCGAGCAGCTTCTTGGCGGCCGACAGATAGTCCCCCTCGGCGCGGGGCCACCCGTGGCGGGTATGTTGACTTTCTTCGATTCGCCTGGGCCTGGGCGCCAGGAGTGCCAATGCCGGGTAAACTCCGTCATGTCTTGTTTGGCAGTGACGGTAAGCGTCACATCGATGTGGTTAAGACGTTTCGTGTGTTTATTCGCGATCAGGATACTGTCCAGATACATCACCCGGATTGAGTCCCAATACGGCGGCCTGACATGGTCCGACGCCGAAGCGACCGAACTCAAGAATCCGACGCCCGGATCTCGATGACCAAGCTGGCCAACGGTCACGTGGTGCTGGTGTTCAACGACTTCCAGACTCGACGGACTCCGCTCAGCATTGTCCGGTCATTGGACGATGGCGAAACATGGGAGGAGCCTATGCACCTGGAGTCAAATCCGAGTGAGTACTCTTATCCCTGTGTGATCCAGACTTCCGATGGGAAGATCCACATCAGCTACACGTTCCACCGCTACACGATCAAGTACGTCGAGGTGAACGAAGACTGGCTGGTGCACCTGAACAGGCCGAATTGAGGCGGTTAACTTTGCCGTTCCTCGGCCTGCTGCCGGGACTCTGAATGGTAGTATTCTGCGGTCAGGGACTCATGGATCCGGAGACCGAGGGCGGCTTCAACGAAATGACTGGCTTCTCGGCATGATGAACCGGCAAAGCCTTTGGTCTCGACCTGCGCGATTCCGTCGGGACTCACGACAATCTCTATCGTCCTCATGCAGCACCCCCTTCCACCTGCACCGTCAGCTTGATCGAGCCGTCGGGTAGTGGCTGCTCGGTAACGGAATGGCCGGCACGACGACTTTCGAGCTTTGCCTTCTCGACCGCATAAGCTTGCAGGAAGCTGTCGAGTTGACGTTGCTCGCCCCAGCGGCCGCCGTAGTTGTCGTATTGCGTCTGTCCGGTGGCCAGATCGCAGACTACGGGGTACTTCCAGTCCGGTAGCTTGACTGCGATGCCGCTGACTTCTCCGCTGAAAAGTTGATGTGTCCCTTGCCGGGGCACGGACAATTCGAGCCGGCGGCAGGCAGCTTGGACAGCTGCTGCTTCGCGGACCTCGGTCTGGATTCTCACGACGTGCGACATAGGCAATTCTCCTTCAGATCAAGCATGGCGTTCACGCAATACATTGAGAAAACCGGACTCGGTCAGCATTCTGGCCCAGTGCCGACAGTCAAGAGGACACCGCACGACACTCGCGACTGTGGCGATGGTGCGCAACGCGAAAAGAGACCGCGTTGGCTAAGCATCGCTCCAGGAGATTATGCCCCAGAACAGACGAATATTTAGCTCCGGGAGACAAGCGACCGAGTTCCTTGCCGTGGCAGGAGTTCCTCGGCCCAGTCGGCTGCGGATAGACGACCGGATGCGCCTCCCATATCTGCGTCGCACGCAAGAACGCAGAACTACAGAGAGTTTACGGCTGCGGACTTGGGAGGACAGGCCGCTTGGGGACAGGCGGCCGACGCGTTGGCCGCACTCTATACGGGGACCCCCCTGCCCATCAGCGTCATCGCAAAGCACATGAACGTGGCCCACCCGACGGCCCGTTGGCGGATGAGACAGCTCCAGCGGCTCGGACTCGCCGAACGAATCGGCACCGGCCGCGGATCGAAGTACGTTCCGATCAAGGAGAGAGGCAAGGATGCTTCGCGACACATCATGGAAGGTGGAGAACAAGCCGCGGAAGGACGAACGCGGAAAGCCATCGAGAGGCGCGATCGAAGCTCTAGCGCGGTGGGCCCTCGCAATGGCCGAAAGCGAGCGTCGAGATCGGCCCGACAGTCAAACGCGCAAGGCGAGTGATTCGTAATGCAACGACGAAGGCAAGAGCGAGGAAGACGGCGACGCGATCGCCGAAGGTCATCGGCGAAACGTGGTTACGACGCCGCGTGGCGCAGGCTCCGCGATGCATACGTCGCCGAGCATCCCGAGTGCGAGGACTGCCTGTTGCGCGGCCTCCACACACCGGCCAGGGAGGTCGACCACGTCATCCCGTTCCAGGGGTTGGGCGATCCGCTGCGGCTGGACAAGCGGAATCTGCGATCGCTGTGCCGCCGGCACCACGCCCGAAAGACGGCCGCGGACAAGCGAGCCGCCCGCGGGGGGGTAGGGGGGGTGATTTTCTAGGAGGGCTCGCTTCCCCCTTACCACACCGTCGACGCGTCTTTTTTCTGTCAAGTTTTGGGTAGGGGGTCAGATTTCCTGAAAGTGGCAAAGTCGCTCAGAGTGGCAGCGATTTCTCGAGGAAAACCGGCATTTAGCGAAAGGAATGGACGAAATGCCAAGGACGAAGAAGAGCGCAACGCACGAACCACCCAAGCATCTCAGCGAACGCAGCCAGCAACTCTGGCGGGAGGTCGTTCCGGAGCGAATCAGCCCGGGGCGACTCGTCACGATCCAGTCGGCGCTTGAAGCGCTGGACCGGGCGACTGGGGCGCGGGACATCATCGAACGCGAGGGACTCACCGTTGAGAGCGAGCGGTCGGGGCTGTCGCATCTACACCCCTTGCTCAAGGTAGAGAGCGAGGCGGCTTCACGGTTCGAGCGGCTGTGGCTGAAGCTGAATCTGCATTTCAGCGGTGTCGACCGTTTCATCGGCGCCTGAGCGCCAGGGTGGGGACCCGCGCCGGGTGGCTGGCTGTGGCGGCGACCCGGCGGGGTCAAACATCCTGGTACGTACCTCGCGCGGAGCAACAGCGACTCATTCCGCGCGGCCAGACCAGCTTGCACCCGCGACCTGGCTGGCCGCGATCCGGAGTCGCAGCGTCGAGCGCTGTCACCTCGCGCGGGGTAACAGTCGCTCATCCCGCGCGGACGTCGCCAGTCCGACGTCTTCCCGAGCTGGCCGGACAGCGCGGTACAGACTCAGCTCACCTCGCCGGCAGCACGGGAGATGATATCGAGCGCCTCGCGGACCCGATCCGCGTGCGTACGAACGGAGAGAATAGCGAGCCGCAAATAGACGTTCTCTCCGATACGCGTGCTTGAGAGCAGAACCCGCTGGCTCTGGTTGATGCGATCCAGGAACCTGAGCTGCTCAGCGTCATCTCTGCCTTTGAGCCGAAAGGCGATGATGGTCAGCTCAGGAGCCCATGGCACTTCGAGCCGATCGTCTGTAGAGAGTGCTTCGTACGCGTTGGCCGCGAGGTCCAGCTTCTCATTGAGCTGCTGCCGGAAGGCGTCCACACCGTGCAAGTGGAGCGGGAGCCAAAGTCGCAGACCACGGAATTCCCGTGTGAGTTCCGGCGAGAGAGCGTCGAAGTCCGGGAGAGTGCTCGCCTCGTCGAGATCCTGCATGTATTCGGCTTCTTCGGAATAGGTGCGGCGGAGCGCGTCCCTGTTGCGGACGACGAGAGCCCCCGTTCCGAAGGGAAGAAACAGTGCCTTGTGAGGATCCAAAGTAATAGAGTCAGCGTGTTCGACTCCAGCAAGGCGACTGCGCCCCCGTTCCGTGAGCTGGAAAAGGCCACCGTAGGCCCCATCGACATGAAACCAGACGCCGAAGTCGCGTGCGATCGTTGCGAGTTCTTCCAGCGGGTCGATGGCCCCCGTATTGGTGGTTCCCGCTGCCGCGCTGATGCAGACAGGAATCAATCCTTCGCGGCGATCCTCTTCAAGGCGAGCCTTCAGGTGCTCAACGTCGAGGCGAAGATCCGGGGTTGATCGCACGATTCGCACTTGATCGCGTGCAATGCCAGCGGTGTGAGCTGCCTTGGTGATGGAGCCGTGGCGCTCCTCGCCCACGTACACCGCCGCGCGGTCAACCTGTCCCTCGGCATGCAGCGTGCGCGCCGTAGTTAGCGCGATCAGGTTCGCCATCGAGCCACCGGTGGTCAGCAGTGCCTGTGAATCGGGGGGAAAGTGAAACAAATCGCACAACCAGCGCAGAACGCTTTCCTCCATGGCGACCAGTGCGGGTGCGGTCATGACCCTTCCGGTGTACCGGTTGAGTCCGGTCGCCAGAAACCCCGCCAACGCTGAAGTGAAGATCCCGCCGCCCGGAATGTAAGCGAGATAACTGGGGCCCGCAGTCTGGTAGCTCTGTTCCGCCGCACGACGGATGAGCTCAAGGAGCCCATCGAGATCCTCGGGCGACTCGGGCGGCCGCTTGGAGACCTTGGCGAGAAGCTCGGCGCTGGGCGTGTTCAACGAGGCGGCGCTACGGTCCAGCCCCTCGATGGTATCGACGATGAGATCGAGTACGCGTTCCGTGATGGACCGCATCTCTTCGGCGGTGGGCTCGAGCGGACTCTTTCGTCCCGACATGACTCAATGCAACAGGCGTAGTGAATGCTCGTGTTCTGCCTCATCATCTTAGCAAGCGGCTGCCACGCCAGTGCGGCCGTCGCCGCTTGCTGTCCGAGCTGGCCGGCCGCGGTGGTTTGAGCAGTCCATTTCTCAAGAAATACTCCACTCGCCGGCGACCACCAGGCCGGATGCAGCCGCGCGCGGAATGACCTTCTGTCAGCCGACACGGCATCTGCGCGAAATGACCTGTGTCGCGCGACGCTAGGGTCTGCGGGGTCGCCGGGTGGCAGTCGACGAGCTTCGACTGCAGACTCGGTGTCAGCCGGCGTCTCCGGTTGGGCGATTTGTTACATCTGTCCGTGGCGTTGCGGTTGTCGATTCGTGTGGAACTGCGAGCAGAGCACATTCTTCGACGATCACTGTGAAAAGTGGCATGTGATGCGCTGCCCTTTGCCGCAGTTTCGGGTTCTCGGGATAGTGGCCTAGCCGTGAACAAGCTTCGGCGGAGACGAGTTGCGTCAACTTGGCGCGCTGACTTGGTACCTCATGTGCTTCCACGAGCGCGGACAGCAACAATTTCCCAGGTGTTGGACAGATCGAGTACTCGCGACCGTTCCATAGATGATGTTTGTAGAGAGCGTTCTCGAATCCACCGATTATCGCATGAGCTGCGACAGCGAGTACGGCGTCGTCCATTCGACGTTGATCGCGACTGTTATTGGCGTGCAGACGCGGAAACCACCTAGTGAGGGCACGAAGCATAGCGTCGTTGAACTCCGAAGAGTTGGAATCGGCAACAACAGTAATGAAGTCCCGGCAGCGAGGTCCCATCTTGGAAAGAGTGGGCTGCCATGCTGATGAGTCACGACTTCGTGCCAGCGAAGTTATCAAATGCTGCAAATCAGAGGTGAGCTGAGGTGATGACGAGAAACTGGCGTATTGTCGCATCGCCTGCTCCCTTCACGGTGCGGCGGATGGTGCGCTCGTCTTCATGGCCTGCCTCGAAGTGCCATTTCACCAGCGGTAGCTTCATTGTCAGCCGTTAACTGACTAGATGTCAATGACCTGCTGTCATCCGGCGCGGCAACACCTAGCCGCCTGCGCGGAATGACCCTGTGTCACACCACGCTCGGTTCCCGCGCAAGAGCATTGACCGATTTATTGTGCAACCTCTTGCGCCTCAACTTCGCTGAAGAAAGAACGGTCGTTGATCCAATTCATCGGCGTCCTCGAATGTCACACTATCCGGCAGCGTAATTCTGGCCTGCCACACAGGAAGAATTCGTTCAAATGAAATCAAATCCATTTCGATCACATTCGAGTCGTTCGTACTGAACGGCGAGGGCCGAGACAAAATCGCCCGTTCCAAGCCGAATGATTCTGGTGTTATGTACAAATTTGCGTCCGCGATGGTCCAGCCTGCAAGAAGGTAGGTGTAGACCGCTGGGGTAGCTGAATCACTGGCAGGTGGTACGAAGGTTGGATCGTAGTCCATGATCGTCTCACGTGGCCCGTACCCGAATCGGTTAACCGTCAGATTATCCGGATACTGTGGAACATTGCCGATGTTTCCGATGACCAATCTCCGCAACTCAGGGCGTCCAGAACCCTTCGATCGCTGAAACTCAAGCTCAAATCGACCAACCGGCAATTCTCGATATACGCACGTGTCAAACTCGTACAGCCATCTGTAACCCGCCTTAGGACGCAACTGACTGAAGTCGTAAATCCCCCGCTGCTGAAATTCCGGGAGGATTACCGCCTGTGCATGTGCAATCTCTTCATAGGTCTGCGGCACCGATTTTGAGAGTCGACCCTGCGATGAAACAATGCCCCACATGAGGCGTCGCACGATAGCCTTCTGGTACATTTCGTTCCTAGAGTTGCTTGATCCCCATCGCAAGTAGTCGATCGGCCCTCGTTCGATGTTGAACGTGACCGGAACTGGATCGGCCGGCAACTCCGAATCAGGATCGCGGTAACGCCCAGGAATCTGGATGGCAATCGTCCTGGACTTGTTGAGCTGTTGTGCTGGATCGGGTCCGATGCCGCTCGAGTTGCCGTAGATGCCGGGTGGGAAGTCAAAGAATGCGAGCGACTGCGCATTCGGTAGATCGACTCCCTGTTCGGCTATTGAACCGGCTTGGCGTCGTGACAGCGCCCTGTAGATAGGACGGAGATTGTTTTCAGCACCAAACGAAGCGTGGTACAGTTCTCCTTCGTAATCAAGCCGGACTTCAAAGCCCCTCGTGCTCGTGCAGTTGTTGATGAGTTCAATTCGGGAAAACTGTTCATGCCCCGTGATGTTCGCACCACCCATCACAGTGCCATCCCTTTTGAAAAAAGTACTCCATCGACTGACCTCCGAATGACATAGCTCCAATGCGTATTGATTATCTAGCTCGGTCCACCGTCCGTTTCTCGTGACATCGCTGTCATCAGTAAAGATTGGCGTACCGTCATCCTCAAGAATTCGCCAAAGGCCGTTTGATTCGATGAATCCATTCTGAAACCACTCGGGTCGTGGCAACCCTGCGACTAGAAACTGCCGCATCGACACGCCATCAAGAATGAGTGATTCGACCAAGCCACCGGCGCGCGGGTTGAAGGTCAATGTTGCACGAACCTCCAAGACGTCGGACTGAGAAGCGGCAACGGTGACGGATTCATAGAGCTGTGTGAGGTCACGCCCACCGTATACGCGTTGAATGATCTCCTCATCGCTGATGTCGGGACCATAGTGGTCGCGAGATGCAGTAAAAGAGATCCGAGGAAAGAACAGACGCTCAACGTTCATGTAGTCTGGCATGGCCTGCTCCTAGTCGGATAGCTATGTGCTTATCCAGATCTGGAAAACCCAATCTCCGGTCTGGATCACGCTCAAGCCGGGATGAGGAGAAAACGGTGACAATCCTGGCAATGACACCGGAGGCGAGATCCACTTGAGCGCTAGCCGGGCCCAACTGATGTGATCATGTGCTCAGACGACTCCCTGCGCATCTTGCCCACCCGTACCAATTGGCTGATCGGAAGTCGTCCGCCGCGATTCAAGGCATACGCGCAGACCAACCATCATTCGCACCCCACCCTGCTCAGCCTCATTCCAACCACATACTGCCTGACTGTCAACTGGGTGCGAGCAGTCGGGAGCCTGTAACGACTAGAACGCTTCTCGACATCGTCGAATCAAACGCCAGCTGATCTGCCAAAGCCCGTCCGCTCAGTCACGTCATGCAGAGTAACCCGCTGTCATTCCGCGCGCCGTGACCGGCATCGGTGCACGTGTCTTGCCGGCCACCATTACTATCTCTTGCGCCTGATACACTCTTTTTTCGAGGGATTTGAACTTTCTCGCCGCGAGCATAGTCCCCCAAGTAGGGAAGCGGCCCTGGTGTCCCGGTACCATGACAACCCACAAAGAAGACCTTGAGCAGCAATTGCGGTTCACGAGCTCGCGACGGCTGCACGGATGAGAGCCGAAGTGGCCGGCCGCAACGGGTTGAGCGTTCATTTCTTGAGAAATACTCTGTGCCGAATTCGGCATCCGCGAGTCCTTCGCGGGTTTGCCGCCGCCAATTGGTTAGGGACCGTGCGGCAAGCGGGTTTCAATCGTAACCGCCGAACATGAAAAGCTGCACGTCTTCGTCGGTGGTGTTCAGCAGGGCGTGAAGCTGGCCAGTTTTGCAGATGGCCAGGTCCCCTTCGCGCAGCGTGCGGGTTTCGAAGGAGCGGCTGCGGTTGTCCATTTTGACCCAGTCGCCCACGATCATCAGGCCGCGGCCTTTAAGCATCAAAAAGACTTCTTGATTGTCGCGGTGCCGGTGGATGCCGATGCCGCACGTCGGCTTCAGGATGTGGAGGTCCATGTATTCGACCGCCATAAACGGCTCGTCGCGCGGGCTGGCCGATTTTTCTCGGAAGGCGTTTTGGTTCCAAGAAGACAGGTCGCGGCCCAGGTCTTGCGGGCGATCGTGGTCGAAGTAATTCGAAAGCAGATTGCGAAACACCAAAAAGCCGACGCCGCCATGCGGATTCGGGCTGACGCCGCCACTAATGTAGTTGCTCCAGCCCCGAAACAGCATCGAGAATTCGAAGTGGTAATTCGTGCTGTTGTTCGAATCCCACACCGAGACATCGTCGTTGGCCCAGGCCAGTTCGACGTGCAGCGGCAGGATGGGATGCATCGCGTGGTCGGTGTTCAGCTTGGCCAGCCGAAGCGCTTCCAGCGATTGCTGCTGCCCAGAGGCGACGGCCTGGAGTTGTTCGACTTGGAAATTGGCGATGCCGCCGCGGACCAACTGCGGGGCGGCGATCAGCCCGCCGCGGTCGATCGCCGCCTGGCCCTTACCGTCCAGCAGACTGCGGAGATCGGCATTCCCGTTGTATCCCCAGATTTCGATTTCGTAGCGGTCGCTGCGATCGTTGTACGGCACTCGCAACGGCTGGGGCGTGGCGGTGTCGCCGACCTTGATCCACAGCCGGATGGCATCGTTCAGGTCGTGCTCGGCCGCCTGAGACAGCTTGGAATCGAACCCAGCTCGGTAGGAAACCTGTAGAAACGGGCCAGTCCAATCGCCGGCGGTCGCCCAGCCGCGAGTGAGTTGCGTGTCGCCCAACAGGAACGAACGGATGTTCTGTTTTTGAAAGTCGTTCTTGTTTTCTTGCTGCGTGGGACTGAGCGGTCCGCCGCTGGACGGGCCGTACAGTTCAAGCTTGTCGAATGGGAACAGGTGCTGCAGGCTGTCGGCGAGATAGGCTTCGCGTTCGGCCGCCAATTCCACTCGTTCGACCGCTTCGGCCAGTTTCCAGATGGGATTGTTGGCGTTGTAGTTGGGTTGATCGACGGGCGTGACGGTGTCGCTATTGACGATTTGCATTGTGTCCTCGCAACGCACTTAACTGCTGTGATACAAAAACGCCACGAATTTCAGAGGTTCGGTGCCGTTGTTGCGGATGCCGTGAACGCCGCCGCTCTTGGTGAAGATCACACACCCCGGTTCCAGCGGCACCTGTTTACAATCGACGGGATCGAGGCCGAAGATCGAACGCCGCACGGTTTCGATCTGCGGGTCGTTGTCCAGCTTTGGATCGTCGCCAGCGGCCAGGTAACCGATGCCTCGGCCTTCGACAATGTAGTACAGCTCTTCGCTGCCGACGTGCCGGTGAGCACCTTCGACCTTGCCGGGCGGGACGGTGACTTCGTGAAAGAACACCAGCGTGCCGCCAAACTCGCGCTGCAAAATCCACTTCATCTCGACGATGTTGTCCGGGTGCCGCTCCGGGTCGCCGTCGTTCATCAGCGCGTTGCGGTAGCGGACCGGCTGCGTGTCTTCGGGCCTAATGAACCAGCCGCGCTGGAAGTTGAGCAGGTAGTTTTCGTCCGTCACCGTGTTCTGGTCCGAGCTAGGCTCCGACGTCCGCGGTTCCTGGTGCGTGCGCTGATAGTTGTTGTCCCACTGCGGATTGCCGATTAAGAAGCCGGCGGGTAGGTTCCGATCGTTCTCTTGAAACGCGACTTCGATCCGCCGCAGACTGCGAGTGTCGCGCACCGCCGGACCAAACGACGGCACGCGAGTGATCGAGCCGTTGCGGCCCATCATGTCCAGCACCTTGACATCGTGCCGCGTGTTGCCCGGCGCTTCCAGCGTCTCCCAGATTTCCACCTGGTACGCGTCGATCCAGGGACAGTATTCCAGCTTGACTATCGCATCGGCTTCGGCCCGCGGGTCGTCCGGGATCAGATGCACCCACGCCCGAAGTTGGCTGCGGAGAAAGCGGCCACGCTCTCGCACCAGTTCCACCAGCCGGCTGCCGCGATATTCCAGCCGCAGAAAGTTGCACAGCCGCTGGCCGTCCAAGTACACCTGCCCTTTCATCGCGGTGATGTCAGCGATCGAACGGACTTCGTGAACGTTGTAGCGGTAGCGACTGCTGCGCGTGGCGTTCAGGTATTGAGCGTGATAGACGCGGTCGGGATAGAAAACGACCTTGAAGACCTGGTTTTCGGGGTCGGTAAAGATTTCGTCAAAGCGAGTTTCCATGATCGCAGCTCCGGCGATGTTTTTTGGATCGCGGCTTACCGAGGTCGTTAGACGACCTGTTTCAGCACGTCGGCCACACGAAAGGCGTTTGCTTGGATCGTCAACGTCGGATTGGCGCCACCCGACGTGGGCATGAACGAGCCATCAGTCACGTACAGATTGTCGAATTCCCAGACGCGGCAGTTCCGGTCGAGCACCGAATCGGTCTTATCGTCTCCGAACCGGGCGCCGCCCAGCACATGATTGGCAATGCGGAACACCTGTCCGTAGACGCTCCCTTCGCTGATGGTTTCGCGAGTGGCGCCCGGCACGCCGGCCAGCAGGGTGTCTTCACACTGCCTGGCCAAGACGTCCATCAGGTAGCCATCGTGGCTGTGCCAGCGTTTGATGATGTGGGCGCACGGTAGACCCCATTTGTCTCTTACCGTCGGGTGCAGCTCGATGCGGTTCGACGGCACGGGCACCTGGTTGGCCATGAAGCTGACCGACAGCCGCCGGCCGAAATCGTCGTCAAAAAGCTTCAGCATCTCCTCGCCGCGTTTGTCCATGTCGTTCATGAATCCTTCCCAGAAGGCGTCCAGGTCAGTGCTCAGATGAGTGCGGCACAGCGAGATCGGCAGGGCCTGATCGGACGTGTTGTTGTAGATCGCCGCCCCGGCCCACAGCTGGTTAGCTTCCAGGAATTCTTGTCGAGCGCAGAAATCGGTGGCCCAATCGCTGTCCATCGAAACCGATTTATCGGCCCGGTCCGCGGCGGGGATGGCCACTTCGGAACCGCCGAAACAGTGCGTCAAAAAGAACTTGCCCAGCAGTTCGTTGTTGGCGTAAATTCGCTGTCCAAAGCCGCTCATGTCTTCGCGAACCGACAGCAACATCAGCCGCACCGTTTCGATCGCCGAACAGGCCACGATCACGTAGCGGCCCGAAACCGTTTGCCGGATGCCACTGGGATCGCGGTAATGAACGTTGGTCACCGTCGAGCCGCTGGATTCCAAGTGCGTGACGTGGCAGTTGGCTCGCAGTTCCAAGTTGTCCGGGTGCCGCTTCATGGCCGGGGCCAACAGTGCGACCCAGGTGCTGGATTTGAATCCCATCGCGTCGCCGAAGCGATTGACGTAGCCGGATTTGGGAAAGCCGGCTTTGCGGCCGCTGGGCGCGTGATCTTCGGTAATGACCGCCAGCGGCGTGCGGTAGGTCTGCATCCCCAACTGCTGCATGCCGGCCAGCGCGAGGCGGCTGATCGGATTGGGGTCGATCGGCGATTGATAACTGGTCGGGTCGCTAAACGTCTTGAGCTGCCCGGTTTGCCCGCCGTTGATCCCGATCAGCTTCTCCGCCTTGGTGTAGTACGGTTCGAAGTCGTTGTAGGAAAACGGCCAGTCGCGTGCTTCGCGCCGCACATCGCCGCCCGGATCGTCTGCCAGATCGGTGCGGCTGTCGTTGTAACTTTGCAGCCGAAAATCCAGTTCGCTGAACCGCAGCGACACCGCACCGTACAACACCGTGCCGCCGCCCACCGCTTGAGCCGTGTAACCTTCGATCGTGATGTGGTCCTGGTTGTCTTCGGCCCGATAGACGTGCGGCTCGTCGTTCAGGTCCGGTTCGATGTGGCTGCTGTAGAACGACTTGCCGGTGTTGGCCACGCCTTGATGAGTGATCTTCTTCTCCTGACCCGTGGCGAACAGCTCGTCGCGTTTGAAATCGCTCAGCCCGCGAGGGTCCTGGTTCTGAGTTCGCAACAGCGGTCCCTTTTCGAGCACCACCACCCGTCTTCCGGCCGCCGCTAGTTCGTGTGCAATCGGCGCACCGCCCGCACCGCTGCCGATGATCACTACGTCGTAGTCAGTTGCCATGGGTTGTGTCCTAACTGCTTTGCCATGCAAACACGACGCGCAAGTGAGTGACTGAGTGGAATGTGAACGAGCTGCATTTGGAACTCACTTGTTTGCGCTGCGTGCTTGTAATCGTGCGCTAACCTCGATACTCCGGACTTTCGCCCAACGGCGGTTCGATCGCTCGTCGCCAGTCGAACAGCGTCTGCCCGTCGCGCTGGTAACGTCGTTCCAAAAACCGCCAGGCGGCCGTGGCGTGGTTGCCGCCGTACTTTGGGTGAGCGAACGCGCCGGTCACCGAATGTCGCCGCAACAATTGCAGGAAATATTTCGGGCGGCCGTAGCGGCTGTAGTCCCAATCCGGAACCTGCCCATCGTTGCCGGCCGCCATCTGGTTGTAGAGATCGATGAACAGTTCCGGCGGACCCAGCCACGGCTCGTCGAACGGAAACCGCCTGCGCAGGACGATGTCGATTTGTTCCAGGCACGTCTTATAGTCGTCCAGATGGTGCCGCTCCTCGCGAGCCATCAGCTTGTCGATGAAATTCACCACGCCTACAGATTGATCCAGCCGGTAGACGTGCGGCAGTTGCTCGGTGCGAGCCTGGCGGTCTAGCGTGTCGTAAAACTGCGTCAAAAACCGCTGGCCGTCCTTGGTTCGGAACGGCAGAATGTGGTCCGTCAGCCGATCCAGCAGACGCAGTTCCCACCGCTCGAATGACACCGGCTGAACGCACTGCTGCGTGAAGAACTGGGACCAGATGGCGCCGTTGTCATCGACTGCCGTTTGCGGATTGATGGGATCGATCGTCACTTGGCTATCGACGACGAAGCGGTAGCGATGTGCTTCGCCTTTGGGCACGACCGCGGTGAGCGCGTAATATCGCGAATCACCAACTCGCCGCAGCGGCAGTCGGTTGTGCAAGGCGTCGAACGTCCCGGCGACGGCCATTCCGCGGCCGGCCGCGGCGTCAGGCGGGGCGGCAAAGATGAATGTCACTTCGTTGAAGCCGTACCCTTCGACGTGGTTCGTGCCATCGCTGAAACTGTCGATGATCGGAAACCGCCACGCTTCCAAGATGCGCCCGCGAGGATCATCCGCCGCGAACTGGTCGAAGTTGTGCCGCGAATCCTGGTTATCGCGAGCCAGATATTTCGCGCAGTGGTTCAGCACGTACTGATCGTCTTTTTCAATGATTTGCACTGCCATCAGCCGCCTCGCTCAATTTCGATCGCCTTCGTAAACCGGCTGAACACCGCTGGGCCGTTGTCCGTGCGATGGCGAAACGCGCGGACTTCGACAAAGTGAATGCCGTCGCTCAATTGCGTGGCGTCGATCGTTTGCACGAATTCCCCGTCGCCGCGCGGGCCGCCGATGCCGCCAGCGCCGATCAACGGGCTGTTCTTGGTCGTGAATGCTTCAAAACCGTAGGCGACGGAATTCGGATCGACGTTATCCACGTCGCCCGAACCGTTCACGTCCACACCCGCGTCGATCCTCAAAAGAGCGTTATCGCCGTCGGCAAAAACGTCGCGGTGCGAGCCCAGCAGATTGACCGGCACCGTCCGCAGCCGCACAGTGAACTGATCGTCTTTGATGACGTGAATCTCCGACAGGCGATCGACCCCGTTGCGATCCGCCGACGGCGTCGCACCGTCAATGACATGATCGACGCCGGTCAGCTCAATTCCGTCCGGCGCCACCGGCGTCGCCAGTCCGTAAATCAAATAACCCGAATTGTGATTGTTCCCGTTGCCGGCCGTGTTTCGCGGAAACCGCACGTTGATCGTGCGATCGTCGTTCACCACGACCATTTCGGACAGATCGTTGAACGGGTCGATCGCCGCATTGGAAGCGTTGCCGGTCAATTCGATCAGCGGTGTGCCCGGTGCGAAATCGACGGCCAGCGTGCGGCTGTCGAATCCGGGATCCAGGCGGTTGCTCAGCATCACCACTGCCGACAATCTCCGTTCGAAGCCGTACAGCTCTTTCTGCAACCAACGTTCGCGAAAATCGCCGCGCCCGTGCGTGTTGCGAATCTGGATCAGCCGCTTGATCCGATCGCCGAACACGCCGCCCAGCGCATCGCCGCGCCCGTCTTTGGGAAATTCGCGCTCGCCGAACTCTTCCGCACTGTGGTACACGACGGCGTTGCCCGGCAGCATCAGCGTGTAGGCGTGAGCCACGTTCGACAGTTCCGGTCCGAACTCGTCGTGGCTGGCGACGAATTTCACGGCGGTCGATCCGTTCATCAGCCCATCGTCGTAAGAATCCAGGCTACCGCGGACGACATCTCCCCAGTTGCTGGCGATCCCGTTTCGCGACAACTCTTCGCGCAGCCGGAAAAACAGAGGGAAGTCCAACACGTCACGGTTCGCGCCGATGCGGCCTAGATCGTCTGGGCTGATCGTCTTTTTGACGAACGACATCAAGCGTGCGTGGTCGCCGTCGAACACTTCAGAGTACGAGAACACGTGCCGCGTCTCGCCGTTCAGGTGCTTGCGCGGGTTGGCTCGATAAACGGCCCGGTCGAAGAAACTCATCGCAAATTGCGGCACGTGCTTGGCCGCGTCGATCCGAAATCCGTCCACGCCGACTACCTGTACCAGCCACTGGGCGTTTCGCATCAGATAGCCCATCGCATTCTCCTCGGTCGGATCGCCGGCCTTCGGGTTCTGGAGATTAAACGGAAAGATCTTCAGGCCCAACTCGCCCGTTTCCGGATCAAAAACCTCGATTGGCTGCAATTGCTGGTCGGGATAGAACCGCACGTTGTCCGCATCAGGCACGTTGGCCAGGCGGCCGAACGCACGCTGCGTGCCGGCGGGAATGTTGTTGGCAAACCCGGGGATCGGATGGCGAACGAAGCGGAAATCGGTGCGATGATTGATGTCGATCAGCCCCAGTAGCCGCCCGTCGATTTCGCCTTGTGCAGACGGCGGATTGAAATCGCCGTTGGGGAAATTCGGCAGCGCGAGCACAAAACCCGGAAAGCCGCCGGCGTCGGCGAACGAATTGCCGTCGTTGTCCCTGGTCGAAGCATCTTTGGCGCCGTTGTGGTTGACAATGAAGTCCACGTGCAAGTCGATCGCGGCGCGGTGCAGTATTTCGGCCAGCGACTTCAGCCCTTGCTCCGTGCCGTACAACGTCGGTTTGGCCCGCGTGCCGAGATCGAAGCGGTCGTACACGTCGTACCCGACGGACTTGTCGTGATCGCCGCGGCCGACTGGCGGAATCCAGATGGCGCCGTAGCCGGTAGTCCAGAGATCAGGCGTTCGATCTCGCATCGTATCGTAGGACGCCTCGAACCACTGCAAGATCGGCGGCGGCGACACGTCTTCCGCTGCGGCAAAAGACGACAGGTAAAACAGCGAAGTGAAAACCGCGATCGTAGCTCGCTCGAAGAGTGTTCGCCCACGACCCCGAGAAAAAGTTGCCGCCATGAGACACTCCACAAGAAAGGGGAATTCGCTGGCGGCGCGCCATTGCCGAACTGCGACTGATCGCCCAAAAACCATCGGCATGGATGGCTCGGCCGTTTCGTCACGTCGTGCGCGATGATCGGTGGTCATTCGTGGCATGCTTGCTCTTCAAAGCTCTGTCGCATACAGCGGTAAATAGTCGCTCCCCCATCCTCAACACCATCGTAGACAATGAGGAGTTCATACTCCTCGTCGTTACGATCCAGTACGCCGATCCCTTCGGCCTTGCCGTCGCGCTCGGGCAGGTCGCACAGGGGTTCTGCGTTCGCGAGAGCATCTGGCTTGTCTGTACCCGGAACGCAGTCCTTGCCGTTCCACAGAAACACTCGATACGAGCCAGGTCCGTCTCCAATCGGGCCGGCCAGGATCAGGAACTCGTCCTCTCCGAGCCGGATTATGTCGCGGATCCCTCGTCCGCCAAGATTGACGAACAGGAGTTCGTATTCGATATCCTTTTCTCTGAACTTGTCCTCAAACTCCACAAGCATGATGGGCACGAAGTTTCCTCGCAGGACCGGGCCACGAAAGCCGAGATAGAGTGCGCGGTCCCCGTCGGCCGCGATGCCTTCGATATCAATGCCGTTCTCCTTGCTGGGGAGCAACTGAAACGGCCGCAAGGCGTCATCATTGGCGAAGACATTACGCAGGCTCACTGCTTTGACTGAGTCATCGACGGCGCGGCCCTTGTTGTTGAGTTTCAGTCGAAACAGCTGCTCTCGCGAAGGTTCGGTCGCCATCGTGCGCAGGCGTTTCCGATTCTGCTTGGCCTTCTTGTTGTCATCCGGATCAGGTTCTTCATGCTTCACTCGCTCCCTCTTGCGAGAGTGCGAACCGATCACGAACACGTGCTCCTCACCCCAAGCAACGCCTTCTAAATCAAGTTCTTCTTCGCTCTCACTCAGATGAATGTTACGCTTGGGAGCGGCACGATATGCATCGACGTCATCCTGCTGTTGCTTAAGCACCTGAATCAGTGCCCCTTCATCGGATCCGATGACGAGCAGCTCACGATTTGGGCTGAACGCAAGCCCGCTAACGTTCAGATGGCGCTTCTCACTCGTAAGCAGTCCCTGCAGCCTGATGCGCCGGTCGCTCTCCTCAGCGACCGGAACGTCCGCCGCGTACGCCAACGCACCGAATAGCAGTATCGCAGTGTGTGTGACGATCAGTGATTGGCGGGCGCGCGCTGAAAGAAATCGTCTCATGATGCTGATCTCCCAGCAGAAGTGGCGGATACACGGTGTGGACTTCTGCCTTGCGAGCGAGAAGTGAGCCGATCCCGATTGGCCAGATCAAGAGGCTCCGCGTAAATAAAGCGCTGCTGAGAGATGGACGAAGCGCCAAATGCTTCGATCAGCGCGAGCGACCATAGAAGACCCGATCGGGTGGCCGAATTCAACCCAAAGCAAACTGTGATCACCCGAGGGTGTCAAAATAACGGTGCGTCATTCCGCGCGCCGGGTAACTTCACATCATTCCGCGCCGGCAGAGGCTTCCTCATGGATGTCGGACCGGACGCGCGCCAGGGACGATGGGCAACGACGTGGTGTGCCACTGGGTGTGCCAGTGTGTCGAACTCGCCTCAGCCGTGTTCGTACTCGACTCTGAGGTATTGAACCAGCAGGGATCCGGACGCCTCAGCGTCGGCAGTTCGGGCTCGAATGTGTTGTGCCAGCGGTCATTCTTCAACAGTGGTTTGCGACGATAACAGGAAAACGTCAATCCGTGCAGATGACCGTTGGCCCCGAAGTGTCGCACACGCTTTGCGGTGAGGTTGAGAATCCATGCCCGTAGTGCAACCATAGGCACTGGCAAACCAGGGGCACACAACCCGTGCCAGATATGGATAAACGCGTAGGCAGATGGCAAGAAAGACACGGCATCGCGCTAAAGGGAGAAAACTAGACAAAGATCACGCGCCTCCTGCACGGCGACCCCAGGATGCGACTCAGGAGTCTACGGATTACGACAAACGAAAACGCGAGCTCGAGCTAGAGAAGCTGGCACTGGAAAACCAGTCGCTTGCGTTAAAGCTAGAAGGAAAGGAGATGCCGAGCCGCTGGGAGATTGTGCGCACTTCAGTAGCGTGGCTCGGCATCATTGTTCCCGTAATGATTTCCGTGTTCACGTACTTGCATCAGAGGGGAGTCGAACTGGACCAACGCGCGGCAGAAGCACGTGACCGACGACTAGCCGAAATTAAGTCGATAACCGATCAGATCGAACAGGGAGACCGTTCCGCTGGAGTGCTTCGCCTCTCCGCATACGGTGAAGACGCTCTTCCAATGATCATTGGCGAAGTGCGTGTCAAGAATTTCCACATCGACTGGCCGTCCACAACACTGTCAGCCATCGCGGCGATCGAACGTGTTGGCGTCCACAAACTCGACGAGCATGATCTGGCATTTCTTAAGGATCAAGGAGACCTAATTGTATCCGAACTAGAGTCTGCGACGATTTCGCTTGAGGAACTTCGCGACAAGACGGACGAAGAGTCGTTGTTGATGAAGCGCTCTCTTCAACAAGACAGCGCAGGACAAATGCGTATAATCGAAGCAATTCAACGTATTGTTGGTGATGTTCCGGAATGGAAACAAGCGATAGAGAGCTTCAGCAGCCGGGACGCCGTTCCTGTGAGACCAGAATGACGGCGCTGCTTGCAGCCGCCCGATCAGCTTCGCCGTCCACGAGGTGCCTCGGGTCACTCCTCCACACCGAAGGACTGCCTGTTGCGCGTCGCGTCGAATGACAGGTAGTCCCTCGTTCGCTTCTTCAGCAAATCCACGAGAGACACCTACTGACTTCAGTGCGGTCCGCACGTCCGTCGCCTCTCCGCCGGTCGGGGGAGCTGACTAACCTTCCGGCATCTCGGCCGACACCACCGGCGGTGCTTGCCGCGCAGCCTGGAGTGGCTCCAGAAGCTCTTCCCATTCTTTTTCTAGCGACGTTTTCGATCTCGCGTAGACGAGGAAGGGAATCCTCGGGCTGACAGCACGTTCGAAATCGTAGTCGTCGACCAGCCGCTCCACAAAGTCGCGCAGATCTCCGTCGGTTGGTACACTGGTCGTGTCGAGCAGCTGCTTGCGAATCTCCTCAAAGCTGCGGGCGGATTGATGCGTGGAGTAGGCAGCGTCGAGAAACCTGACGAAGACGACACCGATGATTGTAACGCAGACGAGGCGGAGAATAGGGAAGGACCCGGTGGAACCGGCACCGGACGTGGCTGCCCAGTACAAAGTCACGATGCCAACGAGGAGCGAAACAATCGCGGCCAATACGTTGTACTGGTGGACCCTGACAAGTAGCCGCGATGTGAACAAGGCGCTGTAGGCGCAGAAGTAACGCAGCGTCCCATATCCGGGCAGCTGGTTGCTGCCATAGTAATCGGCAAGGCTCAGCGGCGCGGTATCAAGCTTCTTGAATCCCAGGAATGCCGGGAGCCGGTTATAGAGCTTGCGCCACCAGTAGGCAAATGCACTCAGCTGGGGTACTAAAATCGGGGGTTTACCGAGTGAAGCGTATGTGGCTGGATCAATGTCTTGTGCAAATGCGTAGCTGCGCATCGACTTGCGTCTGCAGTCTTGTCCCTTCTGGTTCACGCTCGCGGCGTGGGCACGCACAAACCACGAGACGAGCGCCAGGCACATCATTACGGGCGGCACCCATACCGGCGGCGTACTCTGGGTCGCTGCCGCCGGGTCCTGCGCCCCACCGCTTAGCAGCGCGGAAAGACCAAAGGCTGCCAGTTCGAGAATCGAAGCGATAGCGAAAAGCGTCTCGACGGCTGCACGGTTCAGTTCGTAATTCTTGTGAACACCCTCAGCCCTCGCAAGACCATCGTTGGACTCGCTCATGCGATCTCCGGATCAGGGGGCAGCCCTACAGCGCCCTGGGATTTGTTGCGAGATCCGACAAGCCAGGTGACTCCTTCCGGACTCTGAAATCCGTACCAGCCATCTTCCTCAACAAGCGTCGATCCCGCCAGTGACGCTTGTTTACAAATCTCAGCCGCGACCTCACCGTCGATGTCACCTAGCTGTAACCTGATTCGCCCAGGCGCAGAGCGTGATGGCTGCTCCGAGAGCTTCAGAACAAGGTCTGTTGGCGTCGAGATGGCAATGCTGCATCTGTCGTTGGGAATTTGAACGGGCCAGCCGATTGCCGAATAAAACGAATCCAACTCCTTGATCGAAGGAAGGCTGACGCTGACGCAGTGTACTTGCGGGCCGGGGGCGCGCGCCGCTTCGTCGTACATGACCAGCGCTTGATCGAATTCGGTGTCGAGTTGGATGCAACGGTCTCGCGGCACCGACGTTCCGCGCAGATCGAGAAGCTCCAGCGGAGACTCGCTGGTGATAAGAACGTCAGTTATTCCCTGACAACCGCGCAGGTCAAGGTGTCTAAGTCGAGCCAGTGTCGTGCAGTCGAGTACACCGGAAAGGTTGGCACAATCGGAGAGTGAAAGCAGCTCGAGATTGTGCGAAGACAAGGGCGTCAGTTCCTGCACGCGGGTGCGATCCAACCGAAGATTCTCGAGTTTCGAGCACTCGGCCAGCGGCCGCACGTCGGTGGCATCCGTGTTCGCGAGTATCAGCGTGCGCAGTTCCTTCAGCGCTGACAGCGGACGAAGATCCTTGATCTTCGTACCTCGCAAATTCAGCACTTCCAAAGACGTCAGGCTGGACAGATTGCCGAAGTCCGTAATTCCTGTGTGGGGTAGATGGAGTTTCCGCAGCGCGGGCAACTCCCTGAGCGCTACGATTCCCGGCACCGTCGTTGATCCGAGGCTCAGGTCGTCCAGCTGTTGCAACCTCTCGAATGGGAGCTCACGAACAGGTGCTGCCAATAGATACAATCGCCGTAGATTCGTAAGACCGCGAAGCGGCTGTAAATTGGCCACTTTCGTCTGGTTTAGATTCAGGTATTCGAGGTTCTGGAAAACGGCAAGTGGGGAAATGTCGGAGATGTTCTCGTTGTGGAATTCCAACCGCGTGGTCTTTGCCACGTCTTCAAGCGTGATGCGCTCACCCCGACCCAGCTGCTCTTTCTCAGTACGCGGCAAACGAGGATAGAGCGCCGCCAAGGTTCGCTTCACTCCGCGGAAGTCTTCAAGCCGAAGTAGGTCTACTACATCGTTTGTCCGGAGCAGTTCGTCGAACCGCCTTAGCACGTCACGTCCGCTCTCGAGACGTCGGTCAGGCTCGAAGTTCAATAGTCGTTCGAAAAAGCACGGTGCATCTTCCGAACCGACATAGAAGAGCCGCAACACCTGCAGATCCGGGAATTGGAGGCGAATATCATAGTTCGGGTGGTCGAATAGCTCTCTGGGTAGTCTGACGCCGTTACTTAAAATCCAAAACAGCATCTTACCCAGCGAGTAAACGTCGGATGCAGGAGTCGGGTCAGAATCCAGGGCCGCGCATTCGGGAGCCATGAACACTGAATCTGGACCAACCTCCTCAGCAGGCTGCGTGATGCGCAGCGCAGGCCGTTGCGACTCCGATTCGAGATAGCACAATCCGAAATCGGCGACATAAGCATCATCGTTTTCGATGAGTACATTGTTGTAGTACAGATCTCGGTGAACGATACCCCGTTCATGAAGGTGAGATACTCCTTCGCAGATCTGGCGGAAGAAATTCAGTTTCTTCTCCAATGTCCAGTTGCAAAGATGGTGGGGCATCACATGCCCGCCCGAGTAGTAATCCATCACGTAGTAGCGTTGGTCGCCCTCCACACCGAGGTCGCGAATCTTGACCAAGTGTGTGAGATCCTCGCCGACAAGGCGCTTTAAAGCCTCTCTTTCCCTGTCGAAGCGAGCTTGGCGTTGGCGCTTCTCGAGCGGAAGGATACCCTCATCGCGCATGACCTTCATAACTCCCGGTTCGCCCGAACTTTTGTCTTCGACGATGTAGGTGAGCGCCTGGAAACCGATCTGTTTCAATGGACGAACCATCTTCCAACGCGATGACCACGGAGGATCAGGACGATCAACATGAGACATTTGTGGCGACTCCTTCGTAGGCGAAATCCAGAACTGGCAGCGGGGAGTCGGGGCGCCGACTCACCCAGACGGCGTCAATCGGTTCTGACGCAGTGGTCGGCGCGCGTGACAACGATCAGGTCTACACGTCGTTTCCAACGAACAGGTCCAAATCGTCCGCTCGCGAATCCGAGATACAGGTCACGGCAAAAGTGGCAGAATCAGCGCAAACATTCCCTTTCAAGCCCCTTGGGAGAACACACGGTGCCGTCAACAATCCACGAGTGCGTAGCACGGTCGGCATCTCCCAGAGGTTCATCACACTCAGTCGACGCAACGAGTTGAGGACGTTGCGATCGCTCGGGAGATGGATTCGCGGATGGAACCGAGCAGTGTCTCACAGAATACATCGCAACCGGCGAATGGACAAGCGTTCGACGGAGTCGATCGTAGTTGCGCGGCGGGCTAATGAGTCATCCCGCACGCGCGGTAGCTCCCAGAGCTTGCTGTGATCGAGCGCAGGCGCGCATGATTCGAAGTTACCCGCAGCGCAACAGCACTCGACGTTGCCAGTGAAACCCAGACGTTGTCGCGCTCGGTTGATTTCTCAGGACCGCTCCAATGCAAGTGATGCGTAGGCTACTCGTTCATCAGATTCGCAATGAGGGGCGACCGGTTGCAATGGTTTGCCGAGAGCTCCGAGTGTCGCGGAAGACTGCATATAAGTGGTTGAAGCGTTTCGACACCGATCCAGATTGCACCTTTGACGATCACTCCCGCCGGCCACTGTCCTCGCCGAACGAGGTTCCTGAGAACGTTAGACAGCAGATCATTCAAGGATTTGACCGCACTGGTTTCGGAGCGCGGAGGATCCGCCGGGCATTGTCTTCGGAAGGCGTAAATGGGATTCCATCCACGACAACCGTCCACAAGTTCCTTCAGCAGAATGGACGATCTCCGTCGAAGGCGTTCGACGATGCCGATGGTTGGTGCGATGCCTTGTTGCGCAATCTCATTGCTGGTGCAGAGCGAACTTCTGTTCGCACACCATCTTGCTCGAATCAGGATTTCGAGGACTTGATCGATCTGCTCAAGAATGGGAAACGCCGGCAAAGAAGACGCGCGGCAGTCTTGATCCTACTTGCATTCGGTGCTAGCAGGTCGATGGCAGCCCGTGTGGCAGGATCGTCGCGCGGAACGACTAAGCGATATCGGGATGAATTTCAAACCAGTGGCGTCGAGAGTGTCCGCCGGCATCGTCCAGGAAAAGATCAGAGTGAACCTGTACGCGAGGCAGTGATCGGCCTGCTTCACACACCACCGTCGAGCCATGGAATCAATCGTACGTCGTGGCGACTCAGGGACCTCAGTCGAACGCTGAGGGCGCAAGGCAATCCCGTGTCTGTCGCGGTCATTCGAAAGGTGATCCGTTCTTCCGGTTATCGCTGGACGAAGGCGAGGAAGGTCCTCACGAGCAATGATCCGGAGTACAAGCGGAAGCTGGGAGAGATTCAGTCGATTCTCTCAGGGCTCCGGGAGGACGAACGATTCTTCTCGATCGATGAGTTGGGGCCTGTCGCAATCAAACAGAGAGGCGGCAAGCGTTTGGTTGGTCCCGGCGTGCGCCCAACGATTCCACAACACCAGAAATCGAAGGGGAAGCTGATCGTGACGGCCGCTCTTGAGCTCTCGCGCAATCAGGTCACCCATTTCTTCGCAGAGAGAAAATCCACTGCCGAAATGGTCAAACTGATGCACATGCTCTTGGTTCAGTACGGCGGATGTAGACGGCTCTACTTTTCTTGGGACGCCGCCTCATGGCATGCGTCGAAGGAGCTGTCCCGTCAAGTGGATCTGGTGAACGATCCGAACTACAGACGCAAGAACGGGACTCCGTTCGTCATGCTCGCTCCGCTGCCCGCGTGTGCTCAATTCCTAAATGTCATCGAATCAGTCTTCAGCGGTTTAGTTCGCGCGGTCATCCACAACAGCAACTATGGGTCGGTCGAAGATGCAAAGAAGGCCGTCGATGTCTACTTCCAAGAGCGGAACGAACACTTCCGAGTGAACCCCAAGAAGGCGGGTCGAAAGATATGGGGCGAAGAGCTGGTCCCGAGCGCTTTCTCTGAGTCTCAGAATTGCAAAGATCCGAGGTGGTGATTCGTGGCCGCTGAATGCGGGTCAAGGACGCCTCGGTCGAGTACCGTCGCTGAGTGACTAGCTGTTATTCGACGCAGCAAAGCATCCTGTTTTCTCCTCGGCTGTAGTGGAGAAGCCGAATCAATCGTGATCATCTGACTGACCTCACCGATCATTGCTTGAGCAATTGTCTGTGCCATCGTGCTCCGAGATGCTGTCCGTGAAACGGTTGGTCAGCGTGGCCCAGTTGACCATGGCCAAGCCTCCACGCGCTTGGCCAGGGCAACCTTTCAGGCCCCCAAGGCGACGCGGCTGTGAGTGACGACCACGGCGCATCATCGTTCCAGCGCCAAAGCACGCCTCCCGGACCCATCTCCGTATGCACGGCAAGCTGAAGTTCGAACTCGGCTCCAGGCCGAAGGTCGGGCCCAAGCCAGACGTGCGGACTTCGCTCAGGAGCCTGAGAGAGTAGCACGCAGAGCCGTTGTTCTGAGCCCCGCAGGCCAATCCATAGTGGGGGCAGCCCAGACTCTTCTCCTTGCCGCCACCCACACAGCAAGGTCTGCGGCGTCCCGTCGCCACCTTGCTTCGTCTGACCGCTAAAGTTCCAGACTGCGATGTATCCAGCGTCATCGTTGCGTCCCGGCAATGCATGTTCTACGGGATCGAACTCGCTCCACGACGATGACGGTGGCAGCGAAAAAGGCCAGGTCAGCCCCTCGCGCATGTGTCCCTCCGTATCGAGCACTTGATAGCGCAGCCCGCCTGCGTCAATCGCAGCCTGTACGCAGTGCAGATACTCAACGCCCTCCGGCATTCGATGCGTTGTCCCAGCCCCCGCCGTGACAATCTGCAGAACCCCGTCGTGAACCTGAACGTCGAATGCCAGAATGTGGCTGCAGAAATAGGCCAGCACTTGATGTTCGACGAGACATTGCCAGAATTCGCGTCCGTACTCCGGAGCAATCTCGCGCTGATAGGGACCAGAGAACCCATTCACGGCATGGACAGGGTGATGTCCGAACACGAGCTTGTATCGTGAATCCGAGTGCTCGGTGAGCGTCCGCCTGAGCCACTTCGTTTCAACTCGGCCTTCCCCTCCCAAGTCGGAAAACATCGTGTTGACGAAGACCATCAGTAGATGTCGGCGACGAATGAAATAGGAGAGCCCTTCCTGCCCGGGAGGTCCATTTTGCGGAAGATGAGCCAACACCTCTCGAAAGACGGCTTCGCTCACTGAATCATACGTCGTGTGATTCCCCGTCGTGTGATAGAGCGGAATGGATTCCCGATCGAGCCAGGCCATTTCGCGGGTAAACCAGTGTTTCCACTGCAGTTTCAATGAATCGGCGTTTGCAGTCAGGCCGCGGATCTCATCTCCGGGAAAGCAAATGAATTCCGGTGGAGGTCGAAGCCGGGCGACAACGGCGTTAATGGCCGCGAAGTTACGCTCATGCGGCGTACCTGGCGCGCCGGAACATGCGTCGGCATAACATACGAACTGGAATCCTGTCTGATCACACGGGACCAAGGAGGCGATGGACGCGTTCCCTTTATCCATGCTGGGCTTTCTCTTTGCAGGCAGAGCAGCGGTGCATCCCTCTTGAACCGCGGACGGACGATGTCATGCAAGATCGGCAGGCTGTTGCCAAGTTCGAACGGTTCGGTACAACGATTAAGGTGAACTCTGTTTCGAAAGACCTTGAAGGAGTATTGTAACTGCATTTGGTGAAACAGCGGTGGATGACCGCCGGTCACATCTCGGACGAAACCAATGGCGAATCCGGAGAGACAGTCAAACGGGGCAAAGATGCTATCGACACCTGGCGACGCCGGAATCCGCGTGCGGATCTCGACTTGATGGGTGGCGACCTACGATGGACCGAACTGTCGTGTGTTGACTTAAGCGGTGCCGACATGGGCCGCGCCGATCTTGGAGGTGCAAATCTCCGACAGTCCAACCTGAGCGACACCAGCTTAAGTGGCTGCGACCTGAGCGGGGCCGACTTGGGCGGGGCCGACCTGAGTCGTGCCGACCTGAGCGGGGTTGAATTGAGAGCAGCCGATCTGAGCGAGGCTGACCTGAACCATGCAATTCTGATCGATGCTGACCTACAAAAGGCCAACCTGAGCGGCGCTCAATTGGACAGCACTTTCCTGCGCGGAGCCAACCTGAGTGGAGCCGACCTGAGCGATGCGCGGTTCGTGCATGCGGTGACCGCAGCAACCGTATGGGCCAATGTCGATCTGTCTACAGTCGCTGGACTTGAGTCTATCATCCATCTCGGAGCGAGCACGATCGGTATCGACACCCTCGTCAAGTCGAAGGGGAGAGTCCCTGAGCTGTTCCTCCGCAGCTGTGGTGTGAGCAAAGAGATCATCGAGTCAATCCTTCCGCGCGCACGACAAGGGGCCATTGACTTCTACTCAAGCTTCATCAGTTACAGTCACCAGGACGAGGACTTTGCAATGCGGCTGCACTCCCGCCTCCAGCAGGAAGGTCTCCAAGTCTGGTATGCGCCAAAGGATGTCCGCGGTGGTCAGAAGATCCACGAGCAGATTAGCGATGCCATTCGCATGCACGACAAGCTGCTACTCGTGCTCTCGGAACACAGCATCGCCAGCAATTGGGTTGAGCACGAGATTCGCCAGACCCTGAAGGCCGAGAAAGAAGAATGCGGACGGAAGCTGTTCCCGATCCGGCTGGTAGACATGGGGAAGATCAAGACGTGGAAGTGCTTCAGCGCTGACGAGGGACGGGATCTCGCAGAAGAAGTTCGCGAATACTACATCGCAGACTTCTCAGACTGGAAGGATGACGACGCCTTCGAAGCTATGTTCGGCAGGCTGCTCCGAGATCTCCGGCCACCAACCGCCGAGCCCCTAGGCGCGGAATGATTTGACGTTACCCGTCATGACACCATCCGCCGGAGGTCCGGTGTGCGTTGACGTTCTAGAACGTTGGGATAGTCGAAGCTACACTGAGCAAGAAAGAGTCATCGAACAAAGCGAGAGGCAGCCGGTAGGAGAGACATTGATGTCCTCAGGCGCGCGCGACGACTTCTCCAAAGAGATCAAGAGAACCACGGCTGAGAGGGCGGCGTACATTTGCTGCAACCCTAAGTGCCGGACACCCACCGTCGGTCCTCACTCCGATCCTCAGAAGTCCCTGAAGACAGGAATTGCAGCGCACATCTGCGCGGCCGCATCCGGTGGCCCAAGATACGACCCGAACCAAACACCTGGCGAACGTGGCGGAATCGGGAACGCAATCTGGCTGTGCGCAGCGTGCAGTTCTCTGATCGACAAGGATCCGACTAAGCATCCAATCGAATTGCTGTTTGAATGGAAACGAAGACACGAGGAGTGGATCGAGACTGGCGGGATCGTTCCGTCACTTCCGGAGCTGACTTTGTCGCTTGTTCGAGGCCGAACGCTGCCAGATCATCCATCCACAATCACTGGAATCGATTGCGAGAATTTCCGTGAGCATTCGTTCGTATTGCGGAACGGTGCAGACGCCGAACTCCTCATGATCGACGCGCGCGTTCAGGTGCCTGAATCGATTACTGAGAGTGTGCTACATCACAAGCCAGTTGGAGCCGCTTTGATTTGGGAACCGATTCGACCGCGGATGGTGGCGCATGTGAAAGGTCATGCAACGGTGACCCAAACTGGAGCACCGCGGCCGACGAGCGTCTATCATCTCGCCATTGACTGCCTGCCCCCATCGCATCAGATCGAGATTGGATTTGCTACTTCGACCGAGATCCATGCTCACGATCTTTCGACCGGTGTCGGCCTGCCGACGGGTTTCACCGAGCCACCGAACGTACAGACATTTGTTGATGGCACATTCCAATTCAGATACCAGGGTGCAACGCTGACGAAGCAGTTCTTCGCACCGATCCGATACGACGAAGCGATCCGTCAGTTCTCCATTGTGGAGGTTCGCGGCGATTTCGGCGAATGGGAACCGCACTACTTAACGCTATTCTGGTAGGCTGTCGATCGTCAGTGAGGGAGTCATCGTGAAGAGTGATGCTGACGACGCTTTCTTGATTGACAAGGCCCGCTGGCGGTGCAGCGGGGTAATCATCTGTTCCGCGGTCGCATCGAATGAGCCACCGTCATTTCGCTCTCAGTAAAGGCTAGTTCCGCAATCCGCTGGCAGGTGACGGACGTTCTCGCCTTCCTCCCGCGACAGGTTGTCGACCGCAACCGGGGCGTCGTAAAATACTGGAGGTTTCGACTTTGGTAATTTGGATTGATCCGATTGGACCGTACCAGCGTATTCTGTAGCGGAGGTGAGCGTTATGGGTCCGGGTTCGTTCAATGCTCTTCAAGAGATCCAAAAGCTCTCCGTGTCCGCCGTCAGCCTTCGCACGTTTTTCGATAGATTCGCCTACGATGTGGGGTTGGCGACAGGCACCGATGTGATAGTGCATCTGTGCGAGCTAGCGCGCAATGATTCCACCACCAGTCGCCACAAAGTGCTTGCTCAGTCTAGTACGACTCCCGCCCCAGCGTCGGTCGCCAAAAAGCGGTTCAAATGTGCCGACAACATCTTTTTTGTCGTCCAGTTGTTTTCGTCATTCGAGTTCGCTGCTCAGGCTCAGAAGTCGGAGCGAGTACAGTCGATTGTCAACGCCGCATGGCAATGCGCCTTTCAGTACATCGCACGACAGCCACGTGATCAACTGGATAGCTTCTGCGCAGCGACATTCCGTGACTCCGATTCGACGAGAGGCCAGAGCGACCTGACGCTTCAACTCTCCATCCCCGACAGCGCCACTAACGAAGAAATAAGGCAGGCAATTCTCGACCTTGGTGACGCACTGGACAACCTCCACCGCGCCCATGATGGCAGCGGAATCACGATCGACTCTCTTGAGATCGATGGTAAGGTTCCCACGGAGGTGCCGTCGACATGAAAGACGAACCTCGAAGGAGTGAGCGTGTAGTCCGTCTCCGGATTCGTAGCAGGAATCCCGACGAAAGTCTCACTGAGCTAAAGAAGTTCATCGAGGCCTTCAATGCCAGCAAGCAGCAGAGTGAAGGTGACGAAAACGAAGTCTTCGATGATTCGACTTTTGCGGACCCAGACACCAATCAACGAATACCAGATGAGCAGCTCGAAACCGAAGTCTCGTCCGAACTCCGGGCACACTTGGACAAGCTCGACGACGAGCGGCGGAACGACGCGCTGCTTGTAGATCCACTTAAGTCAGCGGTCGCTCGGGCCAAACTCAACAAAGTCCTGACCCGCCTCGGCGAAGCCGGAATCATTGCGACCCTCGTCGAAGTAGCCAAGAAGGCAGTAGGGCTGTGAGTTCGCCTGCATGCGGCTCGTCTCGTTCCGTGCGCGAAGTAACTGACTATCATTCCGAGGCTAGGTGCGGCTCTTCGACTCACTAGCCCGTACAGGAGCCGCAGCCGCATGTCGTCGCATTCTGGACGCGAAAACAACACCGGCTGCTGAAATGGTTTCGGCGATGGCTGGGTGATTTGACGTCGATTATCGTCGATGTCTGTTTTCCTGAGACCAAGCTGATCCAGACATCGCTGCCACACGTTGACCTTGGTGTATTGACGATCCCATCATGTGGACACCACGACTGCCGCAGAGGAGTTGTGAGATGTACGGACAAGACGCTGTGCGAGAAAGCGACGCAGCATACTTTCGCTCGCGTCTGGACAGAGAGAACGACCTGCTAAACTCCCGCACCAACGTCGTCCTGGTCTTGAACGGTCTGGCGGCAGTTACTGTTGGACTCGATCAGGCTCCCCGCACCCTCATTACAGTCATGATCATTCTCTTGAATCTTCTCTGGGTGCTGTGTGCTCAAGATGCGAAGCGATATATCCAGAGGCTGCTTGAACAGGTAAAGAACGACCCAGATGAAGCACTGCGACAAAGGGTGCTCGGCACGCGCCGCCTCGGAACAACGAATCTCATCGGCTTCTTCGTGCCAGTCATTCTTCTGATGGGGTGGCTGATTGGTTCCGCGATAGCGATGGCGCGAACGCAAGAATCCGACGTACTCGCGCGGGTCAACTCACTGGAGTCAAGATATAGTGTGCTTGCTGAAGACCTTACGAGGTTAGCAAGTCTGCGCGCCGACGAGTCTTCGACGACTAATGACCGGATCGAGAACATCCACAGACTCGCGAAGGACAATGGAGAACCCGACCGACAAGCCGACGATGCAATCGGGTCAGTCTCCGCCGATCCTGTAACCGAGCCTGGGCCGGTTGTGGATGCGCGGGACTGATCACTCGGTCGTTGGCCTGTCCATCTACGAGCACCCGCCGTGTGATTATCTAGTGCCCGTCGCTGGATTGCGCTGCTACGTTTCGCGTTGCATCTACAGGCGCAGCCTCCCAGTTCTGGTTCATTTCAAAGAAGGTATTCGCGTGGGACGTTCGGCGACGAATGTCCCACGCTCGCCAGCGGTCCAGCACTGAATGATTTCGAAGGGTGATCGGAGATCACCGGTGAAGTTGCCTCTCCGTGTGACCCGTGCCACTTGACGAAGGCCCTCACTTGCTCTTTCGTAGTGAACGGTCAATTCTGGACGCGCATATGTCCAGGAGTATGAGTCATGGCGAGTCCGAAGCATGTCGACGTCGCAAAGCAGGGCAGCGATGCGATCACCATATGGCGGCGCGACAACATCGATCCGTTCGACCTGAGTGAAGCCAACCTGTGTGAGGCCAACCTCTTCGAAGCTAAGCTCAGCAGAGCAGACCTCAGCCGCGCGAAGCTTATCGGGGCTAACCTCAGCGGGGCCGACCTCAGCAATGCCGACCTCGGCGGAGCCACACTTAGCGCGGCCGACTTCAGCCATGCCAACCTTATCGGAGCCAACCTCAGCGCGGCCGAACTCGGCAATGCCGACCTGCGCGGAGCCAAACTCAGGGTGGCCGATCTCAGAAAGGCGAACCTCGTCGAGGCCGATCTCACCTTGGCTAGCCTCAGAGGGGCCAACCTCGGCGGGGCCAATCTCCGGCGTGCCGACGTCAGCTGGGCGGACCTCAGCACGGCCAACCTCACCAAGGCCCACTTCGGTGGGGCCAACCTCCGCGGAGCCAACCTGAGAGCGTCCGAACTGAATAATGCGAAGTTCTGGGGGGCCAGGTGCTATCAGACAGTTTGGTCCAATGTCGATTTGTCTCATTCGGAAGGCCTTGCAGAGATCCGTCACGACGGGCCGAGTACGATCGGCGTCGACACGCTGTCGAATTCGAAAGGAAAGACGCCGGGGAGATTCCTTCGCGGCTGCGGCCTTTCGTCGTGGCAAGTTGAGGTCGCTCGCCTCTGCAACCTGGAACTCTCGCCGAATGACATTTCCGAGATCCTCACGACTGACGTCTTCATGAGCCGTACTGAAGAGATGGGGTACCCAGGAGTCTTCATTTCGTACTCTCATGCCGACTCGAAATTCGTAGATGAATTGTATAGCCGTCTGTACGGCCAGGGGCTTTCGGTCTGGCGAGACCTGCACGACATGGTCGCCGGAGAAGTCGAGAAACAGATCATCGGTGCCCTTCGCGAGCGCGACGTTGCCTTGGTCGTGCTGTCGGAGGATTCCCTTATGAGCCAGTGGGTATGGCTGGAAATACGGACGGCCCTTGAGAAGGAGGAGGCGGAAGATCGAACGGTTCTCTGTCCCGTCGCGCTCGACGAGTCGTGGAAGAAATACGAGAAAAAGCAGGTCGTGATGCAGCAGGTGAAGGAGAAGAACATCCTCGACTTCTCCGATTGGGAGTCAGACGGATTTGAGCCCCAGTTCCTGAAGCTGTTGAAAGGCATGCGCATCAACTACAAAGCCCGCTCTGCGGAATGATCTGAAATCACACTCAACACTGCGTGTGGGCAGCAAGGTATGGTCGACCATAGATGCGTTGACCGAGCGGGGCATGTGTTATGGCGAATCCTGAGCATGTTAAGATCGTCAAGCACGGCAACGACGCAATCGCGAAGTGGCTAGGCGATAATCCCGGCGGTCGGCTCGACCTGAGCGAGGCCAACCTAAGGAAAGCCCACCTTATCGACGCCACTCTGAGCGGCGCTGACCTGAGCGAGGCCAAGCTGAGCGGCGCCGTCCTGAGAGGGGCCGTCCTGATCGAGGCAAATCTGTGCGAGGCCGATCTGAGGTGGGCCGATCTGAAGCGCGCGGATCTGTCGCGGGCCGATCTCTTCGACGCGAATATGCTTGATGCCGACCTGGGCTCGGCTGACCTGTACGCGGCCAACCTGAGCAGGGCCAACCTAAGTAAGGCCCATCTGTACCAGGCCAACCTGAGCGAGAGCGCACTTATCCAGGCCAACCTGAGCGATGCTAGATTAACGGGGACGATCCTGAGCGCGCCCAGGCTGAACGAAGCGAAGTTCGAGAATGCAAAGTGCGTTGCAACATTTTGGTCCGCAGTCGATCTATCGAGCTGCGTGGGCCTCGAAACGATCGAGCACAGTGGGCCGAGCACGGTTGGCGTCGACACGCTGTCCTGGTCGAAAGGAAGGATTCCGGAGGCCTTCCTCCGTGGCTGTGGTTTTTCCCCATGGCAAGTCAAACTCGCGCGACTCTTTGACCCGGAACTCTCACCGAACGAGATCTCCGAGCTCCTTAGCACCGAACTCTTCATGAGTCGCACCGAGGAAATGGAGTACCCCGGCGTCTTCATCTCGTACTCGCATGCAGATTCGAAGTTCGTGGATAAGCTGTATGGCAGCCTATATGGCCAAGGACTCTCGGTTTGGCTTGATCGGCATGACATGGTTGCCGGAGAAGTCGAGAAGCAAGTCCTCGGGGCCCTGCGTGAGCGCGACATCGCTCTTGTTGTCCTCTCGGAAAACTCCCTCAAGAGCCAGTGGGTATGGCTGGAGATACGCAAGGCGCTCGAGAAGGAGGCCGCGGAAGACCGGGCGATTCTGTGTCCTGTTGCGCTCGACGACTCGTGGCAGGCATACGAGAAGAAACAGGTCGTGATGCAGCAGGTCAAAGAGAAGAACATCCTCAACTTCTCAAAATGGAAGACAAAGCAGTTTCAGACCCAGTTCAACAAGCTCCTGAAAGGCATGCGAGTGAACTACACGACTCGAACTGCCGGTGGTTGAAACTCATTTTGCTGATGCACGTCGATTTGGCATCATGGGGTATCCCAGAGCAGATCCGCACGGCCGTACTGGAGGCCGCAGAAGAGCGCGGCTTGAGTTGGCCTCAACTGTCTGAGTTGGCCAGGGTCCACCGAGGTCGCCTGTACGCTTGGCAAGGGCAAGCATCAGTCGCTCAGCCTCGTTGGTGTCGATGGGCCTTTCGTCACCATGATGTGCGCGTTGTGCCGTCGCACATGGTCGAACTGGACTGATCTGGTGTTGGCCGACATCTGCCGCGCGGCGATGCCAACTACCACCATTCGCTGCGTGCGATATAGCTGGCCATCACTCCTCCTCATTCCTGGGTGTGACAGACGCTATGCGTACTCCTCGCTTGCTTGCTCTTTCGTAGTGCACGGTCGACCATAGGTGCGTAAACCCTGGGAGGAGCACGGAGGTATGGCGAATCCGAAGCACGTCGAGATCGTCAAGCAGGGCCGCGACGCCATCGCCGAATGGCGAGGCGACAATCCCGACGGTCGGCTCGATCTGAGCGGGGCCGACTTGGAGGGGGCCGACTTGAGTCGGGCCAACCTGGACGAGGCAAATCTCATAGGAGCTGACCTCAGTGCAGCCAACCTCACCTGTTCCAGGCTCAACGGGACTGACCTCATCGGGGCTGACCTCAGCGGGGCTAATCTCGTCGCAGCCGATCTGTACAAGGTCGACCTGGAGAAAGCGAAGTTCGAGAAAGCAATCAGCTTCGCCACAGTTTGGGCCGATGTTGATCTATCTACATCGGTAGGTCTCGAAACGATCCAGCATCGTGGGCCGAGTACGTTGAGCTTCGACACGATGTCCAGATCGAAAGGACGAATTCCGGAGGCCTTCCTCCGCGGCTGCGGTCTTACTCCGTGGCAAGCGAAGTTGGCTGGCCTGTTCAACCCGGAACTCTCGCCGAGCGACATCGCCAACCTTCTCAGCACCGATCTCTTCATGAGCCGCACCGAAGAGATGGAGTACCCCGGGGTCTTCATCTCGTACTCGCACGCAGATTCGACATTCGTAGACAAGCTGCATGGCCGCTTGTATGGCCAAGGACTTTCGGTCTGGCCAGTCCGACAGCTCCTCGCAAACAAGAAGTATGTGGGCGTCATGCAGATCGGCAGTTTCGCGAAGGGGAAGTACTTCCGCATTGGGCAGGATGGCACGATTCAGCCGGCGAGCGACGTGCCTGTGCGCCCCGCCAACTGCCGCAGAGACGAGCCAGTCCGTGCAATCCTCGACGCGCACCCGGCGTTGATCGAACAACATGTCTTCGATGTCGTGCAAGACAAGATCAAACGCAGGGCGGCAGCCGATGGCCGACAGCGGCCGACAACGTACATTCTGGCGGGCATACTGCGTTGCCATCATTGTGGAACGCGAATGACCGGCCAGCGCTCTGGAGGATCCACACAGAACAAACTGACGTACTACGCTTGCCGCGGCTGGTATACGGGCGGCTGCAAAGGGCATCGAATCCGTCAGAGCGCCATCGAACCGTTCGTGATGGACTACGTGTTGAATGAGTTGTTCGGGGACGCGGCAATTGAGGATGTCAAAGAAACGATTCGAGCTCTTGGCGCCGATCGAAACACCGCCAAGAGCGAAGCCGAACAGCTAGAGCGGAAGATTGCTGACATCGATATCCGGCAGACGCGCGGTCGAAAGAATCTGCTGCTGGTGGAAGGTGATGATGCCGCGGCGGTCCGGGATATGCTCAAGGACTTGCAGCAGAGACGCGATTCGCTGGTCCGGCAACTCGAGATTGTGACCGGCTCTCAGGCCGATCCGAAGGACGTGGAGCGACGGGCGATCGACTATATCAATCAGATTCGAGAACGCTGCTTATCCGGTCGGCCGATGGAGATGCGGCAGGTCCTGAAGGAACTGTTCGACAACATCACGCTGGAATTCGAGGGCCCGAACCGCAAACGTCGCGTGCGGCGTGGCGTGATCGCCTTAAAAAAAAACGACCGATCTGTAGCAGCGCACTTTAGTTCAAGAACGGCAAGTCCACGTGAGCCTGCTGGTTGTCGTCGTTCTTGCGTTAGAACGAGATGTCGTCAGAAGGAACGTGGCGTCGTCCAAACGAAGGATCTCGCCGATGCGCGACAGGATCGCTTCCCAGATCCCAGACATCGTCTGCGTCACAGTAGGTCAGCCAGCGATTCTGCTTGAAGCTGGTCACGTTGTTGCAAGTCACGCGGATTATGGCTACGCCAACGCGCCGGCGGCACCCAGGAATTCCTGCTCGCAAGCGACCTTCGACGACGAGATCTCCACTCGTGCAGCTAGAGTGGTTCCACGAGTGACGGTGGCTGGGAGAGTTACTCAGTCGCCGGACGAAGTTGCCCGTGCGAGCGACCATTTCGGTGGTGACGCCGAAAATTCCAAACGTTTGGAGAATTGGGCCACCACGGTCGCAATTGGGACGGGATGATCTTGATGCTGGCACGGCTCGCAGCGTGTGCTCAGCGCACGCACAAGCGATGGCATCACTTCTGAGATTTGTCGAGCGGCTCCATTCGCGACACTCGGAAGCAATGCCACGTCGATATCAATGAACTAGAGAGCCGAACGGTAGGCAGGATGGAGTCTCAGCGACCACGACAGCCGTGATGGTGGCCTTGAATCGCGTAGTAGTTGGAAATTCCTGATCGCCCGTCAGCTGGAGAATCCGTGGCCGCATTTGGGCAACAATGCGATCACAGAATCAAATCAGAATTCGTCCAATGGCCACGCGCCGTCGTGTACCGGATGTACCGTTTTGGCTCCCCAGTACTGCGATTCTCTGCGTCAATCTGCAATCGTTTGAGGGGGATTGCAAATTGGTCAGTTCTGTGTAAGTTGGTTTGGATAAAGAACCTCTTTGCTTCTCGGCTGGTTTTGAGATCGGTTTCCCAAGCTGAATGTCGCCGGTTCGAGTCCGGTCGCCCGCTCTGGAACCGGCCCAACGTTCAGCACGCTCCTTTCGCCCGCACCCCGTTCGACTTTGGCATTGTTTTCCAGCCATGATCAGGCTAGATTGCAGGAAATGGGAGCTCTGAAATGAAACGCATCGCCCTTTCTTGTTCGTTGTTGATCCTGGCTGTCGCCGTGGTTGTATGCTTGCCCGCCCCGATCGGCGCCACGGGCGTTGAAGGCCGCAGTTACAGCTATACAACGTTCGAGGATGTGCCGCACACTGGTTGCGCTCAGTTCGCCGTAGGGGGCACCTTCCTGGTCGACGTCGATTCGATTGGCTACGACGGCACTTGGCGGGAGCGCCGGTTTCGCAGGTTAAGCCTGTTCAGGGCGCATGTGGAACACGAGGGCATCAACTACTTCGCCCATGGCCTGATGCCTCGTGCCGGCAAGATCGTCGGCACCTCCTACCAAGCCATTGAAGGCGGCTGGGTCGTGAAGTTCGAAGCGGACGAAACCGGCTGCACGCCTGTCGCGCCGTAGTTCTGCCGACATCTCGCGAGGCTGCCACAGCCGGCACTGAATCGCGGAGCGCGCCGGCGAAACCGTCTTCCGTTCGGCCCACGCAAGTACTCGCTCGCCCGTAGGCCGCTTCTCGCGCCGGGTGTGTCTGCTAAGATTCTTGTGCATCTGGCGAACAACCGAACACGGCGACGTGACGATTGTTGCGCCAACCGTTCGCTCACAACGGCCGTTGCCGCAGCCAGGACCTGTCGTCATGCACGCAATTCGGATGCTGTACACGCTCGCCGTCACGGGGCTTGTGGTCGGTTCAGTCGCCGCTGCTGAATCATCGGCAACCGTACGAATCCGCGAGCGCTTTGCACCCTTCGTCCAGCAGCAAATCGAAAGACAGCAGATTCCCGGTCTGGCTGTGGGAGTCGTTCTGAATGGCGAATTGGTCTACTCACAGGGATTCGGCGTGCAACGGCTGGGCGAGGCGGCGCCGGTCACAAGCCGGACGTTGTTCCATCAAGCCTCGATCACCAAGCCGTTTGTCGCAACCGCCATCATGCAGTTGGCCGAACGTGGAAGACTCAAGCTCGATGACTTGGTGACCGAACATCTGCCGTACTTCAAAGTCCGCGGCGAGCAGAGCGAAGGCATTACGATCAAGCAACTGATGAACCACACCTCCGGAATGCCTGACGTGCTGGGTTATGACTGGGCCAATCCCAAGTACGGCGACGGCGAGTTGGAAAACCACGTGCGTTTTGCGCGCACACGAAAACTGAAATCGCTGCCGGGCGAGAAATTTGCCTACAGCAACCTCGGCTACGAAATCCTGGGCGACGTCATCGCGAAGGCGTCGGACAAAACATTCGAAGCATTCGTGACCGAGAGTATTCTCGAGCCGCTGGACATGCAGCGCTCGACGCTGATGGTTCGCGACGCCGACCCGCAACTGGTTGCCGCCCCACATGTCAAGGACGCTGAGGGCAACATCGTTGCCAGCGACGTTTATCCGTACAACCGGCGGCACGCTCCCAGTTCGACGCTCGTCGCAAACGTAGAGGACATGGCCCGCTGGGCGATTGCAAATCTGAATCGCGGGTCACTCGACGGCAAACGCATCCTCGACGAACGGGCATACGAACAGCTCTGGCAGAAGACCGCCGAAATCTCCGGGCCGCGCTCGATGGGCCTGGGCTGGTTCTTATACGAGGTGGAAGGTCACTCGCTCGTCGCCCACGGCGGCTCGGACCGTGGGTTCGCCTCACTGCTGGTCTTGGCTCCCGCGGACGGCGCGGCCGTCATCCTGATGGCCAACAAGCATCGTGCCAGCCTACAGGGCATCGCCACCAAGGCAATTCGCGTAACGCTGGATGATTCATGATGCTGTGCACCAAGCATCAACTGCGCGTCCGGAGAGGACGACGCCGGGCGCTTCGCACTGTTTTTGGGTCCGCTGCAGCGCTGTTCTGCATTCTGGCATCAGATATCGCCTGCCCCGCCGAGTTCGATGACGCGGCCCAGGAACGCATCGAGCAGCACATAGCCGCGGTGATGGAGGCCGACAACGTTCCGAGCTTTGCCGTCGCCATCGTCCACGGCCGGCAGACGGTCTACGCCCAGGCCTTTGGCTTCATGAATCTGAAGGAGCAGAAGCCGGCGACAATCGACACGCTGTACAACATCGGCTCAGTTACCAAAACATTCACCGCGACGCTGTTGATGATACTCCGGGATGCCGGCCGGCTGGATCTCGACGATGAAGTTTCGCGGTTTCTGCCCGAGACGGTCGAGCTGCCCAAAGACGCCGAGGGGCGAGTTGCAACGTTGAGACACCTGGCCAAGCACACGTCGGGGCTGCCGACCGACCCCCCGAATCGCAACCGGGCGAAGCGCGCAGGCTACAACGTCGCCGATCTCTACCGAGACTTGAAAACCGTCAAATTGGCCTCTCCGGTCGGACAACAATGGTCATACTCCAATCTCGGCTACGGCCTGCTGGGGCATGCACTGGAACGCACCGGCGGCAGCACGTACGAAGAGTTGCTGAAACAGCTGATCTTCGCGCCGCTGGGAATGGATGACAGTTCGATTTCGCTCGAACCCGACGACCGGCAGCGGTTCGCCGCCCATTACTGGGCCGATTTGAGAATCCGCCGAGAGATGCGGCCCTGGACTTGGGGTGAGATTGCCGCCAACGGGGGCATCACCTCGACGGTGACCGACATGGCCAAGTACGTCGCCTTTCAATTGACCGAACAGGACCACGAGACGCTGCCGGTTAGTCTGGCCAGCCTGCGTGAAGTGCGGGGCCAACCACTCGACCCGCAACCAGGCGCCGTGCAACAGTGCTTGGGCTGGATGGCTTCGCATACCAAGCAGCGCGGCTTGTGGTACGAGCACGGCGGCGAGGTCGACGGCCAAAGCAGCTACGTAGCCTTCTCGCCTCCGCTTGGCGCGGGATTCGTTGTCTTGAGCAATCTGGGCGGTACCACAACCACCGAGCTCGCCCGCTGGATGCAACAAGAGTTGCACTCGTCTTTCTCGACGAACGGCGAAGACTAGAGCCAACATGACGACGGGCAAGTTACAAACGCGTTACACGCTGCGGGCGGTTGGAGCACGCAGCAGGCGGTTACGATTCGAAGCGGTTCGCGGACCGGGAACGCGAGTGATGAATCAAACGCCCTGTCGTTTCGAGCAGGGCGTCTCCGCAAGAAGGCTTCAACCCCATGCAACCGATCCGAATCGTGCCTACCGCCACCCTAATCGCCATGTTGTCCGCTCCCGCTACGATCGCCGGAGAAGTGAGCGTGGAGGGCGTCCACATCTGTTGCGGCGTCTGCATCAGAGCATTAACCGCGGCACTTGCGGACGTGGAGGGTGTATCGAACGCCGAGTTCGACCGAGACAACCAATCGTTGAGTTTCTCTGCCCACGACGCCCGCGCGGCGAATCGGGGCATGCGAGCCATCCTGGATGCAGGATTTGGCGGTCAATTCACGCACGAAGGCAAGCAGCTGACACCCCCACTGCCGAAAATCGACGCGGGAACCAAGGCCAATCGCTTCGTGATTACCGGAGTCCATCTCTGCTGTTCCTGGTGCTTCGAGGACGCAGTTGGTTCCTTGGAAGACGTCGATGGTGTCACCAAGGCGGCGATCCCCCAACGCCGGAAAAAGATGCCCCAAAAAACGATCATCGTAACCGGCAAGAACATCGACCTGCGGGAGACCCGTCGGGCGCTGCTCGGTGCAGGCTTGTACGGCAAGCTGGAAATCAAGCCGCGCTAGCAGCAGCCCGCACGCACCACCAGCAATAGTTGCCAGCCGCGACGCTCCCATAACTCAATCAGACGCCCCTTTTCCTGAAACATGATGAAATCCAAAACGGTCCTGTTGCTCGCTGCGGCGATCTTCGCAACCGCTAACGTCCGCGCCGACGATGCGTTGCTGACGAGACTCGTCGACGAGAACACCTATGACCTGAAAAGTGGCGAGGAGACCGTCGGCGGGTCGGGCCTGGAATTTCTGCTGGCCGCAACCCGAGACGCCCAGTTCTTTTCCTTCGCCGAGCCGCACAACGTCAAGCAGGTGCCGCAAATCTTCACGATGCTGTTCGAGGCCCTCCAACGGGAGCACGGCTTTCAATACGCGGCGCTGGAGACGGGGCCGTTGATTATGAAAAAGGCGGGCGAAGAGCCCGTACGAGGAAATCGAGCCGAGGTCGATCGCCTGTTCGGCAAGTACCCGAAATCGTTCCACTTCTTTACCGACCAAGAACTACAGATGATGGCCGACATCGGGCAGATGTCCGAGGCCGGCATCTCGCCGTTATGGGGAGTCGACCAGGTGCATGGCGCACCGGCGGTCTTGGATGAACTGGCCAGTCTCGCTGAGAACGACGAGACGCGCCGACAGCTCGAAGGGTTGGCCGATGAAGCCCGCAACTTCAACAAGAACCGGGGCAAGCGACCCGAATTTCTCAAACAAGACAACGACGCCCTAAAGCGTGCCGCCCGTTGGTTGCGACCGCAGCCAGACAGCCGCGGCCAATTCTTGATCGAGCAACTGCATGTCTCACGGCAAGTCTACCGCAACTACTTCCGCGCCGTGGACGGCGAACCGACCGGCTACGCCTCCAACTGCGAACGCGAAGAGAACATGAAGACGCTGTTCACGCACTATTACCGCAAGGCACAGGCGTCAGGCGATGCTGTCCCCAAGGTCATGCTCAAGTCGGGACATTGGCACTTGATGAAGGGCATGAGTCCCGGGAAATGCTACACGCTGGGAACCTTCGTGATGGACTTGGCCCGCAGCAATGGTCTGTCGTCGTTTCATCTGATGGTCACCACCATCAACGATGGCAAGAAAGCCTCTTCAATCACCAAGTATCCCCAATACGCCCCGGTTACGCGCGCCGGAAGTGCCGAGAGCTGGACCATCGTCGACCTGCGGCCATTGCGGGGCTACGTCTACTCCGGAGACGTCTCAGGTCTGCACGCCGACTTGAGACACTGGATCTACAGTTACGACGCCATCCTGATGATCGGCGGCACGTCGGGTGGTAGCTACGTGACGGAAGCCAAACGGCGTCTCGGTCGGCTGTGAGCCGCCACACCTACGCAATCGGACGGTGGGTCCACTCCGAAAGGTTCATCCGCAAGCTGCCTTCGTCGGTCAGGTAAAGTTCCGATTCGTGTGCAATGAATTTGACCTGGTCGAGATCGACATCGTCCGGCAATTTGTAGACGAGCACCGTTCCTGAGGAAATCGAGATGAGTTTTGTGCGGGGGTCGTCCTTCCGCTTCATCTCGCCGCTCAGCATGTCCCTGACGAAGGTGTAGCCGGTCACCAAGGCGATACCCGACTCGAAACCCTCAACACTTCCGAGAAAGAAGCGGCCATCGTCGCGTTCGAACAACCGGCGGTGGACCGCCAGAATCTTGGTGCCTTCCGGCAATAGCATGGCAGGTTCTCCTTAGCTTCAACGGTCTTCATGCGCAGCCGCGAATACACGCATCTTATGCGTTTGATTGCTGTTGGAAACTCCATCGCGACGGGATTTACCGGATTCCGGCATTGTCGGCCGGCCCGCATGCGTGGCGCGGCGGACCGCGTTAAACTGCTCTCATACCGCGCCGGCGTTGGTTCCAATCATGTCAGCGACAGGTTCGTCGCATGAACACTCCCTCGCACTTCTTGATGACTGCAGCCCTGCGCAAGGCGTTGCCCTGGCTGACGATGTCGCGAAGTGCGGTTTTGCTCGGTTCGATGGCTCCCGATATTCCGTTGTATCTCCTGAGCTTTGGCGGTCTGTTCTACTTCTACAGCGTCGAAGGGCTTTCGCTGGAGGCTTCGGCGAGGCACATCTACGGGACACTGTACTTTGAAGATCGCGGCTGGATCGCCTGCCACAACCTGCTGCATTCCCCGTTGAGTTTGGCGCTGGGCTTTGTTGGCGTCTGCTGGGTGCGGGGATGGAACTTTCGTCCGCCGTCACTGACGCCGCCGCAGAACGATCACGTCTCCACCGCTGGTCCGTCCATGGGCACACCGTTCGGCGCGTCACCCCTTGCGGACTGGTTGTACTGGTTTCTGTTAGCTTGTGGATTGCATTCGTTTGTCGACGTGTTGACGCACTACGACGACGGGCCGCTATTGTTTTGGCCGCTGAACTGGTCGCTGCGGTTCGCCAGTCCGGTGAGCTATTGGGATCCGGCCCACTATGGATCAGTTTTCGCCCCCTTCGAGTTGGCGTTGGTCATCGGGTTGACCGGTTACTTGATGTTGCCCTGGCTGCGGGGTTGGATCGTAAACCGCGGTCGCGCACGCTCGGAGAGCTTGGCCGAAGAGATCGCCTTCGAGCCGGAAGACTGACTTCGCCACTGCACACGACGCATTGCGTGAAGTAATTCACATCGACAGCGGCGTCGAGATATGCGAGTATTCAGTAGCGCGGAGACTGTCCGTCCGCGCTGCGTGCTCTCCGTATTTTACGAGGATGAATCATGTCACGCCGATTTGGGATCTCGCTTGTCGTCCTGGCCTGTGCCACGTTGTTGATCGCCGCCCTGCAGGCCCGCGACACGAGGCAACCCAGAGTCGACATGACGTTGGTGGACGACACGCAGGCTAAAGACGTGGCGTCCGAGGCGCGAACACCTGTCGAAGCTCCCCGTCCCCAACAACATCGGCGCGTGCTCGTGATGCTCAAAAGTCGCCAGCATGTGGTGACCGTCTATTCGGGAGTCGGTCGGCCCCAGGGGCAGCAGTTCAAGATCACCTCGACCGACGGTGAGGTGCTGGCCGACGGCTTGCGAATTGGCGAATTCCAGGGAGAGTTCCCGATGCTGTATGAGTTCTATCGCACGTCGTTCGCCGAGGCCTGGGCCGGAACAGACCAAGCTTTTTGACTGAGCGCTCGTTAGAGCAGTTGGTCTGTGCAATTCCCGTGTCCGGTTTCGGCTCGCAGCAGGCGTTAATTGAAGCACCAGACCGCGTTCGGCGCGGCACGAATCAGCCTAATCCGCTGTCGTTGAGCAGAGCTTGCCGTTCAATGCGCCGTCTCCAGCAGGGCCAGAAGGCCCAAACCATAGAACGTGTACTCCGCGTCGGCCTGATCGTCCAAATGGAACCCGCGAAAGCCACCCGTGGGAAACTCCAAGCAGCCCTCGGCGTAGTGCCGCGCCTTGTCCAGGTCGAGCACTCCGTCCAACTCCAAATCTTGCAGCGTCAACAGTCCGGTAAACGTCGACAGGCCGTCTGCAAACGGAATCCTTGTGTTGGCTTGAAAGCCTCCCTCGGAGCTCCGCACCGACTGCAGGAACTCGGCAACGTCGCTGCGTAGCTCCTCATCCAAACCGTCGAACATGACCAATAGCGCCGCAGCCGCGGCAGTCGGATTCGTGCCGCTCCGCTTCATGGGAGCAATCTCCACAAACCCGCCGTCATCGCGCTGGCGGTCGTAGATGAACTGCACCAGCTTGTTGGGGTCCGGCACACTTCGGCCGATCAGTTCGTACGACAATGCCACTAGAAAAGAGTTGTAGGTGCTGCCCGCGGCTCCCTCGACGCTTTTGGCGTAACCGCCATCGCCTACTCGTACGCTCTCAAGCCGCGCCGCGACACGATCGTTCCAGTCGGCGGCCTGGCTGGAAAGCACGTCGACGCCAGCAGCCCACTGGACGGCTACTGCCGAGTACAACCAGCTGACGATGTCGACGATGCTCAGCTTCTCGCAGTCGAACTGTCGCAGATATTCGGCGATCGGTTTGCAGCGGTCCGCATCCAACTCCGCCAACAATGACAAGCCCCTGACCGCGAAGCTGGTGTAGTACAAATCCGAGTCGCCTTCGCGCCCGGCAAAACCGCCGTCGGATTGCTGTCGAGAGAGCAGAAACTGCGCGTGACGTCGGCGTCGGTCTGCGTCTATCCGGCTAGCCGCCGTCGCCAGCCGGTTGGAAAGCCGAATGAGATAAGGTTCCTGCGGCATTGATGAAAGCGCGCTGAGAATCGTTCTCGAAAGAGGGTGCCACTGCTGGCTGGCCTAGGCGGGCCGGCCGTGGCACCCTCGTCGACGAGCAAGTTGGTTCTCAATGCGGCCCGAGTGCGCACGGCTGAAACAGCAGTGGTACGACGTTCAACTGGCGCTCGAGTCCATCTAGGAGAACGGCATGGGGGCCGGTTGGAGCAGGAAGGGGAAGACACGCATCGCTTTGCCGTCGTTCTCGTCGACCTTGTATTGCAGTTGGGCGGCCCGGTCGGCGGCGAACTGCAGCATTGTGAATTCCAATCCACAGAAGCGGTCCGTGTCGGCTTCGGCGGCGACGTCGGCGAAGACTTCACCCGCCGATGCGGCGTGCCGGCGGACGCCATGAATGCTGTTCTCGCGGACCTTGACTCCTGCTGCGGCCATCTTGATCAGGCCTTTCAGGAAGTGACCGACCGACGTGTCGGGGCCGGAAACGCGCCAGAGACGCTCCCACTCTTCGTGGGCTTCCCAGTAGTAGCCGAGATTGAAGTAATCAATCGACAACAGGTATGTACGGTTCTCGGCCCAGTCGTCCGCCGCCAGCGGCTTCGACGGCCGGCTTTTCTTGTTGTGGCTGTGTCCGCGGGGATCCCGAATCGGGTGCGGCGTGTCGGTGCCCGGGACGTACGTGTACTTGGGCAAGGCGGCGCTGGGCAGCAGCCGGGGGGTTTCGCTGGCAATCTCGACCATTCGTTCACTTCTCCACACAGAATCTTCAACGACAACAAATCAGAATTCACGAGTCCGGTCTTACGACGCCAGACCTGAGCCTTGTTTTTCACCCGCAACAGCCGACCTATCAAACAGCTTTCTAGGCAGAACGTCAAACGCAAAAAGCGGGTGAGACAGCGAAAAACCGCATTTTTGTTTGAGAACCAGGCCGGTCGTCCGACCAAGCATCAATACCGCGCGATTCGTTCTACAGGTGGGTTCAGGTGGTGGGCAACTCAGCGGGCCAAACCTTCAGCCTAGCGAAGTCGAACCCGGTTGTGAGAGGCCAGTTTCCTGTATCGGGCGAAAAATGAGCGAAATTACCCATCGCCGTCGACGGACTCACACGCCGACTGCGCAATCTCACGCTTGATACGCGCGACCACCGCCCGCATGCCGTGCTGCCGAGTCATGCCCAACGTCTCCTGCAATCCCAACAGCGTCAACACGTCGTCAGGCATTTCGGCCGCCTGTTGTGGTGTGGCCCCCTCCAACCCTTCGACGACGACGGCCACCAATCCGCGGACGGTCGGCGATTGGCGCGGAACATCGGCCTCGACGTGGACGCGGCCGCCGTTGACCAGCGCGCGCAAATAGACCGCCGTCTGGCACTCCTGGACGCGGCAACTCTCATCGCGAGACTTCACCAATTCGGCGCGATCGGGCTCTGGCAGCGTGTCGGAGAACTCGATCAGCAGCTGCAGCTTCTCCTGTGGATCGAGATCGCTGAATTCTTCGGCCAATTCGTAGAGTTTCAAAAGAGCGGTCCTTAACCTCTGCGGCAGGCATTGTTTGGCTATTTTCGACCATCCCCATTCCAACGGCAAGCCCCCGCCGGCGAGTCGCTCGACGGGCCCGGGGCTCCTTTCGAAGCAGCAGGGAATCGACTATAAACGGCGGCGATGCGTGAAGAGTGCCCTCACGCGACGCAACGCATGCTTTGCAGGATCCGACCCCCATGGCCAGCCCGACCACCACCTCCGATGCCGTTCTGGCGGCACTTGCCCAGTTCGATACACCGACCGTGTGCAACGTCATCGAACTGTTCAATGCCCGGCCGCGCAATCAGGGCTACATGAATCACGAAATCCGGTGCTGCTTTCCGCAGTTTCCGCCGATGGTGGGCTATGCGCTGACCTCCACCTTTCGCAGCTACTCTCCTCCGCGAGACGGCGACGTCTACGCCAGCCTGGACAAACAGCTGGCGGTGTTCGACGAGCTGCCCGGTCCTCCCGTCATCGTCTTTCAAGATCTGGACGAGCCGACCGCGGCGGCGACCTTCGGTGAAGTCATGTGTACCACCTACCAATCCTTCGGAGCCACCGGTTTGATTACCTCAGGCACCGGCCGAGATCTCGATCAGGTCGAACGCATCGGCTTTCCGGTGTTTACTGCCGGCACCACCTGTTCGCACGGGTATTGCCACATCCTATCGGTCGGCGTGCCGGTCACCGTCGGGGGGATCGCCGTCTATCAAGGCGACTTGTTGCACGGCGACTGCAACGGCGTGACCACGATCCCTGCGGAGTTCGCCTCGGAAATTCCCGATGCCTGCAAGGAACTGATGGCCGCCGAAGACATCGTGCTCGACTATTGCCGCAGCGAAGGACGCACGCTCGCAGGCTACACCGAAGCCCGACAAGAATGCGGCGCGGCAATCGCAGCACTCGGCAAGAGGCTCCGCGGAAAATCGTAAGCATGCTGCAGCGACTTCGAACCAGACTCAGCACACAAACCGTCTGCTCAACTCATAGTTCGAGGGTGCCACTGGCGTCTCGTCCGCCAGTGCCGTCGTGCCAACAGAGTCCGTTCGACACCAGCTGGATTGCACATCCAACGGCACTTGCGGACCAGCCACAGTTGGCACACCGCCCCAAGCATCCCGGGCGGACATGGTAGCCGCATGACTCGTCAGCGGATGAAACGCTCGATGGATGCGATCGATCGCGCTACCGACTCGGATGACTCGAACAGTGACTCAGTTGTGGAGACGTGGGGCCGGCGCGTCGGCTCGCACATCGCCAGCTCGGCCGTCTTCCGAGACCGCGTCCCACCCAGGCGCCGGCCAGCCTTGTTCCTGGAAACTATCTATAACATCGGCACCGGGGCGTTTGTCTCGCTGTTCCTGCTGACCCCGGTAGTGCTCAAGACGATTCTTGGTGGATCGGCCGATCATCTGGCGTTGTTTGCGGCGATGTTTGGGGGCAGCAGTTTGCTGAGCCCGCTGGTGAGTTACGCGGCCCGTTGGCTGCCCATGCGGTCGTTGATCATTCTCCCGAACCTGGCCGTCGCCTCTTTGTTGTTCGCGACCGCGCTGCCGTTCTCCGGGCCGCTGGTGTTCACCCTAGTTGTGGGCGGGGCATTTATCGTCCGTGTCTTCCCGCGCGTCGGCGAGATGAATATGTATCGCGTCTTCTACCCGTATACGCATCGGGGGGCGGCAGTTGGTTGGGTCAAGTCGATCGCTGCCGTCTCGGCGCTCGTCGTCACTCTGCTGGGATATTGGTGGTTCAGCTTTCTCCCCGGTCGCTATTGGATGCTGTACTGGCTCGTTGGATTCTTGCTGTTCGGTTCGACGATTGCTTACTCTCGGATTCCGGTATCGCGCCGAGACAGTTTTACCCCCGAGGACCAAACACGGGGGCCGCACCGCGCATTTTGGAACGGGCTGCGGGCCTTTTTCGCCGACCGGCGCTTCGTGCTTTACCAGATCGGGTTTTCGTTGGCTGGATTCGCCAATCACATGGCGCTAGTGTTCGTCGCCGAAGTGCTGACCGATCTGCTCAGCCGCCGGTCGGTGGAGAGCATTGTGCCGGCTTTCTTACACCCGCTGGTGCTGACCAGTTGGCAATGGTCGCATCAGACGGTGATGAGCCTGGTTGTGGGTTTCGTGTTTGCGGTTGTGCCGGGGCTGTTGATGATGTCGTCGTTGCCGTTTTGGGGGCGGTTTCTGGATCGCGTCAATCCGATGCTGGGCCGCAGTGTCTTCAATACCTTTCAATGTATCGCCTTTGGCTTGCACGCTTACGGCGGGATGACCCTGCAAATTTGGCCGTTCTTGCTGGGGGCCATCGTGCATTCCATCGGCAACGGCGGACAGACCATCAACTGGCTCACCGGCAGCCTGTACTTCGCGCGCTCAGACCAGGTATCGCTATACAACACGATTCACGTCCATCTGACCGGACTGCGAGGTCTGACGGCCCCGTTGATCGGGCTCTATCTCTATCGGGCCAGCGGCCTGGACTTGGGCCCGCGGATCTTCTGGGTGGCAGCCGTACTGTCGTTGTTGGGTGCCGTCTTCATGCTCGTTCAAGGACTGCTCGACCCCGGCTCCCGCGAACGGGACGAAGGGTCGAGTTAGTCAATCACGTCGCATGTTCCGCATGCTTGCCCGTAAAACTTGCGAACTGCCGGAAACCTCAGCGACCAGATGTGCGCTCAGCTTGGATTCCGGTCTTGATACCCTGATCCGTCGCACTCTTGGCAGATCTCTGTGCCATTGCAGACGCGACACGGCAGGGTGTAGCGGGTGAAGTAAAAGACGAAGTCGGCAAGGATTCGTCGCCAGCCTTCCTCCGTATGGCAGGATTGACACCTCCCGCCGCCGTCACACGCTCGACACCGATCGGAATAGTCACGCACGCTGTGGCTCCGTGCGCGGGGTTTGAAATGGCCGATAGTGACGCAGACTCAGTCGCCCGCGGAAATCGCCGAACCAGACTTGAATCGGTGCAGCGTGCCGAAGGTCGTGGTGAAATAGACTTCTCCATGCTCGTCTTCACCGAACGACATCACGGGCAGGCTGTCGGCGGGGATCGAATGATTGGCGACGACCTTTTGTTGCTCTTCGTCGTAGTCGAGCGCCCAGATCTTGCCGCTCACGTAGTCGGCATACAGGTACAAGCCGGCCAGTTCGGGGACCAGTTTGCCCCGGTAGACGTGTCCGCCGGTGATTGATTTGCCGATGTCGTGATGGTACTCCCAGATGGGATCGATCGTGTCTTTCGGCGGCGTTCCCTTGGCAAAGCGGTGCAGGCCTTCGCGAAAGTTCCAGCCATAGTTTCCGCCGCCCACGACGATGTCGATCTCTTCCCACTTGTCCTGTCCCACGTCGGCGGCCCACAGCAGGCCGGTCTCGCGGTCGAACGACATTCTCCACACGTTTCGAAAACCATAAGCCCAAGTTTCGGGACGGGCGCCCCGGCGGCCCACGAACGGGTTGTCTTCGGGAACAGCGTAGTTCTTGCCTTTGTCTTTGCGATCGACATCGATTCGCAGGATCGAACCGTGCAAAGTTCCCAGCTTTTGCCCGTTCCTGAACGGGTCGTTCGCCAGCCCGCCGTCTCCCAACCCGACGTACAAGTAGCCGTCGGGACCGAACACGATTGTGCCCCCGTTGTGGTTCCAGAACGGCTGCTTGAGCCGCAACAACTCCTCTTCGAAAGCCGCATCGGCCGTGTCAGGGTCGTCTGCCGAGACCCGAAACCGGGAGATTACCGAGGTGTGGGGCGCCGACTGCGTAGTGTAGTACAGGAAGAATTCGCCGTTCTGCTTGTAGTTTGGATGAAAAGCCAGACCGAGCAGGCCTTCTTCGTTCTCCTTGTCCTTGTAGACGACTCGCGCATTGATGTCGAAAAAGACTCTTGTTTCTTCGGCTTCTTGATCGTTCGGCAACACGCGCACCGTGCCTGCCTGCTCGACGACAAACACCCGGTTCGAGCCGTCACCGGCGTGAGTTACCAGCACCGGTCGGTCGAACCGCAATTCGGGAAACGCCCGCTCGGTCGCCACCGGCAGCGGACTCTGGTCAACTTCGTCTGCCGCCCGCGAGGTGGCGTCGAACGCAACCAGGAGGATCGAAACACAACAGAGGTATGGCAACGTTCTCATTAGGCGTCTCGTGTGGAATTCGTCTGGATCAGCTTGATGTGCCGTTGAATCGAGAATAGCTGGCGCGCGGTGTGAATTCAAACTGCGTTCAATCAGCGAACAACTCTGCCGCCAGCCGCAGCTCTCCGAGATCGTTGTCGCCCGACTCGATGGTCAGCGTGAGTTTGCCGTCTGGCAAATCGAGTGTTTCACTCTCGCGGCTGACTTGCTCGACGAACTCGGGGAGTTCGTGCCAAACTCGAAACGTCCATTCCCCCACTGGCAGGTTCTCGATCCGGAAGTGACCGTCTTCACCAGAGATCGCCACGTAGGGGTGATCTTTGACGATCAGCCAGGCGTCCATCCAGCGATGAATCGAGCAGCTGAGCTTGACCGGCTGCCGTTCCGGGCGGCCGAACTGTTTTTCCACCGCGTCGCTATGGGGAATCACGACGTTGAACGGCGTGTTGCGATCGAGGAACGCCTGCGTGTTGTGGTCGACCGTGTCGTCGTTGGTGATCCGCAATTTCTGCCCGGTGCGCAGAAAGGCAACGTGCGGTTCGAACACGCATGCCTTGTTGTTGATCACGATCGGATCGCCGATGCCGGCGGATAATTCGTGCATCTCAGGAATCTCCTCGGCCCGGCGGACATCGAGCCAAACGACGACATTGGCCAGCCCGCCGCTGTCGGCATCGACGACCAGACTCTGGTCGACCGGATGGTTCTGCGAGCAGAACTCAATGTCCTTGGTCAATTCGAGCTTCTCGAGCACGGGCGGGTCGCCGTCATACACGAAACGGCCGCTCACATGGCCCCAGCGTGCATCGACTTCGTCAGCAGAGTCGGCTAGAGGCTCGCTCGCGCGCTCTGATGTGATGCCGGTTGTGTCTGATTGCGAGGCCTCGTCGCTGTGTTGAAGCGCGTCCGGTTGATCACTCGAATCGCCCTCGGCAACCAGCCTCCGCGGCGTTTCGGGAAGTCCCTCGCCCACGCAGCCGATCGACCAACCGGTCATTACAAACAACACGAAAGGAAGACTCGCCTCAAGACGCGATCTTCTCAACAACACTTCAGTCATGCGGCCAAACTCCGTGCGTCGGCTACGTTGTGACGGCTGATTTCCCATCGGGACAATATCGAATGAACGGGCCATGCACTATTCTATGCGTATTGCCGAGCAGCTTCGAAGCGAACCCCCATACTTTCTAACGGTCGAGCATGGCGATGAACGGCGCCCAATCAATGCTGCACATGCTGGCTGAAGCCGGCGTAAGCCACCTGTTCGGAAACCCCGGAACGACGGAGTTGCCGATTTCGGACGGGCTCGTCGATCATCCGCACATCCGCTACATCCTGGGACTTCAAGAAGTGCCGGTGATGGCGATGGCCGACGGTTACGCCCAGGCAACGGGATCGGTTGGCGTCGTCAATCTGCACATCAGCTGCGGTCTGGGCAATGCGATGGGCATGCTGTACAACGCCCACCGCGCCGGCACGCCGCTGCTGGTCACAGCGGGGCAGCAGGACCGCCGACTCAGCTTCTCCGAACCGGTCTTGTGGGGCGACATGGTGCAAGTCGTCCGGCCTTGGACCAAATGGGCGGCCGAGGTTAACCGGGTGCAGGACATCCCGACTGCCATCCGCCGGGCCGTGCAAACAGCCATGATGCCTCCCACTGGACCGGTCTTCCTGTCGATTCCGCTCGACGTTCAGCTGGAGGTCGCGGAACTGGACCTCACTCCGCCGCGTCCCCTCAACTCCCGCCTCCGCCCGCCGGTGGACGAACTGCAGAAGGCCGCCGAAGTCTTGGCTCAGGCTAAGAACCCCGGCATCGTGGTCGGCAGCCGCGTAGTCGAAGCCGATGCCGTCGCAGAACTGGTCGGCGTGGCGGAACTCGTCGGTGCACCGGTGATGTCTGAGTCGGGCACGTCGCACGGTCGATTGAGTTTTCCGTGCGATCACCCGCTATCAGCCCCGGGTCTGCCGGTCTATTCACCGCAGATCATCGAGCGCATCAAAGACTTCGACGTCCTGTTTTTCGTGGGCGTCGGGGTGTTTCAACTCTACGTGTATTACGAACCCGAACGACCGATTGCCGCGGGAACCAAGCTGATCCATCTCGACCAATCACCCTGGGAACTAGGCAAGAACTATCCCATGGACGTGGCGGTCGCCGGCGATCCGAAAACCGGACTGGCCGAGTTGGCCGATCGAATTCGGGCCGAGCAGACGTCGGAACAACAACAGGCAGCTCAGGCCCGGCGCAAAGGCTGGGCCGAAGTTCATCGGGGATTGCGCGACGAACTTCAGGCGCAGCTCAACGAAGAATCGGCCGAACGACCCATGACGCCGGTGACGGTCATGTACGGCGTGGCCCGCGCCCTGCCCGACAACGTGGCCGTTGTGGAAGAAGCCGTCACCACCACGCGCACCTATCTGGAACGCGTCGGAGCGATTAAGGATCCGGCCGGCTATTTCGCTCATCGCGGCTGGGCGTTGGGTTGGGGATTGGGTTGCAGCATCGGCGTGCAGCTGGCCTGGCCCGAGCGACCGGTTCTGGCGCTCATTGGCGAGGGCGCTGCGATGTATGGCATCCAGGCGCTGTGGACCGCCGCCCGCTACAAGGTTCCGGTGACGTTCGTCATCTGCAACAACGCCCAATATCAGATATTGAAGGTGGGCGCCACGGGTATGCAGTTGCCCCGTGCTTCTGAGGGACAATTCGAAGGCATGGATCTGGCCGGCCCCGAAATCGACATGGTGCAGCTGGCCCGCTCGATGGGCCTCAAGGCCGAACGCATCACCGAACCGGACGTCTTGACCCAAAAGCTCAAAGAGTCGCTGGCCGGCGACGTCCCGCGTTTGTTCGATGTCTCAATCTCACGCAAAATGCTGCCGTTGTGATGGATGGGATTTTGAAACTACGGAGTCCACATGGGATCGCTGTCCCGATTTCGGGTGATCGTTCGACCTGCAGGCGTCGACGATTTGTCGACACTCGCCACGTTCATCCTGCCATTTGTCGACGACGAGAGACTACTGCCGCGGACTTCCTCTGAGCTCGAGGAGTTGATCGGCAGCGGTTTCGTCGCTGTGGCCGAAGGGCGGATCATTGGTTTCGCGGCGCTTGAGATCTACTCGGCGAAGCTGGCTGAAATCCGCAGCCTGGCGGTGTCGTCGGAGTGGCAAGGACGCGGCGTAGGCAAACAGCTGGTTGAAGCCTGCCTCAGTCGGGCACACGAACGAGACGTGCTGGAAGTGATGGCGGTCACCTCCAGCGAGTCGTTCTTCCGATCCTGCGGGTTCGATTTCACACTGCCCGGCGAGAAGAAGGCGCTGTTTTTTCAGACCCGCGACGGCTAGCAACCTGTCGCGCTGACGCATCCCACGTAAATCGCCGCAGTACGGTCCGTAGGACGATTGCATCCTTCGGCCGGTTCGCGAGAATAATATCCCCGCGCTAACGGTCGCACACGCGAAGCTGGCCGCACCACAGGATCATTTCCAGAGTCGAGGCACAGGATGCGAGTCAATCCAGGGATCTTCAAGGCGTATGACATTCGCGGGATCTATCCCGACGACTTAAACGAAGACATCGCCCACCAAGTCGGCCGGGCTTTCGCTACGTTTCTGAAGCCGGAAACGTGGTCGTGGGACGCGACATGCGGCTCTCTTCGACGCTACCTGGCGCGCCTGGCTAATTGCGTTGATTTGCGACGCTTGTCCACGAATCGACGTCTGGTATTATGGCGATGAGCCGTAGTTGGGGGCCTTCGGCTTTAGGCCCTAAACAAGCATGTCATTGAAGAACATTTCGGGCGGTGGTTTGGAAAAATGCAAAACCTCTGGTGTTTTTCGCGCTAGTGTATGTGACACTTTCCTCGCTCAAACACACGGACGTACATCGGACGATGAAGAACATCCACGGTCGACTGGCCGACCGCAAGCGTCGAAGCGCGAGCCGACTCGATTGCAACCACATCATCGTTCCAACCGAGCGAGCCGTGTTCTCCGCCAAAAGGATTCGATACAAATTCTCCGAGCGTGCCCATGGCATCGCAGTCGGAGGCATCGGGGCGATGCAATCACTGGCGAAGGATGTCGAACCGGCCAAATGCATCAATCAGCGAGTGTACATGCTGAAGCATTATTTGCCCCACCCCCAAGCCGGAGCACGTGCTCAACTCGCCTTGCTGACGACACGCTCTCCGTCGCACTGATAACTCAGCACAGGACGATCAATATCGAAGGGCTTTCGTATCGTCTTGTTGATTGGCGTTACGTTGCCCGAAATCTGTTGGCGGTTGAGAACAGGAGTGGTCGCATGGCGTTTGTCGGTAACAGGACTGGTCCTCGGAAATCCGAGATCTTGTCCCGGCTTGGTCCAGAGTATTTTGGGATTACGGGCGATGAATTAGAGTACGAAATTGAACAGTGCAGGCAAGACGAGCGCGACGGAGTCGTTGATTGTGTATTCGTAGACTCCAACAGTCGCAGATACCTTGAGTTCTACGCACCGGGTGGTGCAATACAGATATTCTATCTAGATGAACACGGCTACGCGCTCGAAGGCGATGTTCTTGAGGAATACAAAGCGGTTTCTGAGAGTAATCACGGAGGCTCATCGAAAAATGCATGATCTGCATCAGGACAAATTGCTTGAAGCTGCGAGAGCAGGAATTGATCGCTATCTGGATACCGCTCTGGAACTCGACGACATCGACAAGCAGGCATACGACCAGGCTATTCGTAATACGTTCCCCTTTTTGCAGCAATGGCTTACTGACGAGCGAATTCCAACGTTCTCACCCAATCTTCAAGCCGGACTCGCCGCGGCAATCGAGGCGGCAGAAGAGAATGAAAAACGATGGGTCGAAATTGTCAACGCTTTCCGTCAACCAGTCCAGTTCGGTACGGGCGGCATACGAGGGATGATGGCGTTCGATCGCTCATCGGTCGAGCAGCTTGACAAACATGGTGTCGGCGCGCCGATTCTCAAAGGACCGAACACAATCAATGACGTAGGACTGCTCAAGACTTCGGCCGGCGTCGCCAAATTCGGACTCGACCAGCAACCCGCATTCACAAGAGTAGTGATTGGCTACGATAGCCGTGTGCGAGGCGAGGATTTCGCAAGATTGGTTGCGGAGCTGTTTCTGTACTACGGCTACACCGTCTACTTCTTTGACGAACCGGGGCCGTACCCGGAGATGACGTTTGCGATTCCCTATGAAGCGATCAAGGGGGACATCGGAATTCTCATTTCCGCCAGCCACAACGACTATCGCTACAACGGATACAAACTGTCGTGCAGCAATGGTTCTCAATTCGATCCGGAACAGCGCGACCGGATGTACAAGGATTACATCGCGAAAGCAACATTTGATGACATCGCACTGATGCCGTTCGAAAATGCGCCCAGCGACAAGCTGATATTTCTTGGAGGCGAAGAACGAGTCGAGGGCTTCGACTATCTGGGACGCGAAGATCAGGTGCTCAATATCCACAAGGCGCATGCAGATCACGTGAAGACGTTTCTGCTCACCCCAGGTCTCGCCGAACACCAGGCCGATGCCAAAGACCCGCTGCACGTGGCCTATTGTGCGTTTCACGGTGCCGGGCGGAAGGCCGTGCCCAGGTTGCTGGGTGAGGTCGGTTTCGCGGACGTGAGGATCATTCGGCACGGAGGCTTGAACGATCTCAACGGGCTCTTCCCCTCGTTCGAGAGTTCACCCGGACACGAGCAGCAGCCCGACCCCGGAGACGAAAGAGCCGCGCGGACCGCAGTGCAGGCCTACAAGTCCGACGAAAAAGAACAGGGGTTTGGCAGCTTCGATGACGTGGACATCCTGATTGGGACCGATCCCGATGCTGACCGCTGTGGCGTGGTGGTCAAGGTGCCCGAGCCGCAGCGATTCCTCTGCAACGATGAAGACTGGACGCTGCTCCCGGCCGATAGCATGTGGGCCTTGCTGCTGTGGTATCGATTGCACCGCGAAATCGAGAAGCACGGCGAGGTGCGGGATGCGGACAAGAAATTCATTGTGCTGTCCCACACAACATCCGACAGTATCGCCCTGTTGGCCAAAGAATATGGGCTGGGCGTCATCAAAACGTGGGTCGGGTTCGCCGCACTCGCCGCGGCCGTTCGCGACGTATGGGAAAACGAAGAAATCAAGCCGCTGTCTGAAGGGCGATTAGAGACGCGGCCCACAGACGATGATCCCGAGTGGGCCAATGCCGAACTTTGTCATCCGTTCGTCTGCGAATACGACGGAATCGTGCGGGGACAGAGGTCCATCAACGTGGCGGCGATGGAACAAAGCAACGGATTCTCGATTCTCGGCGGACCGCCACCCGATGCACGCTCGCTGGGCGTGGGAGGCCACGTGCGAGACAAGGACGGCACCATGGCCGCGTTGCTCATCGCCGAGATTGCCGCCTGGGCCAAAGAACAAGGCACGACACTCTATGAACTGATCGACCGCCACATCTTTCTCAATCCCCAAATCGGCCTGTTCGTCAATCACTACGAACCCGACCCGCTAGATGGCGAGTACCCGGGGATTCAGGGGGATCGCAAGAAGAAAGATATCCTCCGCCGCGCGCTGGGCTACTTCCAACTTGCCAAGGCCGGCGACCTTGAAATCGGCGGTCAGCAAGTGACTTCAGCCGTCATCTACAGAACCGGCAAGTACGACGAAATCTATGAGCCGGGTTATGATTACCATTTTCCCGACGAAGGTGTGCGGTTCTACTTGGTCGATCGCTTCAACCACGTCACCGTGCGTCCGTCCGGGACGGGCAACTCGCTGCGGTTTCACATCCAACTGCGTGAAGCCGATCCGAGCGATAATTTGATCGAGCACAAACGACGCTTGGCGGCTGATGCACTGACGATCGCCGACGATCTGCGGAAGATTCTGAAAGCTCCACGATGTTGAATGCTGAAGTTGAAGTTTAGCGGCCGTGAATGAAAGTTGTCTAAACCTTTGCCAATTGACGGTGGCTTTTGAGTTTCTCGTCGACGGCGGATGGCGAGCGCGGCAGCTATCGACGAGTCGCGTCGAATCAAGCAGCCTCACTTATGTGATGCCACGAGGTGGTCTTGCAACTCCCTCACTCACAAACGCCAGGCAAGCTGGAAAACAGTGACTGCCATCCTCGAAAGTATACACGGCATGCTGCCAACGAGTTCGATGAAACAGCCCGTTCTCGTCCATCGTAGCGCCGTTCAAAGTCCCGGCTTGACGTCGTAGTCCGCAGGCAGCTAGCACAGCAAGGTAAACGACGACGTCCACTTTGGTGGCATCGGTTTGCCTGCGCTTCTTCATCACGTATTTCGTCAGTTTCTTCCTGTACTCAGTCTTCAAATGGTCGACGATCAAGCTAACACTTTCTCCTGACTTGAACTGACCATCGACAACAAGAATCTTGAGCGTCAGTGCATTGCGCCGCTCACGGACGCGCCTGGTGAAACGCTGAATCTCTTCGATTTCCGGGAGCGGCGGCGCGTAGAATGGTCGTTCGTTCTGGTCTTCTTTCGAGTCCGTCTTGAAGACAAGGAACGGATCAGATCGCCGATTCTGGTCACCATCAATGTATGCAGCGGCCATTGTGCCTGCGCCATTGATGCCCACGATCAGATCGGGAGACTGAATCCTTGTGTCTTTCGCGACCTGTTTTTGTATTGATCGTATCCCCTCAGAGAAGAGCTCCCAACTCATTTTCATGTCACCATGTATCGGTACGGGAAGCACCTTCACCTTGATGCTTCTGGGCCTCAGTTTAGATGGCACTGTGACTTCGATGCTTCCGCTCGTCTTGTGTATTACTTCTTCGGACGCGTCGGACGAATCGGTTTGGTCGGGGTCGGGAGCTTCGATTGCCTCGGGAGCTTCGGTTGCCTCGGGAGCTTGAGTTGCCTCGGTGCCGCGCACACCGATCCCTAGTTTCTCCTTGATCCACTCCGGAAGCACCTTACTAGCGATGGCCAATAGCAGTGCACCGACCCATGCGACGACAGCCTCCATCGACTCGGCCCTCCAATTGAAACTCTACCGTTTCTCGAGCACGACACATGCTGTCGGCATCTTCTTTCCGCCCCGATAGGTAATTACGCCGCGCGTCGTTCGATCGGAGTCGAGTGGAAGCTGGGGACAAACGAGAAGGCCGTGGCGGGCTGCCGTTTCCACGATCTGATTGACGGGAAACAAATGGAACAGCCGCCAACCGTCTCGCGTTTCCGCGTCCAAAGCATCGCGCTCGGCAGGAGCCATTGCATCGATTGCCTGCTTCATGGTGGGATCGAAGCAGAGCACTTTGCCCTGAGCCGCGTCGAGAATGCGGGGTGCCGGACCATCCATTCCCCATCCTTCGCCCAACAGCTCTTCGGGCCAATGCTTGAAGATCAGCATGCAGATCCCGCCGGGACGCAACACGCGCGACATCTCAGCCAGTCCAATGTCGGCTTCTTGCACGTCAAAGTGCTGCAGGACGGCGTTGCAAAACACGAACGCCTGGGTTGCGGTCAACTTCTGCGGCAAGCCGTCGCGGACCGGATCGAGGCACTGATAGTACTCGGCGCTATGCGGATACATCCAACGCGCCAACTCGATCGCGGATTCATCTGGATCGTATCCCACTGCTGACCAGCGGTATTCTGGGTTCCGCCGAACAAAGTCGACGAACCAACTCGATCCACAACCGAAGTCGATGCCTCGAACGCCTTCTCCGGAACCGCACAGCCTGTGGAGGATTGCGGCAAACGTTCCCAGGTTGCGGATATCCTTATCGATTTCCGCCGGGGTCACGTCGTGGTAGCGTTTATCCTGCAGCTCTTCTTCGATCCGTTGATCAGAACAATAAACACGCGTGTGCGTCGCGCGCATCTTGTCGTAATACTCGCGAGCCGCCTGTTGATAGTCTGATGGCTCTGGGCGCGTGCCTGTGTCCGCGCCTTGGCTCGCCGGCGGTTGCGGTCGATCCGGCATTGGTTCTCCATATTTTAAATGAGGTTGGCCGAGACTTCCTTGAGGAGTTTATCTTTCGACCACCGTGAGCATTAGACTCTATGGTAACCTGAACCGATGCGCCGATCCATGAAACGGTGTCACGCGTCCCGTTTCCATATGGACTTCTTTGTGCAGTTAATGTTCTCTAGCAACTAGAGTACGCACTGTTCTGACTATATTGTGTCTAGGCAGATGACACAGAGAACGCAGCAGCCAGCATTGGCTCACTTACGATGCTCAATTCATAAGAGACTGATGGCCGATCAACGTGAACAACGAACCGTCGAATGCACGATCCCGGTCCTACCGGTCAAGAACTTGCAGGCCAGCATCGAGTTCTATACCAACACACTGGGCTTCCAACTCGACTGGGGCGGCGAGCCGGGCAAGATCATCTGTTCTGTCTCCAGAGACGGCTGTTGCGTCATGCTGCAACAACGATCGCAGGAGTTCACGCCGGGTTGGGTTTGGATCGGTCTTGTGGACGACGCGCTGTTTGACGAGTACAAAGCCAAGGGAGTGACGGTCCTGCAGGAGCCGATGAACTTCTCCTGGGCCTACGAGATGAAGTTCGCCGACCCCGACGGCAACGTCCTCTGGCTCGGGACCGAGCCGAAAAGCGACATGCCGTTCGTGGGCGAGACCTGATTTCAGCGACGGACTTCGCGTGGGCGAAGGACGAGACGGTAAAACGATGGTCCAAGACTGGTCGTACCTGGAGTATCGGTGCAGCGTTTACGAGCGCATCAACGAGGACGTGGCGGCCAAGACGATGAACTCCTCGGGGAGGTACGAATTTCACGTGCGCGATCGCGAAGCGAGCGTCAGCGCAACGCCGTACTGCGGATACACCATCCTCGCCGAACCGTATCCGACCCCCGATTTGCGGGTCGAACTTGCACCCATCATCACTCGACTTGCGGAGAGCGTTTCCGGCTTCGTGCCGGTCGACTTGAATACGCTGCATTTGACAATCGCCGACTTGGTGTCAAAAGACAGGCACGACACACTCGAGAGACGGGGCCAACAACACAGTTTTGTCGGTCGAATCAGGCAACTGCTTGAGCCGTGGCAGTGTGAACCAGCATTGCGGGGAACCGTTCTCGGGATTGGAGGGTTTCCCGCGACCGTCGTCGCCTTCGTGGACTTCGAAAATACGGACGATTACGCGCGGCTCGTCGAGTTGCGGAATGTTATCTACGACGACTCGATCCTGGCATGCATGGGCGTCCGCCGGGCGTTTCCTTTTCAGGCGCATATCACACTCGGTTATCTCGAATCCGTACCACCTGAGAACCTCGACGGCACCATTGCCACCTCCGGGAACAGCACCAGTTCGGCTGGGCCGTGCCGATCAGCCGCCCGGAGCTGTTTTATTTTCCCGACATGGATGCGTACCAACGCGTGAAGGACGGCTGAGCTGGTCTAGTTGTAGGTTTCTCGCTCGACTTTTTTTCTTTTAGTCGGTGGACAAGATGTCCGAGTGTGGGCCGAACTCCAAGAGAGGAGTCACCGGTGCGCTTGTCCCCCACGACCCACGCAAAAGGAACGGCCCCATGACCAGGTTGATCGTGATCGGATGTGTCGTCGCTTCCATGTCGATTGCCGAGCCTTCGTATGGCGGAGGGATCGTCGCGAAACTACCCGAGGATGGAACCTGGGCCACCTACCAAATTGCGGCCCTCAAGTCGGCCGGTGCCGACACACCGGATGTCGGCTTTGGGACGCTGCGGATCAGCCTGGTCGGGACGAGCATCGAGGACGGCCAGCGGTGTCGATGGATTGAACTGAAGCGCGAGGAGCCGGGCCGGCTCGTGATTCAAAAGATTCTAGTCCCCGAAAAGCACATCAAGGCGGGCGGGGACATTCTGGGCCACGTCGTCCGCGGCTGGAGGCGTGTGGAGGACAATCAGCCACGAGAATTAGCCAAGGACGAGTTGGACCGCCGGCTGTTCCTCTACTTCCCAGGAACGCTGAAAGACGTCGAAGATCTCAAGGCAGAAATTCTTGATTGCGAACTGGGGCAACTGGAATGCGTCGGTACAAGCGGAACTGCGGATTGCCTGTTTGAAGATCGCAAATGTGTCGGTGAATTTATCGCGCGAGCGCACGACAAAGCCGCCTTCGGCGTCGTGCAATGGCAGGCGGCCTTAACTTGGACAGGCCTCAGCGACCGCGTCCGAAACTTCGGTTGCGTGATGACCCTCATCGACCAAGGAGACGACGCACAGACCGAGCTCCCTGGGCACAACTAGGCTCCCTTCGGGACAGTGTGGCCGCTATCCTGTTCGGCCTTTGTGCGTGCTGTCTGCGCTGCCAGAACCCAAGACATCTGGCCGAAGCACGAATCGGGAGGGTCTAGTTGGGCGACCACAGTTCGCGTCTTGGTTTGGGTTCAAGACGAAACAATCCCACAGTCGCAGTGGGCTTGGCTTGATCGCCGTAGTACTTGATATCGTCGTGAACAGACTCCAGGGCGAACAACACACTGGATTCGGCAACCTCTTGCACCGTCCATTTGACGGAGACGTTTTCCGCATGGAACGTGAAATAGGCATATCCACACGGGCCGTCAGCTTCGTCGTTCTCGAGCCAATCGCTGTTGCCTTCAAATGCGTCGCCTACCGAGAGAGGCAGTCTTGCCGAGTCGCCGTCGACACAAAACCAGGCACGCTCCGGAAACTGGTCGTCGCCGACCGCCTTGGTGCGGACAGAGATGCGGATATACCCGCTTTCGAGGTCGTAGCCACCCTATTCGAGCCGATAGGCAAGTTCGCCATCCTGATCATGAATGACGAGAGTGTTCTCATCCATACGGTGAGCCGTGGTTTATGAGTCGCGCGAAAACGCAGAACCGGTTGGGTAGCGGCTGAACCGTTTCGTGCCGGGACACAATCAACGTCAGATCTGCAAACGTGACAGGATTGGCTCATCGATGTCTTGGGAGTTATCGAGCACAGCGTGGAGTCCGATTTCGACGCCCTTCGCCGATGTCTCCACCGACATGCTGGGAGCCCCGAGATTCTCAGGTAGCGCGGCGACGCTTGGAAGATGCGGGAGGTGAATCCAACCCGCGCGAACTGGCAGATCGTTCGAATGAATGTGATGCAGAACGCCGTACATCAAATGGTTACAACAAAACGTGCCCGGCGCGTCCGAAATGTCGGAAGGAATACCGGCCTCACGCATGGCCTTGACCATCGCCCGAATGGGCAATGTCGAATAGCAGGCAACCGGACCATCAGGAACCGTCATCCGGCCCTGCAGCGCGCATCCCGAATTGTCGGCGAGCCCGTACCTGGTCGAGTCGTTCAGGTTTTGGGCGATGCGCTCGACGGTGATAGTCGCGCGGCCACCATACTCGCCCAGCATGACAACGACGTCCGGTGACAGTTCGGCAATCGCGTCCCGCACGAATTCGATGCATTCGAAAAAGTTGTTGGGGACAATGCGGGTAATGATTTCCGACCCACCGATCAACTTGCCGTCGAGTGCGCTCGCGACCGCCTCTGCCGGATTATGTGCAGTATGTCCGTAGGCTCCAAAGCCGGTCAGTAGTATCTTGGACATGCCACGCCCTCGCTCAGGATCCACACTACTGGGCCTTCGCCGGTTCAATCGACTTCACAAACTCCAACAAGTCGGCCATCTGCTCGATGGAGATTTCCTTCTCCAGGCCCTCGGGCATCAGCGACAGCCCGGTGGAGATCATTTCTTCGATGTTGCTCCGCAGGACGACGTCTTGTTTGCCTTCGGCGCGGCGGAGTGTCAGGCTGCCGGCGGTTTCAGAGGCGATCATGCCGGTCAGCACCCGGCCCTGCTGCGTGACGATGCTGTAGCTGGTGTAGTTGGGCTGCGCTTCGCGGTTGGGATCCAGGACGGTAACCAGCAGGTCGCGGGGGGACTTGTTTTTGACCGAGGCCAAATCGGGACCGACCTGGTGGCCTTCATCGCCCACCTTGTGGCAGACCGAGCAGTGTTTGACGAACAGTTGCTGACCGCGCTTGGGGTCGCCTGCGATCTCCAGCACGCGCTGGTAGTCGGCAACCACTTTGCCGCGGTTTGAGGTGACTTCGCTGCCGAACAATTGACGGGACCGCTCACGCACTTTGCCGTTGGGATGGTTCATCAACAGTTGTTTCTTGTCACGTTCGATCTCGGCCAGCCTGACCCTGCCCGATTCGACGGCGGACAGCAGGGCCTGAATATGGGGCGAACGCTGCGCCAGAACGTCGATGGCTTGCTTGCGAACATTCGGGCTGTAGCCCCGCCATGCATCCAGCAGGACCGAGGCGACCTCGGCTTCGGCATGTTCACCCAACGCGCGAACGACGGCCGATTGGAGCTCCTGCGGAACAGCCGGCGTTAGCAATGTCCGCAGGTTGCCGGCTGCCGTCTGATAGTCGGCGAAGGCCAGTAGCCTCACCGCAGCCAGCCGGGCAGACAAAGGCGTCGAATCTCCAGACGCCGTCGTGGCTGCTTGGTCGAACAAGTCTCGAATGCTCTGCGCCGTGTCCGAATCAATCGCGTCGGTGGCGATCAGCTTGCCCAACGAGGAACCGCGTCGGCTCAGGCCCTCGCCCAGCGCCTGGAGCACCGTCTGCTTGAGAGCGGGGCCGCCCTGAAGCGCGGTGGCAGCCCCGAGCAGGCGGTTCTGCCCAGCCGCATCGTCGCTGGAGCCGATGGTCCTCACCAATTCAGCAATCAGGCCGCTTGAACTCTTTTGATCGCGAAACTTGGGATCTTCGATCAGCGCGACGGCCAGCGCGTCATCAACGTCGGCGACTGACGTCAGCCAGGCCGTCCGCATATCGCGGTCGTTGGGCATCGACAAGGCCAGCCGTTTGAGTCCTTCGGTCGCGGGTCCGGCCGGCAGTTCTCCCAGGGAGAATGCGAGCTGAAACCGAACGCGGTAAGCGGGATCCTCGCAGAGGCCCAACAGCGCCGCCACGAGCTCCTCCGACGTTCTCAGCGATTCGGAAAGTCGGACGGCGTGCTCGCGAACGTGTTCGTCTTCGTCTCCCAGCGCGTCGATCAGCACGTCAGCCGACAGTCTGCCGATTCCGTGCAGCGTCCACAGTGCGTGCAATCGTCCCAGCGGTGAGCGCGAATTGCGAAATAGCGCAATTAGCGGTGCAGCCGCCGAGGAATCCTGTCGCTGCCACAGCAGCCGTTGTGCCGTCTCGCGATTCCAGGCGTTGGCGTGTTCGAGTTGTGCAACGAGTTCTGCCGTGCTGGCATCGCCCAGTTTGACGGGAGCCCGGTGACGAAACTTGGGTGGCGCGAGCCGGTAGATCCGTCCCCGGTCGTGTCCGCTTTCCAAGTCCAAGTGCGACTTGATGTCTTCGGGAACCGAATACGGATGTTCGATCGTCTCGCGGTACATGTCCAGCACGTACAGCGTGCCGTCGGGAGCGTTGACGAAGTTGACGGGGCGAAACCAGTTGTCGGTCGAGGTCTGGAACTCGGTGTTCTCATCGGCCCGCGTGGCGACAAAACTGGCGCCGTTGGTTTCCACATTCTTGCGATGAATCAGATTGCCGCCGACGTCGCCAATGAAGGCATCGCCGCGAAAAGAAGTCGGATAGGCGTCGCCCCGATAGATCGTCACGCCGGTGGCCGACGTGAAGAACCCGATGGCCACCAGCTCGGTCGGGGGCAAGCGTTCGCGATACGCGGGATCGGCGGCCCGCCGGCGGGTACGGACGATGCGCCAGGGTTCGGCCGAGCTCTTGCGAAACACGGGCGCCGCTCCCCCCTCTTTGGCGATGCTGCGCACGATGCCGGAAACGGCGAGATTGGGATTTCGCGACAAATACCGGCGCGGAAACACGACGTGCAACATGTGATTGCTGTTGCTGCAGACGAAGCGGTTGCCCCAATCGTCGAACGAATGGCCGAACTGCAGCCCGCCGGAGACCGGCTCGATTTGTTCGGTCTTGGGATCGAACGAGAAGTCTTGATTGCCGAGTTTGAACAGCGCGTCGCCGCGATGCGTCAGCTCCCCGCCGCCCCGGCCACCGGCGGCGTAAATCCGATTGTCGAGGCCCCACTTCAAGTTGTTGGCCAACCCCTGCACGTTGCTGCGGCCGAACCCCGAATAGACCTGCTCGCGCACGTCAGCCACGTCGTCGCCGTCGGTGTCCTTGAAGTAGTAAAGGTGCGGGGGAGCAATCACGAACACACCGCCGTCATAGCAACAGACCGACGTGGGCCAGCTGATTCCCTCGGCAAAGGCCACGCTGCGCTCGAACGTGCCGTCCCCGTCGGCGTCTTCCAGCAGACGAATGACGCCGGCATTCTTCTTGCCGCGCCCGGTTGGGCACTGATCCCGGGGCTCGTCCGAGTAGGGGTACCCGTGCATCTCGGCCACATACATCCGCCCGTTCTCATCGAAGCAGGCATCGACCGGATCGGAAACATTCGGCTCGCCGGCTACCAGTTGCAGTGTGAAGCCGTGTTCGAGCCGAAACGTCTCCGGTGCATCCTCAGGCTCATGAGCGGGAATGCGCGGCAACTCCTCGGCCAGCGACTTCTCATCTGGTTCCGATTCGTTGGCGTCTTGAGCGAACGCCGAGCCGATAGGCGTCGAGAAAGCGAGTACCGCCGCGGCAATCATGCACACCAATGCGAAAACGAACAGACGGGCGCGAAGCTGCATCGAAGGTTGCTCCGAAGGATAACGCGGCAGGAAATAGGGGGCGGGACCGAACGGCTCTCGACCGAGCCGTGGTGGTTATCACTGAGTGTAATCAGACAAGCCGCGGCAAGCCATTGTGCAGCGAGCCTATCAAAACTACTCGTCGAAGCGGAGCTTGAAGAATCGGCACTACGAAGCTGGAGCCGCGTTACGAGGTGGAACGAACCACCGTTGCCTGTCGATCCCGGGCGTTGCCGAATCAAGCTACCGGTCGAATCTGCAGGGAAACGACCTTGCCGCTCTCCAACTGCTGTGTCCCGATCTGCGCGAAACCCTGTTTTTCGTGGAAACTCAACGACGTTGTATTGGGTGGATCGAGATACATTTCCGCGGCCAGCCAGAGCAACCCCGCGCCTATCGCCCACGATTCGGCGTGAGCGTAGAACTCTGTGCCGACCCCCAAGCCCCTGCACTCCTTGGAGATAACGATCCGGTCAACATAGAAGAACTGCTTCAGCCGCTCGGCGAACCAGCGATAGTTCACGCTATCGTAGTCAGTGCCGTCTGTGAGCCCCATCAGAAAGCCAACCACCCGGTCGTCGGTTTCCGCGACAGTCACTACGCGGCACAGCTTGAATAACATTCGGAAACGAGCAGCGTCCATCGGGCTGGTGGCCACCACCGAAGCAGCATTGAGCCTCACAATGTCCGCCTCGTCGCCAAGGGTTGCCGGTCGAAAAGAGAAGTTGTCCACCTGGCGCGTCCTCAGCATTGCGGTTCAAGACTCAAAGCACCAACCGGTCGGCTCGAAAGACCGGGCCTTCGATGCAGGTGCGGCGGTAATCCCAGTCGCCGTCTGCTTCGCGGACTTTCGTCACGCAGCTGAAGCAGGCTCCGAACCCGCAGGCCATCGGCGTTTCCAATGAAAGCCAGCAGGCCACGTTGGAGCGGGCACAGATCTCGGCGGCCGCGTGCATCATCGGGACCGGACCGCAGGCGTACACCCGATCGGGAGGTGCGTCGCTTTGGAGCGAGCGGACGAGCAGATCGGTGACCGGGCCGTGATGCCCTGCACTGCCGTCGTCGGTCGAGATCTGAACGTCGAGACCGTCTATCGTGAAGTCGTCGAGGCCGGCGAGGTACTCGGCTGAGCGCACGCCGTAGCACATGGTCAGCATATCTGGCCGATCGGCCACTTCGCGCGGCGGTGCGCCGTAGGTCTTGTGTGCCAGTGCTTCTCGAGCGACGGCCAGAAAGGGCGTCTGGCCGATGCCGCCGGCGACCATCATTAGGTGGCCGGTTGACGGAACGGGAAAGCCGTTGCCCAGTGGTCCCCAGACTTCGACCGGATCGCCCGCGGTCCAACCGGACATGATGGAAGTCAGCTTGCCGATCACCACGTAGCCAAAGTCGACCCCGACGGGGCGACCGTCCTCGCAGTAAACGTCGTACAAGGCGAACGGCCGGCCCAGCAGCGGGTCGTCGGTGCCGGCGGCGCGAACCATGAAGAACTGGCCCGGAACGATCTGCTGGGCAAGTGCGGGGCAATGCAGCCTCAGCCGGTACGTGTCGCGCGCGAGTGGCTGTTGCTCGACGACGCGGGCGAGGTGTTGAACTGCGGTGGGCACCAGTCCCGGCAATCCGTGCTGGGCGTCGGCCTGGTTCATCGACGCCTCTTTTCGCGCCGGCTGCCGCGATTGCGGCGAGGTCGACCCGCCGTCTTAGTTTCACCTTTCAACAATGCGCGGAGTGCCTTCAGCTCGGCGTCCCGCAGAGTGCGAAACTTGCCGGAAGGCAGCGTCCCCAATTGAATCGGCCCAAACGCCACTCGTTCCAAATGCAGCACCTTGTGGCCGACCCGGGCGAACAGCCGGCGGATCTCGCGGTTCTGACCCTGCTCCAGCTCCAGGTCGAGAAACGTGCTTTGACCTTTGGTCTTCGCCCTGCGGATGCCCTTGACGCGAAACGTGCCCTCGTCAAAGTGCAGGCCCTTGCGCAGTTCGTGCAGCGTCTCCGGCGTGGGTTTGCCGGCGACCTGCACGCGGTACTTTCGCAGCACGCGGTAACGGGGATGCGCCAACCGGTTGGCCATTTCGCCGTCGTTGGTCACCAGAATCAAGCCCTCGCTGTTCTCGTCGAGCCGGCCGACTGTGAACAACCGCGGTCCACCCTGTGGAACCAGGTCGATGGCGCGGGGGCGTCCGCCGGGATCGCGATTCGTGCACAGACAGCCGGTGGGCTTGTTGAGCACGTAATAGCGTTTGGGCTCGGGTCGGACCAACTCGCCGTCGACTCGCACTTTTTGACAACGCGGGTCGATCCGTTCCCCCAGCTGGGTGACGGGCTTGCCGTCGACGGTCACGCGTCCGGAGGTGATGTATTCCTCACAATGTCGGCGCGAACCCAATCCCGAGGCCGAGAGGAATTTCTGCAGACGCAGCGGGGCCGGAGTGGCGGGCGGCGGAGTTGTCACGGCGGCAGGCATGTCGTGGGGTCGATCAACTGAAAGTAAGGTTCTTTTGAAGAGAGGGTCGCAGAGAAAAGGCCGGATCAAACGCCGACGCGCGCAATTCAGTTGGCATCCCTCCGCCTCGATCCTCCATCTTTCCGATTTGTGCCCTGTTCCGCCAGGGCTTCGAAGTATTGACGGACGAGGTCGCCGTATTTCGGCAGATATTTCTCCTCGCGAATGTTGAGCAGGCGTTGACGCAACGCGGGCGGCAAGTGGCCCCAGATTTCGTTGATGAGTTGGTTGCGGGTCGCAATGTCGATCTGGATCGACTCCGCGCGGTCGCTGCGATCGGTCGATTGCGAAGCTTGATCGCTTTCTTGCTGGGTCGCACCCTGCCCTTGGGCGGTTGAGCCTTCGCCGCCTGCAGATTCTTGCCCAGCGGACTGCTCCGGCTTCGAGGCATCTTGGGGGGATTCGTCTTTTGGCTGTGAGTCGCCAGAGGGCGGCCGCCGTGAGCCGGACTGCCGTTTGGCCAGCTCGATCAACTGGTCCAAGTCGTCGATGATCCGGCGTTGCAGCGATTGTGTTTCTTCGCCGATGTCTCGAGCCGAGATCCGCCGCTCTGCTTGCCGCATGTTTCCAATCGCGCGTTCCAAAGGATCTTCGTCGGGCTGTCCGTCGGCTGCCTCGCTGATGGGAACCGAATTGCGATCCTCGGGTGCTGGCCTTACACCTTCGGGCTGTTGCGCATCGGCGAAGGACGCGGCATTCGGTAACAGAATCGCCAGCAGCACGCCGCAGAGCGTGTGCCGCCACCCGCGGGGGGACTCGATTGTGGAAGCATCCATCCAAGTTCGTGCCATGGGTAATTCTGGCTTGGGCCGTCTATTGGTTTGGTGGTTGAGTTTCAGGGATGGACTCTTCGTCCCGTTGGTCGTCGACAGGCTGCATCAACGCCTGCGTCAAATTGCGGGCGAGGTCGGCAATCTGCCCCTGTTCTTCGGCGAGAAGGGCGAGTCGCTCCCGCACTTCTTCGGACGTTTCCTCGGACTCGGCTTGGGCCTGATGCAGTGATTCGGTTCGCCCGACCAGGTCTTGTTGGAGTGTTCTGAGCATCTTGAGTTGGGCCAGATGCGGAATGGCTTCGCCGGGCGGGCCGTTTGGTTGTTCGGGTTCGCCGGCCGGTGGTTGCGCGTCTGCCTGAGAGCTTTCGTCTTCCGGCTCGAGCGCCGTCATGAGATCGACGAAGCGTTGCCGCGCTGCCCGTTCGGCGCGGATTGTCGTTTCATCGGTTTTACGATCGGCAAGGCGTGCGGCGGCTGTCGTCATCTCGCGCGCCGCGCCTTTAACCGCCAGAGCAAAGACTTCAGCTGACTGCAGGACTTCGGCCAGACGTTCGGCTTCGTCACGCAACCCAAGCTGGGACTCGGCGACAGCTTTGAGCGACTTGAGTTGGCCTCGGCTCCAATTGCCGCGCGCCGTTCGCAGCTCGTCCAAGCGCAGCGTTTCGTCAATGACGGCCTGCTGCCGATCAACCATGCCGGCAATCTCGTCAGAGATCTTTTCGAGAAGTTCGCGTGCGAGTTGCTGTTCGGCCCGGCGGCGGGCGCCAGCCAGTTCGCGCTGTGCCTGCTGCAGGTCCTCCAGAGCCTGGCGCTGGTTTTGGTCGACGGCGGTAGAGTCGCCGGCCGCCAGATCGTCGGCGGCCTGCCGCATCTGGGCCGCTGCTCGTCCCGCCGATTCGCCCGCCTGGCGGGCCTGCAAACGGCGTAATTGACGGGCGAGGCGAGAAGCTTCGTCGCGCAGCTCGCTTTGCTGCTTTTGCAGCATTTCTGCACCCGGAGCGCCAGAGTCTGGCTGATTGAGCTGATTGAGTTCTTCCTGCCGTTGACGGAGCTCCTCGAGTTTTTGCTCAGCCTGCGTCATTTTCTTGACAAGCGTCTCCAAGTCAGACTCGGCCCGATCCGCCAGAATGTCTGCGAGTTCTCGAAGTGCTTCGAGTATCTGCTGCTGCTGCTCAGCGGCGCGCCCGACCTTGTTCTGTTGAAGGTCTCCAGCCGCCTCGCGCATGCGGTTGAGGGTGGCCCGATCGGAGAGTTGCTCGAGTGCCGCATCCAACGTTTCAATATCGGCCGGAAGCGTGCCCGACGGTGCACTCGCGTTTTCGGATATCTGGGACTGGAGCCGCTGCAGGGCGTCTGCATAATTGCGCTGCCGTTCCGCAACGCGGCCCAAATCGGCCCGCTGTTGGGGTGTGAGTTCGGGCACGGACTTCGTCAGAGTTTGGCGGCCAAGTTCGGCGGCGGAACGGTTGAGGCCCTCTTGTGCCGCGGCCAGGTTCTCGGCTTCGTTCTGCAGGTCATTGCGCGTGTGCCATTGTGTGAGCGAGCCCATCAGATCCTGCAACGAAGCGAGAACCTGCTCTTGATGTCCGGCGGCGCGATCGAGAGATGGTCCCGCCGGCTCCGATTGCGGCACCCCAGGTTCTTTGTCCGCCGATCCCGACTGCGCGGTCTTGCGGGCTTGAGTGAGTTCATGCTCGATCGCGGGCAAGTGCTCTTCGCGCAGCACGGCGAGTTCATCTGCAATCCGTTCGAGCTGTAGCCGCGTCTGGACATCTTCAATCGCGTTCTGCTCGAGCTGCTGGATCAACTCGTTCGTACGGCGCTCGACACCATCGACGGGATTGAGCAGCTGCGATGAAATGCGGCGCTGGTCGAGTTCCACTCGTTTGAGCATGTCCAGATCCTGCGAACGGAGTTTGCCCACCTCTGCGACCTGCATTTGCAATTCGTTGACTTGCCCGTGCGCCCGTTCTTGCGACGGGTAGATCCGCTCGAGTTCTTCCAGCAGCGCCGCCTGACGGGAGGCGATCTCGCTGCCCTTCTGTGCGGGAGAGACGACCGTCAGTGTTCTCGAGACACTCGTGCCCAGATGTGATTCGTCCAAGTCATAGCCGTCTAAAGCCTCGCCTTGGAAAATCAAGCGTGTGCCTTGGGTGAGCTGCATCTCGGCCAGACGCCAGGTGTGCTCGATCGTCGCCTGTTGCGGCTTGTCGGAACCTGGGCCGAGCACAATCGTGGCGTCGGCATCGGTGAGCGCGTCGCCGAATCCGTAACGAATGCGGACGGCAGACAGTCCCAAGTCATCCCGCGCGACGACCCGCAACGGGACCTCTGCGTCGGGAGTGACGAGCATGTCTGATGCGGGGTCTTCTATGTAGACGTCGGGGACGGCATCGGCCAGAGTGCGAACTTCGTAGCGCAGGGGGCGGGGATCCGCAAAACCCTGGGCATCGGCCATCTCAAACCAGTATGTCGACACTCCCGCTTCGTCGAGCGCAAAGCTCGTCGCGAACTTCCGACGGTTTCCGGCTTTCAACTCCAGTTCCTGCGCGTCTCTGTCGGCCCGCCGCAGCTTGACTGATGTCAAAGACTTGCTGGCTGTCGCGCGAATTTCGACCTGCGTCCCGAGCAATCCTTGCAGGTGGCCGACGCCCGGCGGCAGCTCTTCGGCACCGCGCCCGGTGTAGGCGGGTGGAATCAGTCGGACCTGCAGCGCCTGTAAGACTGGCGGAGAGACAACTTCGAGCCAGTAGAACGGCATGTCTCGATGGTCGCCCCCCACGGCCCGAAACTTAAGCGACTCGGCCACGGATTCAATGGCGCCGACACAGACTTCACGGGCGCGGCCCTCTTCGTCGCGGAGCGTCGTTCGCCGCAGAACGATCGAATTCGGCCGCTCGTCTTCCCGGCGATACTGCAGCCAGACTTCGTCCGGTAGCGTCCCGTTGACGTCCTCGACGTAAAGCTCCAGTGAATCGCCGCGCGCAATCCGCATCTTTGCTGAAGACGCAGGCCCGAGCGGCTGCAAATCGGCATCGAGCACACGCAGCGCTGTGGTTCGCGGCCATTGGGTTGCTGAAAACGGCAGCACGAGCCGGCGGAACGCCGTCGATGCTTCTGCACCTCGAAAACCGGCCAACACCGCGATGGCAGCAACAACCAACAGCGCGACGCAGGCGGCGCGGCGGGTGCTCCGCGTATCGACCACGTCGGCAACATCGACCTGAGAGACTTGCTTCAGGCTGCGCTGGATCACCTCCTGTTGCAGTGCCGGCGACCCGATTGCGGCATCCGTATTTCGCGAAGCGAAGTCGACCGTGCTGGCTAGGCTGTCGTTGAACTCGGGAAAGCGACGTTCGATCTGCAGCGCGATCTCGACGTCGGTCAGTTGTGTGAACAACGGACGTGCCAAGCAGCGCCAGGCCACCCAAGCCCCGCCGCTTAGAATACTCAACGCCAAAATCAGGCGGATGCCGGCGTCATTCAGATGCAGCAACCAGTCGATTAGTCCCACACACGCGGCCGCCCCCAACACCACCACCAAAACCCAACTCAAGCCGTACACCCACAGCACGCGCCGAATGCGCTGTCGCAGATCTGAGATGCGTGCCAACAAGTGTTCCGGCATCCTGGCTCCGTCAGCACAGTCGTTCTTGGGTGAACCGGTCCGCCAGCCGACCCACAGCCGGAGGGCACTTCAATCATAGCAGCCGGCAACGCTTCCTCAATAACCACTCCCCGCAGAGCAGCGCGGCGAACAACAGCAGCAGTTCCCAGCGGCTCCACAAGGCAATCGGTTCCTGCTTCTGCAGCGTTACGGGTTGGCCGGGAGGAATCCGCTCGGGCAGACGTTCGGCTTCGGCCAGCGAGAAGTATTCACCGCGCGTCAGTTTCGCCACGTCGAGCAGTTCTGCACGATTGAGCCGACGTTGCTGCAACTCCTGAAACGGCTGCTCGATTCGAAAGTCGGCCGCCGGCGGGGCCTCATCAAACGAGGGAGAGACGACCCATGCGTGATAGGCCCCCTCCGTCAGCCCCGGGAGTTGAGCTTCGAAGATTGGCGGCGTCTGGGGCAAGCGGCTCAGTTGCAAACGCCGCGGGCTCTCGTCCCGACGCTCGACGACCACCGTCACGGACTCTCCGTGCGACGGAGCGGCCTGTTCGTTAAAGAACCGCATCCGAAACTGCACTGCCTCGCCGCGCCGGTAGATCGAGCGGTCTGTTGTCAACTCGGCGGTGCGATCGCTGCCGAACAGCTTCGAACGACTCAAGTACCGGATCGCCTGGACCCAGTAGCGACCGTAATACACATCGCCGACCCGCCATCGCCAGCGCCAGAATTCGTCGGTCGCGTGAAACAACACCTTTCCGGCGCCGTACCGCTGCAAAGCGATCACCGGCAGCCTGCCGTCGAGTCCCTCCTGCGTGGGATGTTCGGCCAGCACCATTGCGCCTGGCTTCAACTCGGGGGCCGCAAACAGCCAGTGTAGTGACGGCAGATCGTTCCAAATCCTCAAGCTTTCCCGTTCGGTCTCGCCCAGCCGGAACACCGTGGACTGTTTGCGGCCTTCCAACGTCAGCTCGGGGCGAAACGGTTCTCCGATCCAACCGGCCTCCAACGTGTCATTATCGGGCAACTTGATGGGCAACATCACCTCCAACGGCGAGTCTCGATACGCCGCCGGTGTGTAGTTCGAACCCGCGACCACAATCAGACCCCCGCCGGTTTCGCGGACAAACTCGCCGAGATGCTCGAGCATGTCGGAACTCAATTGGCTGCGATCAACGTCGCCGAAGATGACGACGTCGTATCCGAACAGATCTTCGCGTCGTACAGGAAACCGATCGAGGGCCGTTTCGTCCTCGGCCGAATACTCCAAGTCGGCGTCTTGTAAGAGCGTGTGCAGCTCGATCGTGCGATCCCGCTCCAATAGGTGCTTCAGGTAACGAAACTCGTAGCGCGGCACCGAGTCGGCATACAGTACCCGGATTCGTTCTCGGCGGACGCTGACGTGCCGCATCTCCGAATTGTTCTGCGTGTTCGTCTCTTTGGCTTGCGGGACGACCTCGACTGTAAAGTCGAACTCCCCCTCACCAGGGGGCGTGTAGGCAATCTCGACGTCGGCTGCCACCCCGTCGCCCGGCGCGCGAATCCGGCGGTTGGCCAGTATCTCGTTGGACCGCTTCTCGCGCACTTGGATCGCCAGCATCTGGCCGGCGTAGCCGTAGGCTTTTAACTTGGCTGAAAACGTGATCGGATCGTCGACGAAGGCAATCTCGTCGGTGAGCACATCGTAAAGTTGCAAGTCGTGCGCGGCGTCTTCACTCCCGATGCCGACGATGTAGATGGGGACCAGCAGGCTGCGCGCGTACTCGGCGACTGACGAGAGTGAATCGGCTTCACCGGAACTCGCTATTCCGTCGCTGATCACCACGACCGCGGATGGCGGAGAGCCCCGAAGCTTGTCGAGCACGCCGCGGACCGCGGGACCCGGGCGGGTCTCTTCGGCAGTCGCTTCCAAGCTCCCCAGTTCCTGCAGCACCTCGTCGACGTCTTCGTCCTGAAGCAACTCCCCGCGGCCCAGCGGGACGGCCGAGTCGGAGAATCGGTACACCTGCAGCTTGTGCCGGGCCCGCAGCTTCTTCAACATCGCGCCGTCATCCCGCGTCAACAGCGCCTTCGCCAGATTCAGTCGGCTCGCTTCCTCAGCGCCGCTCTCGGCGATCAAATCGTCGGCGACGGCCTGCGTTTTCTTCTCTTCGTATTGATCCTCGAGACCCATGCTGGCCGACTCGTCCAGCAGCACGGCTACGACCGGCAGACCTGTGCGGTCGACTGACAGCATGGTCTCGGTCATGAAGTAGAGTACGACGGCAATGGCCCCCAGTCGCAACAAGATCAGCGCCACGCGCGAACCAAGTCTCGCCTGCCTGCCGTCACGGATATAGAGCCAGACCACGAACGCGACAGCAGCTACGGCCATCAGCAGCACCACCCACTGCGGCCAGCCGGCGGGCCACGGCGTGCGCGAGTGAAGATTCCAGGCGGTCCCCTGCCCCGGATCAGCCGAGGGTGCTCCGAGATACCACTCCAGCAGCGATTTGAGGCGTTGCATGAGAGCATCGCGCGCGTGAATGAACAAGAAACACTGCCCGAAGAGGGAGCCGTTCAAGGGAAAGGTCGGCTCGGCCTCTGACCGATTATAGGCGAGACGGTCCGGGCTGTCGTGAGACGTCTATTCCGCCCGGTGCCGGGACACCAACTCGTGCTGCACCATGGATTTGAGCGGCCTGCAGCCGCTTACGCCTCGTTCGATGCCGGCACGGCTTCGTCCCCTGTCGACAGCGCTGCGGTGTTCGAGGATCGCAGCGACCAGACCAGCCCCAGCGACAGGCCCATCAGCGACGCTCCGGTCCAGTACGGGAAGTTTGCCGATTGGCCGTAGAGTACGAGACCGGCTACCGGTCCGAGGATCCGCGCCAGGGCGGCCATACTCTGACCGACGCCCAACACGCCCCCTTGCTCTGTGGCTCCCGCGTTGAGCGACAACATCGACTGTAGAGACGGATTCAAAGCCGACACGCCAATCACACTGATCGGCAGCACGACGTACAACAGCGTCCGCGAGTCCTGCTGACCGGCGAATCCCACCAACGCCAGCCCGACCACCATCAGCAGTGCCCCGATCAGGCTCATCCTGTATTCGCCCAGCCTCGGCAACAGCCGCCGCACGAGGAAGCCCTGGCTGATCGTGAGCACCAGGCCAATGTAGGCGAAGACATAGAAGTTGTGCCTCTCCGCCAGACCCAGGTCTTGGGTCAACAGCGAGAGGGTGCTCTCAAACTGAGCGAAAGCAAATGTGGTCAGAAACATCGTGACGAGGATCATGCCGACAAACGGCCGCGACATGGCCGCCACCAGTGCGCCCACTTGGAACCACGAGCTCTCGGCCGGACTCGATTCGGCTTGCAGCGATTCCGGAAGAACAAAGATGGCCGACAGCAGCGCAAGCCCCGACAGTACTGAAGCTACGTAACCGGGTGCCACACTGGGAGCGCCGTCGGGACTTGCAGTCACGAAAGCGGCCCCCAACAGTGGCCCAAACGTGAAGCCAATGCCGAACGCGGCGCCAATCAACGCCATCCCCCGGCCGCGTTCCTTCGGGCCGGTCACGTCGGCGATGTAGGCTTGGGCCGTCGAAATCGTCGCCCCGGCGACGCCGGCGCCGATACGGCTGATAAACAACCAGGTCACGACGCCTAAGCCCAGCAATTCACCACTGCTACCCAAACCGGTCGCATACCCAAACATGGCATAAGCCACCGTTGAACCGGCCAGTCCCAAGATCAAGACAGGACGCCGTCCGACACGGTCCGACACGCGGCCCCAAATCGGCGCAAAAATAAACTGCATCGCCGAGAACGATGCCATCAGCAACCCGAGTACCCAGTTCTCGGCCCCGAAGTGCCGGCCGTAACGCGGCAGCAACGGCAGCACGATGCCGAAACCCAGCAGGTCGATGAAGACCGTCACGAAGATGATGAGCAAACCCGCTTTACTGCCTGCGGCCACCAATGCACCTGTTTCTATCGACTCGTCCAATCTCGCAACTGATCGCGCGGCCTATCCGCGCACAAACCACCAGGCCAGCAGGCACAACAGCGGGAACAGCACAAAGATCAACAGGAACGTCGTTGCCGTCGATCGAGTATTGTCGGGCCAACGTCCCATCTTTCTTGGTGCCATTAGTGTTGGATTCGCGACGGTCATGGAACACGAGCGCGAAACACATTGGGGCTGATGAAGGCGGAAGGATGAAGGATGCAAAAGAGGCTGCTGGACAGCCGCGACGCCCAATATTTGCTTCATCCTTTCGCCTTCATCTTTCATCCTTTTCCTTCAGCCGACGATCTCCGGATCGTTTTCCGGGACGGCTGGGTTGTCGGGATCGAACCACTCGGGTTTGAACTCGACACGTTTCTTGTGCCGCATGGCCAGATTCGACGTCAGTGCCATGATGGCGTCTCCCATGGCGACGACGCCATTGCAGCGGAGCCCGCCTTCTTGCGGCGAGCCGTAGTTCTCGGTGCGGATGCAGTGGCAGAAGTGCTCCATTTCTTCGGTATAGCCGCGGCTGATCTTCGTGCCGACCGCCCCTTCGGCCGACGCAGCGCCGGCTGAGGGTGCCAGGCTTTCGCTGGCGTCGAGCACCGGTCCGCCGTCGTCGCCGGCGATGATCCACAGCCGCTGGTCGGGGCCTCCCGGACCGGTCAACGGGCTGGACTCTTTGTAGAGCAAGGCCTGCTGCTCCTGTTCCATCACGAGTGTGGCCCGGCTGCCGAACACCGTTTCGCCGTAAGGCTCCATGCGGTTGGTGTTGATCGACGAATAGGTAACGATGACGATGTCGTTCTGGTCTTCTGCGTAATGCGGACCTGGAAACTCAAACGTCACGTACACGTGATCGTCGATCTCGCGGGTGTCGCTCTGTTTATCCGTCGATCCGACTCCTTTTACCCCGTAGAAATTCCTGCCGCCGTATCCCATCACGGCCAGCGGCTTCACCTTCCCGAGAAAAATGCTGCAGGCATCGAGTTGGTGACTGCCCAACTCGGCCATCAGCCCACCGCCGGTCTCGTTGTAGAGACGCCAGTTGACGAGTTTCTCCATCGAGTCGTAGCCGTAGTCCTGGACGCGTGAGGCCAGTTCTTGGGCGTCCGGATCCAGGATCTTCTTGTTCCAGCTGTCTCGATTCGGAAAGCTGTTGTTGCGATGCCACTGTGCGCGGATGTACTTGATGTCGCCGAGCAGACCTCGGCGGACCATGTCGTTGGCATTGTCGTACAACACGCTGTAATGCCGCTGGTGCCCCACCGCCAGCAGGCGGTTGGTCTCGCGGGCGACGCGGATCATTTCCTTGCACTGCGTGATGTTGTGGGCCATCAGCTTTTCAGTGAGCACGTGCTTGCCCGCCTGCATCGCTTCAATGGCAATCGGAGCGTGCTGGTTGAGCGGCACGGCGATCACAACGGCCTCGATCTCGGGATCGTTCAGCAACTCGCGATGATCGCTATACAGCTTGATGCCGGTGGCCGTCTTGCGGCCCAGCTTCTCGATCAGGCCGACCCGGTGTTCGTTGCCGTCGCCGTCGAGTGCGCGGCGGCGATTGGTCGGGCGCAGGTCGGCAATGGCGACAATGTCCATGTATTCCGGCGGATGCTGGGTAATCAGCACGCTCCCCTCGTCGCCCGTGCCGATAAACCCGACCTTCACCGGGTTGCCCTGCAGCTTCTCGTAACCGAAATACAAAGCGCCCAGCGTCGGCACACCGGCAGCCGCTCCCTTCAAGAACGACCGACGCGAGACGGCGGCGTCGTCGACCAGTTCGCCACGCGTCGACTGCACCGCTTCGTAGAAGTTCTCTTTGCCGATCTGCTTTTGCTCTGGTGTGAGCTGCATGTTCGACCCCTCATGTTCTAAGTTTGTTCGTTGCCGCTTGATGGCGCCACATACGCGATCAGCGGAACGTTCATGTTCCGGTTCCTGCCGAGGCGACTTTTTTGCCGGGTGCTGCCTCGGGCGATGCCGCCGGTGAACGGCGGCGGGCTTTGAATCCTCGAATCAGCGCGTCCAGTCCAAACCACTGCCCTGTTGGCAAACAGGCGATGGCCAACAAGGCACAGACTTCGATCATGTTCTTGTCGACGAGATAGCTGTGTTCAGGGCCGGGCAATTCCTGGAAATCGACGACGCCCGGCCAAGGGGGCATCGCCAGGTAGAAGGATAACAGCAAGACCGCGGCTCCCAAGGCCGCCAATCGCGAAAACAGACCGGCGATCAGCAGCAGGCCCAGAACGACTAATCCCCAGATCGTCGACAGGTTGATCAGATCGATTCGCTGCCATGGCGAAGAGACGGGTCCGCTGGCCAGCTGCTCGATCGTGAGCAGCTTGTGGGCCGCCTCTTTGAACTCCGCATCCAGGGCTTTGACTGGGCCGGCCACCTGCACGCGGGCGGCTTGCAGTTCGCCCCATTGCTGCTTCGTGTGATCGTGCTGAAACGCCTGCTCGACCTTTGCGCGATTCGCCGCGTAGCGTTCCAGTTGCGCCTCGTAGAGTTCGATCTCGCCCAGGCGCTTGTAGTCGATCGTCCCTTCCTGTGTTTCGTCGATCAGACCCACACGTTCGGGGTCTCCCTTGAGCGACGCCGCCAGCCGATCTTTGAAAGACAATCGCGAGGCGCGCGCATAGACCTTCTGCACGGCATCCTGAAAAGCCTGGGCCTGCGCGTTGCGTTCTCGGTCATCGTCGGCGGGACCCTCGACGACGTCGACCATCTTCATCAACCGGTCCCGCTCGCGAGGCGTCAGGTGCAGTTTTCCGTCGACGATCAACCGCTTGCGGTCGGCGTTAAAGCTCACGGCTTTGGCCAGTGACCCGCGGATCTCAACGCCTTCGGGCAGCTGCTCTAACTCGGCCGCATACTGCTCGGGCCCGTCGAGCAACAGTCCCAGTCGCTTCTGCTGTTCCTCGTTGAGTTCGTAATGGCTTTGAAACTGCGCACTCCAGTCATCCCACTTGGCGGCGACTTTGTCGTAGTCCAGCCAATCGAGATCATCGGGATCGCCCCCCATTTCACGAAACACCGGACGCAGCGGCCCCTGCGAATTCTTGAGATAGCCGGCGGCCGACCAGGGCCGGGCAGTACTGAGTGTCTTGAGCTTCCAAACGCCTTCGTAGAAAAACTGCCAGCCGATCGACATTCGCAGCGCGACCAGCAGCACGACGGCAAGAACGGGAACGGACCGGAGATTACGCACGCTTAGCAGACCTTATCGGTTGGGATGTATCAGCTTCGGGTAGGATCCATGTGATGGACCCTGGAGGCGACGGCTGAACGTGTGTCGCGCTCGACCCTCAGGTCTCATCAGCGGGGTAAAACAGCACCTCGTCGGGCAGGCCACAGTTGATTGGCTCCAACGTGCGCCCGCGGCGAGGCGGCGGAATCAGTAAGGCACCAACCCCGGCTGAATTATCGCAATACGCGCGAGCTTTTTCGACCCCCAACACGAAAAAGGCCGTCGAGAGCGCGTCGGCCTGGGCGGCTGTCGGCGCCACGACCGTCACCGAGAGCATGTTTTCGACCGGCCAACCACTCCGCGGATCAAGGATATGGCCATATCGCCGACCGTCATGCCGGAAGGATTGTACGCCCGACCCGCTTGACGACAGCGCCTGGTCGCGCAACAAAATGGTCGCCAAACGCGTGTTGGGGAACAGCGGATTGCGAATTCCGACCGGCCAACCGCCGCGCCCCTGGTGATCTCCCGAAGCCAGCAGGCTGCTGTGCCCGCCGTGCACCAGCCAATCGGAGTAGCCGCGATCATTCAGCAGACTGCCGGCACGGTCCAGAGCGTATCCCTTTCCGATGCCGCCCAGATTCAATTCGACGCCCGGCCGTTTGTATTGCACGGTTCGTTTGTCGGCATCAAATAGCAGGCCCTCAATTCCGGTTCGCTGCAGCGCACCGGCAATCTCGGCATCGGTTGGGATGCGGGCCTGCTGCCGACAGTCGCTCCACAAGGCGATCAAGGGGCCCGACGTCGGATCGAACGCGCCGTCGGTCGCCTCGCAGACCCGCCGCGCCTCGTCCAGCAAATCGAACAACCGCGATTCGACCTCAACCGGCTCCCCGGCCGCCCGGCGGTTGATCGACGAGAGCTCGCTGCCTTCGCGATACACGCTCATCTGATCTTCCAACACGTGAACCAGATCGAGCGCATCAGAGGCGGCCATCACTTGTTCGCCGGGACCCGGATTGAGGATCACCGCGAACTCACAGGCCATGGCCCGCGTCGTCAGCCGCACAGTGCTGCCCGCCGAAGGGGCCGCCGACTGCTGATCACCGAGCAGATCGTCTGCCAGCGCGTCGCCAGCCCGCCCGGCTTCGGCCTGCAGCGCGCGGCCGGTCAGAAACGCACGGCGATTAACGGACGAGTCGTCTGACATACAAGACTCAGGAGATTGGCCGGCGGCCGAGACGAATCCGCTCAGCGCTCACCATCGGCGAGCACTCGATGCATTATACCACACGCTTACAAACAGCATTCGCCGAGATGCGTACTTGGGCGCGGACCTCAGGGGTATTGAAGGGTGCCACTGCTGGATTGCCCGGCTTGCCCAGCAGTGCCGATGAAGTTTCGCCGACAACGCTCCTGCAACCACCCGACTCAACACCGGCACATGAATGCCGAGCCAATGCGGAGAGGTTTGCTCCAAACTGCAGTGCGTTATCACGTTCACACTGCTGGGCGAGCCAGCAGTGGCACCCGAGTCTGGTGCAGCTAGCCGAAAACAAGGTGTCTTGTGGGCCTTTCGCCCGCGGCCTATCATCTCCGCATGTCACGGTCGCTGAACGTGCATTTGTTGCCCGCATTGTTCGATCCGGACGAGTTGCGGACCGGAGTCGCGGTGATGATCGACGTGCTGCGGGCTTCGACAACAATCATTCATGCCCTGGCTGCCGGTGCAAAGGCAGTGCTCCCCTTGACCGAAGTCGACGCCACAATGCAGGAGGCGAACCGGCATGCCGAAGGAACTGTCGTGACAGGTGGTGAACGGAACGGCGAACGCATCGCCGGCTTCGATTTGGACAATTCGCCCCTCAATTACACAAATGAAGCCGTCGGGGCCAAGACCGTGTTGTTCACCACCACAAACGGTACCAAGGCGCTGGAACATTGCCGTTGTGCCGAGCGGATCTTGATTGGCGGGTTCGTCAATCTGGGAGCGGTCAGCTCGGCGCTGCGTGCCACTGATTCGCCCATCCACCTGGTCTGCGCGGGGACGGACGGGCGGATTACAGCCGAAGATGCTCTGTACGCCGGCGCCATCGTGCAGCGGCTCTCTTCGACGGCGACCGGCGCTGCGGCCTTTCAATTGAACGACGAAGCGCGGATGTCCGCCGATTTGTTTTCGGTCTCCGGGAGAAATGACTCCGCGTTGTTGGCCGCCTTACGCAAAAGCCGCGGCGGACGCAACCTCGTCAAACTTGGCTACGACGACGACATCAGCCGGGCCGCCACCATCGATTTGTTCGATGTGGTGCCCGAATACAATCCGCATACCAGGTTGATCACACCGGCTGGCACCGCCGGATAAGGAGACTTTTCAGTCATGCCCAAACAGATGGAACAAATCGTGTCGCTCTGCAAACGGCGCGGCTTCATCTTCCAGTCTTCTGAAATCTACGGCGGGTTAAACGGCTTTTGGGACTACGGCCCGCTGGGCACGGAGCTCAAACGCAACGTCCGTGAAGCCTGGTATGGCGACATGGTCACCAAGCACGACGACACTTCTGCGCCCGAAGGTGCACCGGTTGCGTTTCAGATGGTGGGCGTCGAGTGCTCGATCATCATGCATCCGCAGGTCTGGAAGGCGTGCGGCCATTACGACCTGTTCCACGATTTCATGGTCGACTGCAAGGAATGCAAGGCCCGCTTTCGCGCCGATCACGTTCCCACCAGCGAGTGCCCGCTCAAGCCCAGCAAGCACCCCGGCGAGCACGACAAGTGCCAGCTCACAGAGCCCCGCGAATTCAACTTGATGTTCAAGACCATCGTCGGCGCACTCTCCGGCGAAGAAGGGACCGCGTTTTTGCGGCCCGAAACCGCCCAAGGCATGTTCGTCAACTTCAAAAACGTCGTCGACAGCAGCCGCGTTAAAGTGCCCTTCGGCATCGCGCAAATCGGCAAGAGTTTTCGCAACGAAATCACGCCGCGCAACTTCACGTTTCGCTCGCGGGAATTCGAGCAGATGGAGATGGAATTCTTCTGCCATCCCGACCAATCCCGGGAGTGGTACAGGTACTGGCGCGACCGTCGGTTCAACTGGTACGTCAACCTGGGTATCGCCAGCGATAATTTGATCATGCGGGAACACACACCCGATGAGCTGTCCCACTATTCGGTGGGGACCGCCGACGTCGAATACGCTTTTCCATTCCTGGCCGAAGGCGAGTACGGCGAGTTGGAGGGAGTCGCCCACCGCGGCAACTTCGACCTTCGCTCACACTCCGAAGGCAAGCTCGTCCCCGAGGGGGACGAACTCGTCGTCGAAAAAGATGCCGAAGGCAATCCGACGCATCGCGGCAGCGGCAAAGATCTGATGTATTTCAACGACCAGACGCGCGAGAAATTTTACCCACACGTCATCGAGCCGGCAGCCGGCGCCGATCGCGCCACGCTGGCCTTTTTGTGCGAAGCCTACCACGAAGACGAACAGCCCGACGACAAAGGCAAGATGCAGAAACGGGTCTATCTCAAGCTGCATCCCCGGTTGGCCCCAGTCAAGGCGGCGGTATTCCCGCTCATCAAGAAAGAGGGCATGCCGGAGCGAGCGATGGAAATCTATCGTGAACTCAAGTCAGCGGGGATCGCCGCGATTTACTCACCGCAAGGCGCCATCGGCCGCCGCTACCGCCAGCAAGACGAGATCGGCACGCCGTTTTGCCTGACCATCGACGGCGAAACGGCCGGCGACAACTGCGTCACCCTCCGCGATCGCGACACGTTGGAACAACAACGCGTGCCCGTCGACAACCTCGTCGACGAAATTGCGCGGCGGCTGCGGTCATGATGAGACGTGGCTACACATCGCTCAATGTCTAAGCATCATCCGGGTCGGCGTCGACAAGACTAATCACCTCTTGTCCCGGACGCGGCGAGAGCGGCTTGTCGGGCGTGTTGACCAGCAGGTCTGAGTCGTCGATTACAAATAACACGGCGGCTCGCTCGCCATACATCTCGCGAAATTTGTCGAAGTCAAATTCATCCGTCAGCGCGGTTTTTTTGACCGTCGCGCCGGCGGCGAAGCGTTGGGCCAGCCGGGCGTAGGTCAAATCGGCATCGAACAGCGTTCGTCCTCTCAGATGGGCCGCCAGCGCTTCGGTTTGATCTTCGGACGCCTTGGCGCTGGCCAGTTGATAGACTTCTGACCGGCTGAACAGTTTTGAGAACTGCAGCGTCGCCAGCGAGTTGATTTCGTTGTTGGGCGTCATCGCCAGCAACCGTCCGATCCCGCTGAATTCGTGATGTTCCAGTTCCGCCTCGGCCAGAATGTTGGCGTGAATCGTCGACAGTCCCGCCATGCGCGCGGTTTGAATCTTCTCCCGGTTTCGGTCGACCAGCACCACGTGGAAGTCTTCGCGTTTGATGGCGTCGGCGATGTCCCTCACAAAGGCATCGGCGCCCACGAACAATACACCCTGAGGATTCGGGTCAGCGATCCCCAGCCGCCGTGCCAAAGGAACCGCCGACAGTCCGTAGACTGTCACCGTCCCCACGATGACCAGGAATGTGAGGGGGACCAGCAACTCTGCCTGCGCAGCCATTTCGGCGCTGATCTGACCGGCTTCGGCGCTGTGGGCGAACTCCAACGCAAAGATCGAAGAGACGGCCGCCGCCACGATGCCCCGCGGAGCCAACGACGCCAGGAATCCGCGTTCTCGCCACGTGAGCGAACTGCGTGCTGTGGCCAGCAGGACGGCCAGCGGACGCACGACGAGTATCAGCCCGGCCAGAAACAGTAGTCCGGGTAACCCCAATTCGAAGATCTGCCGCAACTCGATTCGCGACGCCAGCAGAATGAACAGGACCGAGATCAACAGCACCCGCAGATTCTCTTTGAACTCGATGAGATGGTGGACCACGACCTGCTTTTGATTGGCGAGCACAAAGCCCAATACCGTGACCGTCACCAGTCCAGACTCCGCCTGCAGCAGATTCGACAGTGCGAACGTGCCGAACACGACCGACAGCAATAGCGGGTTCTCCAAGTAGTCGGGAATCCACTGTCGTTTGAGGATCTGTATCAGGGCAAAGCCGCCGATGGCTCCCCCCAAACCACCGACGGCAATCGTCGTGGTCACTCCGCCAGCCACGTCGCCCAAGTCGGCGGAGTGGCGCACGGCTTCAAAGACCAGCACCGCCAACATGGCGCCCACCGGATCGATCACGATGCCTTCCCACTTCACGACCGAGCCGATGCGTCGCAGTGGGCGGACCTGGCGCAGCAAGGGGATGATCACGGTTGGGCCGGAAACGACCAGAATCGCGCCGGCGACCGCGGCCATTCCCGTCTCGAATCCGAAAATCGACCGTACCAGTCCGGTCGTCAGCAGCCACGTTGCCAATGCACCGATTGTGACCAGCATCAGCACGGCGCCGCCTGTCTCGCGCAGCTCGCTGAGGTGCAGGCTCAGCCCCCCCTCGAACATAATCACCGCCACCGACAGCGAGACGATTGGATAAAACAGGTCGTCGTTGATGTACTGCGACGACGGCGCCGCCTGGCCGGCGACGAATCCACAGACCAGCAAAATCAGGATGGCCGGCAGTTGGATCCGCCATGCAATCCACTGTGCGGCCATGCCCAATACGAAAACACCGGCCAGATAAAGGACCTGCTGTTCCACGTCGCGCTCCCGGCTTCCGATGCCGTGTTGGATGTTCGATTGAAGAAGATGAGTTCGACGGTGCAGCCGGGCTTTCGTCCCCCGGAGCAAGGCTTCAATAGCTTACCCGGCAGTCATTTGTAAATGCCGTGGTCTTTGCTGGGCCCGCAGATGCTCGAATTCGAGACAAGTGTCGCGTCTGCGCGCCGCCAACAGCGCGGTCTTTGCGTGTCATACTGCAAGCGAGACGCAGACGGCATCGAACGTTACACGCTGGCCCGAAATTGGGCGGCTACTGGCTCATCAGGCGAGACGCCGAGCTGTCTGCCGCTACAATTGCCGTAGCCGCATACCCACGTTCGACTGCGGACTCACAGTTTCGATCGGATCATCCGTGGCGTCCGAACTGTCACAAAGCAGATTTGCGTTGCGATTCTTTTTCGTCTCGCTGGCAGTTGTGTGCGCCGCCGGCGGGATTGCACAGGCCCTGATTCGCGGAGCCGGTCTGCAACAGGGAACGATGGTGCTGCCTGGGGTATTCTTGACGACCAGCGTGTTGTTGATCATCGGCAGCGGATCGCTGCAACGGGCGTTGAACCAAGTGCGCAGAGAGCGACAGGGTCCCTTTCGGCGCTCGCTGCTGGCAGCCTTGGTTGCGGGGACAGCTTTCGTGAGCGTGCAGAGCTACGGGCTGTGGTGCTTGGCACAGGCGCAGAATCCCAGTCAGGCAGCCATTGGGGCGGGCAGTTTTGTGTTGGTGTTTGCCGCTCTGCATGCGCTGCATTTCGTTGTGGCCCTGTTGTGTTTGGTCTTTGTGACGTTGTATGGCTGGGCCAACCGCTACGACCACGAGTACTACTGGGGCGTGGCCGTGTGCACCTACTTTTGGCACGCGCTGGCCATGATCTGGTTCTGCATCTTGGTCGTGTTCCTGATCGCAGGCTTGTAGGGCCGATGATTGGTTGACCTGCCCGGTTGGACAGTTCTCACCCGACAAACGGGGCGTTTACGGTCGCTGATTCGGCCGTTACGATGGAATTGTTGTCGCCTCGTTCGTTCTTCCCGCGTTCCTTTCATTGGGGCGGCTTTGTCGAATCGGTCCGGCCCCGCCGCGGATGCCTGTTTCGCCGCAACGTTCCCTCGGTCAACTCCAGATCTCGCATCAAGGCACCAACTATGGCCCAGGCGATCGTCGATCCTGACGAACTGAGACGTTTTGCGCGAACGTTGAAGAAGTTCAACGGCGAGTTGGCCCGCCAAAGCACGATTCTGTCGGGCCAGTTGGCCGACTTGAGCAACACCTGGCGCGATCAGGAAAACGCAAAGTTTCGCGAAGAGTTCGAGCAACATCTCAAAGTCATCGCACGGTTCATCGAGTCTAACGAGCAGCACGTTCCGTACCTGCTGCGCAAGGCCGAGCGGATCGAAGAATACATGCAACAGCGATAGGTGCCGCCGATGCCGCGTTCGGCAAACGTCAGATCGTTTGAGGCGATCCGCAAATTCAAGGCGGCGCTGGTTCGCTTTGAAGATGACGCGGCCTCGGCACTGGCTTCGTTGCGGATGGATCTGGACCGGACCATCGACTGGATCGACCACGATCGCCCGCGGTTCTGGCAGCAGCAGCTGCGCAGCGGATACGACAAAGTCGACAATGCCAGAAGCGCCTTGGCCCGTTGCCGCATGCGGACCATCGCCGGGCGCCACCCTTCGTGCGTCGATGAGCGCGTGGCCTTGCGCAAGGCCCAGCGCGCCGTGGAGGCCGCCAGTCAGAAAGTCGAAGTCGTCCGCCGCTGGAAAATCAAGCTTCACCAGGAAACCGACGAATACCGGGGCCACATGGGTCTATTCGAACAGCGCGTGTACCAAGACCTGCCCAAGATGATCGCGCTCGTGGAAGGCATGTTGACCGCCCTGGAGGCGTACACTGACACGACCTCCTCGGCGGATGACGCTTCGTCGTCTTCGGTGAGGCCAGCGGACAATCAGAGTTCAAACCTCGAAGCGCCTTCACAAACTCCGGCACAGGCGCCTGCCGAAGAGGAGCCGTAGCCCATGGGTCCCGGTCGTTTGTCCAGCGGAGCAGCGAAGCTTTCCGAGGCACTGGAGTGCCTGCAGGAAGCCTGGCAGGAAGCATCGCAAGAGTGGGATGACGCAACCGCACGCAGTTTCGAGGAGAACTATCTGCGTCCTCTCTTCCGACAAAGTTCGACAACGTTGGAGACGACGTCACAGCTGGGGGAAGTTCTGATGAAGGCCTATCGAGACTGTGAAATTGAACGGGAATACTGAGGCACACGCGCGGGGACAGGCCGGCCGCAAAGTGTGTATGCTGACGTTCGTTTGGCGTTAAACAGCACAGCGAATTCGCGGAGTATGTGTCGGCCGCACTAACAAACGCCCCGGCACTGGACGAGTTGCCGATGAGCCAAGATATCTCTGTCGAGAAGGCCGGCCGGTTGCTGCAAGAGTTGCGCGCCGCCATCGCCGAGCGTCAGACGATGGAGGCCGAACTCAGGCAGCGTTACTCGCAAGATAGTGACGACACCGAGCGCAATCTCGAGCGGGCAATTCAGGATGCCGACGACCGCCATCAGGTCGTCACCTCGCAAATGCAGTCCGAATACGAAACCGCCCGCAATCAGGCGATCGCAGAGTGCGAGACACGTTATGCCACAACGCACGCCGAGTATGAGTCCCAGCTGAGATCAATTGCCGAGCAGTCCGATTCCGATGAACAAGCGGCCCGCAACGAGTCGGAAGAAGCACGGTGGATGGTCTCTTCGGTGCTCGACGAATCCTCACATGACAGCCCCAAACAGAAGTTCGAACACTTTCAGTCCGAGTTGAACCGCAAGCAGGAGCAGATGTCCGATCAGCGGCAAAAGCTCGACGATTCATTTCGGCAAATCGTCGAACGTTTGCAGCGCTGCCGGCAATGGAAGGACCCCGAGCCGCCCAAGACCGGCAAATTGCCGAAGCGACGCAACCAACTGCAGGAGCTGTTCGAAGAACACATCGCAGGCGCCGCCGGTCACGCAAGGGCTCTGCGGTCGCAAAGACTCCCGCAGCTATTTGCCGGATTCGTGCCCCTGCTGCTGCTTTTGCTCATCGGCCTGCCGCTGTTCGCTCCGATGTTCTTGCTCATCGATCCATCGCCGCTGCGGATCACGACGCGATCGGATCCCGCCTGGATCGCCATCTGTGGCGGGGCAGCCGCTGCGGTGGCGCTGTTGTTGTTAAGCACGGTGTACGGCGTCGCCCGGCTGCGCAGCGCCCGATTCATCCCGGACCTGTTGGTCGACGTCTACAGCGCCCGCGCCATCCACGACCGTTGGAAGAAACTGTCGAAACAAGAACTCGCACGGCGGCAGGCTGAATGCGAGGAAGCCCATGCGGCCATCATCGCGCAGCGCAACGAGTCGCTCTCCAAGATTGAGACCGCCGAATCCGACCGCTTGCTGCAGATTGCCAATCGAAAGCAGCAGCAGCTTGCCGCCGCCGAACAGGAATTCCCCCCGCGCCTCGCCCAGCTCGTCGAACACCGGGATCAGAAACTGCAGACGCTCGATGCCGACTACCAGCGCGACATGGAAAGCGTGCTGCGACGGGATTCCGGCCAGCGGGGACGCCTGGAACAGGAGCTGTCCCGCGCACGCTCGGAGAGAGGATTGTATCGCGAGCGGGAATGGGGGGCGTTGATCGAGCGCTGGCAATCGTCGACCGCCGCTTTCTTCGGCGGAGCAGAACAACTGGCTCAACAGGTCAACGCAGCGACAACCGAATTCGGACAGACGTTGGACGAACGCTGGGAACTGCCCGAGGCGATCCCGCAAGCGGTTCGCTTCGGAGGTTTCGACGTCGACTTGGAGCGGATCGAGGGAGCCGTCCCCGGAGATGAACCGCTCCGCCCGGAGACAACGGCGCTTCTGCTGCCGGCCTGGCTCCCGTTTCCAGAACACGCGTCGTTGCTGCTGGAAGCCGACGGTGCCGGCCGCACCTCTGCCATCGACGCACTGCAAACGGTCATGCTGCGTTTATTGACCTCGCTGCCGGCCGGTAAATTTCGCCTGACCATCGTCGATCCGCTCGGCTTGGGCGAGAACTTCTCGGCCTTCATGCATCTGGCCGACTTCGACGAGCAACTGATCAATACGCGAATCTGGACCGAAGCAGCGCATATCGAAAAGCGGCTCGCCGAGTTGTCTGAACACATGGAGAACGTCTTCCAGGCCTATCTGCGCAACGACTACGAAACGATCGAAGAATATAACCGCCATGCCGGCGAAGTGGCCGAACCCTATCACATTCTGGTTGTGGCCAACTTCCCCGCTAACTTTACGGAAACCGCCGCCAGACGGCTGGTGAGCATTGCCACCAGCGGTGCACGTTGCGGCGTCTATACGCTGATTAGCGTCGATACCCGCCAAGCCCTGCCGCACAACTTCGATCTGGCCGACCTCGAGGCTCGAGCGACCACGCTCCGCTGGAAGCAGGGACGCTTTCACGCCACCGACTCCGATTTGAATCCGTTTCCGATCCAGATTGAAGCACCACCGGCCGCCGAGGACTTTAATCGAATCGTCAAAGCCGTCGGCCGGCAGTCTCAGGACTCCCGCCGAGTGGAGGTCCCATTCAGGCGAATCGCACCGCGGTCGGGCGAATTCTGGAGCGAAGACAGCCGGACCGGCATCGACGTGCCGGTCGGCCGCGCCGGGGCAACCAAGCTGCAATCGGTCCGTCTGGGCAAGGGCACGTCGCAACACGTGCTGATTGCCGGCAAGACGGGGTCGGGCAAGTCGTCGTTGCTGCACGCGCTGATCACCAACCTCGTCCTGCGATACAGCCCAGATCAAGTCGAATTCTATCTGATCGATTTCAAGAAGGGGGTCGAATTCAAGACCTATGCCGCCCATGCGCTCCCTCACGCGCGGGCGATTGCGATTGAGAGCGATCGTGAGTTCGGCGTGAGCGTTTTGGAACGCCTCGACGGCGTGCTGAAAGAACGCGGGGAAATGTTTCGCGCAGCCGCGGTGCAAGACTTGGCCGGCTACCGAGAAAAGCACCCGCAGGCGATCTTGCCCCGAATCATGTTCATCGTCGATGAGTTTCAGGAATTCTTTGTCGAAGACGATGCGCTAGCGCAGACCGCGACGTTGCTGCTCGATCGTCTCGTACGGCAAGGCCGTGCCTTCGGCATTCACGTCTTGCTGGGCTCGCAGACGTTGGGCGGCGCTTATTCGCTGGCCCGCAGCACGCTGGGGCAGGTCGCGGTGCGTATTGCTCTGCAATGCAGCGAGACCGACGCGCATCTGATCCTGAGCGAAGAAAACAGCGCCGCCCGGCTGCTGAGCCGTCCGGGTGAGGCGATTTACAACGACGCCAACGGGCTAGTCGAAGGCAACCATCCGTTTCAAGTCGCCTGGCTGCCGGACAGCCGCCGGGACGAGCTGCTGCAGGAAGTGCAAGAACTGTCGCAAGGCCGGGATGCCGCGCCGGTGGTGTTCGAAGGCCACATCGCATCAGACGCCGCCCGTAATCGTGAACTGACCCAGCTGATGGAAACATTCAGCGACATCGAAGCGGCGGCCGCTGCCCCGCGCGTGTGGCTCGGCGAAGCCGTCGCCATCAAGCCACCCACGTTCGTCGAGTTCCGCCGCCGTAGCGGAACGAACCTGCTGATCGTGGGACCGCAGAGCGAGTCGGCAAACGGCATTCTGGCGACAGCACTGCTGGGGCTGGCCGCCCAGCATCCGGTCGCAGACTCAGGCAATGGCGCTCAGTTCTTCGTATTCGACGGAACTGCTCTTGCCGCCTCAGAATCTCAAGTGTGGCACAACCTGACGGACGCCCTGCCTCAAGCCACGCGAGTACTCGGGCAACGAGAAGCCGCCGGCTGTGTCGAGCAGATTGCCGCTGAAGTCTCGCGGCGGAGCGAACATAACGAAGGCCAAGCACCGGCCACCTTCTTGTTCTTCTCGAACCTCGGGCAGTTTCGGGAGCTGAAGAAGGATGACGACGACTTTGGATTCGGTGGCATGGACGAAACGCGGACCTCTGGGGCCGGCACGTTGTTACAGAACATCCTCAAAGACGGGCCGGCCGTCGGCATTCACACCTTGGCCTGGTGCGACACATACGCCAATGCCAGCCGCTGGCTGAGCAACGCGGCCCTGCGCGAGTTCGAGATGCGGGCTGCCTTCCAAATGAACGCCACCGATTCCAGTAATCTGATCGACACCCCGGCGGCGAGCAGGCTGGGAGAACACCGCGGGCTGTTGTACCGGTCCGACAGCGGCGCCGCGGAGAAGTTTCGCCCCTACGGAATGCCCTCGGCCGACTGGCTCAGCTGGGTCAGCCGTCGGCTCTCAGGAGACCCCGATGCCGAAGTCTGCGAGGACATCGACATGTGGACGATCAATTGAAGAAAGGGTCCCGTCGGGTCGCACCGCCCATAGGTTGCCGGCGTGCTCGCCGTCAGTTGTGGTGGGCGATCCCCTCGCTACGGGTAAGGGGCTTGCAGCAGAATTCCAGGAACGCTACAAACTTGCTGCAGGCGTGAAAAGTCGCGCAAGGCTGCAGCCCGGCCAAATTCGATCCAACACACTCTCAAAAGACGAGGGGCGCATAGCTCAGCTGGTTAGAGCGCACGGTTCACATCCGTGAGGTCGCAGGTTCGAGTCCTGCTGTGCCCACCTTTTTCATTCCGTAAGAGGTCGCGGCGGCTCTATGAGCGGCGATCGATTCGAGGGGATGATACCGATCCGCCGGAGGCTTGTCTCGACTCCCACCAGTCGGTCCACTTGCCGGCGTCGAAGCCGAAATCCTCGCCCGTCCAGCTGCCGGCAGCCTGTCTCTCTGTCGCTGCGGTGGTGGCGATGACACTGCTCCGCTTGAACTTCCGCCATATGAGGGCCCTTGCGAAGAACGAGGCGGATCAGGCGTGTACAATCAATTCCAGCAAGCTCCACCTCCCAAAAAAGGAAAAGAAGACAATGGACCGACGGGAGCATTGGCGCATGTTTCGCTTCATGCGCTGTTTGCAACAAGGGGATGTTGGCATGCGATAATTGCCGCGAAAACTGCAAAGCGCAAGGGAAGAGTGGTTCAGCGGCATACAGTAAGCTCACCGAACTAGCATGTGGTAAGCTCAAAGGACAACAAGTAGCGTGCCGCGCAGGGGATGCCGAATGTTTCAAAGACATGTTGTGCTCCGCTGGTGCGGGTTGGTCACCATCATCCTTCTATTTAGTACATTGGCAATACATCTCGTTTCGTCATACTACCGGACACAGCAGGCGATTCGTGATGCTAGAAATCTGGGTGGTTTTTTCAGGTTTGTTGACGATCGTCCCGGTTGGTTAGCGTGGGTGCCTTGGTCTACAGACTTCACGATCTTCAAGAAGCCCTACTCTGTTGATCTGGAAGGCCCTCATATTGGCGATCGTGAAATCCAATGTCTTGCTGCCTTCCCAGATTTGTACCAGCTGCGACTCGACAACACGCAGGTGAGCGATGCCGGCTTAGCGACTCTTCGCTATCTCGACGACCTGCGTTATCTGTCGGTGACCAATACTGCGATCACTGATGCCGGCCTGTCTCACATACTGACACGTTCCAAACTCGCCGGCCTTTGGCTGCATGGCACGAATCTGACAGACGCCAGCGTCGAACAACTAAGTTGCCTGAGCGAAATCGAGTCGTTGTCGCTGAGCCGAACGAGAGTCACCGATGCAGGGCTGCAACACCTCACTCGGCTGAAAAAGCTGGATGGTCTGCACCTGTCGGAACCGGAACTGCCGACACAAATGCGCATCACCGATGTCGGTGCTAAAACGCTGGGGCAACTAAAAGGCCTCGATAGGCTGATGCTCGCCAACACAGAGGTCACTGATGAAGGCCTGCGGTCCTTGGCGGGGCTGAGGCTCCTACGTGTGTTGGATGTATCTGGCTGCGATGTCAGCGACGTGGGAATTCGGCACATTGCATCTTTGCCGTATCTGGTGGAACTCGATCTCTCGCAGTGCCCGATTGGCGATGCGGCCCTTGTTGCATTGGGTGAGCTAGCGTCACTCCGTATTCTCTATCTTTCCAAAACGCGCATCACCGATGAAGGGCTGGCGCATCTCAGGGCCACGACTGGCCTCACGATGCTAGATCTATCACACACACAGGTCACCGACGACGGGCTGTCATATCTGCGGCAAACGACGTCGCTGATTTGTCTTTATCTTTCTGGAACTCAAGTTACTGATGCAGGGCTAGCTGCAATCGAGCACTTACCGTCTCTTTCGTCATTATATTTGGCAGATACTCAAGTCGGCGACGGCGCTGTAACGCATTTCAAGGACGCACAAAGCCTCAGTCATGTGGATCTCTCTGGAACGAGGTTCGGTGACGAAGGGACATCGCACCTGGAGGGAGTGGCGGGGCTCACTATATTGGATCTCTCAAGAACGCGCGTCAGCGACGCTTGTGTAGTCCATCTGAGCAAATTGAGCAACCTTGTGATACTGTCACTCAGTGGGACAGACATAACGAGCGCAGGACTGAACAAATTGAAGCGAGCATTGCCCCATTGTCGGATCGTCTATCAGCCAGGGGAGTAAAGGGGTCGGAGATCAAAGGGGGGTATTCTTGCTCTGTAGAAAACGTCTCGACGCCGGACAATCATGATGTTGTGGGTGACGGCCATGAGCATCATTTCGCGTCGCAGCTTCGTCGGCAGCGTCGGCCAGACCGAAATGAGCCCAGCTAGGTCTGTGTCAGTGTGGTCATTTGGTGCGCCGCTCTGTGCGCCGCCTGACGAAGAATAGGCCGTTTTCTCAGGGGAATCGACGGACACTTCGAGTCCTGCTGTGCCCACATTTTCATTCGCGGCGGCTTTATGAGCGGCGATCGATTCGAGGGGATGATACCGATCCGCCGGCGGCTTGTCTTGACTCCCACCAGTCGGTCCACTTCCCGGAGTCGAAGCCGAAATCCTCGCCAGTCAGCTGCCGCAGAGCGTCTCGCACGGCCTCGTTCTTAAAGCTGTGCGTTCTGGCCACGAGCCCGGTCCGCGTCCTCGGTGAGCTGTCCGGCTCGGTCGCGTAGATGCCTCGAGCGCGCCCCGCACGAACCAAAGCCTGGGTCACGGGGGGCAATGGCGCCGGTGAGCGGGAACAGACCGACTGCGTCAAGCTAATGACGTCGGGCGCAGTCTCAGTCAAAAGCTCGGGGTAGGTATGCTCGGTGACGAGCGCCTCGATTAATTCCGGCACGTCCGCGCTGCTGCCCAGAGTTCGCAAGGCTGTGGCCGCCCGGCGCACGACCCGATGATGCGAGTGCTGCAGACCGTTGCGGTAGCCGATCGCCGCGTAATCCGAGTGCTCCGGCGAGATTCCCGCAACAGCGGCCGTGCGGATCGATTGGCGCGGATCAACCATCGACTGCCACACCAGCGGCTCCACCGGCCGCCTGCCTCCGATTGCGCCGAGTACCTCAACGTAAATCTGCCGGAGTTCGACGTCGGCGTGCTGGGCGAAATAGTGCGTCAGCGCCGGGATGGCATCGGGGTGATCGACGGCTCGCAGGTTGTTCAAAGCTTCCGCCTGCCGCCCGGATTTGGGATTCTCCAGCCAGCCGTGCCAGAGCCGGATTTTCCGCCGCCACGCGCCTTCGGAATCGCGTTGGGCGGTCGTTTTGGTCAGCTCCGCGTACTGGGCTTCGGTGACATAGCGGCCTTTGTAATTGACGAAACCCCGGGCCTTCATCAATTCGTCCCGGGAGGTCCACTCCCCCCCTTCTCGGACGTGCCCCAGTTTGAGGTGCGCCGCCTCATGCTCGGGGTCCAACTCGATCACGCGTTCCAAGTGCGTGACGCGCTCGGCAGTCAGCCGCTGTTTGAGGCACCACTGGGCCATTTCAAAATGCCCATCAACAGTATCCGGGCTGGCGGCCGCGCGGACTGCGTGCTCTTCTTTTTCGAGGGACTGCCGCACGATCGACTTGACCGCCTCGCGCTGGACGGCGATGCGAGTTCCGTTGAGCGACTCTACCAGGATGGACTCCTCTGGGGTCTCATCCGAGTCGTCCACGATCTTCCCACGAATCTCGCCGCCGCCGTGCAGCTTGATCCAGTCCGCCGTTGCGATCGAAGTCGCGGAACCTGCCACCAATACGCATGCGAGGGCCGCAGCCCAATGTCGTGCGCACATGTTGTCCTCCAACTACCCGCCAGACGACAATCTGTACAAACTACTATACAACGCCGAAGGACAGTTCAACAAGCACTCCCAGCGGGACAGAAACACTGGTGGCTTGCCGTCACCACGGTTGTGCGGCAGCTCCCGCTCAGACAAGCGAAAGACCCTCGTCCCCAAAACTCTGGGAACGAGGGTCTTGTGGTCTCAGACTATGGTGCCCGAGCTACTCGGTGGTCGCATCTTCGGCTTCCGGTTCAGCCGCAGCGTCTTCTGCAGCGGCGTCACCTTCTGGGGCAGCATCTTCAGCAGCTTCGGGTGCAGCGTCTGCCGGGGCATCGGCGGCAGCGTCAGCGGCGGCTCCGTTGCCATTTCCATTGCCATTGGCGGCGGGTGTGTCGGCGTCGCCACCGGCGCATCCCATGATGAACACGGCCATGCAGCAAACTGCCAACAAACTCATCAACTTTTTCATCTCTGTCCCTTTAGTCGCAAACAACCTGTTGTTTTCATTCTCGCCACACAAGCGGGGCGCTGCCCCTCACACCGGGGCTCGGTCATCAACTGGGATGCCACCCGTCGCGCGATTATTCCGCAGATTCAGAAGATTTGTTGAAGAAACTCCCCATGGACCAGCGCGGAGATCGCCGTTGGAAACTTGGGGGAAATGGGTCCCAATCGAGCACCCATCAGACGTCATCCATCAGGCCGTGTCGACCCCAGGCCAGTTCAGCCTCATTGGTTCAGTCACATCAGCCCTATCTCAATTCGGATCAACACCTTATCGCAAAGTTTCAGTCTATCGTGCGGGAGTGCACCTACGTTCCCGAAGCATGGGCAATATACGCAGCAAAAGTCGAATACACGCAATTTATCGGCGCGTTGCAAATGACCTTCGACTCGCCCGTTTGTGTGCCTAACTCCTTAGAGAACAATGTTTTCAGATCTGCAAAGCTACTGACGGCCGCAATGGTCGTTGCCCGAAAATCCTACGAACTTGTTACGACCGGCGGAATTGCACTCAACTCCCCGATACTTTCTATCCGAATTTTCAGAATAACTGCCATCACCGGTAGGACCGGTAGATTCGTTACAAGTTACCAAGTCGGTACGAACGGGACCTTCGATGAAACTCTCGCTCACCAGTGCCGTTTCCACTCTGATTGTTGGAACAGTGCTGCTCAGCTCAAACGCGGTCGCTCAAAGCGGCTCCGCTTCGCAGGGCAGCAACTCGCAGCGTGGACTCAGCGACGCCGCAGCCGGACGCGCAACACTGCAGAATACAGTGGGTTACGCGATTGCCGATCCCTTCGGGCCGAGAATGAACCTCACCGGTTCGTTCGGTGATGCGCCGGGCTACGATGCCAATTTATTCAGCGTTAATGCGTTTATCCCCAATCATATCGATTCGGGCAGGAGCCTGTTCTTTGAGAGCGTCCGTGGTTCGGTCACATTTGACGGCAACGCCGTGGCCAACGTCGGCGTGGGATACCGGCAGTATTCACCGACGTACGATCGCATCTTCGGCGTCTCGTTCTGGGGCGACATCGACGATGCGCACACGCAAACCTACTACCGGACGGGTGTCAGTCTCGAATCCAGGGGCAAGTACCTCGACTTGCTGCTCAACGGCTACATCATCGTCGGCGAAGACTCGCGGCTCATCTCCGACTTCACGTCCAGTACGCCGATCTTCACCGGCAATTTTGTCGGACTTTCTCGCAGTCGGGTTGAAGAGTTCGCCTTCGGCGGTTTCGACGTCGCGACCGGCGGCCCGTTGCCGATGTTGGGCCGTTACGGCGTGAGCGCCTACTTGGGCGGCTACTACCGGACTTCGGAAGGCTTCGATGACATTTTCGGCGTGAGCGTGCAGACCGATGCCTACGTGACTGAGGATGTCAACGTCAGCGTGCGCTACGCGCAAGACGACGTCTTCGGGGCGCAGACGTTCGCCACGGTGAACATCGTCATGCCCTCGGGGCCGCCTTCCAATTGGTTCAAGCCCCGCCGCGTCAAGGAACGTCTGTCCGATCCGGTCCAACGCGACACGCGGATTGCCGCCCACATCGAGAACTTCGCCACGTTCAGTCCACTGCTGGATCCGACCGACGGACTGCCGATCTTCGTGCAGCACCTCGATCCCGATGCCCCCGAAGGACCTGGCACGTATGAGGCTCCGGCGGGCAGCGTGGCTGGCTTCCTCAACACGGCTGCCACCGACATCGTGCGTGTCCAAGCCGGTGAAACCACACCCTCCGATCTGGACGGCCTGCTGACCTTGTTCCCGGGCCAACGGCTCTTGAGTGAATCCCTCGAACACACCTTCCTCGGCATGCGGATGCCCGGCGACCCGATCGAACGCTTCCTGCTGCCCGACTTCAATCCCGCTGCCCCATTGCCCACGCTCACCAACTCCACCGGAACCGTCATCGTGATGGGTGCCGGATTCAACGAAGTCTCCGGGTTCATCTTTGACGGCACGCAGGACGTCGACACCGATCCGCTGGCCAGCGGCTACGTCAACCCGACGGCGGCCGGCTTCGACGTCAATCGGAACACCTTCTTGAACGTTCGCAACGGCGCGCTGATCACCAACGTCGCCGACGGCACCGGCGTGTTTGAAGACAACGACGTGTTCGGCGCCGGCGCCACCTCGGACCTCGGTCTGAGCGTACGCGCCACGGCGGGCTCAGAACTCGACCTGCGCGTCGCCGACAACGACGTCATCAACGTCACCGGCCCCAATGAAGACCTCGACGACAACTTCAAGCTCGACCCGGGCGAAGACGTGAACGGCAACGGCGTCTTGGATCGCGGCACCGGCATCGAAATCACTGCCGGGGCCGGCTCGACGATCAACGCCGCCGATCCGGTCATTCTTGACGCCGACGCCGTCGTCGATCCCACCGCCGTCACCGAAGTCGTTTCGCTGGTCATCGAGAACAACACCGTTAACAGCAACGGCCAAGGCATGGCCATCAGTTCGGTGCAGAATTCGACCGTCGACGTCGAGTTGCACGGCAACGTCGGTCGCAACAACCAAGAGGACGGCCTGTCGCTCAACGCCAACACGGACGGCGATTTGAACTTCGTGATGGGACCGCTGCCCACCACCGCCACGACGGTTGACCCCACGGTCATCCCCACCGCCCCGCTGCCCGCCAATGCCATCGTCGATCCGTTCGTGGCCGACAACATCTTTGAGGGCAACGGTGCACGGGCCTTGGACATCCTGGCAGCGGCCGTCGGGGGCAACATGGGCGTGCCGGTGCCCGACGTGCTTGACGTCCGGCAGGCTCTGGGCGACGAGATTACCGGCAGCGGCGTGCACGTCCGGGCGTTCAACGGCGGTCTGATCACTGGCACCATGGAAGACACGCAGTCCAACGACAACGCGTTTGCCGGTCTGGCGGTCGAGGCCGACAACTCCACGATCATGCTGACCCGTATCTTCAACAACCGCTTCAACCGGCTGACGACCGGTGCCGAGGGTATCCACCTCAACCTCAAAGAATCCGACTCGTTGATCTCCATTCGCGGAAACCAGATCAATGCCGCTCCCCCAACCTTGGACCCAACAGATGGCACCGTGACCGGCAACCCGATTGCCAGTTTCGGCATCGGCGGCAAAGTCGTGGGTGGCACGATCTTGCTGAACGTCGGCGGTCCCGTCGAAGGCGTGGGCGGGCTGGTCGACGGCAATATGATCGACGGCAACGTCGAGGCGGGCATCGGCCTGATCTTCAGCGGCGAAACACCCGTCACGGGTGTGGTTGCCTCGGTCTTGATTCAGAACAACGAGATCACCAACACCACCGACTTTCTCTCGCTCGATCCGACCGACACCAGCCTGCAACTGGGCGACTCGGCCGACTTCATCGGCGATGGCACCCGGCTGCAACTGTTTGACGCCAGTCTGATGACTCCCTCGCTGGTGGCCGACAACCTGATCACCGGCAACGAGGGATTCGGCGTGGCGGTCGACGTCCACGAAGATGCCACGCTGGATGCCTTCAGCGTTCTGGAAAACGAGATCATGGCCAACGCCAGCCCGATCACGGGCGAAGGTGGCGGCGTGAGCCTCACCCGCCACCAGGATGCGCTGCTCATTTCGTCTCTGCCGGGACTGAGCGGGTTTAACGTCCTGGACAACATCATCACCGACCACCTCCGCGACGGCGTAAACATCTTCGTCGAAGGCGGCATGCAGGATCGCGTCAACGTGTCCTTGGTCGGCAACGAGATCCTGCGGAACGACGGCATCGGCGTCCGGCTCCGCGGCGAGCAGAACGCCGTCCTGAACATCGACATCCTCAGCAACTGGATCAACGACAACGGTCAAGACGGCATTCAATGGACCGAAGACGCCCGCGGTACCGTCGCCGGCATCTGGCTGGGCAACGAAATCGCCCGCAACGGCGGCACTCCCAACGACCCCTTCGCCCGTCTGGCAATCGTCGACTCTGGGTCCGGTTTTCTGGCGCTGAATGGCGACGGGTTTGCTCCCAACGGGAACGGCATCTTCTTGGCCGGCAACGCCGGCGTGCTGGTTGACGCCGAAGCGCCGACGATCGAGCCCTTGTTCATTCACGGCAACCGGATCGACGGCAACACGTTTGACGGCATTGAAATCGTGGGCCAGGACATCGAAATCGATGAGAATCCGGTCACGGGTGCGACCCAGTTCCTGCTCACCGCGGGCGGCGACTTCGAGATCGCGCGAAACGACGACGCGGCCCGCATCTTAAATATTAATGGGGAAGTCGTCTTCACGACGCTGCCGTTTACGATCAACGGTACCAGTCAAGGCAACCAGTCGTTCATCAACATCGCCGAGAACGTGATCATCAATAACGCCATCGCCGGCGTCGACGTGATCTTCGATGCCCAGGAGGTTGGATTCCTCGACTTCGACGCGAACCGCATCGGCATCGACGAGCACGACGTGGCCATGCCCAACGGCGGCGACGGCATCGAGTTCACCGTACAGGCCAACGGCACCCTGGCGGCCTTCGGCATGGAAAACATCATTGCCTACAACGGTACATCCAAGGTTGACGCCGCTATTGAGGGCGGGCGCGGCATCGATATGCTGGCCCGCGTGAATCCATTCCTGACGAACAGCGACCCCTTTGCGTTCTACAACTGGGACGGGAACGATGTTTCGTCAAACTTCTATGAGGGCGTGTGGGTCATGAACACGGCGTCGCCGAATCAGCTGCAGGATGACTTCACCGACCCGCTGCTCGCCGATGGCCTCATCAGCCCAACCAACGACAGCGCTCCACGAACCGAGTTCCGCTTCGTCAACAACAATGTCGATGGTAACGGCAGCTCCGGCTTCGAGGCTGGCCTGGGGAATGTGGCTCCGGCGGCCGGTCAGGGCGTCGGCGCGCTCGCCGGTCTGGCGCTGTGGGTGGGCAGCAGCGACTGGTTGTCATCCGGCGTCGACCGGTTTCTCTTGACCGGCGACCCGTCCCAAATCGGTATCGAGGGCTTGTTCGCCAGCGAAGAGGACCTCGTGTTCGGCCAAATCGGCGGCGTCATCGCCGACATCAGCGACAACACCTTCTCCGGCAACACCGGGGCCGACGTGTTCATCTCCGGCTTCACGTCCACAATCCCCCCGCCGACCGTCAATCCGATGATGCCGCGCGTTGAAGACCCGATGGCGCGGTTGGACTTGCGGTTCCTGCGGAACGTTGGCGACGAACTGTCCGTCAACAACATCGGGGCGTTGTACAACAACCCCGACGCGATCAAATCCCCCTCACCGCCGTTTGGCATGGGCAACGGTGACGACCGCAACGCGCAGCGGCTGCAGGACACCATTGTCGTGGGCTTTGGCAGTGTGAACGAAAACATCTATGCCGGCAGCATTGCCGACGATATGATGTTCCCGCCAAACCTTGGCTCATGGGTGGGCGACGCCGCCTTGCCCGACATTACCGGGTTCTTCGAGGGCTCGCCCGTCGCCGGCGTCGTGCAGAATACTTTCGTAGGCCGCGAAGTAGAGATCACGAATGTCGACAACGATGGCACCGATCCGGATTCCGCGCTGATTATTGGTGAGTCCCAGCCGACAGCCAGTTATGGTCAGCTCGCTGCACGGCTGTTCCAGTTCTCACCTCCGTTCACGGGTAACGGGGTCGATCCCACCCCGCTGTCGGGCGACCAGTTCAACGTCTTTCGCACGGCACGGCCTGACAACTTCGACACCTTCATGTTCGATCTGAACGGCGACGAAATCAACGATCCGGCGGTGGTCATCGGCCTGCGGCTGCGACTCACGTCGGTGAATGCGCCGACGGCAGCGGGCGCCCCCAGCTTTGGCTTCGGCGGAAACATTGTGGACCTGGCATCGCAGGTTCCGATCGAAATCATCGACTTCTTCGGAAATGTGGCGCCGAACATGGACAGCGCGCTCGTACTCGACACCTTCTTTACCGATGCCGTGGGCGATCCGGCGGCGCCGGGACTGGGCTCGCAGTTCGAGTTGTTGTCAACGGTTCCGGGCATCGGGGCCAGCACGTTCCGCGTGGAGATCGACGATCCGTTTGCCGATCCGTTGGCCCAGGACTCCAACACGTTTACGTTCGATAACTTCTTCGCCCTCGACATTCTCGAAGGAATCCCCGGCAGCGTACTTGGACCAAGTACCCCCACCTTAACCCTCCCGTTCGAATGGGGCACCATCCCGGTCGGAACGGTCGTCTTCCCGGTCTTCCCCGAACCGTAGGTCAAAGAGTGCCACGGTTCGAATCCGGGACGTCGCTTTGCTAAACCTTTTTCACCGGCCCACACACGTGGGCCGGTTTTTTCGTAGGCGGGACGTAGCCGCGCTTGGACAGCTGCGTTGCTTGAGCGTGTGAGACAATCGGCGTGCCACTGACTATGATGTGGGCATGGCACAAGTCACCTACAAATCTGCCGGGGTCGACCTCGACGCGTATCGCCAGGCGATGCAGAAGCTGCCGACACTCATGCGGCGGACGCACACGCCGCGGGTGATGGACCTGCCGGGCGGCTTCGCCGGGCTGTTCCGCCTCGACTACAACAGCCGCCTGTTTGCCAGGAACTATCGCGACCCGGTGCTGGTATCGGGCACCGACGGCGTGGGGACCAAGCTCAAAGTCGCCCTGCTGGCCGGGAAATACGACACGGTCGGCATCGACCTGGTGGCGATGTGCGTTAACGACTGCCTCTGCCTGGGCGCGGAGCCGTTGTTCTTCCTCGACTACCTGGCGCTGGACCGCGACGATCCCCAACGAATTGCCGATCTTGTGGCCGGCGTCAGCGAAGGCTGCCTGCGATCGGACATGGCGCTGTTGGGGGGCGAAACCGCCATCATGCCCGACCTGTACGCTCCCGGCGAATTCGACATGGCGGGCTTTTGCGTCGGCGTGGTCGAGAAGAAAAAACTGATCGACGGCCGCAGCATTCGGCCCGGCGACGTGGTGCTGGGGCTGGCCTCGGGCGGCTTTCACTCCAACGGATACAGTCTGATTCGGCGGATCGTCTTCGACCACGCCGGCCTCGACCTGGACACCTATGTGGCCGAGCTGGACCAGACCGTCGCCGACGTGCTGCTGGAGCCAACCCGTATCTACGTGCGGGCGCTGGCCGAAGTCTTCCGCCACTACCGGCACAAGACGGTGATTCGCGGCCTGGCGCACATCACCGGCGGGGGCTTGGCCGAAAACATCGAACGCATCCTGCCGGCCGGCCGCCGCGTGCGGCTGGATCGATCCGCCTGGGAAGAACCGCCGGAGTTCACCTGGCTTAAAGGATTGGGCGACGTCGAAGAAGTCGAGATGTTCCGGGTGTTCAACATGGGCATCGGCTTCGCACTGATCGTCAACCCGTACTTTGCCGACAGCATTCGCCGGCAGTTAGCCGCCCAACGGATCGAATCCTGGATTATCGGCGAGGTGTTTGAAGGCGACCAAGGCGTGGAATGGTCCGTCGAGCCGGGTGCCTGAGGTGTGGTGATTTGCACGAGAGCCTGCCGGCGAGTCGATTGAAGCGCAAACCGCAACCGTTACAGTTGGTGTGGCATGCCCTCGCCAAGCGTGGGCATGTGAAGACATGGCGACGCGAGTGCCACACCGCATCGAGGCGGGACGCACAACTTTGGACGAGGTTGCGTAGCGCGCGCTACTGGACCTTCGCCAAATCCCGCAGCACTTTATGCAGGATGCCGCCGTTGCGGTAGTACTCGACTTCCACCGGCGTATCGATACGGCAGAGGGTGGTGAAGCGGACTTCGTCGCCGTCGGCTTTCTTCGCCGTCACCTCCACGGCTTGTCGCGGTTTCAAGTCATCGGAGAGGGCGATGTCGAACGTCTCGGTCCCGTCGAGTCCCAGCGCTTCGCGGCTTTCACCCTCGCGGAACTGCAGCGGCAGAACCCCCATGCCGACCAGATTCGAGCGGTGAATCCGTTCGAACGACGTGGCAATCGCCGCCCCGACACCGAGCAGATAAGTCCCCTTGGCGGCCCAATCGCGCGATGAACCGGTTCCGTACTCGGCACCGGCCAACACAATCAGCGGCGTGCCGTCGGCCTTGTACTTCATCGCCGCCTCGTACACCGACGTCTGCTCGTCGGCCGGGAAATATTTGCTGACACTGCCCTCGGTCCCGGGACAGAGCAGATTCTTCAGCCGGATGTTCGCGAACGTGCCGCGGGTCATCACGCGGTCGTTGCCGCGGCGGCTGCCGTAGCTGTTGAACTCGAGCGGCGGGACCCCGTTTTCCTGCAGGTACTTGCCGGCCGGCGAATCGGCCTTGATTGAGCCGGCCGGGCTGATGTGGTCGGTCGTGACCGAATCGCCGACCGAGACCAGCACGCGGGCCCCTTGAATGGATTTGATGGGGGTCGGGTCGGCGGGCATGTCGACAAAGAACGGCGGTTCTTGCACGTAGGTGCTTTTGGCATCCCACTCGTACAGATCGCCACTGCCACCCGCGATGCTCTGCCACTGCGGGGGTCCCTCGGTCGCCTTGGAATATTCATTTTCGAAGATTTCGGGTGAGATCGATGAGGCGGTGGCGTCGGCGACTTCTTTCTGGCTGGGCCAGACGTCGCGCAACATCACATCATTGCCGTCGGCATCCTGTCCCAGCGGTTCGTTCAACAGGTCGACGTCGGTGCTGCCCGCCAAGGCGTACGCGACAACGAGCGGCGGTGACGCGAGATAGTTGGCCCGCACGTCGGGGCTGATGCGGCCTTCGAAGTTGCGATTGCCCGACAGCACCGCGCTGGCGACCAAGTCGTGCTCGTTGATCGCTGCGCTGATCGGTTGCGGCAGCGGACCCGAGTTGCCGATGCACGTCGTGCAGCCGTAGCCGACGAGATTGAATCCCAGCTGGTCGAGATATGTTTGCAGTCCGGACCTGGCCAAATATTCGGTCACGACGCGGCTGCCCGGCGCCAGCGACGTCTTGACCCACGGTTTGACTGACAGGCCTTTCTCGACAGCCTTCTTGGCCAACAAGCCGGCGCCCAGCATGACCGACGGATTGCTCGTGTTGGTGCAAGAGGTGATGGCGGCAATCACGACGTCGCCGTGGTGCAGCTGGAACTTCTTGCCATCCCATTCGACCGCTACGCCTTGTGTGCCGTTGTCTTGTTCGGCGACCGCGACGGCCGTGGCGGAGGCAGCAACCGGCGAGCCCTCGGCTTCCATCGAGCCGATGGTCGAATCGCGGGCCGGTGTCGGTTTGCCGAACACGTTCGACAGGTCCTGCCGCCATTGGCTTTTCATCGCCGAGAGTTCGATGCGATCCTGCGGTCGCTTGGGACCGGCCATGGAGGGGGCGACGGTCGAGAGCTCGAGTTCGAGCATGCTGCTGAAGCGGGGTTGCGGCGCGCCCGCGGTTCGGAACATGCCCTGCTCTTTGTAATACCTCTCGACGAGATCGATTAGCTCCGCGGGGCGTCCGGTCCGCTTCAGGTAGCGCAGCGTTTCGTCGTCGACTGGGAAGAATCCCATCGTGGCACCATATTCGGGCGACATGTTGGCCAGCGTGGCCCGATCGGGCAGGCTCATGCGATCGAGCCCTGGTCCGCAATACTCGACGAACTTGCCGACCACGCCGTGCTCACGCAACATTTGCGTGACGGTCAGCACCAGGTCGGTGGCGGTCGCTCCTTCGGGCAGTTCACCGGTGAGTTTGAAGCCGACGACTTCGGGGGTGAGCATGTAGATCGGTTGGCCGAGCATAACGGCTTCGGCTTCGATGCCGCCCACGCCCCAGCCTACGACGCCCAGGCCGTTGATCATAGTGGTGTGGCTATCGGTTCCCACCAGGCTGTCGGGATAAGCGGTGCCGTCGTTGGTCAGCACGACGCCCGCCAGGTATTCGAGATTCACCTGGTGCACGATCCCGGTGGCGGGGGGAATAACGCGGAAGTTGTCGAACGCCTGCTGTCCCCAGCGCAGGAATTGGTAGCGTTCCAGGTTGCGTTCGAATTCTTTGTCGACGTTGAATTGCAGCGCTTCGGGTGAAGCAAATCGGTCGACCTGCACCGAGTGGTCGATCACCAAGTCGCAGGGAACCAGCGGATTGATCTTCTTCGGATCGCCCCCCATGCGGACCATCGCGCTGCGGAGCGCGGCCAGATCGACGATTGACGGCACGCCGGTGAAATCCTGCAAGACGACGCGGCCCGGCTTGAACGGCACCTCGACCTGTTGGGGCGCCGTCGCGTTCCAGTTCGCCAATCCAGTCACGTCGTCTTCGCCCACCACGAAACCGTCGACGTTGCGGAGACACGATTCCAACAACACGCGAATGGAATACGGCAGAGTTTCCACGTCGCCTACGCCGTCATCGATGAGCTGCCGCAGCCGGAAGATGGTGTACTCGCCGCCGGTGGTCTGAAGTTTGCCCTCGGCTCCGAATGGATGCTGGGACGCCATGAATCGATCTCCTGGAAACTGTGTCGACTGCGCAATATCGCTTCGAAATGTCAGCGAGGGGCGGGTATTCTATGCGATAGCCAAATGCTTGGCAAAGCACGCGGTCGGTTGCGTCTTGGTGAAGAAAGTTCGTTCCTGACTGGCTTCGTGCCGCTGACGACGTTCTCTTTATGTAGGGTGCCACTGCTCGACTGAGCTCGCCGAAGTCTGGCGGCTCGTCCGCCAGTGCATTTGTGGCGACGGCGAATGAGTGCTGGAGAAACGTTCTGCACGGCTTCGCTGTCGGCACTGGCAGGCAAGCTGCCAGTGGCACCCTTCGTTTGCGACCAATGTTTGCGACCAATTCCAGGTTCGAATTGACGAGCCCGACCGACGGCAACGAACGATGTGAGGAAGCCGATGAACCGTGCACTTTCGATCTTGATTGTCTGTCTCACTTGTTCCGGCGGGATGCCGAACTTCGGTGTCCTGCTTGCCGACGAGCCGGATGCATTCCGGCCGCCGGCAATCAGCACCGAGAACGTGCCGGTGGTCGATCCCGAATTGATCGACCGGCTGCGGCAATATCAGAATGTGCGTGCTGCCGGTTTCGGCGGATGGGCGCCCGACGGACAGGGCATGCTGGTGGCGACCGACTTCGGAAATACGACGCAGCTGCACCGCGTGGCCGCGCCCGGGGGGCGACGCGAACAGTTAACGTTCTTCGACGAGCCGGCCGGCGGCATGTTTCTCCCCAACACCGACGACGGCACGCTATTGGTGACGATGAGCGCCGGCGGCAACGAGAACTACCAGATCTACCGCTTCGACCGCGACACCGGACGCGCTGTCCTGCTGAGCGACGGCACGTCGCGTAATCTGCTGGGGCCGGTGCGGCACGATGGCGGGCAATTCGCTTTCACCAGCAACCGCCGCAACGGCCGCGATACCGATATGTACGTTGACAATCCCCGCACGGCCGGTTCGCCCCAAATCGTGCTCGAGACCGACGGCGAATACTGGGTTCCCAGGGACTGGTCTCTCGACGGCGAGCAACTGTTGATTTTGCGCTACGTCTCGATCAATGAGTCGTATCCTGCCCTGCTCGACATCGCCAACGGGACGAAGACAGACATTCCTATCCCAGGCGGTGGACCGGCGTCTTATGCGGCGCTGGCATTCTCCCCAGACGGCAGTCACGCCTACGTCTCGACCGACGCCCGTAGTGAGTTTCGTCAATTGGCGCGGGTCGATCTGGCGACGATGGAACATGACTGGCTGAGCGACGACATTCCCTGGGACGTGAATTCCATCGAAGTCGATCCGAAGACCGGAACGGTCGCCTTCACCGTCAACGAGAACGGTTCCAGCGTCTTGTACCTGCTCGAGAACGATCGGCCCCGGCGGCTGAACACGCCGCAGGGACAAGTCGGCGGCCTCGAGTTTTCGACCGACAGCCGCCAACTCGGCTTCACCCTGTCGCGGCCCGATGCACCTGCCGATGCTTACTCGCTCGAACTCTCGACCGGCGAGTTAACGCGGTGGACCTATAGCGAAGTGGGCGGGCTGGACGAATCGACGTTCGTCACGCCGGAAGAGATTTTGTTTGATTCGTTCGACGGCCGAATGATCCCCGCCTATTACTTCAAACCGCGCGACGCCTCGCGAAGTAACAAGGTTGCGGTGCTGATCAACATCCATGGCGGCCCAGAGGGACAGTATCGGCCGCGGTTCTCTTCGATCGACCAGTTTTACGTCAACGAATTGGGCATCGCCGTGATTCGACCCAACGTGCGCGGCTCAGCAGGCTACGGCAAGACGTACGTACGTCTCGACAATGCCGAGCGCCGCGAAGACAGCGTCCGCGACATCGGCGCGTTGATCGACTGGGTCAATCGGCAGCCCGAACTCGACGCGTCGCGCGTGGCCGTCTACGGCGGGAGCTACGGCGGCTACATGGTGTTGGCGTCTTTGACGAACTTCCCCGACAAGATCAAAGCGGGCGTCGACATTGTGGGCATCGCCAGTTTCTACACGTTTCTGAAGAACACCAGCGCCTACCGCCGCGACCTGCGACGGGCCGAATACGGCGACGAACGCGATCCCAAAATGCGGGAAGTCTTCCAGCGGATCGACCCGGTCAACAACGCCGACAAGATTCGCTCGGCCTTACTGGTGGCCCACGGCGTCAACGATCCGCGCGTGCCCTTCTCCGAAGCCGAACAAATCGCGCCCAAGGTCCGCGCCAACGGTCAAGAAGTCTGGACGGTCTACGCCGACAACGAAGGCCACGGTTTCCGCAAGAGAGCCAATCGCGACTATCTCTCAGCGGTGATCACGATGTTTTTGGCGAAGCACCTGAAGTAGTCGGGTGCCACTGCTGGCTTGTCCAGCAGTGCCGTGCGCTGAGCTTGCCACAGTCCGAAGACCCTCTCCCGGGCCCGAGAGCCCGACCTCTCCCGCAAGCGGGAGAGGTGGACTAAATCGTTGCGGCTGGACGAGCCGCAGCTCGGCGGGACTTCTTGGCGTAGTACTCGATGCAGTGCTGCGGGTACTTCCGGGCGCGGAGCTCGTTCATGAACGCTTCGAAGTCGAACGTCGACTCGCGTAGCTCCACGACGCCGGTGTCGGTATCAAACATCGCGTAGTGCGAGAGGTCAATCAGCTTGCGGTTCTGGCCCACGCTGCCGCAGTTGATGAGGGTATGCCCGCCCCGCTCGATTTGGAATTGGTGATGGGAATGGCCGATGAAGTAGTCGCGCGAGAACGTGACCTCGCTGTCGGCGAAGATCTTCTGATCGTCGAGCGTATGGGTGAAGCAGAAGCCACCCGTTTCGAATTCGACCGGCAGGCTTTCAATGGCCTCGCGCCTCGTGAAAGATTCGAAGGAGTGTTCGAAAAACGCCTGAACGAGCGGGATTTCCTCCGAGACCGATTCGTCACCTCGAAACAGCCGCTCGTGGTTGCCCTCGACGTAGACGATTCCCGGCAGCGCCGTTACGAGATCGAGGCACTCGTCGTTCCAGGGGCCGTAATTGACCACGTCGCCCAGACAGATGTAGGCGTCGACCTCCGGCCGAGTCAGCTCGATGAACCTCTCAAGCGCCGGCAGATTTGCGTGAACGTCGCTGAAAACGGCGTATCGCATCGGAATCCAGTCTACACCGCCGGGAAATGGCCTGCCGACAACTGCGTTCAGGCGGCCCGGTTGCGGCAGTCCTCTTCATCGAGGATGCGCCTCATGGCCGCCAGGCCCATCCGCAATTTGGTTGGTCGATGGTTCCAGGTCGAGTTCGTTTTCTGCATCGAGAGCGCTGCGAAACCGCGGGCTGGATTCTCTGAAGCGGGGTGGACTTGGATCGGAACGTGCATGTCCGGGCAGGCACCCGCCGCGGCACGAGCCAGTTCAACAAGCGAGCTGGCTGTTCCCGAGCCCATGTTGTACATGCCGGGCTCGCCCGACTCGGCGGCCAGTGCCGCAACGCGCGCCACGTCGTCGACATGCACATAGTCGCAAGTCGCTTTTCCACCGTCGTGCACTTCGATCGTCTGACCTGATCGCGCACGTTCCAGGAAGATCGAGACGACGGAACGACTCGGCATGCCCGATCCGTAACAGCTTCCCACGCGCAGGCCGACCGAACAGAGTCCACGCGTGCGGCGCAGATGCTCGACGAACAATTCGCCCGCGAGTTTGCTGGTCAGGTAATACGTGGCGCGATCGGCCGGGTACAGACGGTCGCCTTCCTCGCACGCAGTGTTCGACGAGGAATCATAGCCCTGGGCCGACGAGAGATGCACGAATCGAAGTTTCGGTTGCTCTAGCGCCAACTCGGCCAGCCGCAGCGTGAAGAGCGCGTTGACCTGCAGGCAGTGGGCGGCATGTTTTGAATCGCCGTAGTCCGCAGGCATGAAGGCGGCGGCGTGACAAATCGCCTGTGCGCCGCGCACCGCATCAGTCAGCGGCTGCAGATCGTCGATGGTAAATCCAACCTGTCCGACACCAACCGCGGCCATCCAGGCGGGCAGCGGCGTCTTGTGAACAGCGGCGGTGACTTGCCAGCCGCGATCGAGAAACGACCGCACGATGCGCCGGCCGATGAAGCCACTCGCCCCGGTCACCAACACCCTGCGCGACTCGGGCCGCGAAGACACGTCTAGAGACATTGGGGCACTCCATCGATCGAGCCGGCATTCCGCAGCGCTTCGATCCGGTCGTTGCGTACGACGAGTTCCTTCCAATAACGCAGCACCGTGATCTCTTCGATCTCGAAGGCCGGCTCCCGGCCATGGACGAGGTAGTCTGCGATCATCCGCGGCTCGTTGAAGCCCGCCAACGTGCGGCAATACGTGGTTCCCGAACAGCGGGCGTTGATTTCGAAGATGAACGGCACGCCTTCCCGCACTCGCAGTTGGAAGTTGCACGCGCCAAACGGCCCAAGAACGTCGGCAGCCGCCCGCACACAGGCCTCGATGATGGGATCGCGAACGACGAAAGCCTGATACGTATCGCCGTCGCGGAGCACGCGTTTCATCACGATCACACCATGGCAGCGGCCGTCGAGGTTGACGGTGCCGCACGTGTACTCGTCCCCCTCGATGTATTCCTGGGCCACGTAGTTGGCAACGTCAACCGTCTGCAGGCGATACGCCAGCTCATCGTGTTCCCGAATCAGGTGGATGCCTTGTGACCGCGCTCCGCCGGTCTGGGGCTTGATGATGAAGGGCAGCGGCAGTTGCTCCGTGATGTTGGACGCCAGTCGGAACGTGGCGGGCGCTGGAAACTTGTGTTCGGCGACGAAGTCGTGCGTCGCCAGCTTGTCGTCAGCCAAGGCGACAACTTCCGGGCGGCTGACCACCACCCGCGTGCCCTGCGCATCGAAGCGGTCTCGCGAGGCTGCCAAGACGGCCAGCTCGGTGTCGAGACCGGGAAACAGCAACCGACACTCTTCGGCCCGGCAGATTTCCAACAGCCGTTCGACGTAGTGCGATGCATGGGCATGCGGCACGGTGTAGCTCTTGGCGGCGACATGCAGCCCGGTGCCCAGCGCGTCGGCATTAGCTGCGACCACCCGATACTCGGTGTCTTGCAGGCTCTTGATGATGCTTTGCCCGACGCCGCCGCCGGCGCCGGTCACGAGAATCGAAACCGCCACGACTTGTTCTCCGGCTCGTGTGAACTTTCTGGGCATTGTTTGCGGGTGCCACTGCTGGCTCGTCCAGCGGTGCGAGCTTTCGTTCGCCGCACGGCACTGCTGGGCAAGCCAGCAGTGGCACCCCGGCACTTCGATGCGAGGCCAGCGGTACCCATAACGGGGCGGGATGGTAGCTGGGCGTGCATTTTCTGACAACACCGCATCTTGCCCGTTTTTCCGGATTCGAATACATTCCCCGCCCCATCAATCGCCAGTGGAGATTGTCTCGTGAACGTGAAAATGCCGCCACCCGCGCACAGTCAGAACACGCAGAGATTCCCACCTTGGCCGGCATTCGACGAAGAGCAGATTGAGGCGGCCGCTGCCGTCTTGCGATCGGGCCGCGTCAACTATTGGACCGGCGAAGAAGGCAGGCAGTTCGAGAGAGAGTTTGCCGCTGCCGTCGGCGCCGAACATGCCGTGGCGGTTGCCAATGGGACGGTGGCGCTGGAACTCGCGCTGCACGCGTTGGACATCGGACCGGCAGACGACGTGATTGTCCCCTGCCGGACGTTTCTGGCGACGGCCAGTAGTGTCGCGATGCGGGGCGCAACGCCGATCTTTGCCGACGTCGATCGCCACAGCCAGAATGTGACGGTCGAAACGCTTGAAGCAGTTTGCACGCCGAAGACCAAAGCCGTCATCGTGGTGCATCTGGCTGGCTGGCCCTGCGAGATGGACTCGATTATGGAATGGGCCCAGTCCCGCGGGCTGAAAGTCATTGAGGACTGTGCGCAGGCACATGCTGCACGCTACCAAGGCCGGCCGGTCGGGTCATGGGGAGACGCGGCGGCGTTCTCGTTCTGTCAGGACAAGATTCTGACAACCGGCGGCGAAGGGGGCATGCTTACCACCAACGACGCGAACGTCTGGGAGCGGGCCTGGAGCTTCAAAGATCACGGCAAGAGCTGGGACGCGGTCTACCATTCCCAGCAGACGACCGTCTTCAAGTGGCTCCATTCTTCGATCGGCACCAACTGGCGGCTGACCGAGATGCAGTCGGCCATCGGGCGGGTCGTTCTGCGGCGCCTCGAATCGTGGGTCGAATCTCGGCGGCGCAACGCGGCGCTGTTGAGTGAGGGATTTGCCCGCCAACCGGCAATTCGCCTCACGGTCCCACCGGCGGACTGCGAACATAGCTATTACAAGTACTATTCGTTTCTGCGGCCGGAACTTCTTCATCCCGAGTGGACCCGAGACCGGATTGTGCGGGCCTTGCAGGAGTTGGGGATTCCATGTGGCAGCGGTTCGTGTGGGGAGATCTACCGAGAAGAGGCGCTCCGCCGGTTCGCGCCGCATGAGCCGCGGGCAAACGGTTTTGAACTGGGCGAGACCGGCATGATGTTTCTCGTGCACCCCACGCTGACCGCCGAGCACATGGCACAGACGGTTCGCGCTGTCGACTCCGTGTTGAATACTGCGGCCTCCCGAGCGGCCGCCTGAGGGCGCGTCGATTCGTGCACCGCGTTCGGCACTGCTTGGCGAGCCAGCAGTGGCACCCGCCACGCCGGTTGCGCACGGTCTCCACGGGTTATGACACGGTCTCCTGACCGTGTCATCGACCCGACCGAAGGTCTCCCGGACGTGTTGAGACCTTCGGTCGTGCTGCGGGTCATGGTCAGGAGACCGCGACCCAGCCGCCTCGTTGCACATGAAGCGCCTGCACGACCTTTGCTCGCAACGCGGCGTGAATTCTTCCCAATCCACGGTTTGTAACTTTTTCCCTGGACAGGTTGCCAGGAATCCGATATCACCCGCGCACTCAATTCACCAGCTCTTCACGTCCACGTCAAAAACCCGTTCCTGCGGTCTCCCGTCACCTCCCGCCACCTCCGTGTGCGCGAATCCGCCGATCGCAGGGGGAGCCTTCCGCGATGAAGCACCGTCTTGCGGTGATTTTGCCGGCGTACCTCGTACTCTTCGGCGGATGTCTGTATTCCGCATTGCTATTGCGATTCGACTTCGCGGTACCGGCGGAGTACAACGCCCGCTTCTGGATCGCCTTGCCGTTCGTGCTGGGGGCGAAATTCCTCGTCTGTTGGCTCACCGGCGAATGGCGGCGGACGTTTCGTTACACCACGCTGCAGGACGTGCTGCACGTAGCGGCTAACGCGACGCTGTCGGTGGCGTTGCTGTTCGGTCTGAACATCACGCTGCTCGCCGCCGCACCGGTTCCGCGGTCGGTGATTGTGATCGACTGGATGCTGGTGATTCTCGCCAGCGGCTTGCTCCGCAGCGGCATCCGGCTGTACATGGAACTGTTTCGGCCGCTGTTGCGCAAGGAACACAAACAGCGGGCCGTCATTTACTGCCCGGACCGTACGGGCATCGGCATCTTGCGGTCGCTCGGTTCCATCGATACCAACTACCGCATCGTGGGTTTTGTCGACGGCTCGAAGAACGATCGACGTTCGCTGTTGGCCGGTCTGCCCGTGCTCTCTGCAGAGGCCGGGTGGCGCAGGCTGAAACAAAAGCTCGGCATCAAGCACGTGTTGATTCCCTCCACGGTACCGGGCAGAAAAGTTCGCGCCGTCGTCGAACAGTGCGCCGAAGCCGGCCTGCAGTCGCACGTGGTTCCGCTGGTCGACGAAATCGTCACCGGCCGCCTGGAAGTCAAGGTCCGCGACGTCACGATCTCGGACCTCTTGCGGCGGGAGCCGGCGCATCTCGACATGCAGGGGATTCGCGAATACGTCACAGGCCGCCGCGTGCTGGTCACCGGCGGCGCCGGCAGCATTGGCTCGGAGTTGTGCCGGCAACTGTTGTCGTTCGATCCGGCCTCACTGGTGCTCGTGGATCAGTCCGAGTTCGGCATGTTCTCGATGGAGCAGGAGTTCGCGGGGCGTACCGACTTGCTGAGTGAATTGAACTTCGTCGTCGCCGATGTGTGCGACGAAGCCGCCATGTACCAGGTGATGGATGAGCGTCGGCCGGAATTGGTGTTTCACGCGGCCGCCTACAAGCACGTGCCGTTGATGGAAGACAACCCGCAGGAGGCCATTCGCAACAACGTGCTGGGGACGAAGACAGTCGTGGATCTGTCCGACCGCTTCGGCGTCCGCGAGTTCGTCCTGATTTCGACCGACAAAGCCGTGCGGCCCAGCAGCGTGATGGGCGCCACGAAACTGATCGCTGAGAAATACCTGCAGGGCAAATCGACCGTCTCGGAAACGAAGATGATCATGGTGCGGTTCGGCAACGTGCTGAACTCGGCCGGCAGCGTGGTCCCCACGTTTCGCCGTCAGATCGAGGGTGGCGGTCCGCTCACGGTGACGCATCCCGACATCGAACGCTTCTTCATGACGATTCCCGAAGCGGTCCAACTGGTGCTGCAAGCTGGTTCGGTCGGTTCGACGGGAGACGTGTTGATTCTCGACATGGGACAGCCGGTCAAGATCGTCGATCTGGCCAAAGACATGATCTTTCTGTCGGGCCTGCGGTATCCCGAGGACGTCGACATCAGCTTCACCGGATTGCGTCCCGGTGAGAAGCTTTCCGAAGAGCTGTTCTACGAATCGGAACAAGGCGCGCGGAAGATCCACGACAAGATCTACTGCGCGGCCCGCGAACAGACGCCGTTCATCGAGATCAACAGCAACATCTCGCATCTCGAACACTCTGCTCGAATCGGCAAAAGAGACGCGGCCGTCGCGCTCTGGGACGTCGTCGCGCATTACGTCGCCGAAGAGTCGGCACCGCTGTTATCTCTCAAGGCGGCAGCCTGAGACGCGAGCGATGAGAATCTCAGGCCAGCGGGGAAGATGTTTTTCCTGCATGCCTTGATGCATTGGTGCCACTGGCAGCTTGTCTGCCAGTGCCGATTACCTGCCCGCGCAGAACCGTTCTCCAGCACACGTCCACCGTCACCGCACTGGTACGGCGGACAAGCCACACAGTAGGCGAGCGAGACGCGCTCGGAGTCCAGCAATCGCTTCGATTCCGGGACGTGCGCCGCGACCGATTGGCGTGCGTAGCGCGACTGAAGCTCAGCCTCGCCGGCGCTTCGAGTCGCAGACTTTGCCGCCCCTCACGCGCTCTGCGCAAAGCGCGATCCGCGATCGCGATTTTGATGCATGGCGACAACGTCATCGGCGAACACGTTGCGTTTGGGCAGCATCGATTGGCGCGAATGTGACGGCGTGCGGGCTATCGAAGCGGGCGTTCGAGGATGCTGCGCGCGCGGCTTGTGACAGTTCTAACGAGGGTGGTGGAGCATCTTCTGGGGCTTTACGGGGCCTTGAGGGATGCTCGTTGACTTTGCGTTTGTGCACCGCTGAGAATCGTCCCTAAGTGATTATCTAAGGCACGCAGTTTGCCTAGAGTCACTGACCACAGGGCGATGGGATTGGGGCAGACCGCTCTTCGTCGCCTCCGGACAGCTTTGTCCGGCAACTCGATAGACCACTTTCGGATTAAGGGAACTTCGATGATCCAGCGTGCCTCTTCGTCGCGATGGAACCCCAAACGCAGCCTTTCGATGCTGGGCTCGATGCTCCGCGGTCGCAACAAGCGACTCAGCCGGCGGCAATCGGCTCCGACCATCGGTGTGGCGGTCGAACGGCTCGAAGACCGAACGCTGCTGGATGCCAGCGCTCCCGAGATCCTGATGCCCGTCGGCGATACCGCAGACCCCACGCCCACCTTCGAGTGGTCCAGCGGCAGCGACGTCGAGCGTTACGACCTGATGGTCAGAAACCTCGACAATGGCGACAAGCCGATCCGCGAAAGCGCGCTGACCGAAACATCCTTCACACCTGCGACCGACCTCGTCGACGGCGCGTACCGGGTCTACATTCGCGCCTTCCACACCGACGGCACGAAGTCGGATTGGGATTCTGCGTCGTTCTCCATCGACGGAACTGCCGTCGATGCAGGCCAGACCGATCCGCAGATGCAGGCTCCAACAGGCCCGACCGCCGATACTACGCCCACGTTCCAGTGGAGCACCGGCAGCGACGTCGAACGCTACGACCTGATGGTCAAGAACCTCGACACCGGCGAGAGGCTGATCCGCGAGAGCAATCTCAGCGACACGTCGTTCACCCCGGCCACCGAACTGCCCGAGGGCAACTACAGAGCCTACATCCGGGCCTTCAAGACCGATGGCAGCAAGTCGGACTGGGACAGCCTGGCGTTCTCGATCGACGAAGCGGCCGACACGTCCGTCGACATCGACATGACCTTCACGGATGAGCCTATGCTGCTCACTCCTGACGGTTCGACCGACGATGCCACACCCACGTTCAACTGGACCGCCGCGGAAAACGTCGAGCGCTACGACCTGATGGTCAAGAACCTCGACACCGGCGAGAGGCTGATTCGCGAGAGCGACCTGGCCAGCACCGTCTTCACGCCCAGCTCAGACTTGCCGGTCGGCAACTACCGGGCCTACGTGCGTGCCTTCTTCACCGACGGCACCAAAAGCGGCTGGGACAGCCTGAGCTTTGCGATCGACGGCGATGCCCAGGCTGCGGCCATGCAGGCCGCCTTGGTTGGATTCCACGGCGCAGACCTGACCGGTAAAGACGGCGCGATGGCCAGCCTCGGCTTCGACCTGGGATACCTCTACCAGGAATTCATGGCCAGCGACGAAGGTTCGTTTAGTCCGTCCAACAACTTGCTGATGATCGATACCAACCGAGTCATCGTCGAGGTCATCGCCGAACAACAACAAGATGTGCCGGCCCTCCAGGACGCGCTGGAGGCGTTGGGCATGGAGGTCAATGCAACGCTTGACACTCGCATCGAGGGCTGGATGCCGATCCAGTCGCTCGAAGATCTCGCCCACTTGGAAGGCGTCCGGATGGTTCTCACCGGATATCGCCCGTTCGTCCAGGTCGGGGATGTCACCAGCCAAGGCGACCCGGCGATGGGATCCGACGTTGCGCGGGCTACGTTCGGCATTGACGGAACCGGGATCAGCGTGGGTGTGCTCTCCGACACCTACGACGCACTCGGGGGAGCTGCAGCGGATATCGCCTCCCTGGATCTGCCTCCCAACGTAACGGTCCTACAAGACTTGGCGAACGGCACGGACGAAGGCCGGGCCATGCTGCAGATTGTCCACGACGTGGCTCCGGGAGCGGATTTGCTGTTTGCGACCGCATTCACCGGCCAGACCGGATTCGCGCAGAACATTCTTAACCTGGAAGCCGCCGGCAGCGACGTGATTGTCGACGACATCATCTTCTTCGCCGAACCCATGTTCCAGGACGGCTTCATCGCGCAAGCGGTCGATACCGTTGTGGCCGCTGGGTCCTCCTACTTCTCGGCGGCCGGCAATAACGCGACGGAATCATACGAGAGCGCATTCACGGATTCGGGGATCACCGGACCGAACGGAACCGGGATACTCCACGACTTCGATCCCACCGCCGCGGTCGACACGCTGCAGCAGATGACCGTCGGTGTCTTTTCCCAAGTCTCCTTCTCGTTCCAGTGGGATCAGCCGTTCGGCTCTTTGGGGGGCGCCGGATCGGCGAGCGACCTCGACATCTTTGTGACCGACACCCTGGGCAACCGGCTCTCTGGCGGTTTCTCCTCCAACTTGGGTGGAGATGCTGTTGAGGTCTTCACCTTCTTCAACAACGGGACCACCGACGTAGACGGCCTGCCCGGTGCCGACACCACCTTTAACGTCCAGATCGAATTGGTCGGCGGTCCCGCTCCCGGGCTGATGAAATACGTGCAGTTCCGAAACGGTACTGTGTCGATCGACCAATTCGACACGGCCAGCAGCACGCTGTACGGACACGCGAATGCAGCGGGCGCATCGGCCGTCGGTGCCTCAGCTTACTTCAACACGCCGGCCTTCGGCACGGACCCGCCGCTGCTGAATGATTTTTCTTCGGCCGGCCCCACGCCGATTCTGTTCGACACCGCCGGCAACGCCCAGGCGCCCGAGATCCGCATGCACCCGAACATTACGGGGCCGGACGGCGTGAACACCACCTTCTTTGGAAGCGATATCGAGGGAGACGGTTTCCCGAACTTCTTCGGCACCTCGGCTGCCGCCCCGCACGCCGCCGCCGTTGCGGCATTGATGCTCGAAGCAGCCGGCGGATCCGACAGTCTGCTCCCGACGGACATTTACACCGCGATGGAGTCGACGGCGATCGACATTGTCGAACGGCTCACACCCGGCGGGGGAACGGCTCCGATCGGCGTCGGCTACGACTTCTTCAGTGGCTTCGGATTCATCGACGCCGTGGCGGCCGTGGAAGCCGTTGGCGGCCCCTTGCTGCCACAGATCGAGATCAGCGACGACCTAGTGGTGGAAGGCGACGCCGGGACGACCATGCTCGTGTTCGACGTCTCGCTCTCGTTCGCCAGCGACGAGACCGTCATGGTTGACTTCGACGCCTTCGACGGCACCGCCCAGGATGAGACAGGCGACAATGACTACCTGTCGATCGCGGCTGACACGTTGATGTTCATGCCGGGCGATCCGCTCACCCAACAAATCATGATTACGGTTAACGGCGACGATAAAGTGGAGCCCGACGAGTTTCTGCAGGTCGCGCTCTCCAATGCGGTCAATGCTGCGATTGCCGACGGCATGGGCATCGGCAGGATCGTCAACGACGACGACGTGTCGATTTCGGTCAAGGACGCCGTCGTGGTCGAGGGAGACGCCGGCCCGCTCGGATTCACCGAGCCGGCAACCACCTTCGACGTGGGCAACCTGCCGATGGACGTGCTGGCCGTCGATCGAAACGGGGACGGCCTGGCCGACCTCGTCGCGACGGGTACCGACGTGCTGTTTACAGATCTGATCAATCAAGGAGGCCTTGCGTTCAACCGCGCCGATGCCGTCCAACCGCCCGGCACCTCCCGGGCCGCGTCCGGCGATTTTGACAACGATGGCGTGCAGGATCTCGCGTTCACGTCCAGCGTTGCGGACCAGGTGATCGTCGTCTTTGCGAACCCGGACGGCACGATCCGGGAACAGCAAGTGATCGAAGGCGTCTCTTCGCCGTTCGACATCGTAGCCGCCAATCTCAACCCGGGTACGCCGAACGTGCTCGACCTGGTCGTGACCAACCCGGACGACGACACCATTACCGTCCTGCGCAATGACGGCTTCGGCCTCTTTACAGCCGAGACCGCTCAGATGGCCGGAACCGATCCGCGCTACCTGGCCGTCGCCAACGTCGACGACGCCAACGGCGACGACATCATCGTCTCCAACTTTGGGTCGAACGACATCAGCATCTTCCGCAGCAACAATATCGGCATTCTGGTGGCGGACGCTTCGCCTGTCGACCTGCCTGACGTACCGCCGGATCGCAGCCCAGCGGGTATTGTCGCCGGCGACTTCAATGGCGACGGTTTCGACGACTTTGCGGTGACCGAGAATGCGGAAGACTCGGTTTCGATCTTCCTGAACGACGGCACCGGCGGATTCCCCGAATTGATGCACGATCGCGTGGCCGTGGGGGCAAGGCCTCAGGACATCATAACGGCCGACTTCGACGTCGACGGAGACCTCGATCTGGCCGTAGCCAACAATACCTCCAACACCGTCAGCATTCTCGAGAACGACGGCACGGGCACCTTCACGGAGGTCGATGTGCTCACACTCGATGCCGGAGCCGGCCCCTTTTCGCTCGCGGCTGCGGATCTGGACGGCGACGGCGACCTGGAGTTGATCACCGCCGACAACCTGCTGGGACAGGTCTCGATCTTCAACAACGAGGTTGGTCCAAAGGTCGCGGTGTTCACCGTTTTCCTGTCCGATTTCGTCGACGTCCCGGTGTCGGTCGACTTTGCGACCTCGGATATCACGGCGGTCGCCGGAATGGACTACGTCGAGACGTCCGGAACACTTCAGTTCGCGCCGCGTGAACGCATCCGTGAATTCGTGGTGCCGATCATCGGTGACGTGACCGACGAGGTGGCCCTGACCGAGTTCTTCAGCGTCAGCCTGTCGAATGCCATCAACGGTATGGTCACCGGTGATCTTGCCGATTCCACCGCGATCGGAACCATCGTCGATGATGACGACGTCGAGGTGGTCGCTATCGTCAATAGCGTCACGAAATTGGAAGGCAACGTCGGCGACCCCCCCGTGACTCACGATTTCGTGGTCGAGTTGTCGCAGGCGCCGGCGGCAAACGTTGAAGTCGAGGTCATGACGGTCGACGATACCGCAGTGGATGGCGACGACTACGACGCAGTTGCACTGATGACTCTTACGTTCCTAGCCGGAAGCACTACGCCGCAGACGGTGTCTGTGGATATCATCGAGAACGACGTCATCGGCAACCCGGTCAGCGACACCCCCAGGGATCGTAACTTCTTCCTGGAATTGTCTTCCACCGACGTGACTGTCGTGCAACCGACGGCGGGCGGTGCACAGGGCATGATTCTCGACGACGATGCCGGCCAGATTCACGGCGTGAAGTACAACGACCTCAACGCCAACGGCTTCCGCGACGGCATGCTGCTCATCGACGATTCGATTACGGTCATGCAGGCTGCGATCGGCGACGACGTGGTTCTGGAGAACAACAACGACGATTCGGCAACTCGAAACCTGGGATTCACGTTCGACTACTACGGTCAATCGTTCAACAGCGTGATCATCAACAACAACGGCAACGTCAGTTTCGGCTCGGCGATCCCGATGTTCGATGAGAACGGATTCCCCACCAGCACCGCGGTGCGGTCGATTGCACCGTTCTGGGCCGACGTCGATACCACGGGCGGGAACGGCGAAGTCCGCTTTACCAGCGGCATCAGCGCTCGCAATCAACCGTTCGTGCAGATCGATTGGATCGACGTGGGCTACTTCGACGGCAACAGCGACCTGCTCAATAGTTTCACGCTGTACATCGAAGAGGATCCGACCGGCGATATCGTCTCCTTCATCTACGGCGATCTGGCATGGACGACCGGCGACAACGAAGGAGTGGGCGGATTCGGCGGACAGGGCGCCCAGCTCGGCTTCGACGCCGGCGACGGGGTCAACTTTGCCACCTTCGGCCGCCCCAACGCACCAGAAGATCTGGCCGCCTTTACGAACCAATCGTTTGTCTTCCGGCTCGATGAAAACGGTGTTCCGATTACAACCATCGAACCGGGGTTGGAAGACGTCACGATCTACTTCGACGATAACGACAACGGCGTCCTCGATCCTGGCGAGGCATTCACCCTGACGATGTCGGACGATTTGAATACGCCCCAGGACGAGGGGGGCATGTTCTGGTTCGTCGATCTGGAGCCGGGAGACTACGAAGTCCGGGAAGTCATCCCACCGCTGGACGGCTTCATTCAGATCACGCCCGAACTTGGTGGTAACGGCTCCTTTGAAGTCACCGTTGATCCGGGCGAGATCGTAGTCAACGAGCCCGGATTCCTGGAATTCGGCAACGCCGAATTCACGCCTCCGGAGCTGACGGTCAGCGACTTCACCATGTTTGAAGGCGACGTCGGATTGACCCCCTTCGAGTTCACCTTCACCCTGTCGGAACCGGCCATTATTCCGATCATCATCGAATACACGACGATGGACGGCAGTGCCACGCTGCTCGACAACGATTACATTGCCCAAGCCGACACGATCACGTTCCAGCCGGGAGAGACCGAGGCCACCATTACCGTCTCGGTCGTGGGCGATCGCAACATTGAACCCAACGAGACGTTCACCGTGGTGGTGACCGACGCCCCGACGGCCAACGTCGTGGACGGGACCGGCGTGGGCCTGATTCTCGACGACGACACGCCCGATTTTGCCATCTCCGACCCGCAGGTTGTCGAAGGCGACGTCGGCAACGCGCTCTCGTTCGATCGGGCCGACTTTGCAACACCCAGTGGGGCCAACGACTTGGCGGCGGCAGATCTGAACGGCGACGGACTGCAGGACCTCGTCGTGGCCAACGCGTCGCCGTTCCTCGCGTCAATACTGGGGAATCTTGGCGGCGGCGGATTCGGCGTCTCACAGACCTTCCCCGGCACCGGAACGGCCTCGGTCGTGACCGGCGACTTCAACCGAGACGGTACCCAGGACACAGCGTTTACCGACCCGGTCAACGACCAGGTCATCGTGTCGTTCGTCCGGGCCAATTCCAGCGTCGACACGATCGTCGTGCCCGTGGGCACGGGTCCCGACGGCCTGGCTGTCGCCGACTTGAACTTCGACGGATTCCTCGACCTGGTCACCGCCAACAGCACCGCCGGAACCGTCTCGGTGCTGCTGAACGACAAGCTGGAAGGCTTCGCGACTACCGATTTTGCGACCGGCGGCCTGTCGCCGATGGACGTCGCGCTGGGCGATTTCGACGGAAACAATGCCATCGACATTGCCGTCTCCAACAATGCCTCCGACACAGTCTCGATTCTGTCGAACAATGGCCTGGGGGTCTTTGCCTTAACGTCAACCATCGCGGTCGGTTCTTCGCCGAAGGGTCTGGCCGTCGCCGATTTGAACGGGGACGATGCAGACGACCTGGCGGTGACCAACAGCGGCGACGATACGATTTCGGTGCTGCTCAACGACGGCACGGGCACGCTGAGTCTCGACTCGACGCTGGTCACGGGAACGGCGCCGGTGGATATCGTTGCGGTCGACTTCGACATCGACGGCGACATCGACCTGGCGACGGCCAACTCGGGATCCGACGACGTCAGCCTGTACCACAACAATGGCACCGGGGCGTTTCTACCCTTGGGAAGGCCGTTCGTCGGTGACAATCCGCAGTCGATCATTGCCGTCGACGTCGACAACGACGGCGACCCGGACCTGGTGACGGCCAACCTGGATTCCGGCGACGTCACGGTCCTCACCAACAACGTCGACCCCACGGTTTTGGTCTTCACGGTCACCGCGTTCAACGACTCGAACTCTGTGGCGTCGGTCGGCTTTTCCACACGCGACTTTAGTGCGACGGGTGGCTTGGACTTTGTCGAGACTAGCGGAACCATCAGCCTCTTCCCGCAGGGCGTCGATGCGTTCGTCTTTCGGCAGATCGTGGTGCCGGTCATCCCGGACGTGATTCCCGAAGGATTCGGCGAGTTCTTGTCTGTCGACCTCGTCGATCCGATCAACGCGACGACATCGGTTCCGTCAGCCCTCGGACTCATCCTCGACGATGACGACGTCTTCGCGGGCCAGACGATTAGCGGCACCAAGTTCGTCGATGAAAACGCCAACGGCATTCGCGACGCCGAACTGTTCAGCGACGAGCCGGGTCTCGTGTTCGTGATCGACGTCTCCGGCACGACGTCGACCAAGTTCAATCCCTTCCTGGCACCGGGCCTGGGCGACATCAACGACGACCTGTTCCCAGACACCGTGCTGGACGCCCAGCTTTCGAGCTTGATCAACCTGAATGAGGAATTGATCGAGGTGGGTGCGGGCGCGATCACCGAGATTTCAATCGTGGTGTTCGGTGCCTCTGCCGACAGGCTGGACATGAACCCGGCACTGGCTGGCGTGCAGTTGACCGCCAACCCGCTGGCCGACGCCGACGGTGACGGACTACTCGACGTCGAGCAGGTTCTGCGGTCGATCAAGGTCGGCCAAAACGACACCGATCCCAACTTCTCGAACTTCGAGGCTGCACTTGACGAAACGATCAGCGTTCTGACGGATCTCGGCACGGCGGCCGGCGACGGACAAGTCATCTTCATGTCCGACGGCGACGTCAACGGCGGCGGACCCTACACCGACGAAGTTGCGGCCATCGACGCGCTGGGCGTCGACATCACCGCGTTCGCCATGGGGCTCAACTCCAGCGTTGACGATCTGCTGCCGATCGATCCCGACGCCCAGAAGATCACTCAGCTGGGCATGGTCGAACCGATCCTGATCAACCAGCTCGCCACGTTCATCGAACCCGGATTCCCCGGCGTCACGATCTTCCTGGACACCGACGGAGATGGCATCCTCGATGCGGACGAGGTCTCTGTGCTCACCCAAGAGGACGACCCGAGCACTCCGGAAATAGACGAGACCGGGTTCTACAGCTTCTCGGTCGATCCTGGAACGTACACCGTCGCCGAGGTGGTTCCGGCTGGATTCGTCCAGACCGCCCCAGCCTCGGGCACGTTCGAAGTCACGCTCGACTTCAACGACATGGTCACCGGACTCGACTTCGGCAACGCTCCGCTGACACCCACGCCGACTGTCGGGATCGGGATCACCAACTCGACCGTCATCGAGGGCGACGACGGCGCCAAGATGCTCAGCTTCACCGTCAGCCTGTCTGAGGCCAGTCCGAACACGGTCGAAGTCAGCTATACCACGGTCGCCGGTACCGCCACGGCCGGGTCTGACTACACGGCGGCAGCCGGCACGTTGTCGTTCGCCCCCGGCGTAACCACGATGACGATCGAAATCGAAACCTTCGGTGACTTGATCACCGAAGTCAACGAGGTCTTGTTCGTCGACTTGTCTGCCGCAACGGGCGGCGGCGTGATCACAGACGGCCGCGGCATTGGAACCATCATCGATGACGAAGCGAGTGTTTCCTTGCAGGACGATCCGCGTCTGTTAGGAAAAACGGCCTTGTTCATCGCCGGTACCGACGATGCGGACACGATCGAACTCACCTCTGCCATCGGCGGCCAGGTCCAGGTCGTGGTCGATGGCGAGAACCTGGGACTCTATCGCCCCGACGAGACGATCTACATCATCACCAAGGACGGTGACGACTCCGTGACCATCGACCGGCTGATCACGTACGATGCCTGGGTCTTTGCCGGGGCCGGCGACGACTTCGTCGAAGGCGGATCCGGAAACGACCTCATCATTGGCGACACCGGCGACGATGACATCAACGGCGGGTTCGACGGACGCGACCTGTTGATCGGCGGCCAGGGGCTCGACAACATCGAGACCTCCAGCACCGACAACTTCTCGCCGCTGAACAACAGCAACGTCGCGATTTCCGGATCGACGATCTTCGACGACAACTTCGACGCCCTGTCGGTGTTGTTCGACAAGTGGAACGCGGACGAATCCTTCGACGATCGCGTCGCTGACATCACGATGGGCGACGGACCAGTCCTGGACGACACGACCGTCTTCGACGAAGGATCGGTCGACACGCTGTTCAGCTATCTGGCAGGCGACGAAGACCTGCTGCTGTTCGGGGCCGAAGACAGTGTCACGGTCATCTGAGGTGATTCTTCCCGATTAGGCTCTCTCACAAGCCCGGCCATAGCGATGGCCGGGCTTTTTTCGCATCAGTTGCGATTCGATACGTGATCGAGTGCGTCGACTTTGATCTTCAAGACCTCAACACTCTGCTTGCCTCCAGAGAAAGCGACCAGCAGATGCCCTGCCTGCTCGATCAGATGCGGATAGTCAACGCGGCGGCCGCCTACCAAGTAGGCCATCGTGTGAAACACCATGCCGTCGTCGCTGATTGAGATGACGAGTGGATCGCGCTTGCGGGGGTTGGCATTGGAGACCAACACGTATCGCCCATCGTTCAGACGCAGGCCGTTGATCTTCGACGTCGCATCGGGAAAGTCGGTCTGCATCGGCTTGCTCCAGGTTCGACCGCCGTCGGTTGAAAACGAGCGATACAAATAACCGCTGCGGCGGTTGTCGCGGAACAAGGCCATCAAGTTGCCGTCAGGCAGAATCCACCAAAACGGTTCTTCGGCTGATAGTTCGCTGTTGGACCCCAAGACCGGGAACGACAGCCATTGATCGACGGCGTCGACGCCCCCCACCAGAAAGTGCACGCCGGCCTGCTTGTAGTCGTGCCGGCGGCGAGACATCATCCACTGGCCACCAGGGATTCGCTTCGGTGGAAAGTTGTTGATGGCATCGTCGACAATCGCTCCCAGGTCTTGCCAAGTTTCATCGTTGGCGTTCCACCGAAAGGCGTGCAGTTCGAGACTGGGGCCGAAGAATCCGGCCGCCTCGTCCAGAGACGCCAACGCGAGCAGTTCGCCGTTGCGTTGCCAGAAACCGCGTGAGATCCAGCGAAAGCCATGGGCGCTGCGCGTGCCGAAATGTGCGGACTTCGGACCAGACTTTGGCGGCACGGGCGTTAAGTAGCGCGAATGGCTCCAATCCAGGCCATCCCGACTGGTGGCAAACTTGACCCGCTGGCCCACCCGGTCTTCGACGCCGGGGCCGTCGCTCCACATCACCCAGAACCGGCCGTCGTGGTGCACCAGGTAGTTGTGCTGGTTCACGCCGTCGACAGCCCGCACGTCGCTGACGACTGTGTGTCGGCTGGTCACGCGCGGCAAGTCGGCGAAGTCGATCTCATGCGGGTCTTCAGGGACCCATTCGGCCGTGAGCATCTGCGATGACAGCGGGTTGTGTTCTGGATGTGGTGCGGCTCGAAAGACGTCGGGTTTGTCGCTCAAAGGCTGAGCGTCATCAGCATTCAATCGCTGAGACAGCAGCACGGCAGCGGCGAGCAGCATGCCATAGGTCAGAGAATGGACGAAACGTTGCACTGTCGATGGTCACCCTTCCGACGTGGTTCACTTCAGATCAGATCATGTTGGTCTCATCATAGGCGATGTGCGTCTGGACGGCATCAACACCGTCGTGCTGGTTGCGGCACGGTCTCCTAACCGTGTCACAGGCCCGACCGCAGGTCTTCCCCATTGCCGGACCGGCACGGGGCCTGTTGAGACATTCGGTCGGGAGACCGAGACACAACGTGATAGCGCCGCCGGCTCTCATGCGCACAACAACATGTTTCTGCACGCCGTTCGTTGTTCTGGCAGTCGCTGGCGTTTAAGGTGAAATCGTTCGCGAATGGTTTCGTTGGCGGCAGTGCCAATCGGGACCGAACGTCTGCCGCAGCGAGGAAACAACATGAGTTCAGGCATGTCCCGACGAACCTTCCTGGGCGCCGGCGCAGCGAGTGCCGCCGCAATTGGATCGACCAGATCGACAACCGCTGCCGAAACGGTGGCCGACCCGGTTCGACTCCCAAAGCCGTTGGCAATCGACGAGCTGAATACACCGGCGCTGTTGATCGATTTCGACCGTATGCAGTCCAACCTGCGCAAGATGGCCGATCACGCCCGCAAGGCGAACGTGGGTTTGCGGCCGCATACCAAGACGCATAAATGTCCGATCATCGCCAAGCTGCAGATGGAAATGGGCGCGATTGGCGTGTGTGCTGCCAAGGTCAGCGAGGCGGAGGTGATGATCGCCGCCGGCATCGACAATGTGCTGATCACCTCGCCGGTCGTAACTCCTGAGAAGATCGCACGAGTCATCGCCCTGGCAAAAAAGAGTGCCGGCCTGCAAATGGTCGTCGACAATGCGAAAACGATCGACGACTTCAACGAAGCGGCCAAGGCGGCCGGCGTCGTACTCCGCGTCGTTCTTGACCTCGACACCGGGACCAAACGTACCGGCGTCGCCACTGGAAAGCCGGCGCTTTTACTGGCCCAGCAGGTCGATGGCTGCGAGTCGCTGAAGTTCGATGGACTGCAGGCCTATGCCGGCCACTTGATGCACATCAACGGTCATGCCAAACGCCGAGACCGGTCCTTTGAAACATTCGCCAAGGCCATCGATACCAAAGAACTGATCGAGAACGCGGGCATCGAAGTGGGAGTGCTCAGCGGCGGCGGGACGGGCACGTTTGACATCGACAGCGACATCGGGCCGGTCACTGATCTACAGGTCGGATCGTACTTGTTCATGGACGTGCAGTATCGCGTCATCGGCGACGCCGACAGCGACCTGTTCGACTACTTCGACCCGTCGCTGTTCGTGTTGGTCACGGCCATCAGCCAGCCGGTCCCCGATCGGATCACCGTCGACGCGGGCTACAAGGCTTTCGCGTCCGACAGCGTGGTGCCCGAGTTTCGCGACGTCAGTGGCTTGGTCTACTTCTGGGGCGGCGACGAGCACGGCATCGTGCAATTGAAAGATCCCTCGCGGCCCGTGAAGCTGGGTGACAAGCTGGCGATGATCGTATCCCATTGTGATCCAACCGTGAATCTGTACGACCACTACCACGTCGTCCGCGACGGCCAGGTGAAGGAACTCTGGCCCATCGCCGCACGCGGACGCTCGCAGTAGGCGGGGCTTCGCGATCTTTCACCGTGGTGAGATGCGGCGGCCGGATTGGCTTCGGCGGTCAAGTGAACAGTGTCAGCAACTAGGTAGCACCGATGCATGATTGGTCTCTCTCCCGACGGGCGTTTCTGGCTTCCACCGCGACGGCGCTCGGTGCATCGCACGGCTTGATCGGGCAGGCACAGGACGACAACAAACCGCCCGCACAGCAGTGGAGCAATTGGTCAGGTGCGGTCACCTGCCATCCTCGCACGATTGCGGCGCCGACCAGCGAAGAGCAAGTGGTCCAACATGTCGCTGCCGCGGCCCGTGCGAACGTTCCCGTTCGCGTGGCGGCCAGCGGGCACTCGTTCGTGCCGATTTGCGCTTCGCAGGGGACGCTGCTTTCCTTGGATGGCCTCACCGGGCTGGTTGGCACTGACGAAGCCAACCAAACAGCCACGTTTCTGGCGGGGACCAAGATCCATCAAATGGGCGAGCCGCTATTCCAAGCCGGCTTGGCGATGGAGAACATGGGCGACATCGATCGCCAGGGAATCGCCGGGGCGATCAGCACCGGCACGCACGGCACCGGCAAGGGCATCGGCAGCATATCGACGCAGGTGGCCGGCCTGCGGATGATCACCGCCGGCGGCGAAGTGCTCGAGTGTTCCGCCGAGTCGCAGCCCGACGTGTTCAAGGCGGCCCAAGTTTCGTTGGGCAGTTTGGGTATCATCACGCAGGTCACGCTAAGATGTCTGCCCGCCTACCGGCTGCATGAGAAGACGTGGCAGGTGCCGTTCGAAGAGTGCGTTGCCGACCTGGACAAGTTGATCGCCGGCAACCGCCACTTCGAGTTTTTCTGGCTGCCGCGCAACGACGCGTGTTCGATGAAGTCGCTCAATCCGACCGACTCGGCTCCCAATGATCTTCCCGATCGCAAGGGTGAGCGAATTGGTCACAGCCATCGGATATTTCCATCGGTCCGCAACAACAAGTTCAACGAAATCGAGTTCTCATTACCGGAAGAAAACGGCCTGGACTGTCTGAAGGAACTGCGGGAGCTGATGCAGACCAAACACAAAGACGTGTCGTGGCCGCTCGAATACCGCACGCTGGCCGCCGACGACATTCTGATCAGCACGGCCCAGGGGCGCGAAACAATCGCCATCTCGGCCCATCAAAGCAGCCAGCTGCCCCACGAGGCATTCTTTGCAGACGTGGAGTCAATCTTTCGCAACCATCGCGGCCGTCCACACTGGGGTAAAATGCACACCCACAAGGCCGAAGAGCTTAGCCGGCTGTATCCCAAGTGGGACGAGTTTCACGCCATCCGCGAACGCCTCGATCCCGACGGCCGATTTCTGAATGACTTCTTGCGACGGATCTTCACCTAGACGTGGGCCGGATTCTGTTGTGGCACCGTCTACCCATGTTGTGGCACGGTCTCCCGACCGTGCCACCCGCCTGACCGCAGGTCTCCCACGGCGCGCCCAACTATTTCCATCACAGCCAGGCAGCGCCTCCGATCAGAACCTGTCACGCGCCGACCAAACTTCTCGATCGGCGCGGTCGCCTCCACCGGCGGCGTGCCTCCCCACCAGCGGCGCCGCCTAGCGAGTTTTTCTATATATCAACAGTGTCGTCGATTCGCATTTGAACGACCGCCCGGCAAGATGGAGACCTTCGGTCGGGAGACCGTGCCACAACAGGCGTCGGGTCGCCGGACACCTAACAGCGTCATTCGCGTCGGCTCACAACCAATCGATCGCCGTCAATTGCACATCGCTTGGCTCTGCACCGTCTGCAGCGAAATACGCCGCCGACGAAAACCGCCATTCGCTGGCACGACGCACAAGCCCCTTGCGACATGGGTTTTCGTGGATGTAATCCAGTTTCTGTCTCCAGAAACCCTCTGACTCGATCCCCTCGGGATGACGGCTTGGCTGCCAGAAACGCCTCGCGCGGTCTTTCGTGCACTTTTCGCGTAGCGTCTGCACGAAACAGCCTGGCCCGTGCTGCATGCAATAGTCACTGAGGGACCGTCCCGTAAACTTGCGGAAATCGGCTAGCGTCTGCTGCAGCCGAGCTGTGTCGCCTGCAGTGTCAAATACGATGACGTGCAAGTGGGTTGGCATGATCACGAATGCGTTCGTACGAAGTGCCTTTTCTCTGTGGCAGTAGTTCAGACTTTCGGTCACGATCTTGCATGCGACTTCCGAGACAAAGACCGGGAGCCATTCGACAATGCTGTACGTGATAAAGTAGACAGCTGCATCAGGGCGGATTCGATACCGTTCCATGACTTCAGCCTTGGGATGCGCGGGTCAGGAATCGCTGGAGACCTTCGGTGAGCCGAGTGGCACGGTCATGAGACCGTGCCACAACACTGCATCCACCTTGCTCACCCGATTTCTACGCGTGACGGCGCTTTCTCAGACGGTACTTGCTGCAGATCACTTGACTCGGCATTCGATCGCCGCAGGTCTAATTCCGACCAATTCGGCCGGGCCAAGTCCCGTCGGAACTTCTTGGGCGTCCAGGGCCAGAGGATGGGGATGCCGCGGCTGTCTTGGTACCAGCTTTTGCAGCCGCTGACCCAGACCGTGTTTTTCATCTGCTTGTAGACGGCCTGGTTGAATCGGTCTTGAGCTTGCGGTTTGACGTCGATTTCGTCGAAGCTGCCGGCCCGATAGGCTTCGATGAGCTGCATGATGTAATCGGTCTGGCATTCGGAGATGCCGATGACCGAATAGTTGCCGCCCGGGCTGTGCGGGCCCAGTGTCATGAAGAAGTTGGGATAACCGGAAACGGCCACACTCAGGTAGCCTTCGGCCCCTGCGGACCAATCTTGTGTCAGCGAGCGGTCATCGGGGCCGGTGACTTCGATGGGCAGGACGGCGTCGGGGTGAAAACCAGTGGCGAACACAATGACATCCAACTCGTGCAGTCGGCCGTCGGACGTGCGGATGCCGGCCGATTCGATCCGTTCGATGCCCTCGGTGAGGAGTTCGACATTGGGGCTTTGTACCGCCTCGTAGAAGTCGTCGGCGATGATCAGCCGTTTGCACCCGCAGCGATAGTCGGGCGTCAGCTTCGCCCGAAGTTCGGGATCTTCGACAGTATCCAGAAAGTCGCGGCAGCGCTGCTCGAAGCGGTCGAGAAGATTGAGATCGCCGACGACAGCCGCAGCGATCGTCTTCTCGAATAGCACGCGCATCGTCAGCACGCGCATTTTGTAAAAGCCGGGCACGTTGCGAGCGCACCAGCGTTCCAAGGCCGAGTACTCTTTATCCATGGCCGGATGCACCCAGTGCGCGGTCCGCTGGAACAGCGAGAGTTTTTCGACTTGGTCATGCAGTCCGCAAGTGATTTGAACCGCTGTCGAACCGGTGCCGATGAGTCCGACACGCTGGCCCTGCAAGTCGACGCCGTGGTCCCACCGGGCGCTGTGAAAACTGGGACCGTCGAACGTTTCGGCGCCTTCGAACTTGGGCACACTCGGCCGGTGCAGAATGCCCGTCGCGCTGACGTAAAACTTCGCCCGCCGGACTGTGCCGTCCGAAGTGGTGACGGTCCAGCCGCCCCGTTCGAAGACCGCGCTCTCGACGGTCTGGTTCAGCTTGATGTACTTCCGCAGGCCGTACTTGTCGGCAAACCGTTCGAAGTATGCCCGCAATTGCGGACCGCGCAGATAGCGATGCGTGATGTCCGGGTTGGGCTCGAAGGAGTAAGAGTACCAATAGGCGGGAATGTCGCAGGCCAGGCCGGGATACGTATTGTCCCGCCACGTGCCGCCCACTGCCGAGTCGGACTTCTCGAGGATTTCGAAAGACGTGATACCAGCCTTCAGCAGCCGATAACCCATCAGCATGCCGGACATTCCGGCGCCGACGATGAGGATCGATGGATTCCGGCGATCGCCCAGACTCGGGTCGATGCTCGGCGACTCGATCGGATTCTGCAGTTCAACGCTCAAAACGACCTCCGCGTGGGAACCGGCGAACAAACGACCCCTGTGGCGGGCGTGTCAGTCCATTATTGCGTGCTGCCGGTGCACAGACTACTAAGCGGTCCGCATGTGGCGAAACGCTGCCATTGCTGCAGTCGTGGCATCCTTAGGTGCGGTACAGTTTGATCCGCAGATACGAGCGTCTGGCAGGCGAATTACGCCGGCTCATGCCGTTCTCGCCACAGTTTGTACCCGACGGCGATCAGAAATACGCCGAGCAACCCTGCTCCACCGATATTGAATGCTCGTATGCCGAAGTCAACGAGGACGATCGTCGCAAGTGGGACAGCAACGATCCATTCGTATTGTCGCAGTGTCGCAACTGCTGGCCATTGACTGCGAGTCGGCTTCGCGGGATGGGCGGGCATTGGATTGAGCGATTGGCACGGGAGTTCGCTACATCCGTATGTTCAAACTGTACCACTACGCATACTTGTCCGTCAGCGCGCGTTCGAGCTAGACTGGGCGTCCGCGGAGTCGCCGGCTATCAACACGAGGTTCCAAAGAGCATCGTCCATGGACATATCGCTTCAAAATCACCAGGAAACGTCTGATTGGCCCGGATTGGCGCAGCGCGTTCTGGACGGGCATGAACTGACACTCGATGAGGCGGTCGGCGTGCTTCGGGCCGGCGACGACGAAATTCTCTCCCTTCTCGATGCCGCCTACCGGCTGCGACGCCACTACTTTGGAAACAAGGTGCAGCTCTACTACTTGAAGAACGCCAAAAGCGGTCTGTGCCCGGAAGATTGCGGCTATTGCTCGCAGTCGTCGGTTTCCGATGCCGAGATCGGCCGATACGCCATGCTCAACACCGAACGGTTGATGGCAGGCGCCCGTCAGGCCGCCGAATCTCAGGCACGGACGTATTGCATTGTGGCCAGCGGCCGCGGGCCGAGCGACCGCGAAGTCGAGCACGTCGCCGACTCGGTCGAACAAATCAAAGCTGAGACCGGCTTGCACATTTGTTGTTGCTTGGGGCTGCTGACATCCGATCAGGCGAAGCGGCTGCGGGCCGCCGGTGTCGATCGCATCAACCACAATCTCAACACCAGCCGCCAGTTCTACGACGAAATCTGTACCACGCACACTTACCAAGACCGGCTCGATACGCTCAAAGTGGCCCGCGACGCGGGTCTGGAACTTTGCTGCGGGTTGATCGTGGGAATGGGCGAGGTCGAAGAAGACGTGGCTTCGGTAGCCATCGAGCTCCGTGAACTCGGCGTCGAATCGATTCCCGTCAATTTCTTAATCTCGATCGACGGCACACCGCTGGAGAACGCGCAAGACGTCGATCCCCGCAAGTGTTTAAAGACCCTCTGCCTGTTGCGGTTGACGAACCCGGCTACGGAAATCCGCATTGCGGGTGGGCGCGAAGTCAACCTGCGCTCGATGCAGGCCATGGGACTCTACGCGGCCAACTCGATGTTCGTCAGCGACTACCTGACGACGAAGGGTCAAACCCCCGACGAGGATTTCCGCATGGTCGAAGATCTGGGATTCGAGATCGTCACCGACAACGAGACGCGGGCGCTCGTCGGCGGAAAGTAAAGCGTGCAGTTTCTTGCCGTTGGTGTTCAAACCACGGAGACACAGAAGAACGGGGACTTCAGGCTGGCCTCTGTCTTCTGTCTGGACTCCCGTTCTTGTCTTATTCTCACTTTGTGCACTTCGTGGCTTTGTGGTTCATAGCCAAACCAATGTTGGGAACGGTGAAGCGAATCAAACGGATTGACCACAAAGCCACAAAGGTCACGAAGCTAAAGAGAGCCACACGAGAGCAAAATCCAAGGCACACGCTTTGGTTGTGGCCAACGGCCGCTCCAAGTCTCTGTTGTGCACTTGATCGTCAATGCTTAATCGGTTTGCTGCTCGTTTTCTTCAGCGTCCGGCGGCTCATCGGGCGGTGCATCGGTGACGTCCAAGCCCAATGCCTCCACACGCCGGGACCACTGCTGGCGCGCGAGGCGTTGCATATCAGGGACCGAATCCGCCTCGTCGACGATTTCGACTCCCAACAGTGTTTCGAACAGGTCCTCCAGGGTCACAAGCCCGTCGGTGCCTCCGTATTCATCGACGACGATTGCTATGTGCGCGCGCTGAGAGATCAAGGAATCACTTAAATTGGCCAGGCTCATTGTCGGTGGCACGTGGATCAGTTCCCGGCGAAGTTCTTTCAGGGGCACGTCGGAGCGCCCCTCCGCCTGGGCGAGAAAGATATCCGTTTTCAACACGAACCCCGTGGCGTTGTCGATGTTGCTTTCGTAAACCGGGATTCGTGAGACGGTCAACGGTTTGTCGCGACCCAGCACTTCGCCCACCGTCATGTCTTCTGGAAAAGCCAGGATCACGGTCCGAGGCGTCATGATGTCCTCGACCTTCAGTTGGCGGAGTCGCAGCAGGTTGGTGACGACCTCTGATTCGGATGCATCCAATTCTCCGCCAGCGGCGCTGAGGGAGGCCATGGCGGCGACTTCGGCACGTGTGATGACATGCTCGCGGTTGCCGCCAATCACCTTGGTCAGCGATTCGGACAGCAGCACGAGCGGATACAGCAGCCAAATCAGACCTTCGACCAACGGGGCGATGTAGGGCGCCAGCGTCCGCCAGTAGACGGCCCCGATTGTCTTGGGAATGATTTCTGAGAGGATCAGTATCAACAGCGTCATCACGGCCGATGCGATGCCGACGGCCTGGCTGGCCCGGCCGGACCAGATTGCCGCCGCCTCGGCCCCCACACCGGCTGCCCCCAGCGTATGTGCAATCGTGTTCAGGCTGAGGATGGCGGCCAATGGGCGATCGACGTTGGCCTTCATTTGCTCCAGCACCCTCGCCGATTTCTTGCCCTTCTCTTTGAGAGTTGCAATGTAGGAAGGGCTGACACACAGCAGAACCGCCTCGGCGATCGAGCAAAAGAAGGAACAGCCAATGGCAAACACGGCGTAGAACAGCAGCAAAGAGTACATGGTCAGCGACACTTTCGAGTCTTGGCCTAGCCGGGTTGATGACGCTTCTCATTCGCCGGGCCGATGCGTGCACCGATTCTAGCAACCGCCAGCCGGTAGTTCCGCCCATTGGGACACGGGTTCGTGGTCCCAACTGCTTCAGGCATAACAATTTGAGCTTGATCGGTTTGCAGCCGCGACATACCATCGTCGCGCCCACGTCAGGAATGGACACCTCATCTCCCCTCAGCGAAGAGGCACCTGAAATGAGTTCAGGCGGGCTCGATGGCTCCAAGCGTCGCTTTGATCTCCCCCATTCGCCGCACGCAGCGAATCCCCTGTTCGGCTCGGCCACCGAAGCCCCCACGCAGGCGGTGCCCCGCGATCAGTTGCTCTCGGCGGCCATTCGGCGGACCGCCAACTACTTGCTCGATCGACAGCACACCGAGGGCTACTGGCTCGCCGAACTCGAAGGCGACACCATTCTCGAATCGGAATACATCCTGCTGCTGGCCTTCCTGGGCCGCGAAGACTCCCTGGAAGCCAAAGCTGCCGCCGAATACATTCGCCAGCATCAGCGGCCCGAAGGGGGCTGGTCGAACTATCCCGGCGGTCCGCTCGAGGTGAGCGTCTCCGTTAAAGCATATTTCGCATTAAAGCTGACCGGGCATTCGCCCGATGCCGAAGAGATGGTCCGCGCGCGAAACGCCATTGTGGCTGCTGGCGGCGCCGAGAAGGTCAATAGTTTCACGCGTTACTATCTGGCGCTGTTGGGCATCATCTCGTACGACCAATGCCCGGCGGTGCCTCCCGAGTTGATGCTCATCCCGCGCTGGATGCCGTTCAACATTTACGAGATGTCGGCTTGGTCGCGGACGATCGTGATTCCGTTGAGCCTGCTGTGGGCCTATAAGCCGCACCGCGCGCTGCCGGAACAATTCCACATCGACGAACTGTTTGTCGACGGGCCGGAGCGTCTGCCGGTGACGATGGCCCAATCGGACACGCTCGACGATCTCAGTCACAAGACGTGGTTCGATTGGCACAAACAATTCCGGCGGCTCGATCGCGCGTTTAAGGTGCTCGAGCGTTGGTACATTCGCCCGTTCCGCAAACTGGCCGTCCGCAAGGCGGCGGACTGGATGCTCAAGCGGTTCGAGGGCAGTGACGGCTTGGGCGCGATCTTTCCACCCATCATTTGGAGCGTGGTGGCGCTGAAGTGCCTCGGTTACGAAGAGGACGCGCCCGAAGTCCAAACCGCACTCGACGAGTTGAAGCGGCTCTCCATCCGTGAAGGCGATACCCTGCGCGTGCAGCCTTGCAAGTCGCCGGTGTGGGACACGTCGATCGCAACTTTAGCGCTCCGCGAAGCGGGCGTCTCGGCCGATCACCCGTCGATCAAAGGGGCGGTTGACTGGCTGCTCTCGAAGGAAGTCCGTCGCAAAGGGGACTGGACCGAGTTGAATTCCGGCACGGAGCCGAGCGGCTGGTTCTTCGAATTCAACAACGAGTTCTATCCCGATACCGACGATACCAGCATGGTCGTCATGGCGCTCAGGCGCTGTCTGCCCGGCGACGACGATCGCGATTGGTCGGCCGACTTCTTGCTGGGCGACTGGAGCCCCCACGAAGCCGACAAAGACGCGGTGGCCGTCATCTCTTCTGCCCGATCGTCGAGGAAAGCGGCCTTCGGCGAGGTGGAATCGATGACGCCGCAGTTAAATGCCATCTGGCGCGGCGCGCGCTGGTTGCTGGCGATGCAGGGCAAAGACGGTGGCTGGGGCGCTTTCGATCCCGATAACAATCGCGAATTGTTCACCCGCGTGCCGTTCGCCGATCACAATGCCATGATCGACCCCAGCACCGCCGATTTGACCGCCCGCATAGTCGAGATGTTCGCTCTACTCAACGTCTCCCCAGACCACCCGGCGCTCAAGAAGGCGGTCGACTACGTCTGGAGTGAGCAAGAGTCTGATCACTGTTGGTACGGCCGCTGGGGCGTCAACTACGTCTATGGAACCTGGCAGACACTGGTCGGGCTGACGGCCGTCGGTGTACCCACCATCGACCCCCGGATCAAACAGGCGGCCGACTGGCTGAAGTCCAAACAGCACGCCAGTGGCGGATGGGGCGAGTCGCCCAACACCTATGACGACCCAACACTGCGCGGCCAAGGCGATCCCACCCCCTCGCAAACGGCCTGGGCCTTGATGGGCCTGATGGCGGCCGACGAAACCGACTCCGAAGCGGTCCGCCGAGGCGTCCAGTATTTGCTGGCCAACCAAAAGGAAGACGGCAGCTGGGACGAAACGGCGTTTACCGGCACCGGCTTCCCCAAAGTCTTCTATCTCCGCTACCATTACTACCGGATTTACTTCCCTCTAATGGCCCTGGCCCGATATGCAAGACTGACGGAAGGATGAAGGAGGAAGGCGGAAGGATGAATTAAGAACACCTTCGGGCGCGGCCCTCTTGATTCATCCTTCATCCTTCCGCCCTCATCCTTCAGAGAGACCATGCCCTACCTCCCCGGACGACTCGGTACACTCACGGCCCGCGACGTGATGACGAAGACGCTGATCTGCGTCTCCGCAGACGACACGATCGACGCTGCCGTCGCCTTGCTCCGAGCCAATCGCATTACCGGTGCCCCGGTCGTCGACGCGGACGGCAAACTGGTCGGCATCCTCTCGCTTTCCGACCTGGTACAGCGGGAAGCCGGCCCGGACGATTCCGGCGAACCCCCCGTCCCGCTGGCCCACGGTCACGCCGGCGCAACCTGGGATCTGTTCGACGTCGCCCAACCCCTCGACGCCCAAACCGGCGAGGAACTGGTCCGCGACCGCATGTCGCCCAAAGTCGCGGCTGTCACCGAGGGTGCCCCATTGGTGGAGGTCGCCCGCGTGATGTGCGACGGCCACTGGCACCGCGTCCCCGTGGTGGATGAAGCCGACAAACTCCACGGCATCATCTCCACGATGGACGTCCTAGCCGCCTTAGTGCACGCTGCCGACGAACCGCGCTAGTAGTCGGCCTCGCCTTGATTGGTACGTCCACCTCAATGCGGCGGGTGGCATGGCGTCGCTCGCGTCGCCATGTCTTCACATGCCCACGCTTTCGCGAGGGCATGCCACACCGACTGTAACGATGCGGCGGTTGGCGCTTCGCTTACCCGTCGGGTGGAACGCACAACTTTGGACGAGGTCGACTACTAGGTTCTGCATGACATCGCAAGTTCGCCGTCATCTTCGGTGCCCACGTCCCGACGTCATTCGGCTCCCGTTTGACGCACATGGCATCGTTGACTGGACCATTGCAGACACACAGAGTGCATTCGATGATGATGCTCGAGTGTTTCGTTGATGGTACGGTTTACCAGAACCGCCGTCGCGACACTTGAATCGTAATACTGCTACGATCCTATCCGGGCTAGTCGTGGCGGCTATTCGACGCCGTTCGGCCTTCGTACGTCGTATCTACGCCCCCAGAACTCGCAGGTCGGACTCGCTCTAGGGCATCATGGACAACGACGACTTGCAGTACATCGACCGCATCGTTGAAGCGCCAGACGACGACGCACCGAGGCTTCAATATGCGGACTATCTGACGTCGCAGAACGATCCACGTGGCGAATTTATTCGCGTTCAATGCGCGCTCGCAAAACGAGCACGGCATGGCGAAGAGTATTGGAGCTTAAGACAACGCGAGCTGGATCTACTGGCAATCCACGGACCAGATTGGCGCGCTGCGGTGCGCGCCGCCTTAGGCCCTGGGGCACCGTCACAAATTCAGTTTCAACGCGGGTTTGTCGAGTCGTTTCCGAATGACGACTGTTTCGGCGACGTTGGGCCGCGACTCTTGCAGAAGGTTCCGACACTGCGACATCTTGTCGTGACCATGTACGATACGACGTCAACCAAAAAGTCGGTCTGGGAAGAAGTCGGCCTTGGAGATGATCCCCCGCAGCATACGACCGATGAGCTTTCACGTTGCGAGCGTTTCGGACAAATCGACCAACTCTCCATCAAATCCGACCCGATGTCCGGTGAACCGCCGACGTCGGAACAACTCGCAGCCCTGTTAGGATCGCCCTGGCTGCAATCGTTGAAATCGCTCCAGTTTCGCGGCCTGGGCCTTGACCGTCGATTCAGCCGCATGCTCGGTACGCTTCCGGCCCTGAAGCAACTGCGCGAGCTGGAATTCGAATTCAACTTCAAGGGTGATCGTTTTCCCTCTTTTGGGAAGTCCGGCCTTCAGAATACGCTGGAATCGTTCAAGTGGAGCGGAGTGCAGACCAGGAGACGAATTCGAAAACTGTTCGGCAAAGGGATTACCTTTCCTCGGCTCAAACGGCTCGACTTCGACAGCGGTGATCTTGATGATCACGTCGCGAAGGCTTGGTCCGCAAACGACAGGATTTCGCCGATCTCATTTCTTCGCCTGGAGGGCTCGTTTCGTGAAAGGGGTGTGTCGGCGATTGTTCAAGCTCCCTGGGCCACCCAGCTCAAAACGTTGTCGCTTTCGAGCGAAACCATGAACGACAATGCATTGACGGCCATTGCAGGCTGCCCCGCACGGGACTCGCTGGAAGAACTCTCAGTTCAAGCCGGCTGCATGGGCGTCGGTGGAGCGCAGACACTTGCCCGAAGTTCTTTGCCCCATTTGCGGCAAGTCGGATGGGGGGCATGGGAGGAGTCTGTCTTCGGGCGCGAACATGCGCGTGCCTTTGTCGAGGCGGCCTGGTGGAGCCAACTGAAGAGCTTCAGCATCTGGGAATGCCCGATCGATTCGGACGCCGCCGAGATTCTTGGCAAGAATTGGCCACCGCAATTGGAGTCGCTCTGCATCTCTTGCAAATTGAATCGCGGGCAAATCCCCGCCTTGTTTCCCAAGAACCGTCCTTTGCACTCTTTGCGATCTCTCGTGTTGTCTGATTGTGAAATCGCCGAATCGGAATTGGTCCACCTAAGCGGTTGCGACTCGTTCCCGCAACTTCTCTCACTGGACCTCAGTTCGAATGTGCTGAGCGAAACAGGCTTTTGCGAACTGGTTGAATCTTCGCTGGCGGAGTGCGTCCGCATTCTCGATCTGCGCGAGGCCGAAGAAATTGGTGAGCGTGGGTTCCGGGCGATGGCAGAATCGTCCCAGCTCAAACATCTCAACAAACTGCGTCTCGATGGTTGTGATCATGCCATCGAATTCGAATACAAGCGCCTCGAAGAACGCTTTGGCGACAGGCTGGGGTGACGTCAACACTGCGGGAAATTGAACGAAATGTCGTCAAAGCGAGGACAAGATTAGCAAGGTAAATATGCCTTACGTTGAATCCCAGAAACCGCCGGTGTTGAGTCTCAGCCGCGGATGATCTCCGCCATGCACTCGGCCAGCTTCTCAGGCGTGCAGATCAGGATATCCATGCCCACTTTGCGACATTTCTTGGCGGCGCTCTTGTTGTACGCCGGCCGGGCATCGTAGCCCAGCGCGCCCAGACCGATCATGCGGATGCCGGATTGCGCCATCTCGCCGACCTGTTTGATCAGATCGCGTTCGTCGCGTCCTTCGTAGAAATCGGTGATGAGTACGACGATTGTGCGGGCCGGCTCACGGGCAAGCTGCTGCGAATACTGCAGCGCTTGCGTGATGTCGGTACCGCCGCCCAGTTGGATCTTGAGCAACACGTCGACGGGCGACCCCACCTGACCAGACAGGTCGGCGATTTCCGTGTCGAACAACACCAGCGACGTGCGCACCGAGGGAAGCTCGGCAAAGATAGACGCCATGACGGTCGAAAAAATGGCCGAGTCGAGCATCGATCCCGACTGATCGACGGTAACGATGATGTGCCAGGGCCGTTTTTTTCGCTCGGCTGCGAAGAAATACAACTGGTCGACCAGCAGTCGTTCCCGGTCGTGGTCGTAGTTCTGCAGATTGCGGCGGAGTGTGGTGTTGATGTCGAGATTGCGAAAGACGTGGCGCGGCGAATGGCGGTCGCGACGGATGGCGCCGGTAATGGCCGCCTCGACCTGCAGCTTCATCTTTTCTCTCAACTGCTGCACGACGCGATCGATGATCTTGCGCGCCAGTACGCGGGTCTTGGGGTTCAGTAGATCTTTGTGGGTCAACAGGGTCTTCACCAATTCAACATTCGGCTCGACCTTCTCCAGCAATTTGGGCTGGTCCAGCAACTCGCGGATGCCGCGACGCTGGACAAGTTCCCGCTCCATCACCTCTTTGGCTTGCCGCGGGAATAATTCAGAGACACCATCGACCCATTCCGGGACGGTCAGCTGGGAACCGCCCGATCCTCCCTGCCGGTCGTCGGACCGGGTGCCTTGTTCACCTTTGCCAAACAGAAATCCAACCAACTGTTCGACGCGTTCACATTGACCGTCGCCCGTGCACGTGATGTTCTGTTGTTCGGCATCCTTGCCCAGCACCAATCGCCACCGGGCAAGTGTGTGTCGCTGCTTCGGGTCCGGTTGTGGAGCGTTCACGCGGCTAGTCCCATTTGTCCATGATTTCTGCGACGCGGCGGTCGATCTCGGCAATGCGTACCGCGGCCGCTGGCGAAGTGCGTAGCTCGACCAGCGAGTCGGCCTCGCTCAGTCCGTAATGCTCGGCCACCGTCGTGGCCACCGACGCCCGCTGACGGTCGTGCAATTGCTCGAATGCGGCTCGCATGCGGGGCAACATGACCAGGAACGAATCCCAGGCAGCAGCGCGCAGGAGTTCGTCAATGGCATCGATCAGAGTCTTCGCACCCAGCAATATCGATGTCTTGGAAGCGGCCATCACCCCGTGCAGAAATTCACCGGCCGAGACCAGCTGCTCCTGGTTTGCACGGGCCAGCGCCGAGACCTCGGCGGCCAATTCATCCGGGCTGACGAGGCGCATCTCGCTCAACACGCCGAGGAAGGCTCCTCGCAGAAACGGGACCTCAGTCTCGTCGGCAGCGTGTTGCAGGTGTTCAGCAAACAGATCCCGGTCGATACCTTCGACGCTGCCGCGCTGGATGACGTCGGCCAGTCGCATCAGTGAATTGACGACGTCAGCTTGTTGTTCCTCGGGCACGGCGACGATGTCGACGATGGCAAAGCACGCACGATCGAAGCAGCGAACGATCAGGTCGTGCAGACTCTCACGCCGCAGGTCGCGGTGGATGGCATAGCGTTCGATGATCGTCAGATGGCTGATCGCTTCGCTGAGCGACACGAAGCGGCCGTCGGCGTCGATGGCCGACGCGCAAGCTTGCTCGACTTCTTGAATCAAATCCGGCAGGTCCATGTCGATGGCGCGGACCAGGCGTTCGCAAGTTCGGCCGGCATGTTGTTCGTCGGCGCCGATGGCTTCGCGCAGCCGGGCCAGCACTGCCGACTCGATTGTATCGCCATACAGGTTTTGCTCGACCAGCTTGGTTTCGACGTCGGGACTCCACTTGAGCGCCCACTTTTCGCGGAAGATCAGACCGGTAGCAAAATCCTGCGACAACGCTTCGGTGAGTCCGCAGACCGGAACTTCGAGGAACAGCAGCCGGTGCAGAAATGCGGAGCGTCGGGCATCAAACTCTTCACGCTTGTCGAGTTCGATCCGGTGCCGTTTCTCCCGGCCCATGACTTGGGCGAAGTCAAACTCTTCCATCCGCTGATGAAAGTCATCGACGATCGGAAGTCGGCCGAGATCTTTTGTAACACGGCCGACCCTAGTTCCGATGTCGATCTCATCAATCGCTTTGAGCAGCCCCAAGCCTTGCTCCTGCGGGTCTCCCTTACAGCAACAGGTGATAAGGGCGTCGTGCAGGTCGTCGAGGATGGGAACGGACCGGCCCCGCAGGGCGCCCAGCATGCGCGCGTGCTGAGTGACAGCAATCGCGTCCGCCGGTGACAGGTGTTCCCCGTTCTTGCGAGCTTGTTTGAGGACGCCGACGGTATAGTCTGTCGCGAGATCGTCTCGCTTGCCACACACGGTTTCCCAATGCATGCCGTAGAACCGAGGGGCCCGGTTGCCGGCAGCATAGCCAGACAGTTCCGACACCTGAAAATGAGAATAGGGGACCACTGTGGAATAGACGGTACCCGCAGGCGGTTCAGGCGGTGGGGTGTCGTCGTCGCGGTCGAGAAACAAGTGGAACCCGCCGCAGACAACCATGGCCTGGGCGGGCTTCAACTTCGACTTGGAGAGGTGGTCTCGAATCGTCTGCCACATGCAGCGTTCGCGCGGCAAGGTTCCATCAACGGCAATCCTGGACGGCGCACAGGTGCTGCGGGCGGCCGCGCAGAAAGTGGCCAATTCGTGGCGAAACGCTTCGACGTCGTCGTGCACACGGCCGAACTCGAATAAGCAATCCCACCCCTCGTCCCAAGTCTTGTAGCCGCCCGCGTTCGCCAGTTGGAGATAGAAGTCGCTGTCGGCGATCAGTCGCTCCGACTCGCGTTCGAGCATGTGCCGGGGGGCCGGCGATGATTCGTCCTCGGACTGCTCCTCCTGGCTGTCGTTGGATTCTGTCGGCGCATCTTGTTCAGCCTCGGCTGCGGGCGAGATCAGCGCATAGTGCGGCAAATCGATGAAGACCACCTCGGCGCCGATTTTCCGCGCCGAACACATCGCGACGTATTCGGGTGAGTATTCGAGCAGCGGGTACCAGCATGCAAACCGCGCTGGGCTGTCAGGTGCCGGGCTGGCAATTCCCGCCAGACCGAGCACGTTGTCGTCGTCGCGGTAAGAACTATAGATCGCCACAGGCGGCGTGGTCTTGCGATCGACAATGTACGGCACCAGGTCGTTGGCTTCTGACGGACCTTCGATGAAGACAACCTTCGGTTTTCGCTGTCGAATCGCGGCGTCCAAGTGGCGGGCGACCGTCGCGGAATGATGACGGACCGGGAACCAGTACAGCTCCTCAGCCAGCACGTCCTCCACGCGCTGCACGAGATCCTTGGGCGCGGCCGGCGAATCCTGCATTGCAGATGACGGGGCGGGTTGTGCCATGGGCTATTTCAACGCGGCAATCACAGCATCGTGAAACTCGCGCCAGTCCTTCTGTTTGACGCCCCGCTTCTTGGCCACCAGCACCGCGTATTCCTTGATGACCGCGGCGTCGGCGGCATCTTCTTTGACGATTGAGCCGAAAATGTTCTTCGCTACTTCGGTGGCCGTGACTTTGCCCGAGCCGAAGTAGCGGGCATGCAGCGCCGCATCCAGCGCCACGCCGATCGCTTCGGCGGTGGAGAGTGTATTGGCCGGCTGCTTGATGCTCACACCTTCCTCGGTTCGGCCGTTGCGGATCTCGCGAAAGACGGTCGCGAGCAGCTTGATGATTGGCGGCGGGAGCTGAGTCGGCAGATCGTAGCGGCTCAGCAGTTCCTCTGAACGCTGCCGCACGATCTCGATTTCGGTCTTCTGGTCGGCGACGATCGGGATGTGAATGTAGTTGAACCTGCGTTTCAGCGCCGCCGACAACTCGTTGACGCCTTGATCGCGGGTGTTGGCAGTGGCGATCACGTTGAAGCCCGGGCGAGCGAAGACCATGTTGGCATCGGGGAGTTCGGGAACGGCGATCGCCTTGTCTGAGAGGATCGAAACGAGCGCATCTTGGACGTCGGGGACGCAGCGCGTGATCTCCTCGAACCGCAGTAGTCCGCCTGCCCGCATGGTGAGCATCGTCGGTGAGGGGATCATGTTGGCCGGCGTGGGCCCTTCGGCAATCACCCGGGCAATGTTCCAGGAATACTTGATGTGCTCCTCGGTTGTTCCCGCTGTCCCCTGAATCGTCAGGGTGGAGTCGCCTGTAATGGCGGCTGCCAGGTGTTCTGAGAGCCAGCTCTTGCCGGTGCCCGGCTCGCCGACTAGCAGCAACGCTCTTTCGGAGGCCAGCGTGACGATGGCCCGCTCAACGATGCCGTCGTCGCCGAAGAACTTCCGCGTGATCTCCACATTCGCCTTCTTGCCGTCGATCTTGGCTGACAACGTTTTGCCACCGATCACGTACGCCAACACCGATCGGGGCGAAAGCCGCCACGATTGCGGGGCGGAATCGGCGTCGTTCTGGCGGAGCGCCTCGAGCTGGTCGGCATATTGCTTCTCGGCAGGCTGCCGCAAGACGTCTGCGTCCAGGCGGTTGCCTTCTGCTTCATCGCCGGCTGTGGTGGACTGCCTACGGGATGCTTTCTTTTTTGCCATGCGGGTCTCCGTTTGATGCCCAGCAGCGAGGGTAAGCCGCGAGGTTCGCCTGTTGTGCCATTTAGCCTGATTGCTACGTGAACCTCAAGGTCTGCAGCAGCGCCTTGCGATCGATCGTCTCCTGTGAAACGGTGATGTACTCGGGGCCATCGCTGGTGAGCAGACTGAGCGGTTGCAACACCAGTCGGCACGCTTCGTAGTGCAGGACTCCGAACAACGGCGGTGGCGCAGACTTCTTCTTTTTCTTTCGGGCTGCTTCGAGCGCCTTTTGCAGTGGCTTGCCGTCGACGCCGCTGGAAACCCGGGCATCAAACACGACGCCGCGGCACATCAGCGGATACCGGATCCAACCGTCGTCTGCATCTGCTTCCCGCTCACCAATGCTCCAATCGAATAGCACGACGTCCTCCTGCAATTCGACGTCCAAATCGAACGGGCCCGGCTCGTGCCGCCGGATCCGCTCCAGGGCCGCACGACAGTCCCAATGAGCAAAGCGGGTGTAATCGCTGAACGGTTCGCCGACTTCCACCCGGCTCTGCTCGCCAAGTTGAATGCGACTGATGGGCAATTCGGTTTGGGCGACGGCAACGTCGCGCAGCACGACGTTCTTTTTCTCCAAAAAGATGTTGGCCGTAAACTTCTGCTTCTGCGGAATGTGGAGAAAGCCTTCGGGTGGAATGTCGACGCCGGCTTTCAGCGGGAACACCGTCGACCAGACGTACGGCCGGCCGTCGTCGACTCCCCGCAGGCGAAACTCGAACGAACAAAAGGCGCCTACCGACATCCTCTTGACCACGCCGAGTGTCACCACGTTCAGTTCGTCGACGGGTTTGGCCGGAGCGGTCCAGAGCAGCTTGTCGAGCTGCTGTTGATCGTTTTCCCTCAGCGCACGCGCGATGCCTCTGCCCAACAGCCATGCGCGGCTGAGAAAGAACACGAACCGCCGCTGCGAGAAGGCCGGCTCGTTGTTGATGTAGCGTCCCAACTCTTCGTTGGCGGCTCGTAGCGTGCCGCCGAGTCGCAACAGCCGGCAACGGGAGACCTCTTGAAAGGTCACACCCAGCGTGTGCCGAGTCGCATCCGATGCGGTCGTCAAGCCGCTTTGCAGCAACTCCTCGACCGCTTGATTCAGCCGGTCGAGCTGCGGCAAGAGTCGCTCCCGGTCCGACGTCGACAGCTGCATGCCTCAGGATTCCTCATCGGCGGGAGTGTCCGGTTCATCCGCAGCATCAGCGTCTTCGTCGGTCAGCTCCGACAAGGCACCGGCGGCGACGTCCAATGTCAACACGCGATCGAACAGGCGCAGGCTCGTCAGCGCATTGAGCAATGACGTGGCGGCCGCGGCGTCTGCGCTCTCTAGTCCTGCCACGACTTGCGAGATTCGCCCCGACATGTGCTCGGCCCCGATGCGTTCGAATTCCTCGGCGGCTGCGCGGAGCAGCGCCAGATGTTCGGGTCCGGTCGCGCGAATGCCGCGAACGGTCAACGACTCGAGCTCGTTGCGGAGCTGTTCGATGGTGCCGGCGATTTCATCGATCATGGCAGTTCAGTTGCTGATACGACGCCCTGCGACGACGCAGTCATGCATTCTCAAAACGCATAGTAGTCTTCTGGAACCGTTTCGGTCGGCCGCCAGTCGATTTCACCCGCTTCGGCGCCCTTGTACTTCAGAAAGACTTCGCTCATTCGATCCTTATCGAGTTCGGGAGCCTGCAGGCGACTGGCAGCGACCCAGCCGTTGATGGTCGTCGGCTCGACATCCTCGCCTTTCGTTAGCCCCACAATCAACACCAACAGGTGCTTGCACAGCGCGCCGCGGAGTCCACCGCAGGGGTTCAGGTTTTGGGTGCAGCAGGCAAAGCCGCCGGCCGAATCGATGCGGCAGGCGTAGACCAAGTTGGCATCGGTCTGGCTCTTGACGACACCGGTGACGGCATCGCTCTCGACTTGGGCGAACAGCTGGAACTATCGGCCTTGAGCATGCGGAGGGCTTTCTTCAACCGTGACGAGTCGCAATCTTGTTCGAGTTGCTTCATAAACGCTGCGAAGTCGATCGGACCCGCCTTGTGCACCTGGGCCATCTTCTGCTCCAACCGCGGGTCCTGGCCTTTGCCCACCCAGCGCAGCCCTTCGGGGAGCTTGAATCGCTTGGGGAAGAGCGTCTGTTCGTCGAACTTCGTCAACTGGAACTTGGCGCCGGACAGCTTGGCTGTTGAAAGATCGGCCCCGCACAAGTCGGCCGCTTCGAAGTCGGCGGCGCGCAGGTCGGCCTTCCGGAAGTTTGCGCGGATCATGGTGGCGTCCCGGAAGTCGCACTTCGCCAAGATAGCTTCCTCGCACGCAGCATCGTTCAGCTTGGCGTCGAGAAACTTGCTGCCGGATGCGTCCACTTTGTCCAGCGTAGCGCTTCTCAGCTGGGTCCCGAGAAACGAAGCTTTGGCCAGTTTGGCCCCCGCGAAGTTGGACTTCTGAAAGTCGAGTGCGTCGCAGTTGATGCGTTGCAGGCTTTGTCCCGCAAGGTCGACGCCGCGAAAGGGAGAAGCCTGCTGCCGCTGTTTCAGGGGCCGCTTGTTCCATTTGGCGACGCCCGTCTTGCCGGCGGTCAGCTCGGCGAGCAGTTCCTGACGCAAATCATGGTCACCGGCTTTCAACCGCTTGAGTTCATCGGGGCTGGGGACCGTTTGTCCGAAGACCTCGTACCAGGCGGCCAGGCAGAGTTCCTTAAGCGCCTTGCCTTTGACTGGCGACCTGCTCCCTCTGGCGATCAGTGAAGTCGGACTTAACCGAGGTTCCACACACCGCCTGGCCAGCCTCGACATGGCGTCGGCAACGGTCTGTGCGTTCCAAGATGACTCTTGCGACTCTGAGGCATATTCGCAACTGATTGGTGCCAAGCCGTACCCACCATCGGAATTGAATCCGATTCGCGCAGGACCGTCGGTGCCTTCCACCTCGATTCGACTTTCGATCTCGTGGGCCCGACTCACAGCTTGCTCCAGATCCCGGACGTGGGGACCGATGGTTGCGACGGGAGCCGCGGCTGCCGCTTCCGCGAGTCCCTTGGCCTTGGTCACGTCAATACTCGATAGATCCACTCCGGCCACGTTGGCGCCTTTGAAATTCGCTCCGTCGACGATGGCATTCGTCAGGTCGGCATCCACCAATACTGCATTGCGCAGGTCGGCTTTGGCAAGATTCGCGCCCACCAACTTGGCTGCAGACAGGTCGGCCCGCGCCAGATTTGCCTGGGTGAAGTCCGACTGCCGGCAATTGGATTGGGAGAGCACGCTGCCCGACAGGTGTGCATTGCGGAAGCTGCACTGGATGAACTTGGATTCGCCGAGCCGCGCTTCGCACAGGTCGGCCTTGTCGAATCTGCACGACTGAGCCCTGCATGAGTCGATCACCCCGGCGATCCGCACTCCGCTGAGATCGCAGTCTTTGAGATACAGAGAGGACCACACTTCGTCCTTGCTCGTATAAACGAACTTTCGGAAGGAGCAGCCCGTGGCTTGCGCATCGATAATGATGTTCCCTATAGCACCGTCAAACTTGGCCCCTGTCACCTCAGGCATGACGACGCTGTCGAGCGTCGCGCCGCGAAAGTCGCAGCCGTCCAGCTTGGACTCCATGAGAGCCGCGCCGGACAGGTCGGCATCTCGAAGGTCGGCCCCGCTCAAGTCGCGCATCGACGCAGACCAACCGCGCAGTTCATTGAAGTATTCGACCCCCTGCGGACCAGCCCGCAACAGCGCGACCACGGCAGCGGCGTCGGGGAAGATCAGTTGTTTGAAGCCGCCCACGTCGACCAACTGGATTCCCGCGGTCTGCTTCAGGTTGAGCGACTGCGCCTTCTTCTCGGCGGTGGACTGTCCGCCCGATCGTGTTTGCCCGACGACCAGGTAGTCGAGTTGGGCGGTCACATTCTTGGCGACTGTACCACCTTGAAGCCGCACAAGATCGACCAAGGCCGCGCGACGGATCCAACCACAGTTGCCGCTGAAATGGAACGTCTTGCCTTGCAAATGCTTTTTGTCGCGGGTTGCGTTCTTGGTGACCCTCTTCTTCGGCACCGCTTTCTTGGTGGTTGTTTTCTTCGACTTGGCTTTGGCCGGCATTTCGTTCTCGTTCGAGGTTCGAGTCATCCTCTAAGAATGCCTTGTCGATCAAAACGCATAGTAGTCTTCTGGAACCGTTTCGGTCGGCCGCCAGTCGATTTCACCGGCTTCGGCGCCCTTGTACTTCAGAAAGACTTCGCTCATTCGCTCCTTATCGAGTTCGGGAGCCTGCAGACGACTGGCGACCACCCAGCTATTGATGGTGGTCGGGTCGACCTCTTCCCCCTTCGTCAGCCCCACGATCAACACCAACAGGTGCTTGCACAACGCACCGCGGAGTCCACCGCAGGGGTTCAGGTTTTGGGTGCAGCAGGCAAAGCCGCCGGCCGAATCGATGCGGCAGGCGTAGACCAGCTTAGCGTCGGACTGGCTCTTGACGACACCCGTCACGGCATCGTTCTCGACTTGCGCAAACAGTTGGAAGGCGTCGGCCTTCAACATGCTGAGCGACTTCTTCAACCGCGAGGAGTCGCAGTCCCTCCGCAGCTTCCTCATGAAGGCGTCGAAATCGATCGGCCCTTTCTTCTGAAGTGCTGCAACTTTCTGTGCCAACCGCGGGTCCTTGCCCCCACCGACCCAGCGCAGAGCGTCGACGAGCTTGAAACGTTTGGGGAAAGCCGTCTGTTCGTCGAACTTGGCGAGGTCGAACTTGGCTCCGCTGAGCTTGGCCGTCGAAAGATCGGCGCCGCTCAAGTCGGCCTGGTCGAACCGAGACTTGCTGAGGTCGGCCTTGCGGAAATCGGCCTGCTTCAACGTCGTCGATCGGAAGTCGCATCTCGACAAGACCGATCCGGCGAAGGAGGCCTGGCTGAGCTTGGCCTCGCGGAACTTGGCCCCGGCCGCTTCAGCTCTGTCGAACTTGGCCTGCTTCAGATCCGCGCCGAGAAACGAAGCTCTGCCCAGTTTGGCGCCGGTGAAATTCGTCTGTTGAAAGTCGAGCTCGTCGCATCTGACTCTTCGCAGGTCGAGCCCCGCCAGATCGAGCTCACGGAAAGGGGCGGCCTGTTGGCGCTCTCGGTGGCTGCGCTGGTTCCACTTGACCACGCCCTCTTTTCCGGCCTTGAGTTCGGCCAGCAATGCTGCGCGCAGATCTTGATCTCCTGCCTTGGCAGCTTTGGCAAGTTGTTTGAGTTCTTCCTCATTTGGCGGCGTTTGACCGAAGATCTCGAACCAGGCGGCGAGGCAGAGTTCTTTCAGCGCCTTGCCCTTGACCGGGGACTTGCTGGCTTTGGCAGTCAGCGACGTCGCCAGCGGGCGAGGGTCCAGGCAGCGGCTCGCCAACTCACTCATGGCATTGCTGAGCGGCTTCGGATCGAACTTGCGACGCGACTTGTCGGGTGAATCGGTGGTGTAGTCATAGATGATCCATCCGCCTTGGTCGCAGGCCAGCCGCAGTTCGCACACACCGTCGCGAGTTTCAACGTCGATCGACGTCTCCAATTTATCGGCTTGACGGGCAGCCTGCTCGAGATCGAGAACGTGCACTCCGACGTTGACGGCGCGCGCGGCGAGCGCAGCGGTCAACCCTTTCGCCTTGGAGGTATCCAACGTCGACAAGTCCGCACCCACAAGGTTGGCCCCGTCGAACTTCGCACCGTCGATTGCGGCGTCCCTGAGATTGCAGTTGATCAACGTGGCATTCCGCAGGTCGGCGCCCGTCAGGCTGGCACCTCGCAAGTTGGCGCCGGTCAGTTCGGCTGAGGAGAGATTGGCACCTTTCAGGTCGGATTGTGTCAATACGCAATCGGACAAGTTCAGCCCGGAAAGGTCGGCTTTGTGGAAGCAGCAATTCTTCGCCCACCATTTCCCGGCAGGATCGGTCAGACGGGCTCTTGTCAGGTCACAATTCTCGAGGTTCCAGGCCCGATCGAACTTCTGGTCTCTCTGAGCCTCGAAGCCCCTGAAAGTGCAATCCCTGGCCTGGACAAGTCTGATGTTGCCGCTGGCTTTGTCGAAGTTGGCTCCAGCGACCTCGTGGATTTTAGTCTCATGCAACCTGGCTTCGCGGAAGTCGCAACCATCGACATTCACGTGGTTCAGAATCGCACCGGACAAGTCGGCCTTGCGCAGGTCTGCCCCGCTCAGGTCGATGATCTGCTGGCTGCCGCCCCACTCGTAGATCGCAAACAGCTTGTTCCAATGCTCGATGGCCGCGGGGCCTGCTTTGAGCATGGCAATTGCTGCGGCGCGGTCCGGATAGACCAGCTGCCTGAAGCTTGCTTCGTCATGAACCAGCTCGATGTTCGCTGGCTTCTGGTTGAGTGCGTCGGCCTTTTTCTCGGCGGTTGATTTGCTGCCGGATTTCGAGCGCCCCACAAGCAAATAGTCGAGCTTGGCAGTCACGCTCTTGGCAATCGTGCCGCCCTGCAGTTGCAGCAGCTCGATCACGTAGTCACGACCGGCATAGGGTGGGTTGCCGCTAACATGGAAGGTCTGGCCCTTCAAAGGGAACTGGGTCCACTCATCGTCCGACGACTTGCCCTGTTGTTTCCTCGTGCGGCTGGCCATGTCCGTCTGTTGTGCAATACCGAGATGTGGAGACGTTCAAGGGTAGAATTGTGCACTTTCCGGGAAGCGGCAGCAAGAACTATCTACTTATCAGGCACCGCGACCGCGACCGACGTAGCCGCGCCAGACATGCGGTCAAGGAAAGCGAGGCCCGACTGCCAACGCCAACACGACTTCCATAATCCAGAAAGCCAGGAACGGAACATAAAAGATGGCAGCTCCCACCTTGGCCAGCTTTTCACCGAATTTCGAACCGTAGTCGTTCGCGAACTCCCCGCATGTCTCGGCGAGCGGCGCGCAGACCACGAATCCGACCAAGGACGGGGCGAAGACCAGGATGAACCAATTGGTGGCACACCAGGGGATCGCCAGGTCATAGGCAGCCGACACGCAGGCCGTCACGAGATAAATCGACGGCGCCAGCCCGATCAACAACCCCAGCAGCCCGACCAGGAATCCGGCAGACGGGTTCTCATGCTGCACCGTAGTGTCGGGTTCAGACAGCATGTCTAGCTGCTTCTGGGAGTCGGCTGTCGTACGAACGACTGCTGTTGTTCAGAACGCGTAGTAGTCTTCCGGCACTGTTTCAGTCGGCCGCCAGTCAATCTCGCCGGCTTCGGCGCCTTTGTATTTGAGGAACACCTCGCTCATCAGGTCTTTGTCGAGCTCGGGCGATTGCAGGCCGCTGGCGGCGACCCACGTATTGACCGTTGTCGGATCGAGTTCTGCTTCTTTGGTCAGCCCGACGATCAGGACCAACAGGTGTTTACACAGCGCGCCGCGGAGACCGCCGCAGGTGTTGAGGTTTTGTGTGCAGCAGGCGAACGTTCCTTCGGCGTCGAGCCGGCAGGCATAGACCAGTTTCGAGTCGGTCTGGCTCTTGACGACTCCCGTCACCGAGTCGCCTGCGACCTGCGCGAAGAGTTGAAAGCGATCCGCCTTGAGCATCTTGAGCGCCTTTTTCAGGCGCGACGCATCGCATTCTTCTTCGAGCTGCTGCATGAAAGCCGCAAAGTCGATCGGCCCGGCAGTCTGCACCTGGGCAATCTTTTCGCGCACCCGCGGGTCCTTACCCTTGCCCGCCCAGACCAGGCCTTCGGCGAGTTTGAACCGCTTGGGGAAGACCGTCTGCTCGTCGAACTTGGTGTGTTCGAACCTGGCACCGGAGAGCTTGGCCCCTGTGAAGTCGGCGCCTTTGAGGTCCGTGTACCACAGGTCAGCGCCTGCGAGGTTGGCTCCGGTGAAGTCGGCGCCTTTCAAGCGTGATTGACGCAGATCGGCACCTTCGAGGTTCGCCTTGCTGAAGTTCGTGCGCAACAGGGTCGTTTCGCGAAGATTGCACTTCGAGAAGTCGGCTTGCTGGCACGAGGCGTCGGTGAATGTGGCAGCGTGGAACGAGACGCCCGCCGCCTGGGCCTGATCGAACTTTGTGTTTTTCAAAATTGCCACGACGAACGATGCGCCTTTCAGCTTCGCGCCGGTGAAATCGGACCGTTGAAAGTCGATCCGGTCGCCCTGCAGGTCCCGTAGATCGAGGCCGGAGAGATCCAGCTTGCGCGACGCTCCTGCTTCATCCCGCTGCTCCTGTGACCGCTTGTTCCACTTCGCGACGCCCGCCTTTCCCGCTTTGAGCTCGTCATACAACTCGTCGCTCAGCTTGACCTGGGCCTGCTTCCCGGGTTTGGCCAACTGCTTGAGTTCTCTCTCAGTGGGGACCGGCTCGTCGAACAATTCGCACCAAGCCTCGAGGCAGAGTTGTTTGAGGGCCTTTCCCTTGAGCGGCGACTTCTCCCCTTTGGCAGTGACCGTTTGGGGCAGCAACCGGCACTCGGCCATGTGCTTGACCAGTTCAGCCATGGTCTGGCTGACGCTGCTGTTGCTTCTGCGCCAGTCGTGGTACTCGGCCGACGTCGGATCGCAGCGAGAGTCGACGAAGCTGAGGTCCGAGACTTGGATGCCGAGCGTGATGGGGCCGTCGGCCGTCTCGATGTTGATCTGCGTCTCCATCGAGTGGGCCTTGGCCGCATTGCTTTCCAATGCCTGGATGCGGGGCCCGATGTTGGCCACGCGTACGTCCGCTACGTTCGCTTGCAGACCTTTCCCACGCGACACGTCCACTTTGGAGAAATCCGCCCCAGCGACGCCGGCACCCTCGAAGTTAGCCCCGTCGATTGTCGCGCCGCTCAAGTCGGCGTTCATCAGGTTGGCGCCGCGCAGATCGGCTTTCGACAGATTGGCACGGCACAGCTTGGCATCCTGCAGATCGGCGCCGGAGAGATTGGCACCGGTCAGATTCGACGACGTAAAGTTGCACTCGCTCAGAGTGGCACCCGATAGGTCGGCGCTACGAAAACTGCATTTCGAAAACTTTGATCCCCAGAGCTCTGCCTCTTGGCAGTTGGCTTTGTCGAAGTTGCAGTTGTGGGCTGTAGCAGTGTTGGAGACGCCCGCGATGTCGACTCGCTCCAGATCGCAGTTGCGCAGTTTCCACAGTTCGTAATCTCCAGCGGAAACCTCGCCCAGCCGGCAGCCTTTGAACGAACAATCCGTCGCCGTGGCGATCTCCAGCCGGCCCACGGCGCCGTCGAATTTGGTGCGTTTGACGCGCAGGATGATCAGCCCCTCGATCGAAGCGCCGCGGAAGTCGCAATCGTCCACGACGGCCTTTTCCAGATTCGCTCCGTTCAGGTCGCACTTGCGGAAGTCTGTGCCGCTGAGATCAAGCAACCGGGGCCACTTACACTTCACGAGCGCGTTCCACCGACCGACGCCTTTCGCTCCTGCCTTGAGCATCGCGATCCCGATTTCCTGCGTGGGAGCGAACAACGCACCGAAGGACTTGGAATTGAGAAGCGCGATCGAGGCTTCTTTGGCTTTGTTGAGCTTTTTGGCCTGCGCAACGAGGTCCGCGTCTTCGTCAGTCGGGACCAGATAGTCGACCTTGGCCGAGAAGGACTTGGCAACACGGCCGCCTTCGAGGCGAATCATGGCTTCCGCGTCGCTGCGGTCCAAATGGGGCCAACAATCCGTGAAGCTCAACGTAAAGCTGTCACCGCTGAGGTAGAACGTCTTGTCTTTCAAGCGGGGCTGCAGCGAGTCGGCCTTCGACGTGGAGCGTTTCGACCTCTTCGCGGTGCGCTTCGCCATCTTTGTCGTTCCTGGGCTGCGAATGTTGAAGGCTCGATGGGTCGTCAGTTCGGGGCGCGGGACGATGATGTGGCTGCGTCAAAACGCGTAGTAGTCTTCCGGCACGGTTTCGGTCGGCCGCCAATCGATTTCGCCGGCTTCGGCGCCTTTGTATTTGAGGAACACCTCGCTCATCAGGTCTTTGTCGAGCTCGGGCGATTGCAGGCCGCTGGCGGCGACCCACGTATTAACCGTGGTCGAATCGAGTTCCGCTTCTTTGGTCAGGCCGATGATCAGGACCATCAGGTGCTTGCACAGCGCACCGCGCAATCCGCCGCAGGTGTTGAGGTTCTGCGTGCAGCAGGCAAACGTTCCTTCGGAGTCGAGTCGGCAGGCGTAGACCAGTTTGGCGTCGGTCTGGCTCTTGACGACTCCCATCACCGAGTCGTCTGCGACCTGCGCGAAGAGTTGAAAGCGATCCGCCTTGAGCATCTTGAGCGCCTTTTTGAGACGGGACGCATCGCATTCTTCTTCGAGCTGCTGCATGAAAGCCGCAAAGTCGATCGGCCCGGCAGTCTGCACCTGGGCAATCTTCTCATGCACCCGCGGGTCCTTGCCTTTCCCCGCCCAGACCAGGCCGTCTTCGAGTTTGAACCGCTTGGGGAAGATTGTCTGCTCGTCGAACTTGCTGTCTGCGAACTGGGCACCGGACAATTTAGCGCCCGAGAAGTCGGCGCCTTTGAGGTCTGTGTACTGCAGATCGGCGCCCGCGAGGTTGGCTTTGCTGAAGTTCGTCCGCAGCAGCGTGCTGCCGCGAAGATTGCACTTCGAGAGGTCGGCCCGCTGGCACGAAGCGTCACTGAGCTTGGTACGCTCGAACGAGACGCCGGCCGCTTGAGCCTGATCGAATTTTGTGTTTTTCAGCGTCGCTGCGATGAACGATGCGCCTTTCAGTTTGGCGCCCGAGAAGTCGGACTGTTCAAAATCGATCTTGTTTCCTTGCAGGTTACTCAAATCCAGGCCGGCCAGGTCCAGTTTTCGCGACGCTCCACCTTCGTCCCGCAGTCTGCGCGGCCGCTTGTTCCACTTGGCCACACCCGCCTTTCCCCCCTTGAGTTCGGCATACAACTCGCCGCGCACGTCGAGATGGCCATCCTTTCCAGACTTGGCCAATTGCTTCAGCTCGCTCTCGGTGGGGACCGACTCGCCGAACAATTCACACCAGGCCTCCAGGCAGAGCTGTTTGAGGGCCTTGCCCTTCAGCGGCGACTTGGTTCCTTTGGCCCTCACTGTATGTGGCAACAGCCGTCCCTCAGGAAAATGTCGGACCAGTTCCGCCATGCTGAGACTGACGTTGCTCTTGGCTTGGCCCCAATGCTGATACTCGGCCGTGATCGGGTCGCGCAAAGAAGAGATGTATTGGCCGTCCTGGACTTGGATGCCGAGGGTGATCGCTCCATCGGCTGTCCCGATATCGATAAATGTCTGCAGCAACTTGGTCTTGGTCGCGTTTCGTTCCAATTCCTTGACGCGGGGCCCAATGTGGGCCGCGCGTACGGCTGCGACACTCTCTTGCAAACCTTCCGCACGCGACAGGTCCAAATTCGACAGGTCCGCGTCGGCGACGCCGGCACCCTCAAAGTTTGCACCGTCGATCGTCGCGCCGCTCAAGTCGGCATCCATCAGGTTGACGCCGCGTAGATCGGCTCCCGATAGATTCGCACCGCGCAGCCTGGCTTCGTGCAGATCGGCGTTCGACAGATTGGCGCCGGTCAGATCGGCCGAAGAAAAGTTGCACTCGTGCAGTTTGGCCCGCGAAAAGTCGGCGTCGCGAAAACTGCAATGCGAGACATTTGCCGATCTGAAATCGGCGTCCTGGAAATTGACTTGGTCGAAATTGCACTTGTGGGCCGTGGCCCCTTGGTTGAACACGCCCGCGATATCGGCGGCCTGCAGGTCGCAGTCGCGTAGTTCCCACGACGAGTAATTGAAGGACGAAAGGCCCTTCAGCTGACAGCCTTTGAACGAGCACCCATTCGCGATGCAAATCTCGATCCGGCCTACGGCGCGGTCGAACGTGGCTCCCTTGACACGCAGAACGCTCAGACCATCCGCCTGGGCGCCGCGGAAGTCGCAATCGTCGACGATCGCTTCCTCGAGATTCACCCCATTCAGTTCGCAATTGCGGAAATCGGTTCCGCTCAAGTCGGCCGACTGCGGCCAATTGACCCGGTCGAGCTTTTTCCACCGCTCAACGCCTTCCGCTCCAGCCTTGAGCATCGCGACCGCAGTTTCCCTCGTCGGGGTGAAGAGAGTACCGAATGCTTTGTAGTCTAGAATCGCGATCGAAGCTCCCTTGGTTTCGTTCAGCTTCTCGGCCTGCGCAACCAGGTCCCCTTCTTCCGGAGACGGGACCAGATAGTCGATCTTCGGCGAGACCGACTTGGCGATGCGGCCGCCTTCAAGGCGAATCAGTGCCACTGCTTCGCGTCGCTCCATTTGCTTCCAACTGTCCACGAATCTCAGATGGGCGTCGTCGTTGCTGCCCAAATAGAACGTCTTGCCTTGCAGCCGTGGCTGCTGCCAGTCCGGTTTCGCTGTGGACGGTTTGGACTTCTGCTTGGTACGCGTCGCCATATGTCGTTCCTAGCTGCGATTGTTGACAAGCTCTGCGGTCGGTTTGGGCGCGGTGATGGCTAATTCAAAACGCGTAGTAGTCTTCCGGCACGGTTTCAGTCGGCCGCCAATCGATCTCACCGGCTTCGGCGCCTTTGTATTTCAAGAAGGTCTGGCTCATGGACAGATGTGGATCGTCGGCGATTCTACCCGCGCTTTGGGGCGTAATCCAATTCGCCGGCAGACCGCTGTATCGGTGAGTGTGCTTCAAGTCCAGTGGTATCGATTTTGAAGTGCACGATCGATCTGATTACGATACATCATGTCGCTTCGGCGCGTGGCTGGCGTGCTATCGGCACTTCTGGTTCTCCGGTGCGCGTCACGAGATGCTCGTCATCAAATGAGGACGCGTATGGACGTTTTCTGGAGCTGCGCGATCATTGGTGGAGTAACCGGCGGGATAGTCGCCTACTTCAAGGCGCTGTCCATGAACCGGGAGATGCGGCAGCGGCCCTGCCCAGATTGTGACGAAGTGCTGGGAAGTAGTCAGCCGCCCAAGAGAACCCGCCAGCAGGTGCTATGGGGCGGTTGGACTTGCCCCCACTGTGGTTGCGACATTGATCGATACGGCAACGAGCGGAAACACGAGAGAGGAATTGGAAATCAGAATGACTGGCAGGGCCTGAAACCCAATGTCGAAGACTGGTTTTCAAATACGCGTAGCTTCCGAGACATCCTCCGCCAACCACACGTGCTCGTCCTAGAGCCGCATCTCTTCATCATCAAGCCGTGGCTGGTGGTAATCCTCTTCGCAATGGCTGGCCTCTTGGTCGGAATTGTGGCGGGTATTGCGCAGGGAACGGCTAGCGGTGACGTTCTGGAAGCGTCCCTTCTGCTCGGATTCGTGGGGTTTGTAGTCGCATCGATCGCAGGCGCAGCGTTCGCCAGCGTTCTGTGGCTGGTTCGAGTCACCATTCGAATCATTCTGCGGCGAAGCTCTCGAGTGCAGAAGTGATTGCCATCCGCAATCATCGTACCGAGGGCAACGGTTAACAACGGAATTGCAAACGTCCGCTTTTGCAGACAACAGCCCGTAGCATGGCTCTGTTTACGCGGCTTCGCGTAAGAACAGTTCTTCCCGATGGAACGGGAGCGCCGCGTCGGCCGGTGTCTCGGCCTGTTTCAGATAGCTCAGGCGTTGGGCCAGCATGTTCAGGCAGTAGTCGACGATCTTGACAACGCTCAAGTTGGCAGCCGTCGACAGGCAGAACATCATGGCCACAAAGCGGGACCAATGTTCGGTGACTGTGCCGGTCAGCAGGAACGTCTGCGACGCCTGCAGCACGAACGAGGCGCCGAGAAGGACGAGGCCGCCGGGCACGGCCCAGAACCAGCGTCGCCCGAGCAGCCAGCCCCATGGACCTTGATCGCGGTAATCGGCCGGTTCGCAAGCGAGAGAAATTCCCGCCGCCTTGCTGCCCAGATGCGAGACGCTGCCGATCATGATCGCAATCCCCATCAACAGCTCGCCGACCAGCGTCCGGTAGATCATCCACTCTTCGAGGCGTCCGTACTGCACATAGAACAGTGCGGGATAGGCCATCATCAGAACGGTCAGGGCAACCAGCACGCTGGCCGCCAGCCCCAGCAATCGCGAGGGGCGGTACAACAGAGCCGTCTTCAGAATGACCCGCAGAAACCGGACTCCGTCTTTGATGGGGTTGAGCTTCGACTCACCTTCCCGCTCGTGGTAGGGCATGTCGACTTCGCGGATCGACAAGTTGTCGCTCAAAATCGCGCGGGCGCTCATGGCGGGTGTGAAGTGCAGGCCGGCCGGCAGCGGAAACAGCTGCGTCAGGCTTGAACGGCGGACCACGCGCATGCCGCTAGCCGTGTCTTTGACCCGCGTCGAGGAGAGCAGGCTCAGCGTCCAGGCGAACAGCGTGTTGCCGATACGCCGAACCAAAGGCATCCGGCTCTGCTGGTTCAAGCGACAGCCGATCGTCACGTCGGCCCAATTGTCGATCAACTCCCGGCACAAGTTGACGAAAAACTCCGGGTCGCAGGTACCATCTGCGTCGAGGAACCCCAGCAAGTCTGCATCAGAACTGAGCCAGGCCTGCGTGATGGCGGCCCCATAACCGCGGTTCTTCTTGAAAACGATCAGCCGAATGGTGTCGCTGTACCGCTTGGCGATCTCGACGGTCCGGTCGGTCGAACCGTCGGAGATAACGGTTATTTCCACTTCGGTGACGGCTGTCTCGGCGATGATTCGCGATCGAGCGGCCAGGCAGCGCGAAATCGTCGCAGCGATGGACTCTTCTTCGTTGAGCGCCGGAATTGCAATCAACAGTTTCATAGGGACGCTCCGTGTCCTTCAAATCAGACCACCTGCTACGGCAAGTCCGAGTGTCAATTGCCGAGTGTGACCGTCTGGGGCTTCTCATGATTCAGTTGCAGCAGCTGAAGCGCGCCGATGCGGCGGCGTTCGGTGTATCCTTCGGGAATCGCTTCCTCGATCGGAAAGATCAGCCACACTGGAAAACGAGCAGCTAAGACTCTCTCCCCGCGAGGGCTCTGCGGAAGTCGATCCGTTTCGAGCAACAGCATCGCGTAGAGATCGACGTCGACTCTGCCGATACCCAGTTCGCCGCCGTCGTCCGACATCGGCTCCGTCAGCTCGGCCAGTTGCCCCCAGATCTGATTGGAATCGCGATACTCCACGTCGCGGATCCATTCACCAACAGCCACGCACGCATGCAACGCGATCAGACAGATCACGGTGCCCTGCCGCACGTTGACTCTTTCGAGCGCCGTCCACAGGCAAAGCACGAGTGCCGGCAACAGCGGCACCATGTACCGCGTTCCCTGGTCGAATGGCCAGGTGGCAAAGAAGGCGACGTAGATGGGCACCATCCACAGCAAGGCGTCGTTGGTCCGCCTGCATTGCGTCCACCAGCAGCCGGCAAGCACCACCGCCACCGCTGCATACAGGATGGTGTTGTAGTGCAGCCATTCGCCCGTGTTGGCGTAGGCCTTGTGCATTCCGGGAATCAACAGCCGGCCGAACTCGCTGATCCTCAGACGGATGCCTTCGGCTACCTGCACCGACGCGGTCACCCCTTCGGCCACCATGTACTGGTGATACGACTTGGCATCCCCGCCTGCGACGGCAGCCATTCGGTGATCCCACCCGACCAGCGCCGCCAACGCCACCAAAACCGGGCAGCCCACCGCTGCGGTGATTCCCGCGGCGCGTCTCCAATCCTGATCTCGACGATACGCCCGCACGGCCATGGCCATCGCAAAACCGCCGATCAAGAAGACTCCCACTTGTCTGACGTAGCAAGTAAAGATCAGCATTACGATCGAGCAGGCAGTCCAGATTGCCGTCCCTCGGCGGGTCGGGCACTCGGCCAAACGAGCCAGCCCGTAAACCGACCACATGAGTCCCATCATGAAAGCCAGCTCGCTCAACGTCTGGCGATAGATCGACCAGAGACCCACATTGAGCATCACCAGCGCCGTCGTAGGCAGGGCCGCCTTCGGACCGACGAGTCGCCGAAACCAGACAAACACTCCGGCCAGCAGTCCCACCGCCAGCCCCCAGTGAATCAGCGAGATCGCCAGAAACGGCTTATCCGAGATCCAGAATGCCGGCGCAACCACCATTGGATAGCCAGGCGCGTACTTCAGGTGTGGCGAATCGAATCGAGCCAGCCGTCCTTCCGACATGTGCTTGGCGATCGACAGATAAGCCGAACCGTCGGGCGTTGGCTCCCACCACCACTTGATCTGCATCGCCAGCAGTAGTGCCAACACCGCCAGACAGACCCGCGATCGATTGTCGAGACGTTGCGACACCGGCGGCTCTGCCTGCTAAAGATCCGTCTTGTCGACACCACGGCTGCTGAGCGTCCAGCAGCGATCGCGACTTGTCCGAATTCGGGGCGAAAGATACGCGAAGCAGCGAACTTGGGCCAGATCAATCGGCGTCTGCCCAGCAGCGAATCGCCGCCCCTTTTCTCGCATCTCGGTCGGCCTTCTTGTTATCCTGCAGATGCCAAGTAACGAATTGCGAAAAACGCTTCCCGATCTTCGTTCTTTGCCGCATACCGCTGGTCAGAGATGCGACCGTTGTCAATCCTCATCCAACTGCGGACCGCAACATCCCGCGCGACCGGTCTCTTGTTGGCAGCGGCCGTGTCGCTCTCCATTGCGTGGGGCGCAGATCCAGAGACTCGATTCGAGTTCAATCGCGACATCCGCCCCATCCTGGCCGACAACTGTTTTCAATGCCACGGCCCCGATTCGGCCCAGCGACAGGCCGACTTGCGGCTCGACCAAGAAGAAGGTGCGTTTGCCGATCGCGACGGCACCCCAACGATTGTCGCCGGACAGCCCGACCAGAGCGAACTGTTCCGCCGGATCATGTCCGCCGATCCCGACGAGCGCATGCCGCCTGCCGATTCCAGCCGTCACTTAGATGAACAACAGATCGAAACGATTCGTCGCTGGATTGAGCAAGGAGCCCCGTGGCAGGCACACTGGTCGTTCATCCGTCCGAGCCGTCCCGACCTTCCGGAGGTAGAATCCGACGCGTGGGTACGAAACGCAATCGACAGTTTCGTGCTGGCGCGTCTCCAGCGCGAAGGACTCTCTCCTTCGCCCGAAGCTGCCAAGACCACGTTGATCCGCCGAGTATCGCTCGACCTCACAGGCTTGCCGCCGAGTGCGGCTGAAGTCGACGCCTTCCTGGCAGACGATTCACCGACTGCATACGAAACGCTCGTCGACCGGCTCTTGCAATCACCGCGCTACGGCGAACGGATGGCCGTGGATTGGTTGGACGTGGCCCGCTATGCCGACACCAACGGCTATCAGACTGACGCCGAGCGGTTTATGTGGCGCTGGCGCGATTGGGTGATCGAAGCCTTCAACCGCAACCTGCCGTTCGATCGCTTCACTGTCGAGCAGCTGGCCGGCGACATGCTGCCGAATGCCACGCTCGAACAGATCATCGCCACCGGCTTCAACCGCAATCATCGGGGCAACGGCGAAGGGGGCATCATTGCCGATGAGTTCGCCGTCGAATACGTCGTCGACCGGGTGGAAACCACGTTCACCGTCTGGCAAGGTTTGACAATGGGCTGCGCCCGTTGCCACGAGCACAAGTTCGACCCTATCGAACAAAAAGAGTTCTACCAGGTCTTCGCGTATTTCAACAACGTGCCGGAAAGCGGCAAGGCCTTCAAGTACGGCAACTCGGCTCCTTTCGTCAAGTCGCCCACGAGACAGCAGCAATCGGAACTCGCCCATCTCGACGACAGATTGAACGCCGTCTCGAGCCACTTCGACTCGCTGGAGGCACAGATCGATGTCGCGCAACAAGCTTGGGAAGAAACGCTCGCCGAACCACTTGACTGGTCCTATTCGCACGCACTTGCGGCGCACTACCCACTCGACGGAGACTTCTCCAATTGTGTCGGCGAGACGCCGGACAGCACGACACACGACCACGCCGATGAGTACGTGGAGGGCCGCATCGCAACTGCCGCCGAGTTTGACGGCACGGGTGCGGTCTCCGTCGGCGACGTCGGCAACTTCAACTTCTACGACAAATTCACATTGGCTGCGTGGGTCCGGCCGCGTGCATCGTCCGGAACCATCGTGTCGCGACTCACCCCCGACGACCCTGACAAGGGCTATGCGGTCGTGCTCGACGATGGCAAGGTGCAGGTCAACCTCGTCGTGCGCTGGCTCGACGACTCGCTGCGGGTCGAGACGCAAAACGAGCTCCCTCTCGATCAATGGTCGCACGTCGCCGTTACATACGACGGTTCGCGCATCGCCGAAGGCGTTGGCATCTATGTCGATGGCGAACTTCAGCCGCTCAAAGTCAACCTCGACGAGTTGAATCAGGATTTCAAAGCCCCGGGGCCGCTGCGGATCGGCGCTGCCCTTCGATCCGGGACCGGTTTCGACGGCGCCGTCGATGACTTGCGATTGTTCAACACTTGCCTCTCGGCCGAACAGGTCGAGCTCGTCGCCGTGTCCGACTCCATCGGCACGATCATCGGCATTCCGGTCCCTGAGCGCAATGCCCGGCAGCAGCACAAGCTGCGAGCCTGCTTTCTGGAAGATTACGCACCAGAGTCGGTTCGCGGAATCTACCACGAGCTGGTCGACCTGCAACGGCAGCGCTCCGGGCTACTCGACAGTTTTCCCACCACGATGGTCATGCGGGAGATGGAAACGCCACGCGACACGTTCATTCTCAATCGCGGCGAATACGACAAGCCGGGCGAACGGGTCACCCCTGGGCTTCCCGCCAGTCTGCCCCCACTGCCCAAGGACACTCAAAACAACCGGCTTGGCTTCGCACGCTGGCTTGTCGACCAGAGCAATCCACTCACCGCCCGCGTGGCCGTCAATCGCTTCTGGCAGTCGTACTTCGGCACAGGACTGGTCAAGACCGCCGAAGACTTTGGATCGCAAGGAGAGCCCCCCAGTCATCCCGGTTTGCTCGATTGGCTGGCCAGCGAGTTCGCGTCTCCCACCGGTGCTCCGCTGGGCAGCGACACGACAACTCCCTGGGACGTCAAGTCGCTGAACAAGCTGATCGTCACCAGTGCGACGTATCGGCAATCGTCGAAGCTCACGCCCGAACTACTCAGCCGCGATCCCGAAAACCGCCTGCTGGCCCGCGGTCCCAGACTGCGGCTCTCGGCCGAGACAATCCGCGATCAGGCGCTGGCGATCAGCGGCCTGTTGGTTGAGAAGCGTGGCGGCCCCTCGGTCAAACCATACCAGCCTGCCGGCCTGTGGGAAGAACTCTCCGGCACCCCCTACAAACAAGACCACGGCGACGACCTGTACCGCCGCAGTCTGTACACGTTCTGGAAGCGAACCGCCGGCCCACCGTCGATGATGGCCTTCGACGCGTCGGCCCGCGAAACCTGTATCGTCCGCGAAACTCGAACCAACACCCCCCTGCAGGCGCTCACCCTGTTGAACGACGTCACGTTTGTCGAGGCGGCGCGCGTCTTCGCCGAGCGCATACTGGCCGAAGGGGGCGACTCGCCCGAGTCTCGAATCGCTTTCGCGTTTCGAGTCGCCACATGCCGGCAACCAGCCACCGTCGAACTCGATGTGCTCACTGCAAGTTTTGTCGAACACCTCGCCGAGTATCGCGGCAACCCGGAAGCAGCCGAGAAACTGCTCAGCGTCGGCGAGTTTCCTCGCGACGCCGCAGTCGATCCCTGCGAGGTCGCCGCCTACTCCGCCATCGCTGGATTGATCCTGAATCTCGACGAAGTCGTCACGAAGGAGTGAGCCATGTCTCCTTGGCACGAGAGCAACTTCAACTTGACGCGACGGCACTTCTTCGGTCGCTCAAGCGCCGGGCTCGGCGTGGCGGCACTCTCGTCGTTGCTCGGTCAATCCGCACCCGCCGGTCCGAACTCCATCGCTTCCGGAACGACTACCAGTCAACCATCGGCCGCGTTTCCCAACTTCACGCCCCGCGCCAAACGGGTGATCTACCTGTTCCAATCGGGCGCGCCTTCGCAGATGGACCTGTTCGACTACAAGCCCCAGCTCGACGAACTGCGCGGCACCGAGTTGCCCGACTCGATCCGCCGCGGCCAACGCCTGACCGGCATGACGGCCACGCAAGAGAGTTTCCCCATCGCCCCGTCGCTATTCAAATTCGCCCAACACGGCCAGAGCCGCGCCTGGGTCAGCGATCTCATGCCGCACACGGCCAAGGTGGTCGACGACTTGTGCTTCATCAAGTCGATGCACACACAGGCCATCAACCATGACCCGGCCATCACCTTCTTCCAAACCGGCGCACAGCTGGCGGGCCGGCCCAGCATGGGAGCCTGGCTCAGCTACGGACTTGGCAGCGACAACGAAGACCTGCCCGCCTTCGTGGTCATGGTTTCGCAAGGCAGCGGCCTGGCCGGCCAACCGCTCTACGATCGACTATGGGGCAGCGGATTTTTGCCCACTCGTTATCAAGGCATCAAGTTTCGATCGGTCGGCGATCCCGTGTTGTTTCTGTCGAATCCCGATGGTGTTAACGACCGCACCCGCCGCCGAGTGCTCGACGATTTGGCCCGCCTCAACGAGTTGAAACTCCGCGAGTTCGGCGACCCGGAGATCGCCACCCGCATCTCGCAGTACGAGATGGCTTATCGCATGCAGACTTCGGTCCCCGAGTTAACTGACGTCTCAGACGAACCCCAACACATCCTCGATCTCTACGGCCCGCACGCGGCCAAACCAGGAACCTATGCCGCCAACTGCCTGCTGGCCCGCCGCCTGGCCGAACGCGGCGTGCGGTTCATCCAACTCTTCCATCGCGGCTGGGACCAGCACAAGACCCTGCCCGCCGCCATTCGCAAACAATGCGACGACACCGACCAGGCCTCCGCAGCATTGATCACCGACCTCAAACAACGCGGCATGCTGGATGACACGCTGGTCGTCTGGGGCGGCGAGTTCGGACGCACCGCCTACTGCCAGGGAAACCTCACCGCCGACGACTACGGCCGAGACCACCACCCCCGAGCCTTCACCATTTGGATGGCCGGCGGCGGCATCAAACCGGGAATCAGCTACGGCGAAACCGACGACTACAGCTACAACATCACCGCCAACCCGGTCCACGTCCACGACCTGCACGCCACCCTGCTCCACTGCCTGGGCATCGACCACCAGCGCCTGACCTTCAAATTCCAAGGCCGCTACTTCCGCCTCACCGACGTCCACGGCGAAGTCGTGCGAGACATCCTGGCGTAGGCGAAGCGAGACATGCCGCAATCACTCTGCCACAACTGCGAGCACGTCAAACAAATCGTGAGCGGCACAGGGTCGAAGTTCTTACTCTGCCAACTATCGCAGAGCGACAACCGGTTTGCGAAATACCCGCCGCAACCGGTCATGCGCTGCTCGGGTTATGAATCCGACAGCAAACGAGACTCAGAATCCTGAAGTGACGGATCCTGGGCTCGCTGCTTCGGACAACGGATGCAAGTGCCGGCTAAGCAGCACACTTTTCTTGCCCCCTCTCCCCCGGATCGTTGGCGCGTCTCGCTCCCCACCGTCTACCGCAGCACTCGCCAACGATCCGGGGGAGAGGGCCGGGGTGAGGGGGCCTGCGCGTCAAAGCATTCAGGTGTGACCAACCACATCCTACTGCGGCCCCAGCAGACTATGATCGCAGCCGCGTGTAGTACGCGACCTCCAGGTAGAATTTGTGCGACTTCTGCGTCTTGTCCTCGAAGGTCAACTTCCGCAACACGCCGCCGAACCGAATCGGCCCTTCGCAGTCGACCTTTTGACCTCTCACGGTCGCAATCACGGAGTTCGGTTTTCGCATCCGCCGATCGTCGAACACTTCGTACACGTCGAATTGGTCAAAGATCGGCACCATCACGAACGTCATCGTCTTGCCCATTTGCATCGGCACCATGATGAACCCGGAGAACTGCGTCCGGTCCTCGACGAACCGCGGATACCCGGCCACAATTACCGCCTTGCCCGCCGTCCCTTGCCCTTCCACTTCGGACGGATTCAGAATCGTCGGCCGCTGCCGCCGATACCGCTGCCGCAAGTCGAGTTCGAGCAACCCTTCGATCGCGGCCCGGTCGGGGTCCGGCAACTCCTGCTGAGCCATCTCCAGAAACAAGAACGCGCTGACCTCGTTCGTAAATACACCGGCCGCCTTCGCCAGTTCGGCCCGAGAAACCGTGCTGTCGCCAGCCGCCGTGAAGATGTTGTAAAACCGCCCGCCATTGTCGAGCGCCTTTTGCAACCCGCGAATGGTCTTGTAAGGTGCCAGTTCTCGCACGCCACTGCTCCTCTTAAGCTCAGAAGCTAACCAGGGGGCCAGCTGTGCATGGTGCCCACCGGCGTCCCAGACTTCTAACGTGGCAACTGGCCGGTTGGATCACCGCGGTGCAGCAATATTCACGAACCCCTGGTTCGCATCTGGCTTCGCGAGCCTCGCCTGGCCGACGCAGCCGGTCTGTTTGTCGCACGAACCGCTCGCGATCAAGAAACGCCCGCCACCAACACTTTCGATTCCCAGCGAGCAATCGAACTCGAATCGCTCGACCGTCTCGAGCGCCGAGTCGACCTTCAGCAAGATCTTTGGATTGCCATAGCAGCCGAACCAGAAATGGCCCGCCGCGAAAGCCGCCGTCTGAATGCCCAGGTGCGTCTGCCCGCTGTCGATCGCATGCTTCTCGACGAACTCGAGGTCCTCGTCGTACTCGTAGATGTAGTTTTCTTCGACGCCCGCCGGTAATCCGCCGACGACGAAGAAGCGGCCTTGTCTGTAGGCGATTCCGCCGGCACCGTGGAACACTTGCGGAGTCTGGTGACGTGCGACCTCGGACAAGTCGTCGGCGTCGTACACGTAGACCCAGGAGTCGGCGTTGCCCGCCGGGTCGTTGAACTTTCCAAGGTTAACCGCCACGTACACCCGGTCGTCGTGGAAGCACAGATCGCCGTGGTGATTCTCGACTTCGACCTGTGCTACGACCTCCCCGTTACGATCGGTCTTCACCAGCGTCGTCGTAAACGACCAAAAGATGGCGTCTCTTGAATCGGTGCAGATGCCTTGCAAGTGATGCCGATAGGTGCCCGCACACCGCACGTCGTCAAGAGTCTGGTTCTGCCGCTCTGCAGCTGCCACGGACGGACCGCACCAGACAGCAATGCTCAACGCGCATTCGAGAATTCCCAGCTTCTGCATCACACTTCCCTCGATGTCAATGGTCACCATTGCTCAGCAACAACTCAGCCGCCTCCGGCAGCCAGCCGCTACCCCAGGCGTGTTCACGTTTCGGTCCCTCGCGGTAATCATGCCCAATCCCCAGCCTCACCAGCAACCGGTGCATTTCGTCGTGCTGCTGCTTGAACCCGCCGTGCCCCATCAAGATCAGCCGACGCGACTGCGACAACAGCTCGGCCCGCCGCTCCAACAACTTGGCGATGTGATACCGCTCGAAGTTCTCCGGCGTGCCGAAGATTGGCCCCGACCCATAGCGGCCCGGCTCGTCCATCGTCAGCGGCGCGTCCCACGCCGCCGCCTTGGCGAACTTATCCGGATGCCGCAACAGCAAACTCCAGGCCCCCCAACCCGACTTGCTAAACCCCACCAACAACCGCCCCGCCGCCCCGGGTTGGACCGGGTACTCCCGCTCGACCAACGGCACGACCGTCTCCAACAGATAGCGCTCCTGGCGAATCCCATCATCGGTCGGATGATCGCAATACCACGGCAAGTCGGAAAACGTCGGAAACACGCAAATCAACCGATGCTTCTCGGCCAATCCACCCTGCCGAACCTCCGCAACACTGTCCCCCCACCGCGTCCCGTCGCCAGTTTCAACCGGCAGCACAAACAACACCCGGCACCGCTCACCCGCCCGCAGGTCCGCCGGCACAACCACCCGAACCTTCGTCTCCCCGGCCTGAAACTCAGAATCCACCACATGAACAACAGCATCGCCCGCCATCGCCCACGCAGCGAAGCTCACCACCCAAAAAACAACAACCATTCGCAGAACAACGCCCAACTCTGTCACCCTCTTCTTCTCCGTGCGCTCCGTGGCCTATTCCTCTCCGCGGCCCTCCATTCGTCACTCATGGGGCCAAGGCTCACATCCCTTTGTGCACTTTGTGCCTTTGTGGTCGTATCCCCTGAATTACCGATCACTCGCGAATCGATTTGATAAACCACAAAGCCACGAAGCACACAAAGCATCGAACCCCAAAGACACCGGACCGATTCATGCGACCCAAACCTTCTCTTCTCCCCTGTCTTCTCCGTGCTCTCCGTGCCTCTGTGGTTTATTCCTCCTCCGGCCGTGGACTCTCGCCCCTCGACCCTCCACCAAAATGCACCGCCAACCAAACCGTCGCTTCATCCGGCGAAGTCCACTCCACCCGATGCTTCTCATGAGCTGGAATGTGAATCCAATCCCCCACACTCATCTCCACAGGCTCGCCGCCCCCATCAAACACCAACCGCCCCGCCCCGCGAAGCACGACCACCCACTCATCCCACTCTTGGTCATACCAGAACCCCACCGGCGAAGCCTGCCCGCAAGAAACAATCCGCTCAATCCGACAACCCGCCCCCTCCGCCAACGTCTCCACCAACTCCTCGGCCAAATCGACAGGCACGTCCCCAAACAGTTCACCCACCGAGCAGCCGTTTCCTTCATTCATCCTTCATCCCTCAGCCTTCATCCTTCAACAGCCTCGCCCCCAACACCAGGCTACTCAGCCCAACCCCCAACACAAACCGGTGCCGCGTCCAATCATAGTTGAGCCGATAGATCCCATGCTCGTTGAGCACTTCTTCGATCTGCACCGTCGGCTGCGTCTCCCTCCACGTCGCGAACGACTCTCCCACATACCCCAACAAGAACCCGGCCACGAACACGGCCACAACCAACCCCACATTCACCGCCGACTTCTGCCAAACACAAAACGCCACGAGCACACCCAACAAAGCAACGGCAAACCCCACGCCCAACACCGGCATCAACCCCGGAAACAACGGCCCCACCCCCTGCTTCCCCCGCAGCGTCCCAAACACGAGAAACAAAGAGCCCGCCACCAGCGCCCAGCCGATTTGACGATCAAAAGAATGCCGGTTCATCGCAAGCAAGTCACGCATTCAAGGTTCCAGGCCGTGTCGACGATCTTACTCGGTCACGCTGCTGACGTTTGAGTCCCCTCACCTTAACCCTCCTGCGAAGGGGGAGGAAACAAGAAGTGCCGTCTTACCGAGCCGGGTGGTTGTGCACGCGAACCGTTGTGCACCCCGGTAAGCGTGCCCATCGGAGTCCCTCCTTCTGCGAAGTCTTCCGAAAACGGTCTCGCAATCGCAATTCGAGTTTCTTGACACTTTGATTTCTGAGATGAGTTTTCGGGACTCGGAGACTGTGGATTCGTGTACGAATTGCAGCTTCCCCGCGGATTGCCGAGAGTCGAACGTATTTTGGCACTGAACCGGCACTCAGTTGACGGTGACGGTGTGGCCCGACCATCCTGAATGTCTACTATCAACGCCACGGAGAGGTGTGAGACACCTCTCCATTTTTCTTTGGACCCGCCAAGATAGACAAGATTCATGAAAGACTCCGAAATCAATCGACGCGACTTGGCGACAATAACGGCGGCGGAAATCACCGGCGGGAAATTGGGCGTATTGACGAAAGCCACGAAGTGGTTGGGCCTCCTGCTAATGGCGGCGTTGCCGTCGGTATCAAAGGGCATCGAGCCAGACGCCGAGTACCGGGTGCGCGAGAAGCAATTCGGCAAAGAGTGGGCAGCCGAAGACAAGCAAGTTCGCGAGAAGTTGGCGGTGCTTGAGAAAAAGTTCGGCAAGAAGCCGAACATCGTCTACATCCTTGCGGATGACGTTGGCTACACCGAACTTGGTTGCTACGGCGGGGGAAAGGTCCGTGGTTGCCCCACGCCGAACCTCGACAGAATGGCGGCCGAGGGAATGAAGTTTCTCTCCTTCTACTCCGAGCCGGCTTGTACTCCCACGCGCGCGGCTTTGATGACAGGTCGTCACCCGGTCCGTATTGGCTTGCTCGGCGTTCTGTTTCCGGGCACCGGAGGGATGGGGCTTGTCAACGAAGAGGTGACTGCGGCCGAGTTGCTTTCGAACGCCGGCTATCGCACTGGGATGTTCGGCAAGTGGCACCTGGGCGGCGAGGAGGAGCACTATCCGACAAATCAGGGCTTCGACGAGGCGGTGTGGAGCGAAGGCAACCCACCTTGGTGGGGCTTTAATCGCGATGTTAAACGCACCGACAATGCTGGCTACGCCAACATCGGCGCGTTTGTGTGGCCGCCTGGGCCTGAAGGATTTCCCTATGACACCGGCGGCATCATGCGCGGAAGGAAAGGCGAGAAACCGGAGATGGACGCCCCGTTCTCCTTAGAACTCTACAACACGATGGATACGGACGTGGCTGATGATGTCATCGATTTCATCGAACGAAACGCCAAGGGTGAGAAACCATTCTTCGCCTACTACGCCGGAAAGGGAAATCACTTCTGGGGAGCGAATCCTGATTTCATGAATCAGCCCGCTGGAACCAACACGAGCGCTCAGATGGCCGAGCACGACCACAATGTCGGCCGCGTACTCAAGAAGCTCAAGGAGCTCGGAATTGCACAGAACACGCTGGTCGTCTGGATGAGCGACAACGGCCCGATGACCGCGATGCATCCGCACGGTGGATATACGCTGCTCCGCGGAGAAAAGGGCGACACCTTCGAGGGCGGTGTGCGCGTGCCGGGAATCGTCTGGTGGCCGGAGACCATTGAGGCCGGCCAGGATCCGATCGACATCGTGCAGGTGACGGATATGTTTACCACGGCAGCCAGTATCGCCGGTGTCAAAAACGAAATTCCAGGCGACCGCGTCACGGACGGAGTCGATCAGATCGCCCTGTTGCTGTTGGGTGAAGGAAAGTCCAGGCGAGACTACATCTTTCACTACAACAAGGACAAACTCGAAGCGGTCCGGAAGGATCAGTTGAAGTTCCGCACTCAACCCGTAAAGCCCCATCACAACCTTTACAACATTTACCACGATCCCGGCGAGCGTTTTGCAGATGAAGTCCGCTATGGACTGTGGGCAGCACCGGGGTTCGCCAAGATGATTCAGGATCACAATGGGCTGATCGAGAAATTCCCACACCGGGTGCAGAAGGGTTATCAACGGGAGTACGGAGAATCCGACCGCGGGTTCGATCCGGAGAAGTAGCCAGAGCATTGCATTTTTTCACAATCGTCCTTCGTGTTCGAGGCGACCATTATGACCAACCGTAAGAATGTCGAGCCATCAAAAGAAGAAGCCACCGAGAAGAGCAGACGTGACTTTTTGAAAGGCAGTGCTGTCGTTGCCGGAGGTTTGGCAGCGGCGGCTGCACCTGGAGCAGCCAGTGCCGCTGAAGCCCAGCAGCAAGACACGACATCGGAATCCAAGAACCCCTATGGCCCCCGCCCTGGCGGTGGAATCAGCCTGCCAGAGTACTACCGCCCCTGGCCCGCAATCAAGAACCGTAATTTTTATGCGCCAGGCACGGAAACCCTCCCGAAGAACGAGATGCGAATCTCGTTCATGGGCAGCACCCCGTTCCCGGTCTCCCAGGAGCAGTCGGGCACGTGCATGCTGGTAGAGCTGGGCAACGGCACAATCATGCCGCGTCGCTTCTTCTTCGATCTGGGCGGCGGAAGCATTCGAAACGTGATCGCAATGCAGGTCCCCATTGCTTTGGTCAGCGACATATTCATCAGCCATCTTCACGTCGATCATTACGCGGACCTGCCCCTCACCTACGCCTTCCGCGCCTTCTTGGGGGGATTCACCCCGCTCAGGATATACGGGCCGTCGGGACGAACACCCGAGCTCGGTACCAAGGCCATGATCAAGGGCCTGAAGGACATGACCCGTTGGCACACGGAGAACTTCAACTGCGGCCCCATCGGCGATGGCTATGAGCTCGAAGTGACCGAGTTCGACTGGAAAGAGCGCAACGGCATATGCTACGACCAGGACGGGGTCAAGGTACGCCATTGGCCGCGCAGCCATGTGAAGGATGGCGCCTCCGCCTACCGCCTGGACTGGGAAGATGCGGGCTTGTCATTCGTCTGGACAGGTGATGGCCGACCGGACGTGTTGTCTGCCGAATATGGCAAAGGCGCTGACGTTTTCGTTTCCGAGGGCACGATCGACACGCCGTTCCTCTCGGGACTCAAGGTCGGTGCCCCAGCGGAGCTCTGGGAGTACACCATCGATATTTACCACACGTTGTATTACGCCTCAGGATACCTGTTCCAACAGGTCCAGCCCCGCATGGCGGTCATCAACCACTATGAGAGCGGCGGCCCGGCGTTGCATACAGAGTCGGTCGCAGAGGTCAGGGCTAACTATGATGGGTTGTTCCAGTTCGGTGGCCCGGACGTTCAGGTCATCAACGTCACCAAGGACGCCATCTGGTCACGGGAAGCGGCAATCCCCAAGAACGCGGCGCCGGCGACGATGGATCCACGCTGGTTCGTGCCGCCCGGCGAAAAGCTCCCCGAAACTATCACGATGCCCACACCGAGGATTCCTCGTGAGGCCCAACAGGAGCAGTTTGTGCGTGATCTGGAGATCGACCCGAATCTCTACACCCCGGCTGATGCTAAGCGTCCACTGACTCAAAAGTGGCCCGGCATCACTATGAATCCGCGTGAGATGCTCAAGGCTCGCGGGATCGAGATTGACGACTAGCAGATCGATGCACAGCGTGAAGGACGCGTCGCTCGGTTTTTGGGCGGCGTCTTCCTTCCGATTCCTGAGGATAATCATGTCTGAAGAAGCTGCTCCGATACTCGCCGCAGCACCGCTCACGGAACCCCTTGCCATACCGGGGCGTGATCCCGTCCCTGTCACACTTTTGACTGGTTTCCTCGGTGCCGGAAAAACGACGCTGCTGAATCGTATTCTCAACGGAGAACACGGCCTTCGGGTGGGTGTTCTGGTCAATGACTTTGGCGCCATCAACATCGACGCCGAGCTCGTTGCTGGCGTCGAACAGAACACGATCAGCCTCACCAACGGTTGCGTCTGCTGCGAAATTCGTGACGACCTCGTCAATTCACTCGAACAACTCCTCACACGTGAAGAGGCCGTCGATTACGTGATCCTGGAGGCCAGCGGGATAGCGGACTCCGAGGGGATCGTAATGACTTTCCTGAATCCGAGGTACGAAGGGCTGTTGAAGATCGACAGCATTACCTGCATCATCGACGCCGTCGGGATCTTCGCTGATGGAGACAACGAGCGGCTGAACCTGCTCAAGCTGCGCCAGATCGGGTTTGCGGACATGGTGGTGCTCAACAAGACCGATCTCGTCGGGCCTGAGCACATCGAGGTGATCAGAGAATGGATCGGCCTTCATATCCATCGGATACGGATTGTCGAAGCCACTCAGTGCGATGTCCCGTTGGAGATCCTACTTTCAGTTGGCCGCTTCCAGGTGGCCAATTTGGACGCACAGCGCGAGCGTGCCGACGGCGGAGACGGACACGATGGCAACGACCGGTTGTTCGAGACCTGGAGTTACGAGTCCGATAGGCCGGTGTCGCTCAAATCTCTGAGGGAGATGGTACGGAAGGAACTTCCGGCCTCCATTTACCGGTGCAAAGGCATCGTGTTTGCCGCCGACTCACCTGACAAGCGGATCGCCCTTCAGATTGTCGGACGTCGCACCGAGATATCTGAACTGGACGAGTGGGGCGATCGGACGCCGCGCTCACAGATCGTCGCCATCGGCTCAGCGTTCGATCCCCGAGAGCTGACTGAGAAGTTCGACGCCTGCATTGTCGAATGACGACTCGTGTAGGTCACATCGGCCGATGTATCGAAACTGCACAGCCGGACCGACCAGGGGTTAGTGAGTGGACATGGATGAAGAATGGGATCGTACAGCTTCTTGCCGGGTATCAAGAGGGTGACATTGAGTTTAATGCTCCAAGCGCCGCCCCCGCCCCCGCCGGCGTCTCGCCCCCCCCCAAGGAAGATTCCGCCCGACTGCGAATGCTAACCGGTCTGACGTGGCGGTGCGGGAAACTGGGGCACTCAGATTCGGCGGTGTGTGGTAGAATATGCCGAGCGGTCGAGCGCCAAGAGTCAAGGATTCGGGTTGGATGTCCTTGTTGACACGGACATGCAACGCTCTTCCGGTCAAGCGCCACGCACTGTACCGGCTCAGCCATGGTGTTGCGTGGCAGTGCGCATGCTCCGCTTTCGAACGCGGCTGGGGTGGCCGAAGGTCGACCGAACGGTTTTCGTCGACAGGTGGTTGCGCGAATACCGAGAACCAATGGGAATGTATCGATGTCGATGCGGAGCGCGGTGACATGGTTTGTGAGTTGCTCGGGCTTCAGCGCGATTCCAGGAGAGTCAGGACAACTAGGTAACCGAGCGCACACTGCACGTCTGCGGTGTCGGCCGTTCCGGTTCGCGCTTTGGCGGGAGACCTTCGGTCGGGGCGGTGGCTTGGTAAGGAGACTGGACCACAACCGGGAGGAACGCTCATTCTTGCAATGCTGTCTACAGTATTGGCCTAAAACCCGGAGAAATCGTATTTGTGTAGACGTAGACAGTATTGGTGTTATTTTGCGCGCGCCGGAGTGAGTTGGACTCCGGCTCTCATCGGACTTCCAAGAGCTCGGCTCGACGGAGTTCGCCGAGGTCGGCCCGACGCTAGAATGCTTCCATGACTGCATCAAACCGACCACGAGCTGTTGTTGCATGCATGCCCAATAGTTATGGGCCGTGGGGGACGCGGGGGGCGATTGAGAACCTGGCCGATGCCGGGTTGGAATACATTGAATTGGCGATTCGCACGTATGGAGTGGACTCGCCCTTTGACGCTCGGCCTTTGCTGACCGATGGCTCGGATGCGGCCGACATCGGACGGGTCAAACAGCTGCTGGATGAGCACGGGGTGCGGGTGGCGAGTTGTAACGTGACCAGTGGCAATCCGCTCGATCCGGCAGTGGTGGAGATCACAAAGCGCAAGCTCGACTTGGCGGCCCAGTTTGGTGCCTCGCTGGTTGTCGGCGGTGCGGGGGAGGCCGATGACGACGGGGACAAGGAGCGACTGTATCGGCAGTTGGGTGAGATTGGTGACTACGCGGCCGGGATGGGGATCACGTATTGCTTCGAGACGCACCCCGGGTTGTGCCGCGATCATCGCGGGATGTTGGAGACAATGCATGTGCTGGAACATGCGCATCTGAAGTTGAATTTCGACACCGCCAACATTCTCTACTACAACGAGCTGATTGAGGGCGAGGTGGCATTGGCCAAGGTCTGCCATCACGTGCAGCACGTGCACTTGAAGGACTCCGGCGGCGAGTTCGGCAAGTGGCACTTTCCGGCGCTGGGGCGCGGCGGGGCGGTGAACTTCGTGCGCGTGTTGGAAATCATGCAGACCGTCGGATTCGCGGGGCCGTACAGCATCGAGATTGAAGGGATTGCCGGTGAAGGCGAGCTGGAATTGGAGCAGTATCAGGCGCGGGTGGTCGAGAGTGTGAAGCACCTGCGGAACTGTGGGTTTTTTGATTGAGGGGAGAGGCCCCGAAGATTTTTTTCGCGCGACGCTTGGCCCCCTCACCCCGGGAGAGGGGGCAAAGAAGAAGCAGACGTTGGATGTGACAAATCTGCTCTCCCCCTTGCCAAGGGGGAGTTGGAGGGGGTCGAACCCCCTGTGGTCCCCCTTCTGAAGGGGGACGAGCGGATTGCCGAGTTGCGCGTCCTCCCACAACTCGCGCAACCGAACAAACGGGAGACTCGGGAGACTGAAGACATAACATGCTGCGTGCCGCGCATAAGAACAGACAGACAAGAGACGCGGAGCATCGCGCCAGTTGTTCGTGAATGTGGGCGGGATTATGATCGGCGGCTGAGCATGGGAGGGCATGAGGTATGGCGAAGTTTGCAGTGATTCTGCCGGCGGCGGGGGCAAGTACGCGGTTTCGGTCGCACAAGCGGAAGAAACCGTTTGCCGACCTCAAGGGGCGGGCGGTCTGGCTGCGGTCGGCGGAGCTGTTTGCCAATCGCGACGACGTGTCGCAAACGATCGTGGCCATCGCGCCGGATGACATGGAGTGGTTCAAGGACAAGTTTCGTCCGAACATGGCCTTCATGGACATCGAGATCATCGAAGGGGGAGCCGAGCGGGCCGACACCGTTGAAAAGGGTCTGGCGCGGGTCAAGGCGGACGTTGAGTACGTGGCCGTTCACGATGCGGCCCGGCCGCTCTTGGTTCCCGATTGGATCGACACGATTTTCAAGGCGGCCGAGGAGTCAGGCGCGGTGATACCAGCGGTGCGCGTGGCCAGCACGCTAAAGCGGGTCGACCGTGACAAGGCGATCGAAGAAACCGTCTCGCGAACCGGGTTGTGGGCGGCACAAACGCCGCAGGTTTTCCGACGTGAGCTGTTGCTGGAAGCTTTCGCCAAGCGCGGCGATTTGGAAGCCACCGACGAGGCACAACTCGTCGAGCAAATCGGGCACACCGTGCGGGTCATTGAAGGCTGGCCGATGAACATCAAGATCACCACGCCGCAAGACTTCAAAATGGCCGAGGCCCTGGTCAACGCGCTTCCCAAGAAGCAGCTGAAGGCGTTGCACCCGTTTGCCGACGAGGAACCGCGATTTTTGTAGCCGGCCGTTGTGTGACCGAAGGCGTTTCATGTCGAGTCTAAGTGTTCGCTGTCCCCAATGCGGCAAGACGCTGCGGCTGCGCGACCGGAGTTTGCTGGGACGCCCAGTCAACTGCCCCGGCTGCAAGCAACAGGTGGTGCTGCGCGAAGCGAGCGAATCGGTTGCGGAACAAGTCAGCGGCACTGTGGCTCAACCAGCGGCGGCTGCGCCGAGCGAACCGGTGATTCCGACGTTCGAAGCCGTTGAGTCGGCCGCGACGCTGGATCGGCTGCGGGACATCAAGCAAAGGAACCGCAGCCGGCGGAACGTGAGTCTGATACTGACGGCGGTTGTGCTTGTCGGTTTCGCGGTGTCGGTGTACGCATTGCGTGATCAGATTTTTTCGGCCAACCAAGCGGGCGATGCCGACGATCAGCCGTCCGACGTATCCGCAGCCAAAGCCGAACTGGCTGTCGAGTCAATCTCACAGGACAGTCCGCCCACGGTGCCGGAGAGTCCGACTGACGGCGAGCCGATCAAGCTGACGGCGGTCCCGGCCGGCGCGCGGATTGTGATTCATATGCGGACCGCGGAATTGTGGCAATCAGAGTCGCTCGGAGAGGAGTGTTTGCAATGTCTCGGCCCGCTGAAGGGTTGGGCCGAGTCGAAGATTGTCGAACTTTGCGGATTCGAGCCGACGGAACTCGAAGAGGTTTTGATCTGCCTGATTCCCGGGCCACGCGGTCAGCCGGTCGACGTGTCCATCAAGGCGCGTCTTGCCGAGCCGCGCAAGCGCTCGGAACTGTTGCTGAAGTTTGGCGGCCGCAGAATCGACGATTACGACGTTCCGGTTTACGTCGACGAGCAGCGGGTGTACTGGATTGACGACGATCTGCGCACGATCGCCGTGGGCCCGGCTGAGATGGCCGGAGAGGTCGCCGGCTCCATCGAGTTTCCCAACCCGACTTCGCCGGGAATCGAAGCTCTGCTGTCGAACACCGATCGACAGCGGCACGTCACCATGGTGTTCGAGCCGATCGACCTGCAGCTGCACGCAGGCGTGCTGTTTTCACAGAGTTCACTCGGCGTCGTGGAAGCGCTGCTGGAGTGGCTGGGTGAGGACACCGAAGCGCTGTTGTGGAGCGTGCACTTGAGCGATACGTTCTTCACCGAACTGGTGTTGCGAAACCGAGACGCGAAAGAGAGTCGCGCATTCCTGCCGAAGGATCTGCTCGAGGAGATGCAAGACAAGTTGGGAGAGATGCCCCGCCAAGTTCTCTCGGCGGTGGAGTCGATGGACCCGCGTGCGGCGGGCAGGCGCCGCGTGATCGGTCGATTCCCGGCCATGATGAAAGTCGGGGCGCTATCGACCCGCGGGGAAGTCGGCCAGCGTTTCGTGCGGTTGGCTGCCTTGCTGCCCGAACGGGCGGGACCCAACCTGGCACTGGGGGCGCGATTGGCGTGGGACGAAGCGACTCGCACCGACTTCGACGCGTCTCCACGGCAAAGTCCCGGGCCGTCCGCGCCGCAGGCCGCCAGCGTAGCCGAGCGGCTGCGATTGCCGGTCGAGATCGACTTTCGCAGCACACCGTTCGAAGACGCGTTGTCCTACATCGGCGAACGCATCGGCGTGAGTTTCGAAATCGACGGCAACGCCCTGAGGGGGGCCGGGTATACGAGAAACGAACAGCAGAATTTCACCCTGGGCCACGTGCCGGCAATCCAGGCTTTGAAACGCATCGCCGACCGCTACGAGCTGTTGGTGCTGATCGTCGAAGAAGACAAAGGACGCGTGTTGGTGACGACGGCCGCGGCAGCCCAGGAAAAAGGGTTGGAACCTTATTCGCTGGTGCCGTAACATTCAGGCAGGCGGGTACCCGATGCGATTCGTCGAATTGAACGGCACATCGCACGGGATAGAGGACCCAATCAACGAGTGACGGAGACCCCGCTCGATGCGGGATGCATTGGAATTGGTTATGGTTGCCACCGCCTTCTCGTGTCCACATTGTTCCGCGACGCTGCGGATCCAAGATCGGGCGCTGCTTGGCCGACAGCTGAATTGCCCGGACTGCGCAGGGCCCATCCTGATCGAGTCGGACGGGCGCCACGGTTTTGCCGCCGTCGCCGCGGGCGCCGCAGTTGCGCAGGCCGAAACACCGGCCGCGGAACCGGCAGCAGGCTGGAAGTTGCTTGCCACCAGCCCGGCCGTGGTGGGATGGACCGTCGCGGTGGGAAGCGCGTTGGGGCTGTTGGCATACATGAACTCAGGTGGAGACGACGAGTACGCCGTCACCGCTTCGGGAGCGAACGAGATTCAAGCGGGCAATGGCGAAACCGACGCGGCATCACCCCGACTGGATGAAGCCGATGAAGGCGAGACCGATGGTGTGGCCGCCGCGGTCGAAGAAGCGGAGCGCGAGCCAACCGATACCGCAGCGACGGACGCTCGTCGCGAAGTGACAGAGAGTGTCGACGAGCCGGCCGCCGCCGTACAGCCGGATGAAAGCGGCGTGGCCGGCCGAGAAGCAGATCCGGTCTCCGACGCCTCAACGCCCACGAGTGCGCCAGCGCCTGTGGTATCGAGTTCGGCTGCGGACCCGGACCGGGCAGATGTGCCGCCGCGGTCAGCGAGTGGAGCGTTTCCACACTCGTTCTCAACACCCTTAGAACCGGTTGTGGCGCCTAAGCCACTCGACGTTGCAAGTGCGCTACTGCAGCCCATTGCATCGTACCGCACCACGCAGCCAGTGCCGTTGCAAACGTTGCTCAAAGAGCTCCAAGACATGGCAGGGGTCCCGATTCATGCCGACGGCCTAGCGGTTGCGAACAAGCCAATCACCGTGCGGCTGCAGTCAACCAGCGTGGGCGACATTCTGCGCGTTGTTCTCGAACAAGCGGGTTTGAGTTACACAAGCAACGTGGACGGCGTCCGCCTTCACTCTGCCGAAGAGCCACTGGAAGGTAACGGGCCATAGCGTGGAACTCGACGATACAGTTTGTTACTGCTTTCACATCCGCAAGCGCAAGATCGTCAACTACGTGCGAAACCGGCAGCTGCGGCGAGCCAGCCAGTTGAGCGAATGCGGCGGAGCGGGCACGGGTTGCGGGTGGTGCATCCCCTTTTTGGAGAAGTATTTCGCCCAGCATCAAGCGGGCCGCCTCGAAGAAGGCGACACGCTCACGCCGGCTGAATATGCGCGCCAGCGGGGCGCGTACATTCGCGCCGGAGGGGGGGTTCCCCCAGCCGGAGCGATTCCGCCTCCGGATGAAGATTCCGGCAGCGGGAACTCGTCATGAGTCGCGAGCGGGGGCCCGGTGCGGCTCGAAGACGGTCGGTTTTGATTCGTGTGCGTGCTTGACCGCTTCGCAAGCGCGGCGATACAGAGCCTGCTGGCTCCGCAGAACCTTGGTGTCGTCGGAGGGCCTGACCCGTGCGTAGCTGCCATCCGACAGTAGTCGCCGGCTCTTGACCGTATCGTGAAAGTAGGCGTCGAGAAAAGAGATCAACCGCTTTCGACAGGCAGGGTCTTCCACGGGCACGAGCAACTCGACGCGGCGGTTCAAGTTTCGGGGCATCCAATCGGCACTGGAGATGAAAACGCGCTCGTCGCCGCCATGATAGAAATACAGAATCCGGCTGTGTTCCAAGTAGCGGTCGATAATGCTGTCGACGGTGATGTTTTCGCTGAGATCGGGAACACCGGGCCGCAGGCAGCAAATGCCGCGGATGTTGAGCTTGATTTCGACACCGGCCCCGGAGGCCGCGTACAGCGCGTCGATGATCTCGGGATCGACCAACGAGTTGAGCTTGATCCAGATCTTGGCGTCCTGCCCTTGCCGTTTGCGTTCGGTTTCGATTTCGATCATTTCCACGAGCTTTTGGCGCAGCCAGATGGGCGCCGCGGCGATCTTGCGGAAGTTCTGGGGCTGGGAATAACCGGTGATGGCGTTGAAAAAGCTGATGGCGTCAGCGCCCAGCTCTTCGTCGCAGGTCATGTAGCTGGCGTCGCTGTACAACCTGGCCGTCGACTCGTTGTAGTTGCCTGTGCCGAAATGGACGTACCTGCGGATGCCGTGCGGCTCGCGACGGACGATGATGCACAGCTTGGCATGCGTCTTGAGTCCTTTGACGCCGTAAATCACCTGGACTTCAGCCTGTTCCAGGTTGCGAGCCCATTCGATGTTGCGCTCCTCGTCGAATCGGGCCTTCAACTCGACAATTGCCGTGACGTGCTTGCCATTCTCGGCGGCCCGTTTGAGCGCCGCGACGATGGCACTGTTTCGGCTGGTGCGATACAGGGTCTGCTTGATCGCCAGAACGTCAGGATCGTTCGCCGCCTCTTCGACGAGACGCACGACCGGTTCGAAGCTTTCGTAGGGATGGTACAGCAGCAGATCCCGGCGGGAGATGATCTCCAGCATGCTCTTGCCCGGCTCGACTTCGGGCACCTGCTGCGGAGACCAGGGCTCATATTTCAGATCGTCGAAGGCCTGCAAGTCGGTCAGGGGCATGAAAGCCGAAAGGCTCAGCGGACCTGAAATCGAATAGACGTCCTCACCATCGACCGGCAACACCTGTTCCAAGAAGGATCGCAGCGTCTTGGTACTTTGTTCGAACAGTTCCAGCCGGACGCATGGGTTCTGCTTGCGACCCTCCAGCACTTCCTGCATCTCGGCCAGCAGGTCGGAAGCCATGTCTTCGCGCAGGCTGAGTTCGGCATTGCGTGTGATGCGGAATGGAATGCATTCCACAACTTCCTCACCTGGGAAGAACCGCCCGACAAAGGTGCCGACGACGTCTTCCAACAACGCGTACGAATAGCCGCTCTCGGCCGGCAGTGTGATCACCCGCGGAACCGACCGGCCGCAGGGAATGATCGCAAATCGTGGCTTGCGTCCCTCGTCGTCAACAGGTTTCAGCCGCACGCACAGATTCATGGTTTGGTTGGCCAACAGCGGCAAGTCGTCGGCCGAGGCGACCGCCACCGGAGTCAGAACCGAGAAGACTTCATCGTCAAAGAACTGCTGCACGACGTGCGCTTGGCGTTCCGACAGGTGCTCAGACTGCAGCCGGAGGATACCGGCTGCGGCCAGTTGCGGCTCCAACTCGACGTTGAAGCACTCGTACTGGTCCTCGGCCATCTGCCGCGCCCGGCTGCCGATCGCTTCGAGTTGCTCGGCGGGCGACATGCCGGACGGATCGTCCTTAGGATTGCTCTGCTGCGCGAGCATTTGCAGTCCGCCCACGCGGACCATGAAAAACTCGTCGAGATTGCTCGCGCTGATCGCTAGGAACTTGAGCCGTTCCAGCAACGGGACCGTTTCATCACGCGCTTCGTCGAGCACGCGCTGGTTGAACTCCAGCCAGCTCAGCTCGCGATTGATGTACCGCGACGCCTCGGCAGACGCCCCTGCCCGCGATTTTTTCTTCGTCGCTTTACGCGGCGAAGTCTCCTTCTGGCCGGTTGCCCCTTTCATAACCCCCTATCCGAATCCAGTTTGTTCGAGCATCGCACATCGACCGCAAGTCGTGCGTCGCCAGTTGCGCTGGAAACACCGCGACAAGCACGTGCCTTAGGAGCGGGCCTCTCTGAGCAAGACGGTCATGCCGAATGTCTCTTCGAACAAAGTTCCCTTCTGTTTCAGCGCCAGTTGTTCGAGCGACAAGTCGTCGGCGTGCGGAACGGTGATCACAAGCCGTCCCGGTTCGCGTTCGCAGTGAATCTCCCCGACACGCTGGCTATGCGAGTCTTCCAAGGCGTCGGCGAGCCGCAGAATGGCCGCCAGCTTGGCGACCGCCACCCGCCCGTTGCGATCGAGCGTCGAGTAGCCGGGATGGGTGGGCTTGGGAGAGGCCCGCCGGTGATATCGAGCGACCAAAGCCACCAGCAGCAGATTCTGTTCGCTCAGGCCGAACAGTTCACTATTGCTGATGAGGTACATGCTGTGTTTGTGATAGCCGGTCATGCCGACGTACATGCCGATTTCGTGCAACAAGGCGGCGACGTACAGAATCACCTCGTAGCGGGACGGCAGCCCGTGTTCGGCCTGCAGTTCGTGAAACAGGATCTTGCTCAAGTAGCCGACATGGAGTGCATGAGGTTTGTTGAACTCGAACTTCGCTCCGAGATCGAGCGCGGATCGAATGATCTGGTTTCCGAACTCCTCAGCCCACGCTCCGTGCGCAGCCATCTCGCGCAGCAAGCCGTCGCGCAGGTTGGCGTTGCTGACGAGAATCTGCTTGAGCTTGAAAGTGCGAGCAAACATGACGTATGCCAACAGCGCCGGCCCGAGCGATTCTGCGTCGGAGAACGGCAGCCGATACTGCTGCACCAACTCGTCTTCGGTTTGGCTCAGCACCTCGTCGGTAAAGCGTTCGACGGCCGAGACCTTGAGTCGCGCCAGCTCCTCTCGGTCCCAGGCGGGTTCGATCTGCGTGGTGGCGAAGCGAATGTCGCCGCCCAGGGCAATCATCCGCAGTGTTTCGTCTCGGGGGACCTGCTGAGCCAACTGCTCGACGGCCCGCTGAATCTGGCTTTCCATAATGACCCGCGCCTTGGCGGTCGGAGCGCGGTAGGTCTCCAGTGTTTCCCGCAGCCGCAGCGATCCGATTCGGTAGGTGTGCGAGAAGATCACGTCCCCGTCGCGGATCACCAACAGCTCCGTGCTGCCTCCGCCGACTTCGATGACCAGCGTCGTAGCCGATGCCAGCGCAGGGGTTGTTTTGAGGAACGGCGCGATCCCCAGATAGGTAATGCGATTGACTTCGGCCTCGTCGATCGGTTCAACCTGAAAACCGGTGGCAATGTAGATGCGGTCGAGGAAGGCGAGCCGATTGCCGGCTTCTCGCACGGCACTGGTCGCCACCACACGAACCTGGTCTTCGCGTTCGATGCGGTATTCGTTCAGCCGCTCGCGATAGCTACGCAAGACCTTGACGCACTCTTCGATCGTCGACTTTTCGATCACCCCCATGGTGAACGTGTCTTTACCGAGGCTGACGGCTTGAGAAAGCCGCTCGAGCGTCCGGACGTTTCCGTCCTCGTCGATTTCCGCAATCGCCATGCGAATCAGAGTGGTGCCAATGTCGATGACCGCTACAGGCCGGCTCGATGATGCCGGCTCGGAAGCGCGGGATGCCGTTGTCAGTACCGGAGTGGCCATAATTCGATCAACTGGCATGCGAATGAGAGGCAACGGCGTCCTGCGCCCAGGCGGCGGCGCCCATCACACAAGCGTCGTCGCCCAGCTTCGCTGCGACGACTTCGAACGATACGGCCGACTCGGGCAGCACCCGACCGCGGGCCGACTTTTCCACCGCCGGCACGAACAAGTCGGGCATGGCCTCCACCAGGCCGCCTCCCAGAACGATGCAGTCAGGGGCCAGCAGGTTGACGACGCCGGCAACCGCCGAGCCAATGTGCTTTGCGGCATCGCGTACGATTTGCTCGACAACTTCGTCGCCGGCAGCGATGGCATCGGCCAAAATTCCGCTGCGAATGTTGGCCACGTCGGTGCCGGCCGCCTTCAACAGATGGGGAGCGTGGCCGCGATAGGCCGACTGGGCAGCGGCGCCCGCAATGGCCAGCCGGCTGGCCACCGCCTCCAGGCACCCGCGCCGGCCACATCCGCAACGCGGACCGTCGGGCATGACTTGGACGTGCCCGATTTCGAGGCACGAGCTTTTTGCGCCGCGCAAAATGCGACCGTCATACACACAGCCGCCGCCGATGCCGGTGCCAGGGAACACGCCTACGACGCAGCGATGGCCGGCACCCGCGCCAAACCGCCACTCGCCGAACACGCCGGCGTCGACGTCGTTGAGCAGCACACTCGGGCAGCCGAACTCGTTCTCCAATTGATCTTGGATATCCACGTCGCGCCAGCCGAGATTGGGCGCGTCGACGATCACCCCTCGATCCAGATCGAGCGGGCCGGGGCAGCCGATGCCGATGCCTTGGACGCTGTCGCGCGGATAGCCCGCGTCTTCTAACGCCTGATCGATGGCTTCGACAATCCGCTTGACGCCCGACTTGGCGCCTTCGTGGCCTTTGGTCTTGCGGCGCTTGCGGCCGATGGGCTGAACCTCACCGTCAAACACGGTGGCCAGCATCTTTGTTCCACCCAGATCAAACCCGACCCAGCATCCATCCGTGTCGGCTTCAGGCATAAAAACGACCCTACAAAAACAACAACGCGTCACCGATGGCCGAACACCGCCACCCGACTTCTCGAATTGTAACGAGTCCTTTGAATTTTGTGTGCCAATTGCCTCGTGTTGACTTGTTTCCCCGTGGAATTAGCTCAGAATAGGCAGAACATTCATATTCGCAATTTCACATCGTGGAATCGACGTTCCGGCATTGCCAAGATTCAAGAGGCCATCGAGATGACTGAAGAGAAGAACGAAACCAGCCCCCCCGAGCAGAGCGCGAGCCCGTCGTCGGAACCGGCGCCCGCTGCCAGCGCGCCCGCCGCAGCGAGCAAGTCCGGGAGAAATCCCGTGGAACGCGTGATCGTTTGGGGCGTGATTATCGCCCTGTTGGTGATTGTGTTTGTCGAGTTTCGTGCCAACTCCGCCTTCCAGAATTCACTCGCTGCCTTGGATGCGCAGTTAGCCATTGCCGAAGCCAATCCCGGTTCTCCATTCCTGATCACCGACGTCCAACCGCTGTTGGTGGGGAGCTACTCGGGTACCGAGCCTGAAGAAAAGGTCGAGACAGGATTCGGCAAGCACCAGGAAGTTGTGTACACCTGGAAGAGCCTGCTCAGAGAGCAAAAGATCTACATCGTATCCAGCTTCGTGGACGTCGACAGGTTCGAAGACGTCCCGGTATCCAACGTGATCGCCGTCGAAACCGAGCAAGCCCGTAAGATACGGCTGGAGGGAGAAGCGGCAGCAGCGGCTCCCACGCGAGAGACCGACGACGAGCCGGCGACTGAGTGACTCATCCGACAGTCATGGCTGCCGATACCGTGAGCCCCCGTCGTCATTGAGCCAGTCTACGGACCTCAAAGGACGACCGTTTGCCTCTCCGCCTTCCACAGCTGAGACTGGTAGGTGTCTGCGCGAAGACCGCCTAAACCCCAAATGCGCAAGAGAGGACTCGAACCTCCACGGGATATTAATCCCACCAGGCCCTCAACCTGGCGCGTCTGCCAATTCCGCCACTTGCGCAGTTGAAAATAGTCTGAAAACCCTTCAGATGCGTGTCGCTTTTCATCGACCAGTCGGGCCGAATACGGCCGCCGGCTTTGAACAGCTTCTCGTGTGGGATCTGAGTTGCGGTCCGACTTCACGATACGATCATCAACGTTAGACCGATGCCGGCTCGATCACGAGTCGAACATTCGAGATTATACAGATTCGAGTCTGGCTTTCTACCGTCTGACTTTGCCGATTGAAATGCCCAACTTCGATGCCCGCTGCAGCGGGTCATCCTGACGAGGGATCTCAGCATGAATCCAAAGACCAGCGACCGACCCTTCGCCGATCGTGCAACGCTCCTTGCCGGCCGTTTGATCCTGTTGTCGGCCGGTTCGCGTTCCGGGTTTCCGGTAAAGAACTCACGCGCCCGCTCTTCCCGGATCCCCAAACGTATCCAAAGATGCCCGCTTTGGACCTTGTCGCGCGCCTGCGATCGGCTCGCTGAATTGTTGAAACATCTCTTCCCACGCGCCGAAGCGGACTAGCCGAAACGCTTCAGCCAACCGGCCCGATGGCAGACCGTGTCGCTGGGCGACGGCGGCCGCCTGTCGCCGCAGCGCCAAGTCCAGCAGTTCGCGCGGATCGCCATCGTCAATCAAGCCGACTCTACGGCCCCATGTCTGCAGTTGCAGACGGTGCATGTTCATGATGTTGGCGACCATTGTGCGGTGGGCGGCGAATGCATCGACCTTCTGTTCCATGTATTCGGTCACGTCCTCCACATGGTTCTCCTCCGGCAATCGCCGCGCAAAATACCACTGCTCGCACACGGCGTGAACCTCCAGCCCTTCCACGAAGTGTTCCGGGTGGTGCAGATCGAACCGCGAGACCCAGAACGCCTCCTCTACCGCTTGGGCCACGACCACGTGGTCCATATTCCCTTCGTAGAGACCGAACGGGTCGAAGCTGAACACCGCGTAGGGGCGGTGCTTTCGAAACAGGTACACGAACCGCTCCCGCAGCGCAACTTCAGAAACGTCGGCCAGGCGATCGGTCTGGTAGTCAAGCTCGACGACTTCGCTCACCCCGAGCACGGCAGCCGCGTCTTTCAACTCGTCTGCGTTGCGGCGCTTGGTTTCTTCCAGCGTCAGACCGACCGAATCGCGGCAGTCATCGGTCACCCGGACCAACACGACCCGCCAACCGTCGTCGGCGAACTTCGCCAGCGTCGCACCGCAAAACGCGGCGGCGTCGTCGGCGTGCGGGCAGATGACCATTGCCGTATGCATGCAGACGCGTTCCCATGCTCGAATTGCGAAAAAATCCGGGACTTGCAGATTAACCCGAAACGCTCGGCGAGAGAACCAACACCGAGTTCACGGGTGCATGGGCGGAATTGTCCCGCGAAATGTGAGCATGCCGGCACGCGCAAGCGAGGTCATCGGCTGACGTTGATAACTCTTCGGGGTTCGGATTAACGTAGCGCCAGCTTTCCACATCAAGGGCCTCGCGTGTCGCACATCGAACACTCCACCGCTCCCGTCCCTGAGCCCGAACGCGAATTCACAACGCTCGAGGGCGTCGCCTTCATGATCTCCGGGCTCGGCGTACAGCTTTCCAGCGAACTCTACGCCCAGTGGGGTACGTTCTTCTATTCGCCCTCGCAAGGCACCAACCGCATTGTTTACGTGTCGCTCTCCGTTGTGGCGGTGATCTTCATGGCGGGGCGGGCCTTCGACGTGATCACCGATCCGCTGATCGGCCTGTGGTCGGACCGCACGCGCACTCAACCCGGTCGCGGCCGTTTGTTCCCCATTGCCGGCAGGCGGCGGCCGTTTATTTTCTGGGGCTCGCTGCTGATGACCGTGACCGGTATCGCCTTCTGGTACCCGCCGGTCGCGGGCGAGTCGAACGTCAATCTGGTCTATGCCACCGTCTTGATGTCGGTCCATTGGGGACTCTACACCTTGGCCTACATTCCGCTGTTGGCACTGGCGCCCGAGATCGCACGAACGCAGCGGGAACGGGTCAGACTCGGAACTTGGATTGCCGTCGGCATGACCGTCGGGTTGGTTGCCTCTAGCGTGTTGCCGGGCGCGTTGATCAACATCCTCGACCCGGCGCGGGCCGCGGCGCTGGCGGACGGCACGGAACCGGTCTTTTCCCCGATCGGATATCAGCGCGTCGCTGTCATCTTCGCCGTGGTTTCGCTGGCGTCGTTTCAGTTCCTGGTCTGGGCCGTTCGCGAACGCCACGTGGAGTCGACTCAGTCATCGGCCGTGCGTCCGCTGCGAGAGCTTTCGCAGGCCGTCGCCCTGCCCGTCTTCAGGATTTACATCTTTGTGTTCGGCTTCTTCTACATGGGTTTGCTCGCGATGCAGCGTGCCGCACCCTATTGGGCCGTGGTCGGGCTGGGCGGCGACGAGAGTACCATGACCACGCTTGGCGTCCCCTTCATGATCGTCAGCCTGCTATCGGTCATGATTTGCCCGTGGCTGGGAAGGCGATTCGAACTCAAGTGGCTGGTCTTCTTCGCCCTGGCCGTGGTCAGCCTGGGACTGCCGCTGACCTACGTGATCGCCAAATTGAACGTGCCCGACTCGACCAAGGTGGTTCTGGCGATGGTGCTGTACGGTTCCAAGGGAATCGGCCTGGGCTTCATGTATGTGCTGGTGACGCCGCTGATGGGCGAGATCATCGACCAGGATGCCGAACGCTTCGGCGCCCGCCGCGAGGCGGTGTTCAACTCGCTGCACGCCGTCATGGTCAAGAGCGCTCAGATCATCTCCATCTTGATCGCCACCACCACGATGGACGTCTTTGGCAATTCGGTCGAGCGCCCCACAGGTGCGCTGCTGGTCGGCCCGATTGGTGGGGCCATCTGTCTCGTCGGCCTGGCGGCGGCACTGTTCTATCCGGTCTTGAATCCAATCAGCAGGTCAGGCGACACAGCAGGTCCAGCCGGCGACTCGCGCGAAAGAAAAGAACCGATCCCCGATGAGTGAGTTTGAACAAGTCACCATCGCAGGTGAAACTAACGTTCTCTCCAACCGCTTCGGTTCCGGTTCGGTCGATGGAATCGGCAAGGAACTTGGCCGGTTCGTGGTCACCACCATGGACATCCCCTGGTTGGCGGCCCGAGACCGGATTGCGGGCTCACCCGCTGCCGTCCTCATCGCCGACTCGATGGAAATTGACGTCGTCGATCGGCAAGTTGCCGCTGCTCCCGGGTGCGATACAGTTCTGGCGGTCGGCGGCGGCCGGGCGATCGATCTCGGCAAGTACCTGGCCTGGAAGCGGGGCTGCCGACTGGTCACCGTGCCGACTGTGCTCAGCGTCGACGCGTTCGTCACTCCCGCCAGTGGCATCCGCCGTAACCACAAGGTCGACTACATGGGCCACGCCAGCCCCGACCCGTTGATCATCGATTACGACTTGCTGCGAACCGCGCCCGCCGAACTCAACGTGGCCGGCATCGGCGACTTGCTATCAATCCACACTGCAACCTTCGACTGGGAGTTGGCCCAGCAAGCCGGGAAAAGCGAATTCCCGTTCTCACCCGACGCGGTCAAAGCAGCCCGAGCGATTCTCGCGACAGTCTGCGAGCGAGCCGACGAGATCGCCAGGTGCACCGACATCGGCTTGCGGGCGATCGTGGAAGGTTACATGCGGGTCAACACCATCTGCCTTCCGGCCGGTCACTATCGTGTGGAAGAAGGCTCCGAGCACTATCTGTTCTACGAACTCGAAGAACAGCTAAAGCGCGCCTTCATCCACGGTCACATCGTGGGGCTGGGCGTGTACGTCATGAGCCGCCTGCAAGACAACCGGCACGAGTGGATCACGGACGTCATGAATCGCGTCGGCCTGCACTACCGCCCGCAACAGATGGACATCCCCCGCCAAGCGCTCGCCGATTCCCTGCTCTCACTCCAGGACTACGTGGCAGGCAACAAACTCTGGCACACCGTGATCAACGAGCGCAGGCAGGATCGCGCGTGGGTCGATGAGATCCTGGATTGCGTCTTCAAAGCCTGATCGCTCTTGTCCGCGTTGGTCGGTCACGACCTGGTGCGGTTGATAAACCGCTGCATCGCTTCGCGGGGCTCGTCGGTTTGGAACGACTTGGCAAACGAGGCCACCCCGGCTTCGATCGCCTGGCTCATCGGCAGGTCTTCCCATTGCAACATCAGTTCTTTCTGCAGCCGGACTGCGTTGGGGCCGGCGGCGGCGATCTCGCTGCCCCATTGCTGCACCACCCTGTCGAGGCGACCCGTGGGAACGACGCGTTGCACCAGTCCCCAGGCTTGCGCTTCGGTAGCATCGATCCTGCGTCCGGTCAGCAATAGTTCCGACGTGCGACCCCAGCCAATCAGCCGGGGCAGCAGAGCTGCTTCGACGACCGAAGGCACGCCGACTTGGACTTCCGGCATGCCCAACACCGAGCGGACGCTGGCCACGCGCAGGTCGCAAGCCGCGGCAATCTCCAAGCCCGCACCGAAACAGTAGCCGTCAATGCGGGCGATGACCGGTACCGGCAGGCTGCGCAGGCCGGCACACACACCGTGAATTCTGCGAATGAATGCTTCGGCACTGGCCGCATCGAGCTGGGACATCTCGTAGATGTCTGCCCCGCCGATAAAGGCCCGCTGGCCGGCCCCGGTCACAACCACCCACCGCAGATCCGTCAGCTTGCCGGCTTCCTCGATGGCCTGGATGAAGCTCTCCAACACCACCGTGTTGAGAACATTCAGTCGGTTCGAATTGTCTACAGTGAGGCGGGCCCACTGCACCCCGGCGTGAGTTAGCAGTTCGACCTCAACGTGCGGCGGTTTCTCGTTCATGCGCCGATTATCGCCGCTGGCTGCGAGTGCCACCAGTCACGAACTAGCAATCATCCCGCAGGGCCAAGATACTCAAGTTCTCGTTTTCGGTGAGATACCACATGCACGCGTATCGCGGGTCGTACAAGCGCGAAGAATTCGTTTACCGAACACGGGGATACGGCCGCAGTGAACTGCGGACGAACGTCGGTCTCGGCGATGATCCACTCGTCGAGAAGCTGTTGAGCTTGCCCGGAGTTCCGGTACAGGGTCACCTGTTGGAACTGGGCGCCGGTGACGGAAATGGGACCGTTCACCTGGCAGAGCGCGGATACCAAGTGGTAGGAGTCGAGACCTCACCGACGGCGGTCGAGATGGCTCAGCGTCGACTAAAGGAAGCCGGCACGCGCAATGCCAGTGTGCTGGGCGTCGACGCCACGTCATTGGACGGCTTGCAAGACGATTCGTTCGATCTTGCCGTCGATTCGGGCTGCCTGCACTGCGTTGTCGACGACGAAGATCGCCGTGCAGTCCTCGCGTCGACGTTGCGCGTCCTCAAACGGGGCGCTGCTTGGTTGGCGTTTGTCAGGCCCAGCCATTCGCAAAGTCCATCGAGTCGGACCGCCACCGAGTCGAGGGCGAGGTAGTTTTCGCTGCCCACGAAGGTGCATCGCCGCGATGGGGGCCTAGTCGAATCATTCGACTGCCCGAGAAGCTGCTAGAAGAGTTCGCAGACGCCGGGTTCGTCGTGGTCTGGCACGAGCATCGGTTATTCAATCCGGATTGGTTTTGTTACCACCTGCACTATCTGCAGAATCCGAAGTCGTAGAGCAGCCGCATTCGACCACCCGACGTGTTAGCATGAAGCTCTGGAACACGTGAAACTAGCCCATCAGGGACTCGCTCCACCATGGCGTTCTTCAGGAACTCGTTCTCAACTCAATTCACGTTAGCCGTACTCGTTGCAACTTGCGGCCTGGCACACGGCGAAGATCTAAGGGTTGCCACGTTTCAGGTCGATGCCACGCCGCCGCTCGGTTCGCCATTGTGCGGCGGGGCGGTCGAGCCTGCCCTGGAGATCGTCGATCCGTTGAGTGCCCGGGGATTTGTGCTGTTGACCGCCGAGCAACCGATTGTGTTGTGCGTCGTGGATTGGGTGGGCATCGGCAATGGAGGCCACGACGCATGGCGGGTGGCCCTCGCCCGGGCCGCCGCGACGCACGTCGATCGGGTCAGCGTGCACACCGTGCATCAGCACGATGCTCCCGGCTGCGACTTTGCGGTAGACAAACTGCTGGCCGAACACGCGTTGTCGGGCACAATGTTCGACGTCGACTTTTCGCGTGCGGTGGTCGACCGCGCTGCTGCTGCGATTCGGACCGCCCTCGAGTCGCCGCAACCGGTGACTCACCTGGGACTCGGCATAGCCGTCGTCGAGCAGGTGGCATCGAACCGCCGACTGTTGGCCGTCGATGGAAAGGTGCAGACGGTGCGGTTCAGCTCGTCGCGAACTCCCGAAGCCATTGCGGCTGCCGAGGGCGTAGTCGATCCTCACGTGAAGTTGATCAGCTTGTGGAATGAAGAGCAGCCCCTGGTCGCCATCACGCATTACGCCACGCATCCGCAGAGTTACTACGGACAAGGGGGCGTGAGCGCCGACTTCGTCGGCATGGCGCGCGAGATCCGCGAGCAAGCGCTGCCTGGCGTCGCCCACATCCACTTCAACGGCGCGGGCGGCAACGTGGCGGCTGGCAAGTACAACAACGGCGCCCCGGCGGTCCGGCCCGTGCTGGCGCAGCGGTTGGCTGCCGGCATGCAGGCAGCCTGGGAAGCGACCGAACGGGTGCCGATCACATCCGACACAGTCGACTGGAAGTTCCACGCGGCGGCGCTGCCTGCACGGGACTTCATCATCGAACAAAACTGGCAGAGCCAACTGGCGAATCAAGACAGTCCGCTTCGGGAACGCATCCGCTCCGCTCGCAATCTCGCGTTTCTGCGGCGGGTCCAAGGCGGCCACAAGATCAACATCAACTGCCTGAAACTGGGACCGGCGCGGATCTTGTACATGCCGGGCGAATTGTTCGTCGAATACCAGTTGGCAGCCGGAGCCCTGCGTCCCGACTTGTTTGTAGCCATGGCTGCCTACGGCGATTACGGCCCCGGCTACATCGGCACCCGCGTGGCGTACCGGCAAGGAGGGTACGAAACCAGTCGCGTCTCACGAACGGCTCCTGAGGTCGAAGGCGTCTTGGTTGACGCCATGCGTAAATTGCTGGCCGATTGAAGGGGATGCTGGATTGATCGAAGCCATGAACCGCGCGATACGATTCGCACTCATCCTCACACTTTTCGCGGCCGCCGAGGCGCGATCGGGAGAGTTTGAAGAACTCGAGCGGTTCGCGGCTGCCGAGTCGCATCAGGGTGTAGCGGTCGATGCCGAGCACGTCTACGCCATCGCCAACAATTCGATCGGCAAGTATCGCAAAGCGGACGGGCAGTTCGTGGCTCGATGGGAAGCCTCAGCCGAGCGCCCGCTAATTCATCTCAACAGTGGCGTGGTTGTCGACGGCCGTATCTATTGCGCGCACTCGAACTATCCGGCAGTGCCCATGACCAGTTCCATCGAGATTTGGGACGCGACGACGTTAGAACATGCCGGCTCGCATAGCTTCGGCATCACCGAAGGGTCGCTGACTTGGATCGATCGCCACGGCGACGAATGGTGGGCCGTCTTCGCGCATTACTCGAAACGGCCGGGCGATCTCGGCACCGAATGGACCCGGCTCGTGCGATTCGGCAAGGATTGGCAGCGCCGGGAGTCCTGGGTGTTTCCGGAAGAAGTCGTCGAACGGTTTCGGCCTTCCAGCAATTCAGGAGGCAGCTTCGGTCCCGACGGTTTGCTGTATTGCACCGGGCACGATCGGCCCGAAGTCTACGCGCTCCGCCTGCCTCAGGCCGGTTCGACACTGCAGTTGGTCGAGACAGTTCCCATCGCGAACACCGGCCAAGGGATTGCCTGGGATCGCAGCCAGTCTGGCGTGCTGTACGGTATTCATCGGAAGAACAAGCAAGTCGTCGTCTCGAAATTCAAATGAATGCGCGGTCAACGGTGTCTGGCATCAACTGGGATCTCGGCTGAATTCGACCATGCACGCTGATCCGGGGGCGCCATCGAGTCGTTATCAAACGAAGACGACTGACTCTTCTTGCGGCCTCATCCGCCAACGGGTTACAACTGCGGCTGGCTTGTCGCCCCACCAGGGGCTGACAGGTTGATCGCCACGCGTCCGGAGGTTTCGGGGTGGGTGCATTTTTCAGCTACCTGGGTAAAACCGTGCTGCGCCCCATGCTGCGCCCCCTGGCCCGCTTCGTGGTGGGGCTGATTGCCATCCCCTTGTTCCGTCTGTTCATGCGCCGCGTGATTCGGCTGCAGGACCTAGACGAGGAACTCGAGAAAGACCTCGAACAGTGGTTTCGGGGATCGCTAGTGTTGCTGGTGGCAACGCAGAACATGGAGGCCTACCTGTTCAGCTGGATCCCGGGGGTCGAAGCGGATCAGAACAACTACATTCTGATGGGACTGCGGATCATGCTGGCCGTCAGCGTTGTCGAAATGATGCCCGACCAGGAGCTGTTCGCGGTCATTCACCCTGGCCCGCCGAGGCTCAGGTTCGGCAGAGACATATTCCGTGAGATTTGGCTCAAGCGGTGGCTGTTCTGCAAGGGGCTGGTCTGCAAGCACCTCAGCCGGTCTTCGCCAGTCTTCGCCATTCTGGCCGCCATCGCACCCGGGCGCATCGGCTGGATCTGTTACACCCTGGCGATTATCCAGTATCTGATCATCGGCCTGGTCACATCCCGCGACAAAGCGCTCGACGTGCTCTCCGAGTTTGATCGCCAAGTGGCCCGCAGGCGCCGCGAACTCGTCGAGGAATTCGACGTCGAAGAGAAGCCCGTTCACAGCGAAGCCGCTGAGATCGAGTCCGGCGTCGCCAACGACCCTGGCGGCGAGCAATTGTCGCGGTAGCCACCGGGCCGATAGAATGTTCTGTACTTGGCGACGAGGAAGCATTCGCCGAGTAAGACTTTGAACTAGTCAGCGGTCCAAATCGGGTGCCACTGGCGGCTTAGCCCGCCAGCAACGGCTCCCCCGAACAATGGCCCTCTACTAACGGGAAACACTTCTGCACTCGCGCGGGCGGACCAGCCGCCCGTGGCACTCAAAACACGAAACTTCTTCCAAAAAGTTGACCGCAGCCAAGACGCGTTTCCGCACGGATTGCACATGCCACGTATTCATCAGCTTGACCCGCTCGTCGTCAACAAGATCGCTGCCGGCGAGGTCATCGAACGGCCTGCCAGCGCCGTCAAAGAGCTGCTCGAAAACAGCATCGACGCGTTGGCCACCCGTGTCGAAGTCGACGCCGCCGCCGGCGGGACCGAGCTGATCCGGGTGGTTGACGACGGTGAGGGCATTCATCCGGAAGACTTGCCGCTCTGCCTGGCCAGTCACGCCACAAGCAAGATCCGGGGGGCCGACGATCTGTTCCGGGTCCAGACTCTGGGGTTCCGTGGCGAAGCTCTGGCCTCCATCGCCTCGGTCAGCCAGTTTCGAATCCGCACCCGGCAAGCCGACAGCCCGACCGGCTACGAGCTGGAGGCCAGTGGTGGAACGTACGGTGATCCGCAACCGTGCGGCTGCCCCGCGGGTACGCAAATCGAAATTCGCCAACTATTTGGCAATACGCCGGTCCGCCGCAAGTTCCTGCGAACCACGGCAACCGAGTTCAGCCACATCAGCGAGCAATTCACGCGAATGGCGCTGGCCCACCCTCGACTGCACGCGGTGCTGCGGCACAACAACAAGCTGGTCTACGAGCTGCCGGCCTCACCCGACCTGCGTGAGCGCGTGCGACTGTTCTTCGGGCGCGAGCTGTCCGACCAGTTGATCGAAATCGAATCGGAAGCGGACGACGTGCGACTCTGGGGATATGCGGCGCATCCGTCCTGCAGCAAGTCGACGCGCAAGGGGCAGTACGTCTTTCTGAACGGCCGCTTTATCCAAGACCGCAGCCTGCAGCACGCGCTGGGCGAAGCGTATCGCGGCCTGCTGATGACCGGGCGGTTCCCGATCGCGTTCTTGTTTCTGGAGATGCCCGCGGAATTGGTCGACGTCAACGTGCATCCCACCAAAGCCGAGGTCCGCTTCCGCAACGGGCAGCAGCTGTATCGGCAGTTGCTGGCGACACTTCGCAACGAATTCCTCAGCCGCGACTTGAGTTCGTCGATGCGATTGGACAAAGGCCACGCGGCGGCCCAACCGGTCGACCCACAGCAGCGCTCCGAACTGCAGGCCAATCTCGTCACCTGGGTTGACCAGCAACGCCAGCAGTGGGCGCCCCAAGCCACGGCTACAACCGAATTGCCTCAGCCAGTGCCCACCCCTGAAGAGTTCGGCATTGGGGACCACGCGCCGGGCGGCGTGTCCGACTGGCAGGGCGGCGTGCCCACCAACATTGGGCAGCCGACGGATCAGCCCATCACACCCGAAGCAGCACAACCGCCAGTCCCGCCGACTCTCGAGCCGTCGGGGCCCATGCGGGCACTGCAGATTCACGACTGCTATCTTGTCTTCGAAACCGACGACGGCATGACAGTGATCGACCAGCATGCGCTGCACGAGAGAGTCTTGTATGAACAGCTTCGCCAGCGCGTGCTCTCAGGTGACGTCGAGTCGCAGCGAATGCTAGTGCCGGAACCGTTCGAAGTCGGCGATCGAGAGAAAGCCCTGCTGCTGGAAAATCAGCAGGTGCTGGGACAATTGGGTTTCAGCCTCGAAGAATTCGGAAAAGGGACTTTATTGCTCAGCGGATACCCCGCCATGCTGTCGCGCATCGATCCCTTGCAGCTGCTGCGGGACGTCAGCGACCAGCTCGAAGAGACGCGACAAGAACCCACTCGGCGCGATATACTCGATAGCTTGCTACACATGATGTCTTGCAAGGCGGCCGTGAAGGCTGGCCAGCGGCTCAAACCCGAAGAGGTCGAGAGTCTGCTGGCACAGCGACATCTGATTGACGACTCCCACCATTGCCCCCACGGCCGGCCCACGGCGCTCACCCTGACTCGCAGCGAGTTAGACCGCCAATTCGGCCGATTGGGATGATCTTTGACACAAGATGATCTGCATCAGTATCGGCCGCACGCGTCACCGCAAGGTTATCGCCGAACATCAGGCGCTGGCCCAGCGCGGCGCGGAACTGGTCGAGCTCAGGCTCGACTACCTGGGCCGCCAGCCTGACTTCACCCGTCTGCTCAAGGACCGGCCGACGCCGACCCTGGTCACCTGCCGGCGGCAGAGCGACCGTGGCCGCTGGCGCCGCTCGGAAGAGGAGCGGCTGGCGCTGTTGCGGGCGGCAATTGTGGCGGAGGTCGAGTACGTCGACCTCGAAATCGACGTCGCCGAAGGCATCCCTCGTTACGGCAAAACGCAACGCATCATCAGCTATCACAACTTCGACGAGACGCCCGACGACGAAGACCTGCTGAAAATTCACAACGAACTCTGCCGGCTCGATCCGGATATCGTCAAGCTGGTCACCATGGCCAACTCGCCCGGCGACATGGTGCGAATCCTGCAGCTCGTGCAATCGTCCGGCGTGCCCACAATCGGGTTCTGCATGGGCGAATTCGGTTCGCCCAGCCGGATTCTGTGCGGCAAATACGGATCGCCGTTTACCTACGCCAGCTTTAGTTCCGAACGGGAGTTAGCGCCGGGACAGATCGCCTTCGACGAGATGCAAGACGTCTACCGCTACGAAGACATCAACGCCCAAACTCGCGTGCTCGGCGTGATTGGCGATCCGATCGCGCAGAGTCTCAGTCCGTTGCTGCACAATTCCGCCTTCCAGCACGAGGGGGTCAACGCGGTCTACATTCCGTTTCGCATTCCGAAGGGCGAACTAGCGGAGACGCTCGAGGAACTCGAATGGCTGGAAGTGCAGGGTTACAGCGTCACCATCCCGCATAAGGAGGCAGCCCTGAAGTTCTCCCATCGGGCCGATGCCATCACAAAAGAAATTGGGGCGGCCAACACGTTAACCCGCGACCCCTACGGCGTGTGGTCTGCGTCCAACACCGACTATGAGGCGGCCCTGGCAACGCTCAGCCAGAGCCTTCGAGCCCAAGGGGGCCGCGATGAAACTTTGATGGGCAAAAAGGTGCTGATGCTCGGCGCCGGGGGCGTGGCGCGGGCCATCGCCTTGGGCCTCGTGCGGGCAGGCGCCGGCCTGACGATTACTGCAAGGCGTCACCAACAAGCCATCGACCTCGCCGAGCAACTCAACAGCCAGCACGTCAACTGGGAAAACCGCGGGACCGGTTTCTTCGACGTGATCGTCAACTGTACGCCGGTGGGAATGCATCCCAGCGTCGATGAGACCCCGTATCCCATGCGCTGGTTTCGCGACAACATGCTGGTCTTCGACACGGTTTACAACCCGGAGAACACGCTGTTTCTCAAGGAAGCCCGCAACCACGGCTGCTATACCGCCTCGGGACTCGAAATGTTCGTCCGCCAGGCCGCGTTTCAGTACGAGCGCTTTACCGGGCAGAACTCGCCGATCGATGTCATGCGGGAGACTCTCAGGCGCAGCATTTCACCGGTCTCTGTGGAAACGGAGGCCTAACGAATGTCGCAGCGCTGCATCAACTTGAGAGCGTCTACGAGCGGGTGACACATCCTCTAGCAAGCTACTTACTACCGAAACTGTGGCCGACCCCACAGCGGCGAACCGGTCGCGTACGCTTCGTCGTCCTTTACTGCAGCCTGTGATATAACATCCTCCACGTTCGCCTGCGTAGAACGACACCTCAACGGTTCCTGATCTGCACTCTCTGTTGGGCGCAATACACACACCGCGCATTGCCAGCCACATGGTCGTGACACTCATCGGATATCGGGGCAGCGGCAAGAGCAGTATCGCTGCGCCGTTGGCAGAGCGGCTCGGATGGAGCTGGATCGACGCGGACGTCGAAATCGAGCGCCGCGCCGGCCAGGTCATCCGGGAAATCTTCGAAGAGCACGGCGAGCCGCACTTTCGCAAGCTCGAACGTGAGGTTCTGGGCGAGTTGCTGCGACGCAACCGGATGGTGATCGCAGCAGGCGGCGGCGCCGTCCTGGATCGCGGTACCCGGCAAGCGCTTAAGTCCGCCGGTCCCGTGGTCTGGCTTCAAGCCGACTCCCAAATGCTGGCAAAACGTATTGCCGCCGATGCCACGACAGCCGAGCGCCGTCCCAACCTGACTTCTCAAGGGGGCGCTGCCGAGATCCAACAACTGCTGGCCGAGCGCGAGCCGCTGTATCGCGAGTGTGCCACCGTCGCAATCGACACGCGCAACCAGAGTGTCGACGAAGTGGTATCGGCCGTATTTGCCGCGATCGAACCGCTGGTTCTAAAGGGAATCTGAACCGTGGTGATGTTCGACGCGCCCCTCTGGATTGTGCTGAGCTACCTATTCGTCTTCGGGTCGGTGGTGGGCAGCTTCTTGAACGTCTGCATCTATCGCATCCCGCGACACGACCGGTTTAGAGACCAGCTCAGCGGACTGTGGAGCCCGCGTTCGCACTGCCCCGGCTGCAAGCACGACCTGGCCATGCGGGACAACATTCCCATCTTCGGCTGGCTGATGTTGATGGGACGCTGCCGGTACTGCCGCACCAGTATCTCGCCGCGATACCCGCTGATCGAGTTGTTCAACGGGCTGCTGTTTGTCGTGGTGTACTGGTTTGAGATCCCCAGCGGGTGGTACGTCACCGTTCGCGATAGCTGTCTTTACGCGCCGCTGGGACCTCAGAACCTGGAGCTCTGGACTGATTCGCAGTTTCTGCATTGGCGCTACTTCTACCATCTCGTGATGCTCGAATCGTTGGTGGTCGCCACCATGATCGACATCGACCTGCGGATCATCCCCGATGGATGCACGCTGCCGGCCCTGGCCGTCGGGTTGTTGGGCGGAGGCCTGATCGGTCAGATGTACCTGGTTCCGATCTGGTCGCAGGATCCCAGCATGATGCGTACGTTGCAGTCGGCCTCGCCCGACTGGATGGATGTTCTGTTTTCCGGTCCGAAAGTACCGGCCTGGACGCTCGAGCATCCCCACCTGCACGGGTTCGCCGTCAGCCTGGCTGGCATGCTCGCCGGAGGGGGCGCGGTGTGGGCCGTGCGCCGGATCGGCTTCTGGACCTTGAAGCAGGAGGCGATGGGTTTCGGCGACGTGGTGTTGATGGCGATGATCGGCAGCTTCCTCGGCTGGCAGCCGGTGTTGATGGTGTTCTTCATAGCGCCCGCGTGTGCGCTGCTGGTCATCGCCACTGCCTGGGTTGTGCGCAGGCCGCGGGAGATTCCCTATGGCCCCTATCTGAGCTTTGCCACACTGGTCGTGTTGCTGTTTTGGAAACCGTTATGGCCGGCGGCCGAACGCTGGTTCGACCTCGGACCACTCGTGCCGATCACGGCGCTATTCGGACTGGTGATGCTGGGCGTGTCACTGATGATGGTCCAGTTCGTCAAATACGTGCTGGGAATCCCTCTCTACCCCGAACCGCCTGACGAATACATCGAGGAATGGACGCCCGCAGACCAACTCACCTACCTCGCCGGCGAAAACGTAGATCGGCAGCAGGGCTGCTGGAAACGCGACGCCTGGCCCGGTGCAGCGGCCGGTCGCGGGACGACATTCTCAGAACAATGGCGACAGGGATCGAGTCCGTGAGACGTATCGACGGGAGAACCTGGCTAGCCTCCGCTACAATCGCAGGCCGAACCTCTCTGGGACCGGCGGACTCCACAGAGTAGATCCCGTCCGCCAGCCGGGATCTCGACAGCAGAAAACAGCGACACACTGGCCGCCGGCCTGACCAACGCGGAACCAGCATGATCAAAATCGTCGATTACGGGATGGGCAACCTGCGAAGCGTCCAGAAGGCGTTCGAAAAGCTCGGCGTCGCTGCAGAGATCTGCTCGCAGCCGGAACAACTGACCGGCGCCGACAAGATGGTCCTGCCGGGCGTCGGGGCTTTCCGCGACGCCATCCACGAACTCGAGAGCAAGCAGCTGTCGCAGCCCGTTCGCGACCACATCGATTCCGGCAGGCCCTTTTTGGGGATTTGTCTGGGGCTGCAATTGCTGTTCGACGTCAGCTACGAAGACGGCGAATATCATGGGTTGGGCATCGTGCCGGGCGAGGTCGTCCGGTTTGAACCGCAGCCCGACCTCAAGGTCCCGCACATGGGCTGGAACCAACTGGAAGTCGTCCACCGGCCGTCATTGCTAGAAGGCATTCCCGACGACGCGTCGTTCTACTTCGTGCACAGCTTTTACGTCGCGCCCAGTGATGAATCGATCGTTGCGGCACGAACCGATCACGGCGTGAACTTCGTCTCGATGATCGCCCGTGATAATTTGTTTGCCACTCAATTCCACCCCGAGAAGAGCCAACGCGTCGGCCTGAAGCTGTTGACCAACTTCGCCGCACTGTGATGACGGACAAGCACCACACCATGCAGATCATCCCGGCCATCGACATTCGCGGCGGCAAATGTGTGCGGCTCAAGCAGGGCGACTACGACCGTGAGACCGTCTTCGGCGACGACCCAGTTGAAATGGCCCAACGCTGGGTCGATGCAGGCGCCCGGCAGCTGCACCTGGTCGATCTCGACGGCGCGCGCAGCGGCCGACCCGTCAATCTCCAAGCGATTCGCGGCATCGTGAACACCGCCGGGGTGCCCTGCCAGCTGGGTGGAGGCCTCCGCGACGAAGAGGGACTGCGGCTGGTGTTGGGCGAGGTCGGCGTCGACCGGGCGATTGTCGGCACGCAGGCGCTGAAACAGCCCGACTGGTTCCGCGAAATGGCCGGCAAGTTTCCCGGCCGGGTTGCACTGGGGCTCGACGCCCGCGATTCGATGGTTGCCACCGAAGGCTGGCTCGACGTCTCCGAGAAATCAGCCCTGGAATTGGCGTCTGAATACGCCGACCTCGACCTGGCCGCCGTCATCTACACCAACATCGCCAACGACGGCATGCTGCAGGGCATTGATGAGGCAACGATCAACGACATGATCGAGCTGACCAAGCTGGGCCTGCGGGTCATCGCCTCCGGCGGCGTGGCCAGCATCGACGATGTCGGCCGGCTAACGCAGGTGAGCCACGAACACCCCAACCTCATCGGCTGCATCACCGGCCGCGCCATCTACGAGGGTACGCTCGATCTTGGCGAAGCAATCGAAGCCGCTGGCCAAGGGTAATGCAGCGCCGCGGTGGAACGTCGGGCTGCCCGCTTCAGTCGTAGCCGCGGAAATCGAGCTTCAATCCACGGCGCATCAATAATGGTGGCAACAACTGAGAGGCAACTCTGAGTCCACCTGCCGCACCGAGGCCGCCTGCGATGAATCCCACCTCCCACTGCCATTGGTTCCCGACCTTACCGATCATCAGCACGCCTATTGGAAACAAAGTGACGAATCCGAGGATGATCCCCACCAGCGGCGCCAACGACCAAAGCAGCAATCTCTTGGTGAAAGGAAATGTCGAACGAATGCGGCGGCGGTAGTCAGCAATTGATTCTCCGGTATCGATCCACGACACATCAGAATGCGAGACCGCCGTGTTGCAGAGACCACACATCGTTTTTCCACTCCCGAATTCGAATGGATTTGCGAGTCTCTCGAAATCGTAGCCGGCAATCGCCGTGATGCCGTCGCATGCCGCATGACGATACGCCCGCGATGTGCGCGGCTGTTGGGCATCTCCGGGCGGCTGGCCCGAGGGCTCGTGAGTCATGCCTTCTCACAACTAGGGGGCGTCAGGCTAAACGTAGCGGGTTCCGGCGCCGTTGATAGGACATACAAAGGCCGAACAAGGTCCGGTAGCCGCCACGATTATCCCGGATGGGGATCTAGTGCGGCGGCTCGTCGCTGAGATTGTCACATCCCTCGTTCCCAAACGCCAGTTTGAGAACGCCGTCTTGGAAGCTCCGCTTCGACCAGCGGTTCTACCCCTTAATCACGCCAATCGGCCGCATCCGCGCCACTTTCTGCGACAGCCCGGCGCGGTCGACGACGTCGACCACCAGGTTGACGTCCTTGTAGGCATCGGGCTGCTCCTCGGCAAGCCCCTTCCAACTTCGCGCCTTGGCGATCACCCCTCGGCTGGCCAACTCCTTGTCGATGCGGCGGCCCTTGGCGTGTTTGACAGCCGCCGTGCGGCTCATCTGCCGGCCCGCACCGTGGCATGTCGTGCCAAACGTCCGCTGCATGCTGCCTTCGCGACCGGCCAACACCCAGCTGGCGCGGCCCATGTCGCCGGGAATCAGCACCGGCTGGCCGATCTCCTGGTACTTTTCGGGGATCTCGGGATGATGCGGCGGAAAGGCACGCGTTGCGCCTTTGCGGTGGACCCACACGTTCTTTCGGGCGTCTCCGACCTCGTGTTCCTCGAACTTGGCGATGTTGTGCGCCACGTCGTACACGAGTTCCATGTCGAGATCGGTCCAGCTTTGGCCAAAGATCGTTTGGAACACTTCCCGCGCCTGCCACATCAACAATTGCCGATTGCACCAGGCATAGTTGGCTGCCGCCCGCATGGCGCCCAGATAGTGCTGACCTTCTTCGCTCTGGACAGGCGCGCAAGCCAACTGACGGTCGGGCAGCTCGATGCCGTACTTCTCAGGCACGCCGCGCAAGCTCTTCAGCGCGTCGTCGCACACCTGGTAGCCCAAGCCTCGCGAACCGGAATGGATCATCACGCAAACCATGTCCTTCTCGAGGCCCATCGTCTCGGCGGCTTCGGCGTGGAAGACGGCGTCGACGACCTGCACCTCCAGGAAGTGATTGCCGGACCCCAACGTGCCGCACTGCCGCGAGCCGCGCTCCAGGGCCCGCTCGCTGACTTTGTGCGGCTCCGCACCATCGAGGCGGCCGTGTGCTTCGGTAAACTCGATGTCGCGCTCGGTCGCTAATCCACGGTCAATCAGGTATCCGCTGCCGGCGGCCATCAGTTCGCGCAGTTCATCGTGATCGAAGTGATACTTCCCCTCGCGCCCCACACCGACCGGCACGTTGGCAAACAGCTCATCCACCAGCGACGACAGGCGTCCCTTGACGTCGCGATAGAACAGATTGCTCCGCATCAGCCGCACGCCGCAGTTGATGTCGTAGCCCACGCCACCCGGCGAGATCACGCCCCCTTCTTCGGGATCGGTCGCGCACACGCCGCCGATGGTGAACCCGTAACCCCAATGAATATCGGGCATCGCCAGGCTGGCCACCTGAATGCCCGGCAGAAAGGCGACGTTGGCCACCTGCTCGGGCGCCTGGTCCTTGAGCAACTGCTGCAACAACTCGTCGCTGGCGAAGATCAACCCGTCGACGCGCATCCCCTCCTTGTAGCTCTTGGGGATCCGCCAACAGCATTCGTCAACTTGTTCGAGCGGTCCGGTGTATTGCTTCTTGTGCATGGGTGATGCCGTCCGTGAGGCGATTAATCCACGGTTTGTGAGCCGCTGGTTTGTAGGGTGCGTGCTGGCACGCACCGATCGGCGATTATCGCGTTGAATTGGTGCGTGCCAGCACGCACCCTACCGAATGACACGACCAGTTGCCGAATGTTCGGCATCCACTTCATATGTCGACGATCACTTCGGCCAACCAGCCGTCTGCAGTCTGCTGCACTTCGAGTTGATGATAGGTAATCGCTTTGACTTCGTGCGTCAGGGAATGTCGTTCCGCGTCGACCGGCTCGCCGGCGGCTGTGGCGGTGATGCCTTGTTCGTCACGCCGGACTTCAAACTCGCAGAGCAACAACCGCTGGCTTTCGTAGCAATACAGCAACTCCGTCAGCCAGTCAAAAAACAGGTAGTCGAGTTCGGCTCCCGGGACATGAAATTCGACGCTCTGCCGCGGTTGCACTTCTTCCAAATTCTCGACGAGCATCGAGAACAAACCGCGACCGGCTTCCGCAAACAACGACTCGACGTCGCGTGCACTCACACGCAACCCCAAGTCGGCCGTATGCTCAAACGTCTCATACATCACGACACCGGCATTTGTTTCCCGCGCGAACCCACCATAGAATCTGCCTCTCTCGAATACAAACAAGGCTTCGTCGTCCGCATCTGTAGACAACCAAGAGCTCGCGAGCGTTCGGCGTGCGTCTCGAATCGACGAGTCTCGTTGAGGCGTTTTTGAGACTTTTCTCCTTTTTCGTCTCCGTGTTCTCCGTGCCTCTGTGGTTTAATCATCTTCTCACCGCCATTGCGCGACTGTTCGACCGTTCCCGCTGACTGGCTCTATTTGATGGACTCGACAGAATCTACGGACATCAGCACAGCCGGCCAAGCCTCACCGCAGGCGTTGCTCCGCGGCCGGCTGCTGTTGGTGGCCGCCGCCGTGCTGTGGAGCATTAGCGGCGTGGTGGTGAAAAGTCCGCAGCTGGTGGCCATCGACGAGTCGCACCGCGGGCCGCTGTTGGCCTGCTATCGCGCTTGGTTCGCCGCGGCGTGCCTGATCCCACTGGTCCGCTTCAGCGCGATCCGCTGGCGGCCGATGCTGATACCGTTGGTGCTCGGCTTCGCCGCGTTGAATGTCTTGTATCTGACGGCCTTGACCAAAACTACGGCGGCAGCAGCCATCTTCCTGCAGTACACGAGCATCGTTTGGGCCACTCTGTTCGGCCGCGTGTTCCTGGGAGAGCGGATCGAACGAGGCAATCTCGTGGCGATTTTGTGCAGCCTGGTCGGCATTGGCTGGATCGTGGCCGCCGACTGGAACGGCGAACGGTTTGTGGGCAACCTGATTGCGCTGGGGGCCGGGTTCACCTACGGCGGGGTCGTCTTCTGCCTGCGAGTGCTGCGCGACGAAGACTCGGCCTGGCTCATCGCCCTCAGCCACGTGGCGGCCGGCCTGCTGTTGCTGCCGCTGGTCTGGTCGATCCCTCTGTCGCTAACCGGTGGACAGTGGGGCTTGATCGCCGCTTTGGGCATCCTGCAAATGGGTCTGCCCTACATGCTGTTCGCCCGCGGGGTGCGTCACGTCAAGACGCAAGAAGCCGCTCTCATTCCGCTATTGGAGCCGATCTTGAACCCCTTCTGGGTCTGGCTGATGTGGCGCGAAGAGGTAGCATCGGCCACCTGGGTGGGCGGGGCGCTGATCGTGGGCGGACTGGCAATCCGCTACTTGCTCGATCCACCCACCCGATCGACCGGAGACTAACGACGATCCGTGGGCATCTTCCGACCTCTCCCACTTTGTGGGAGAGGTCGGGCCGATAGGCCCGGGTGAGGGTCTTCGTTGCCTCCCAAGTCTGCTGTAACGCGGCACAGCCCACTCTATAATCACATTTGGCAAATCCAACACGTTTCAACAAAGCAGGGATCACAGGTGGCACGCGAAAAAGTCGTTCTGGCGTACAGCGGTGGGCTCGATACATCGGTGGCCGTCAAGTGGATCAACGAAAAGTACGACATGGACGTCGTCACCTACACTTGCGACCTGGGGCAGGGCCGCGAGCTGGAAACCATCAAGGAGAAGGCGATCCGCACCGGCGCCGTCGAGGCCGTCATCGAAGACGCCCGCAACATGTTCGTCGACTACTTCGTCTGGCCGTCGCTGATGTCCGGCACGATGTACGAAGGCAAATATCCGCTGGCCACGGCGCTGGGCCGCCCGCTGATCGCCCATCTGATGGTCGAAGCCGCCAAGCAGCACGGCGCAAGCGCCGTCGCCCACGGTTGCACCGGCAAAGGCAACGACCAGGTTCGCTTCGACGTCTCGTTCCAAACGCTGGCCCCACATCTGAAGATCATCGCGCCAGTCCGCGAGTGGAAGTTCACCCGCACCGAAGAGCTCAACTACGCCAAGGAACACGACATCGAAGTCGAAGCCACCAAGGAGAGCATCTACAGCGTCGACCAGAACCTGTGGGGCCGCTCGGTCGAAGCGGGGGTGCTGGAAGACCCCTGGGTCGCCCCGCCGGAAGACGCCTACAAGTGGACCGCCAATCCGCTCGAAGCGCCCGACAAACCCGAAGAAGTCGTCATCGAGTTCGATCAAGGTCGTCCCATTGGCTTGGGAGGCGAACAGCTCGAAGCCGTTCCGCTGATCGAACAGCTCAACGAAATCGGCGGCCGGCACGGCGTCGGACGAATCGACCACGTCGAAAACCGCCTGGTGGGCATCAAGAGCCGCGAAATCTACGAAGCTCCCGCCGCCATCATTTTGCACGAGGCGCATCGCGAGTTGGAGTTCTTGACGCTCAGCCGCGAGTCGCTGCGATTCAAAACGTTCGTCGCCCAGACCGTCAGCGACATCATCTACGACGGCAAGTGGTTCGGCGCTTTCCATCAAGACTTGATGGGTTTCGTCGAGAAGAACCAGCGTTTCGTCAGCGGCACGGTCCGCGCGCAATTGCACAAAGGCAGATGCACCGTCACCGGCCGCCAGAGCCCGCACAGCCTCTACAGCAAAGAGCTGGCCACCTACGAAGAAGGCGACCTGTTCCCGCACGAGACGGCCATCGGCTTCATCAAACTCCACGGCCTGGCCCAACAAACCCAGGCCCAGCAACAACTGCTCAAAGGCGAACCGAGCGTCCGCCCGGCCAGCATCATGCCGCCGGAGAAAGGTAAAGATGAAGGATGAAGGATGAGCCGAGCCGTGGAAAGAATCGTAGGGTACGTGGAGCGCTAGCGCAATGCACCGACTGCAACGGTAAACAAACCACTGAGGCACGCAGACACGGAGAAAGGACGAAGGCCAAGGATCCGGATTCATCCTTCCGCCTTCCGCCTTCAGCCTTTCTCTTGTCGGGTGCCACGGGCGGCTTGTCCACCCGTGCGATCGCGGCAACGGTTTGGCAGTTCTCAATCGTATTGCTGCTTGTCGCTGCGCTGCCACGGCCGCTCGCCGCCCTCGAACCGGCCCCCGTCTATTCCGAACACCAGGACCTCGCGTACTACCTCGATGCCGACGGCAGGCGGCAACCGGTCGAAACGACCACTGACTGGGAGATCCGCCGGCAACACATTCTTACCCACATGCAAATCGTGATGGGGCCGCTGCCCCGCCCGGATACACCGTTGCCGCTCGACGTGCGGATTCATGAAGAAGTCGCCGTCGATGCGCTGCGCCGCCAAAAGATCTCCTACCACACCGACTCGCCGATCCATCGCGTTAACGCTTATTTGTTCCTGCCGGCGCGACTGGATGCCCCATCACCCGCCGTTCTCTGCCTGCAGCAAACAACGCGGATCGGCAAAGAAGAACCAGCCGGCCTCGGCCCGAAACCGAATCTGCACTACGCCCTGCATCTGGCCCGTCGCGGCTACGTCACCCTCGCGCCGGACTACCCGTCGTTCGGCGAATATGACCACGACTTCGGCCGCGACGGCTACGTCAGCGGCACGATGAAGGCCGTTTACGACAACATTCGCGCTGTCGATCTGCTGCAGCTGCTACCCGAAGTCGACGGCGACCGCATCGGTTGCATCGGCCACTCGCTCGGTGGGCACAACACCATGTTCACCGCCGCGTTTGAGCCGCGGATCAAAGTCATGGTCTCCAACTGCGGCTTCACCCGCTTCCACAAATACTACGAGGGCAAGCTGAAAGGCTGGACCAGCCCCCGCTATATGCCCCGCATCGCCACCCGCTACCACAACGACCCTGACCAAGTCCCCTTCGACTTCACCGAAATCGTAGCCAGCTTCGCCCCCCGCCCCTTCCTGGCCAGCGCCCCCATCCACGACGGCAACTTCGAAGTCTCAGGCGTAAAAGATGCAATCGCCGCGGCCGCACCGATCTACGAACTCTACGGCCAACCCGACAACCTGCAGGCCAACTTCCCCGACTGCGCCCACGACTTCCCACCGGAAGTCCGCGAAGTTGCGTATGAATTCCTCGACCGGCATCTTGGACACGAACCGGTGCGTCCAACTGAGTGACTATAGCGGGGAACAGAATGACGCTGTCGGCCGCAGATCGTTGCTCGTGGGTTACGAGGCCAGTTCCGCTCGCCGCCGTCGTGGCGATATTGACGCTTTGCACACCGGCTGAGGCCCAGCGACTCAAGAATGGTCCGCTGCGCGATCGACCGTTCGTTCGTTCCGATTGCCAGGGATGTGATCTGCAGGGTGCCGATTTTCGAAACGCCGACCTTTCCAGTGCCGACTTCTCAGGCGCCGACCTGCGCGGAGCCGACCTCACTGGGGCCGAGATCGACCGGATCACATTGGACGGCGCCGATTTGCGCGGTGTGATCGGGTGGGCCGAGGTCGATCTCGGACTCGGAATCAAAGCCAACCGGGCGAACTTTTCCGGAACCGACCTGCGAGGCTCGCGGGTGTGCGGGGGCTACTCCGGCGGGTACTTCGAGCAGGCCAACTTCACCGATGCAGATCTGACTGGCGCCACACTCAGCGGACGCTTTCACGGCGCCCGGTTCGATGGTGCGATTCTGAACGGTACGGTCATGCTCGGGGCTCACGGGCTCGAGTCGATTCGCGAAGATCTTCGAGCACAGGGGGCGATCGTCATCGGCGAAGACTTCGCCAAAGCCGTCCGGTCGGGCCGCGACTTCAGCGGCTACTTACTGAGAGGGGTGAGGCTGCAGGACGCTGATTTGGCGGGCGCACAACTCAAAGGCGCTGATCTGAAGGGCGCTCACTTCGATCGGGCGCAACTTACCGAGGCCGATCTCCGCGAAGCACGACTTCTGTACGGCACCGCCGTTGATGCACGATTTGACCGCGCGGATTTGTCCGGTGCGTTCATCTACAGCCTGGATGCTGCGGGGGCCAGCTTTCGAGGCGCGAGACTCAAAGAAACTAACCTGGCCCGCGCCAATCTTGCCGGCACAGTTCTGCGCGACGCCGACCTCACCGGCGCCGACTTGAAGTATGCCGATCTGACCGGAGCTGATCTGACGGGCGCAATCCTCGACGACATCGAGATCGACGCCGCCATCCTGGTAGACGTGCAAGGATTGGACCCGGAGACAGAACGCCTGCTAAAGAAACGGGCCGGTCGCTGGTCGTATGAACTTCTCACGGCTATCGACCGCTTCGTGAAAGACTTTTCGCTCAGCCTGCATCTCCTACTCGCACCGACGGCCGCCCTGGTGGCTTGTGCCGGACTGCAATCCAGCGCGGCACGCTATGGCTACGTAGCGTTTATCACGATCAATCTTGCCAGCGTCGTGCCGCTTTTGGCCCGCCTGATCTTGGCAGTTCTCGGCGGATCGCCCACCGCGCAGATGTCACATCGAGGCCTGTGGTCAATATGGTTTTACTTGTGGCCAGTGTTGATGCTGTCATTGCTGGCGTTGTTGGTGGCATCGTTGGCAGCCGGTGGTTATCACATCGCGAAACACGTCGTGAAGCGACCGCGCGACAAGCCCCTGCTGTCGATTGCCTGCAGCGTGCTGACAGCCGCCAACTGCTTCTTCGCGTTCGCCTCATGCATGTCGATGGTCCCCGACGCGTGAAGCACAAACGGCCGCACGCTGGACAACAACGCATCAAACTTCGTAAATGTGTGTTGGTGACCCAAGAGTTGGGTGGCACGACCTTGGGCCATGGGCGAAAGGCGTGGTCTTCGCCGAGCAACGATTCGCGACTGATTTCGGGCAGCGAGTTCCATGTGTGCACAAGTCGCAGCGCAACGTCCGAGCTGCCAGGGGCCGACTGATCGTCGCGAGTTCCTCCGCACCGGGTTGACCGGCCTGGCAAGCCTCTCGCTGCCGACGTTGTTGCGGCTGCGTTCTCAAGCCGCCGCAACGAATCAAAGCGAACCGACGGCCGTCATCCTGGTTTGGTTGATCGGTGGGGCCAGTCACCTGGAGACCTACGATCCCAAGCCGCTGGCGCCGTCTGCCTATCGCGGGCCTTATTCGCCGATTGCCACTAACACGCCGGGCTTGGACATCTGCGAGCTGTTGCCGCGGCATGCGCAGATTGCTGACAAATTCTCGATCCTGCGCTCGATGGTGCACACCGGGTTTTGCCATCAACAGGGAGCGCAGCAACTGCTGACCGGTCATCCGGTCCGCGAATTGAAGAACAAGCCGGAACATCCCGACCTGTTCTCGATCGCCCACCGATTGCGACTCGACCGGGGCCGTGCCATTCCCAACTATGTCGGCGTGCATCCCGTGCCGTATTCGGGGGCCGCGTATCTCGGGCCGGCCTACGAACCGTTTGCAATTCACGGCGATCCCAACCAGCCGAACTTTACGGTCCCCAACGTCGGTCTGCCCGACGCTGCCCGCAACAGCCGATTGAATGAGCGAATCGGGCTTCGCAAGGGGTTAGACCGCATGCGGCGCGACGTCGACGATTTGCATTCCATGCGGGCCCTGGATGAGTTCGAGTCGCAGGCTTGGAACATGCTCACCAGTGACGAAGCACGGCAGGCGTTCGACATCAGCCGCGAAGAGCCGCACGTTCGCGACCGGTACGGCCGCAACCGTTGGGGACAACAATGCCTGCTGGCCAGACGGCTGGTGGAAGCGGGTGTCGAATTAGTGACCACGACTCTCAACGGAGACCTGTGCGGCCGCGTCGGCAACTGGGACGATCACGCCGTCAATCATCACGTGTTCGATGCCATGAAGTCCCGCTGCTTGTATTACGACCAGGCAGTTGCCGCGCTCGTCGAAGACATCTACCAGCGCGGCTTGGACAAGCGGGTGCTGGTGATCGTTACCGGCGAGTTCGGCCGCACGCCCAAGATTTCCTATGCCAATGACAGCTCAAGCGGCGTCCGCCAGCCGGGGCGCGACCATTGGCCGCGGGCGACGTCGATGCTGTTTGCTGGCGGCGGCATCGAAACAGGCCAGGTGATCGGCGCCACCGACAGCCGCGGCGAAGACGCCATCGAGCGCGTGGTCGGCCGGGCCGACTTCCTGCACACCGTCTATCGCCACCTGGGCATCAACCCAGACGGCATCGCGTTCGAAGACTTCTCCGGTCGCCCCATCCCCATCGTCAGCGGCGGCAAGCCGATCCCTGAGTTGATTGCGCGGAGCTGACGTATGGTCTCCGCGTCTCCGGCGTGTTATGGCGAGGTCTCCTGACCACGCCATCCGGTCGACCGCAGGTCTCAAGGAAGTGGCGTGACGGCACGACTTCAGTGAGACCTGCGGTCGTCCAGGTGCAGCGGTCAGGAGACCGCCGCACAACCTGTCATTCGTCCGGTGCACTGTAGGCCTCCTCCAGCCTCGCCTTGAGAAACTCCAGGTCGCGCCCGGCGGCGGCCAGGCTGTTGTCGAAGCGCTCGGCCCGGGTGTTGCCGCCGACGTCGTATTCGATGTGCAGTGAGATTGGACCAGCAAATCTCACACCTCGCAGCAGGGCGAAGAAATCCGGCCAGCGGACCATGCCTTCGCCCAGAGGGCACCACCGCACCCGCCATTGACCGTTGGTCCTTTCCCAGACGAAGTCTTTGAGGGCGATCATCTTCAGTTGCCGGGCGAGCACCTGGAAGTTCAGCTTCCAGCCGTAGTTGCCCCCTTCGACGGTGGCGTGCGCCGGATCGAAGTACGCGCCGATCCAGTTTGCATCCAACGGTTCGAGCAGCCGCGACAAGTCCCACAACACGCCGCCCACCGTGGGACCGGCGTGATTGTGAATGCCGCCCACCACGCCCAGCGGCTTGCCGATTTCGACCAAGCCGGCGACCGCTTGCTGTGTCTGCTTGAGTTCCGATTCCCACCCGGCCAGATCGTGGTAGTGGTAGTAGCCGAGTTTGTAGTAGCCGATCCCAATCTCGCTCATCGCCTTGAGCGTGGCACGCGCCACCGGGTCGGCCGCGTCGGTGATCGACGTGGTCAGCATCGGGATCGACAGGCCTTCGTCGCGAAACGCGGCCGCCGCCTTGGGCAGCTCTTCGCTCACACGTTCGGGCGGGACCAGGCCGCCGCCTCGAACGGTCAGATCGGGACCAGCGACTCCCAACTGTCGAAACATCTTGGCCACGTCGCGATAACTGAACCCGGAGTCATCGACGTGGTCGGTGAACAGGCAAATTCTGTCATGGATTGGCTTGGGCGGGATTGCGGAGTTCGGAGTCTCATCGCTTTGTTCGGCCAGCGCACGCGCTGCACCGGACCAGCCGCCGACCGCCGCTGCCAAGCCCGACTTCAACAGATCCCGACGTTGCATACGACACCTCCCGAGGCAACAAGTCCGACCGCGCAGCCATCCTGCACCGTACAAGTACAACCTGTGTTCCGCAAATCGTCTGGTATGATTGCCAATGCAGGGATCACATCACTTGGGATGCGGCGGCAACCATGAACAAGGCGTTCGTCCGAGAACCTGACGACGACGGCCGGGCGTATTGCCCGCGGTGTGGGACGCTGGGTACCGCCGTGGGAGCCGGGCCGTTGGATACGCACATCCGCCCCGCCTCGCGCGACAAGCTGCAGGACGCAGCCTGGTTCTGCGGGTTCACCAACTGCGACGTGGCCTATTTCAACCTGTTCGAATCGGTCGTGTTGCTGGAGGAGCTCAACGCGCCGATCTACCCCTTCGACTTCGATGCCCCGCTGTGCCCTTGCTTTGGCTTCACCCGCGCCGACGTCGAAGCCGATGCGGACGAGGAGACGCCGACGCGGATCCGCGCGCTGTTGGCCAAGTCGAAATCTGATGCTGCCCACTGTCAAACGCTGGCCCCGGACGGGCAGTGCTGCATGGCCGTCGTGCAGAAGCTGTACATGAAGCTCCGCAGTTGACGCTTACTCGGGCGCATCGCGTATCGGCCGTCGGTCCTGCAACTGTTGCAGCCGCTGCTGTGCGTCTTCACGACGCGAATCGGTCGCCAATTGCACCGCTTCGCTCTGCCAGTGGACCGCGGTCTCGAAGTCGCCCGCCTCGGCGTGGGCGGCGGCCAAGACGCCGAGCGACCATTCGGTCTTGAAGTCTTCACAGCCGGTCGTGGCATGCTCGACGGCCAACTCGCCGTCTCGGTATTGTTCTTCCGGGCAGGTGGCCCGCAACCGGGCGTATTGCAGATGGCCCATCACATGTGTGGGGCTGAGGCGAAACACCTGACGGTAGTCGTCAATCGCTTTCTCGTATTCGCGCGCACGACCGTAATCCAGCGCCCGGTAGTAATAGGCATTGGCATGACTCGGATCGAGCCGAACCGCCTCGGTATAGTCGCCGATCGAATTCTCGTACTCTCCCAACCAGCTCGACAGTCGGCCGCGCTGCATGAAAGCGTTGGGATCGTTGGAGTCGATTTCGATCCACTGGTTGCAGTCGGCAAGCGCTGGCCGATATTCGCCTTTGCTCCGCCAAGCGACGCTTCTGTGCTTATAGAACGTGGGATTGTCCGGATCGAGGCGAATCGCATCGGAAAAATCGGAGATCGCCTGGTCGTACTGGCGGAGCCTGTTGCGCGATACACCGCGCTGAAAGTACGGGGTGGCGCTATTCGGATCGCAGCGAATCGCCTGTGTGTAGTCGTCGCAAGCCCCCTCCAGGTCGCGTTGTCGAAGTCGTAGCGAGCCGCGCAAGCTGAAGGTGCGGGCACTGTTCGGATCGAGACGAATCGCCTCTTCGACGTCGACCATGGCATCGTCGAACTGGGATCTCTCCGCATGGGCGAACGCTCGCAACGTATAGTTCAGCGCGACGTCGGGATGGAGTCGGATCGCGACCGTAAGGTCGTCGATCGCCTGCTCGTGGTTCCCCTGCTCGATATGAAAGCCGCCGCGTGCGAGATAGGCCTTGGCATCATCAGGACTGATGCGAATGACTTCGGTCAGCTCCCGAATGGCGCCCTCGTAATCATTCAGCCGGGCCAGCACTCCCGCGCGGGCGAAGCGGCGGCGTGCTTCGACCTCAGGTCTCAGCATCCGCGACTTGCGGGCCACCCGCGGTGGCGGCTTCTCGGCAGGTGGATCGGGTTTGACGCCGGATTCGAGCATCGAGGCTACGTTCCAAATGTCGAGTCGACCGTCGCGACTGCCGGTCGCGAGCCGCTGCGCGTCGGGTGAAAAATCCAAGCACCCAACTTCGCCATGACCTTCGATCCGGGCGAGTTCGTCGCCGGTGGCTGCGTCGTGCAATCGGATTTGGCTGGTGGTGACGGGCTTGACTTGTGCGGAGCCGCCTTCCTTGACGCCAAACTGGAAGCTGAACCGACGCCGGTACTTGCCGCATGCGGTCGCCAGCAACCGGCCGTCGAGGGAAAAGCGGGCGGCGCGAACCGGTTCGGGCATGTCCCGCAGAGCGTACTGCCGTCGCCGCTCGGCCATGCTCCAGACTTCGACGTATTTTGGGGTCACAATCGCCAACGCCTCGCCGTCCGGCGAAAAGGCGAGCGAGCTGACGTTGCCCCACTTCCGGCGCCGGGCCAACGCCGGTGCATCGACCGGGTTCGCCTCTTCGAGATTCCACAGTTTGACGGTTTCGTCGCTGCTGCCGGACGCCAGCAGCCGCCCATCGGGCTGTCGTGCCATCGACGTCACCGCCGACGAGTGACCATCTAACTTCGTGAGGAGTTTCCCGGTGTCGAGCATCCAGATGGCGATCGAATCGTCGTGGCTGGCGGCGGCCAGCTTGGTTCCGTCCGCCGAAAACAGAACGGCGGTGACAGCAAACGCGTCGCGACGCTGCCGAGGCGCGCCCAGCAACTGTCGCGGAAGACCGAACCCCAACGCGACCCTGGAGACCCGAGCTGCCAGATCACGTTCCCAGCCCGGCTGCAGCAGCCTGTCGCTTCGCAGCGTCTGCTTCCGTTCCCCCGTCGCGACATCCCACAGGATGACCCGCGCATCGTGACTGCCGGTGGCCAGTGTGTTGCCGTCGGGAGAAAACACGACCGATGAAATCTCGGCGGCATGTCCGACCAACTCGGCCCTCACCTCACCTTTGCCGACATCCCACAGCCTGACGCGGCCATCGAAACTCCCCGACGCCAGCACGGCACCATCAGGGCTGAACGCGACCGACATGATCGAGTCGTCGTGGCGCCCGAGTAGCGTCGGCTCCGGAGCGTCTGCCGCGGCGCCCGATGAACCGAAAACGAAGACCACCAACGCGCCGATCCAACGGGCTTGTCGAACCATCGCACACTCCATTGAAGCTCGGACGACCGGCTCTGCGTAGACACCGGGCCGTTGAATGCCACTCGTGCGAATTCTAAACGTGTCTGACCGCGCAAAACAATGTGCTTCCGGGCTCAGCCGGAGATAGACTGCGGAAGTACGGAGATCTTCGACACGGATCTCATCTGGGCACAAGGAGTTCGTTCGATGGCTGATCGGGTGAATTCAGGTCGACCTCCGCGAGTCTCCCCGAGCTGGTGGTGGTTCTCAGGGATCCTTCTCGTCAGCGCTTCGATTGCGGCATACCTGCGTTTTGGGAGGGAACCTGAGATCAGACTGCCCGATCTCGATCCGTCGATCGGATTCCTGGCTGCATGGGAAGAAGGTGATTGGACTCTGGACGAAGAGACTCGACAACGACTGCTGCAAATCCCGCTTGAGTTTCGGTCCATCTCGGACCACTGGTCCGACGCACACGCCGTCAGCGTCTACGGACCGGCGAAGAAGAGGCCGATGATTCCAGAGCTCGCAGCTCGGCCGGGGCAGAAGGTCGTGGTGACCGCCGAAGAATTCAAGCAGATGTTCTCGGCGTACTCGTCGAATTACCCGATCTTTGTCACAAGCGACTCCGTCTTGAACGCGTTTCACATTTTGTTTGAGGACTCGCTGATCACCCTGGAGCATGCCAACGCACAACGCCTGCGCGAGCTACTCACAAAGACACGAAAGCGGCTGCAGAACCGAGCAATCGACGCGAACACGCCGCTCGAAAAAAGCGCTCGAGACAGGGCCGCCATCGTGCTGGGAGTCGCTCATCGATTGGTCGACGCGCAGGCAGCCCGCGAAGCTGAAGCGGACCTGCACACGGTCATCACCGAAGAGGTCGGCGCGGTTCGAGCAGCCACGGGCATACGCAAACCTGGCTGGCTGGGATCTTCGGAAACGTCGTTCGTCGGACTCGACTACGGCCAGTATCGTCCCGTTGCGTTCTACGCAAGTTCATCCACGCTCGCCGACTATTACAGGGCGGCGCGTTGGCTGCAGTCGATTCCATTTCGAATCGATCGCGACGTCGAATTACTCTCGTTCCTGATGATCGCCGAAGCGGTCCGTGACGCTGACCGCGAGGGCTGGGCCACGTTGAGCGGCGTCTATCGCGAATTCTTCGGCGGACAAGACGACTGGGACATCCTGCGCGGCCTGGAATCGGTTGACGAATCTCCTTTCAGCGTCGACCGGCTGTCCGAATTGCAACAGAGTCTGCTAGACCGGGCCAGTGCCGAACAACCAAGGCGAATCAACGACCTGTTACGCTACCCGCCGGCTGCCGGTGACGACAGGTACGCTTTTCGCGTTCTCTCCGGATTTCGACTTCCCGACGCCGTGTTGTTGCAGCAAGTATCAGCTTCCGGATCGCGCCTGCCGACAGGACTGGCAGTCTCGGCCGCGCTGGGTGACAAGCTCGCAGTGCAGCACATTCCCGAACCAGATCGAGAGCGTTGGATGGAGGTGATCGATTCGAACGAGGATCTGTTGGTTGGTGACAGCATCTACCACGAATACTTGAATTGCCTCCGAGCTTTGTTCGAGCCGGCGCCGGCTGGAGCTCCCGAGTTTCTTGCCTCCGAGCCATGGCAGGCGAAGTCCCGTCAGACGCTCCTGGCAAGCTGGGCACAGATGCGTCACACGACGGCACTGCAGTCCAAGACTTCGATGGAGTATTTGAATGGAGACGAAGCTACGGTGAGAGGCTTCATCGAGCCTAACCCCGATTTCTTTAGACGGCTAGCAGCGTTGTCGACACGGATTCGCGAAGTTCTCATCACGAAGCGGGCCTCAGACTCCAACGCCGCATACACCACTCGCCGACTCGAATCGCTCATTCTTAAAGCTCATTTCCTTGCCACTGTCGTCCGCACTCACGAGGGGTGGTTCGACCCACCGCCGGATGTGCCACAATCAGACCATGACTTCATCATGATGACTTATGGCGAGTTGTTGGTAATTCTGCCACGCGTGAACAGAGTTGGCGCCCCGCTCAGCGCTCACGTCGGTCGGTTGAGCGCGTTCGTCCAACTGCAGGAGATGGTCCAAGACGGCCGACTGCTGGAAAGTCGATGGAAGAGGTTGTCGCAAAAGCTGCAAATGCCAACTGATGAACTGTGGGGCAGGATGACTGACCTGTGCGAAAAACTCGCAAAGTATTCGCAGCAGCAGCTCGACGGCGAGCCATTCGATCGCGAAGTGAACCTGTTCCTCGCCGGTTATGGCGATCGTCTGGCCGAACTCCAGTTGTATGGAGAACATGCCGGCTGGCATCCGCACGACGACGCACTGCGAATCACAAACATCTTCACGGCGCCCTTGCCGGATGTACGGCGACTGCATGTCGGCGTCGGCCGCCCTCGTGCAATCTACGTGCTGTATCCGTATCGGGACGAAGAGATTCTGTGCCGCGGCGCGGTGATGCCGTACTACGAGTTCCCGCATCCCGGGCCGCTCACCGACGCGCAGTGGCGGAAGATGTATAATTCGCCCGATCGCCCACCGCTGCCAGATTGGTTGCAAGAACTGTATGCCGAGGAGTGAGGGAAGCACCCTCACCCCGGCCTACGGGGCCTACGGGCCCGAATTCTCACGCGCGGGAGAGGTGGATTCCGAGTGAAGTGCGGCAATCGAAACTCAGGGGGTCAGGGGGATTTCCTATTGCACGTCGAAGCCGCCGGACTGCCGCGACTGACTTTGCGAACCGCCGGGCTGAGAATGTATAATGTGATCGGTGGCCCGCACTTGGGCCTGCCAAGTCCCGCCGATACGACCCGCCTGTTGTTTCCTGCCTCTTCTTGGTCGCGCATGCGAATCACCTTTCTCGCTTTAATGACTCTCATCAGTTGCGTACCGCTGCGCGCGGCTGACGCCGGGCCGAAGTTCTCTCCCGAGCAGGAGAAGTTCTTCGAAGCAAGAATCCGGCCTGTGTTGGTCGAGTCCTGCTACGAATGCCACTCGGCCAAGAAGCAGCAATACAGACTGCGTGTCGATAGCCGACAGTCGCTGCTCGAGGGGAGCGACTCGGGCTCGGTGCTTGTGCCTGGCAACCTCGGCGAGAGCCGGTTGTGGGACGTGTTGCAGCATGATCCTGATGACACGCAGATGCCGCCGGACGGCAAACTGCCCGACAGTACACTGGCCGACATTAAGAAATGGATCGAGATGGGGGCGCCTTGGCCGGCCTCGCAGTCGCCGGGCGGCACGGACGTCGCACAAGCGGCGGACGACTGGAGGCGGCATTGGGCGTACCAACCAATCGCTCGTCCGTCGCCACCGGCCATCGAACAACAAGACTGGCCGGCGAGCGACATTGATCGCTTCATCCTGGCGAAGCTCGAAGCAGCTGGGATGATGCCTTCACCGGAGGCTGACCGGGTCACGCTGCTGCGTCGGTTGAAGTTCGATCTGCTGGGGTTGCCAGCGAGTTATGAAGAGATCGAAGCGTTCGTGAAGGATCCGTCCCAAAGCGCCTATGAAACGATCGTCGACGAATATCTGGCTTCGCCGCATTTTGGCGAACGTTGGGCCCGGCACTGGCTCGACATTTCCAGATACGCCGACACCAAAGGCTACGTCTTTCGCGAAGACCGTAACTACGCCGAGGCCTGGAAGTATCGGGAATGGGTGATTGGGGCGTTCAACGCAGACCTGCCCTACGACCGGTTTGTGATGCTGCAGTTGGCGGCCGACCAGCTCTCCGACGATGAAGCCGACTTATACGCCATGGGCTACCTCACGCTGGGCCGGCGGTTCTTGAACAACCGGCACGACATCATTGACGACCAGATCGACGTGACGACCCGCGGCATGATGGCGCTGACGGTAACCTGCGCCCGCTGTCACGACCACAAATACGACCCGATACCCGCCGCCGACTACTACTCCTTGTACGGCGTGTTCGCTAGTTGCGATCAGCCGAGCGACGCACCTTCGCCGCTGCGGATGGTCGACAAGCAACAGCCGGTGGAACCGGTGGTTTTCATTCGGGGTCAGGCCGGCAATCGAGGCAAGCGGGTGCCACGGCAGTTTTTAGGGGTCGTCGAGCGCGAAAACCGGCAGCCGTTTCGAGATGGGAGCGGGCGATTGGAAATGGCACAGGCCATCGCCTCGGCCGACAATCCGCTGACGGCGCGGGTCTGGTGTAACCGGGTGTGGGGACACCTGGTGGGCAACGAACTGGTCCGCACGCCGAGCGATTTCGGCGTCCGCAGCGATCCGCCCACGCACCCCGCACTGCTCGATCACCTCGCCGGCTCGTTGATCGACGGCGGCTGGTCGACCAAACAGTTGATCCGCAGCATCGTGCTGTCGAGCGTTTATCGACAGCAGAGCGCCGCCTCCGCCGAGACGCTGCAACGCGATCCGAACAACGAGCTGCTTTCGCACATGAACCGCCGGCGGTTGGACTTCGAGAGCCTGCGGGACGCGATGCTGAGTGTATCGGGACAACTCGACCTGACACTTGGTGGCGAGTCGGTCAAGCTGACCGAAATGCCGTTTCCGACCCGCCGGGCGATGTACGCCTTCATCGACCGCCAGAACCTGCCAGGATTGTTTCGCACATTCGATTTCGCCGGGCCCGATACACACGCACCCAAGCGCTATCAAACCAACGTGCCGCAACAAGCCCTGTTTCTGATGAACAGCCCCTTCGTGCTCGAGCAGGCCGATCAACTCGTTGCGTTAGTGGGGACAGACGATCCCGATCAGATGGTGCGGCGACTCTTCCAGCGAACTCTCGGCCGCCGCCCGAGGGCAGACGAGATGCAGCGGTTCACCAGCTTCGTCGCCCAAGCGCCGCCGAGTGAGACGGCGATGGACACGAGTTTGTGGTCGTACGGGTACGGCGAACTCGATGCCGATGCCGGTCTACTCAAATCGTTCACTCCTCTGCCTCATTTCACTGGCAAGGCCTGGCAAGGGGGTGAGCAATTGCCGGACGGCAAGCTTGGCTGGGCCACGCTGAATGCCACGGGTGGACACGTTGGCAACGATCTGCAGCATGCCGCCGTCAGACGCTGGAAGGCCCCCGCCGGCGGGAGCCTCTCGATCCGGGGCCGATTGAAGCATGAGAGGAAAGAAGGCGATGGCGTTCGGGGCCGGGTGCTAATCGATGGCGCCAAGCAGTGCGGCGTATGGGAAGTGCACAACAGCCGAGAGATCACCCGCGTAAGGGATGCCAAGGTCGAAGCCGGACAGACGATCGAGTTCGTGACCGATCTGAATCAAGGCCTGAGCCACGACTCGTTCGAATGGAAAGTGGTGCTCACTCTCGACGTTGACGATAAGGACAGCAGCATCGTCGCCGACGCCGAAAAAGAGTTCAGCGGCCCGCCACCGACGCCACTCGATCCTTGGGCACAAGTCGCACAGGTGCTGCTGCTTTCCAACGAATTCCAGTTTGTGGACTGAAAATGCAGGCAGACCGAGCACACAATCCGTCCCCCGCACTCGACCGGCGTGAAATGCTGCGCCGGTGCGGCATGGGCATGGGTGGGTTGATGTTCTCACAACTGCTGGATGAGAGCGGTTCGGTCCCAGGCGCCCTGCAGGCGGCGGCCAAGAACCCGCTCGACACGCGGCAGCCGCACTTCCCCGCCAAGGCCAAGCATGTCATCCACCTGTTCATGAACGGCGGCCCGAGCCACGTCGACACGTTCGACCCCAAACCAGTTCTCGACAAACTGCACGGGCAGCCGCTGCCGATGGAGAACTTGCGCACCGAACGGCCGACCGGTGCTGCGTTTCGTTCGCCGTTTCGATTTTCGCGGCGCGGCGAGAGTGGAATTCCGGTCAGCGAGCTGTTCGATCGCACCGGCGAGTGCATCGACGACATTGCCGTCATCCGCTCGATGTACGCCGACATCCCCAATCACGAGCCATCGCTGTTGCTGATGAACTGCGGGGAAGCCCGGTTGATCCGCCCCAGCATGGGTTCGTGGCTGACCTACGGTTTGGGGACGGAAAACCAGAACTTGCCCGCATTTGTCGTGATGTGCCCCGGCGGGTACCCGATTCAGGAGTCCCAGAACTGGCAGTCGGGATTCCTGCCGGGCATTTACCAGGGAACCTACCTCGACACGCAGCACGAAGACGTCAATCGGCTAATCTCCGACATCGACAACAAGCGCCTGCCCAGGTCCCAGCAACGCAAGCAGTTGGACCTGTTGCAACAACTCAACGAGCAACACCTGCAAGCCAGCGGCCACGACCCGCAGCTGGAAGCCCGCATACAGTCATACGAACTGGCCTACCGCATGCAGATCGAAGCTGCAGACGTGTTCGACGTGAGCAGCGAGCCGAAGCACATTCTCGACATGTACGGCCCCGGGGTGCAGGCGCGGCAGATCCTGATCGCCCGCCGACTGGTCGAACGGGGAGTCCGCTTTGTGCAGGTGTGGCACGGCGCCGGCCAGCCCTGGGACAACCACGACGACATCGAAATCCGCCACCGCCGGTTGGCCCGGCAGTGCGACCAGGCAATCGGCGCGCTGCTGCAAGACCTGAAACAGCGCGGACTCCTTGACGAAACACTTGTGATTTGGGGAGGCGAGTTCGGTCGCACGCCGGTGGTCGAATTGCCCAAAGAGGGCTCAAACGCCGGCAAGGTCAACGGCCGTGACCACAATCACTGGGGATTCACGACGTGGCTGGCCGGCGGCGGGGTCCGCGGCGGCTACGTCCACGGCGCCACCGACGAATTCGGCTTCCGCGCGGTGGAGAACAAGGTGCACGTGCACGACCTGCACGCCACCATCATGCGGCTCATGGGCTTCGACCACGAGCAATTCACCTACCGCTACGCCGGGCGAGACTTCCGCCTGACCGATGTGCACGGCCGTGTGGTCGACGACTTGATTGCGTGAGAACAGCGTCGAGCCCGCCACTTCAAATCGTCGTAGACCCTCACTAGAGTACTGGACCGCGCCGCGACTGCCACATATGGTTCAAGCATGCAAGACACTCCCGCAGAGAAAACCACCAGCGCTGATCTAAAGGCCCTCAAAGGCCAGAGAAAGATCGTGGCGCTCACGGCGTATGACTTTACGTTCGCGAGTCTGCTTGACGACCTGGTCGACGTCATTCTTATTGGCGACTCGCTGGGGATGGTCGTTCAAGGCAAGGCCAACACCGTGTCTGTGCGGCTCGACGACGTGGTGTACCATTCTCGGGCGGTCAGCCGGGCAGCTAAGCACGCTCATCTGGTGGCCGACATGCCCTTTATGACCTATCACGCGGAGCCTGCGGAGGCTATCCGCAACGCGGGTCGGCTGCTGTCCGAAGGTTATGCCGAAGCGGTCAAGCTCGAAGGCGGTATCGAGATCGCCGAAACCGTCAAACGGTTAGTCCAAATCGGGATCCCCGTCATGGGACACGTGGGGCTGACACCGCAGAAGGTCCATGCTTACGGCGGCTTCAAAGTGCAAGGGCGATCACCCGAGACGCATGAGGCTATATTGCGCGATGCACTGGCCGTCGCCGATGCCGGGGTCTATGCGATGGTGCTGGAGTGCATTCCCGCCGAGCTTGCCCAACAGATCACCGAGCGTGTATCGGCTCCGACTATCGGCATCGGTGCCGGCCGGCACTGCGACGGGCAGGTTGTCGTCGGTCAGGACCTGTTGGGAATGAACCCCGAGTTCAGTCCCAAGTTCGTCAAGCAGTACACGCATCTGGCGGATACGATCCGACAAGCGGTCGGAGCCTTCGCCCGCGACGTCAAGTCGGGCGAGTTCCCCGGCTCGGAACACTCATTCTGACATGTTGGTTCTCAGCGACCCGCAAGCAGTCCAGTCACACGCGCGGCAGTGGAAGCAAGAGCAGCGCATCGCCCTAGTGCCCACGATGGGCAATCTGCACGAGGGCCATCTGTCGTTGGTTCGGAAGGCGAAGCAACTGGCCGAGAAGTGCGTCGTCAGCATCTTCGTCAACCCGATCCAATTTGGACCGAACGAAGATCTGGACGATTACCCCAGAACGTTGGCAGCCGATCAAGCGGCGCTACGGGAGCTGGAGGTAGATCTGCTGTTCGCCCCCGCACAGAAGGACCTCTACCCCGACGGTTTCCAAACGGGCGTGCAGGTCGGCAGTCTCGCCGGCCACTTGTGCGGCCAGTCGCGGCCCGGCCATTTCAGTGGTGTGGCCACAGTCTGCCTGAAGCTGTTCGAGATCGCCCAGCCCAATTTCGCCGTCTTCGGGCGCAAGGACTTCCAACAACTGCGGGTCATCGAACAGATGGTCCAGGACTTTAATCTGCCGCTTGAGATCGTACCGGGCAACATCGTTCGAGAGCAGGACGGCTTGGCAATGAGTTCTCGAAACCGATATCTCGACTCCAAAGAGCGAGAACTGGCTCGACGGATCCCAACAGCAACCGGGACACTCGCCAGCCACCGGCGTGATGCTACGGTCGGAGAACTTTGCAGAGAAGTTGAGCAGATTCTCGGTGAAGGCGTGGCCGTTGAATACTTGGAGATCGCATCCGAGGAGGATTTGATTCCGCAACCGGACAGCGTGCCGGTGGAGTCGATCTCGTCACCGCACTTTTTCCTGGCGGTGAAGATCGGCTCAACGCGCTTGATCGACAACTTGCCGCTGCACTCCTAAGAGGATGATTCCTGTGACGGCAGATTTGGGCGTGGAACCTGCCGAAACCCCCATTGCCGCAGGTTTGGGGCGACCCCGATGGCGAAGATCGATCCGATGCACCCGGCCACAAATGAGAATGCGCCCGCAATGTAGGCTGGAAACTGCTCGAGGCCGCACAATTGATATTGGGCATAGAGCGTCTGATGCGTCCCCTCGAGTTTGGGCGCTCCGACGTGAACGTCGAGCGTTGCGGTGTAGTCTCCCTTGGGGAACGGCACAAAGCTCGCGAGATCGAACTCTTCGGTTCCTATCGGCCGATGGACGGAGTCGATGTAGGCACGCTCGATCTCAGCGCCGGTCGAGTCCGTGATACTGAGTGTGGCCCGAAAGCTCGGAGAAATGTTTTCCGGCGGCGGATTCGATTCGGGTTGGGACGCGACGCTCAAATAGAAGGATTCGCCGTGCGCAGTGCTGCACGTCTGATGAAAGGCCGTTGTGTACTCGCCGGGTTTCGACAGATCGACATTCATTTCCATCGGGCGCGCCACGAGCCAGCCGCGGAACTGCGCGCTCCTTCGAGCAGATTCGAGCCCAAAGTAGACCGCACCGCCGATTCCAGCGGTGGCGAGGAGAGTTCCACAGATTCTCCCGTATGAGATTCCTGTTGGCATCGACGTGATCTGCGCAGTTGGAATCGATCGCGAAGGAGCCGCCTATCTCCATGTTAGGATCGGCGCGCAGTCAGACAACGGGCAAAGGATCGCACGGCATTGCACGACGCGGACGTATTCTCGCTGTCGGACGCCAGCTAGTCTTTGGCGTAGTCGAACAACGGTGTCGACAGATATCGCTCGCCCGTATCGGGCAGGACGACGACGATGGTCTTACCTTCCATTTCCGGCCGGGCGGCAACCTTGAGGGCGGCGGCCATGTTGGCGCCACAGCTGATGCCGCAGGTAATTCCCTCTTCCTGGGTGATCCGCGGGGCCATCTCGAACGACTCTTCATCGGTCACTTGGACCACCTCGTCGACCAGCGACATGTCGAGTATGTCGGGCACGAAGCCGGCCCCGATGCCCTGAATCTTATGCTTGCCCGGGCTGCCTCCCGAGAGAATGGGGCTGTTCTTTGGCTCGACGGCGATCGACAGCAGCGGATGTTTCTTCTCCTGCTTGATGAATCGCGAAACACCAGTAATCGTGCCGCCGGTCCCCACGCCGGCCACAAACACGTCGACCTTGCCGTCGGTATCTTCCCAGATTTCCGGGCCGGTGGTCTTGAAGTGGATCTCGGGGTTGGCGGGGTTCTTAAACTGCTGGGGGATGAAGAAATTGGGGTCTTCAGCGATCTCCTCGGCCTTAGCGATGGCCCCCTTCATGCCGTCGGCGCCTGGTGTGAGAATCAGCGTCGCCCCGTAGGAGCGCAGCATCATTCGGCGTTCCATCGACATCGTATCGGGCATGGTCAGGGTGAGGGGATAGCCCCTGGCAGCGCAGACGAACGCCAAGGCGATGCCCGTGTTGCCGCTAGTCGGCTCGACGACCTCCATCCCGGGTTTGAGTTTGCCCGATTTTTCGGCGTCCCAGATCATGGCGGCGCCGATGCGACACTTCACACTGTAGGCGGGGTTGCGGCCTTCGATCTTCGCCAGAACGGTCCCCGGCAGGCCTTTGGTCAAGCGATTGATTCGGACCAGCGGCGTGCGCCCGATGGATTCAGAGTTGTCTTGGAAAATCGGCATCAACAGGTCCTTTCAATACGGCAATGGGCTACGCGTCCCGGCGAGCGCGCATTATGAAACATCCGAGAGTGCGCGGCAAGTTGCTGACCAGCGGTGTGCCACATCACGATCTGGGATTGCGCGTGCTCAGGGTAGAACGAATCTGACTTCCTTCCCGCGAACGGTTGACTCGATGATTCGGAGCGGTTTGTAAGCCGTGGTCATCCAGCCGTAGTCGACAGAGCGACGCAAAGGAACCAGTGGTACCCCTGAGACGACCGGTTGAAACAAGTCGCTCAAGACGAAATACCCGCCAACGTACACAATCAGAAAGAACACAAGCAGCAACGCGGCCCACGGCCGTCGAGCCGCATTGTGGGACGGGGCGTCCATCCGCGATTCCCGGAGAGTCTTGAATGGCGCGCTTGTGGGGGGACTGTTTGGCCTCCGAGATCTCGGCAGCTTCGCCCGTCGGCAACCGACTGTCGGCTCCGCCCCAAGCGGCTACCTTGATTCGGCAGAGCGGCGGTAGCGTTGTATCCGTTCCGGAGGTTGGCTCGTCGGAGCGACCTCGACCGGTCGTGCTCGCCGGGCTCCTTCGGCCGCGACCGGCTTGTCGAAGCGCACACTGGCAGTCGTGGGATGCGGCTGCTGATTGACTTCGTTTGTCAAATATGACATGAACTTCGTGCTGGCCTGGTTAATGACGATGACGCGGCTGGTCCCTTGCGCCTGACCACGAGGCCGGATGATGCAGATCACTTCCGAGTCGCCCATGCCCTCCAGGTTGGCCAATGCCGCTGCTTGCGGCCGCCGTTCCGGCGCTGCGCCCGCATCGGCTGCCTGGACTTCCTGGTTTGTGCGCGTCAGGGCTCCATTGGGGGCAGCGGCCTCTGCCAATTCCTCGATGGCACGGTCGCGGCCTTCTTCGGCGGCCAGAGCGAACTCTTCGCGAGGAGACTGCGAAACATCCCGATAGAGATGGGCCATACCGGCCTGCTCCAGCAACGCGTGAACCGCTTCGTAGCCGGCGTATAGTCCACGGCGCTCCTTGGGGTCTGCGGCAATGCACACGCCAATCACTTCGCCATTCTGGCCGAACAGCCCACCGCCGGAGCGGCCTTGTTGCGGCACGCCGGTGCACTCGATGTTGTGCGGACCTTCGTATCGATTGAGTGCAGTCACCACCAGGCTCTGTCGCGACGGCGCTTCACCGCCTCCGCAACCGATGCTGTAGACACGATCGCTGGTCGAAATCAGCGACTTCTCCGAAGCCAGCCGAGCGACCGGCAACGCATCGGCGGTCCGAATGGCGATCAAGCCTACGTCGCCGTCCAAATCGAATTCGATGATTTCGCCGAGAAACGTTTCGAATCGCTTGCCCAAGAAAACATCGACTTCGATCGAGGCGTTTTTGGGCAAGTCGCGAAAGATGTGGCCGCAAGTCAGAATCACAGTCCGCCCGGTCTGGCTCTCGAGAATCGTGCCCGAACCGAAGTTGATCCCCCGATCATCCCGAACGCGGATGCGCGTGCTGTAAGCCAGCGCCGGATCGGCCGACGGATTGGCCGGGATCGGCTGCTCGTCATAGGCGTTGCCACGCACGGTGGCATTGTCGTTCAGCACTACGGGAGCGGCCTGTTTTTCTCGGTTCTTGCGACCGAAAAACGGAATCTGAAACAGAGACTTGCCTTCCGACTCGTGTTGAGCCAACTGAACCGGCTGCGGATTGGTAACCGCAGGTGCCGCGTTGCGCGCGGGAGCCGATCGAGACGGTGTCGAAACCGTCTCCATTTCCGTTTGCGGGATCCGAGCCAGCATCTGTTTCAGCCGGCCTTCGGTTGCGTCTCCGCCGACTGCGCGGTCGACCTCTTTGCCGTTGACGATCAACACGAACGTGGGCAGAAACCGAATGTCAAACTGCTGTGCCACCTCTCGTTCTTGGTCGACATCGACTTTGCGAATGTTGTGGCCCTGCCGCTGCAGTCGCGACACAACCTTACTCACCTGCTGGCAGGGGCCACACCACTTGGCGTGGAAATCAAGTAGCACGCTGTCGGCCGGGGCGCCAGCACTGGCAATCGATAGGAGCAGGAGGGACACAGGAGTCATTGGCCGATTTCCTGATGGGACGGGAGCGGGGGGCGAAGTGGGCCGTCGGTTGGGTGAGACCGACGGTTGCGACAGGGAGATTGCCACCGGGGCAGCTCAGAACGAGAGCGGCGGTGGACCGAAGAGGGGCCGAAGAAGTGGGCGCAGGACCGATCGGTTGCGGCACTCGTCAGGCCTCCTTGCCTGGTGTTGTATATTTTTCAACAAAGGCAGCAGCTTTTACAAATCTGCCGCATCGAGCATTCCTTGCTCGATCGAGCGTTCATCGGTCGATCGTTATCTGCAGCGAATCCGGCCGTTTCTGCCGGTTGGGTCATTGGCTCGCCACACGACGCCGATGAACGATTCGATTCACCATGCAGCAATCGTGCCAGTGGGATCAGATTGGCGTACTGACGCCATGGACGTGACCCCAGCGGCGAGCGCCGGCCCAACACAAACCTGGCAATTCACGCTGCGACGGCATGTCGCACGAATGGCCCGGCTTACGCTTGCTGCGTCTCGGAATCGGCGAGTTGATTGCGGCGGGTGCTCCACCACATGTGCGTGGGCAGCAATCCCGCGGCAATAATCGCGATCTGGGAGACGGCGAACAGGCCCAATGAACGGAGCACGCCTTCGGTAAATCCGTACGAGTGCAGCCCGATTCCCAATTCGTTGACGCCAAACCAGGACCAGCCGACGGCGATGTTGCCCGCCACACACAGGAGGGCCAAACCGCGATCGCCGACCAGCTTGCCCCACCGCGCGTGCAGCACCAGGGCATTCCACAGCACGATGATCAGGGCCCCGTTTTCCTTGGGGTCCCAACCCCAGAAGCGACCCCAAGAGTCATCGGCCCACAGACCTCCCAGCACCGTTCCCACGAAGCTGAACCAGAGGGAGAAGCACAAGGTGCCGTAGATCATTCGCGTCAGGTCTTTGCCCACCCGTGGAGACAACGAGGGTGTGAAGACGCCGCGCAGGACATATAGCACGCCGAGGAATCCTGCCACGAACGTCGTCATGTAGCCCAGCGTGACGATCACCACGTGGGTGGACAACCAGAACTGCGTATCCAACACCGCCTGCAAAACGACGAAGGTATCGCCGTCTGCCGCCAAAAAGTGCGCGATCCCCAACGTGATGCTACCAGCGACTGCCGCAATGATGTTGCCGACGCCCAACCGATAGACGAGTTCCAGAACTAGGCCCAACACCACGCCGCCCCAACCGATGAACACCGCCGATGAATACAAGTTGGTGACCGGGGGTCGGCCGGAGATGTAGATCCGCGCGCCCAGCGCGAAGGTGTGCACGACCAGCGTCAACACGATCAAGCCGAAGGCAGAGCGGTTGAACCCGCGCGTCCAACCGAGCCAGCCCAATGCCGTGATCACGAACGCGAACATGTACGCAAACGACGAGTAGTAAAAGGGAGAGAAGTTATTGAAAAACGACTCGAAATCGGCTTTCTCGAGATCGCGCTGGTCGGGCGCATTCTTCGAAAGCCACACACGATACGACTCGACCTCCGAGTTAAACGCTTCGGCATCGTCGTCCGCATAGGCCAATAGCATCTTCGTGAGCGACTCTGTGGCCGGGCGGCTTTCAGGTTGTGACACGATCGAACGCACAACGCCTTTCGTCCAAGCGGTCGCATAGGTCTCCCACTCTTCTTCGGAACTCTGCGGCGGGACAACCAGAGGCGGGCCGGGGCTTCTTCGCGACAACGCGGCTAGTCTGCGCATCGCTTCTTGCAGATCTTCTCGCACGTGGTCGGGACGGATTCTGGGAGGGTTGAACGACTCCATCAGCAGGTACAGCGTCCCGATCTTTTGTTCCAACTCCAGCACCTTCTTCTGGAACACGCTCATGTCGACCGGATTAACCTTGCGGGCCATGTCGGCCTGTCTGGCCAGTTCCTGAATCTTGTCCTGAAACTCATCCATCCCGTAGCGGAACGACAACCGCTTGTCCCGCACGATCCTCGGCTCCAATCCCAACGTGTCCAGCACGTTGAGGTTTTCGATGCGAAACACGCGGTGCGTCAGCCCGACGTCCGGCCGTGCCACGATATCGAGGAACCAGCGGATGGCTGGCTGATCTTCGCCATCGGTGTCGACAAATGTTTGTTTGTCCGAAATGACCAACAAACTATTGCGTGCCAGGGTGTCCAGCGGCTTGACGCGACCTTCGAAGACGACCGGGAGTTTTCCAAATTCAACAAGGTTCGCTTTCCCGTCTTCCGGCTTGGGCACGCGGGCCTTGCTCAACAGCCAGCCGCCTAGCACCGCAACGATCAGCAGAGGTACCAGCACGTCGACCCAGGAACCGAACCGGCCCCTCGGCGGAGCCGCAGCAGACGGCGGTGACTGACGCCACTTTTGCGACGGAGGCTGAATTTCGATGCGGCCGCTCTTGGCTTCCGACGCCCTGCGGTTCAGAAACCGGGAGAGTGTGATCGAAAACTGGTACAGCATTCCGACCGCGACAATCATGCAGGCCACGTAGGGAATCATCCACCCGGCGTTGGTGACGACCTGCAGCGTGGTCGACTCGTTCCGCCCCTGCATGGCTGGCTGATAGCCATGCTGATAAAAGGTTTCGCCGGCGAAGCGCAGCGGGTTGTTCATCCAGATGTGGACTTCGCGATCGACGCCGCGTTCTTCGTCGACTAGGCGCACGTCGGAGGAGTAATTGCGGGGCGTGGCCGTTCCGATGTAGTCGTCCTTGCGAACGTCGATCAATCGAATGGTATATGGCTTGTAGGTTCGCTCGAATCGCAGCGACACCTCATACGTCGTTTCTCCCACAGTGACCCGCTCGGGTTGGCCTTCTTCGGAGAACAACACGTTCAGCAGGTAGGACCCCAGAGGTTCTGCCGTCTGTTTGTCGAGCAACTCGACATAGGCCGACGTAATGTCGACTTCGCCGCCGGTGTCCGTCCCTGCCCCTGGACGAACTTCTTCAGCGACCCACGCCACCCCGTTACCGGTATCGGCGAGATTGTCCGCAGCGGCAAACTTGACAGAGCCGATAAACTGTTCGAATCGCGGTTGCTCGCTGTGAACCAGCTCGCTGCCCCCCATCAACTTGAAGTACCAAGACCGCTCGCGCCGCTGAAGAATGACTCCCAAGATCGATTGTGCAACTGCGCTCGCTTCGGAACCGTCGAGTTGGACGTATCGGCCGGGTTGCCCGCCGACATCGAGCTGTTGGCTACCGGACGCGAGTTCCTCTTCCGAGAATGGCTCTAGCCCAATCTGATCCCGCCATCGATTTACATTTGCGAGCAAGCCACCGGCTGTCCCGGGCAGTGCCACAATCGTCACTTCGGCAGTTTGGCCATCGCCTGCGATCGCGAATGCGGCCTTGCGCATCCCACCTGCAGCCATCCGTTGCCAGACTTCGGGTGGGTCGTAGGTCGGGCCAGCTTCTGTCAATCGCGAGTTCTGCATGAATTGCAGGACACGGATATCGAACGGCAGATTATCGTCCGTGATGAGTTCACTTCCGGTCAGCAGCGACTTTGGGATGGCGACCACATCTTCAACTTCAGGATCGGAAGAGTCGACAACCGCCAGTTCCACAGTCCGAATATCCTGCACGAAGCTGACCGTCTTCCCCTCCTCGATCGGCATCTGAGCCTCGACCGCCAATAGGCCCACGAGCAGCTCATTGAGCATCATCAGGCCCACGCCGCCGTGCAGCAGCACAATTCCCGCGCGTTTTTTGAACACCATCATGCAACCCACCAGCAGCACGCCGCCGGCCAACATGCCTTTGAGTAGCTGCCACATAATCCGCATGCCCGAGTCATCGAGTCGCGCAGTGTCGCCGCGGAACAGCAGCCACATCAGCAAGACCCCCACGCCAACCACCGCAAAAGTCAACCCCCAGCGTTCGATGGTGCGGTGCGATTCCACGCGGACCAACCCGACAACAGTGGCCACCCACAACACACCCAACGCCGCTTTGAGCATGCCCCACAGCGTTGATGATGCAATCAGGCTCTCACCTTGAAAACCGTCGGCGCTGGATCCGCTGACAATCACCAGCCAGGTCACCAACACTCCCACCACAATCAACGCGAATCCGGCCAGCAGCCGCGTCCCTTTGGCTTGGGGCTTGAATCGCAAGGAATGCGCAGCCAGCAGGTTGGCGATCATCAGGCTGCCAATGATCCAACCGCCTGGAAAATAGAAGCCTCCCGGGACGACTGGCTGGCTGGGGAAGAACGAAGGTGGGAAGAACAACTGCAAGTCGATCCAGGCCACCCACGTGCGGAAATAGCCGTCGATCACCTGCCAGATATCCTGGTCGACCTGCGCAAACGTACCCGCCAGCGTGAGAAAGATGGCCATCGCGAACAGCACGACGGTCAGCCTGAGAGACGCCAGCGGCTTGAGGATCTGCCGAACTGCTGACGACGTGACCGACGCGGACTCTCCGGAAACGGAGCCGGGCGGTTCATCCAAGACTCTCGACGTCGAATCAGTCGCCATCGGCGGCTCCGTCACGGTCCTGGGACCGAGTTGTTTTCACAGGTTAATTGTCTTAATTGTCGTCGGAGGCAAACTGCACCGAACCCACGAACTCTTCGAATCTCGCTCGCTCGCTGTTGACGAGTTCGCTGTCCCCCTTCAGCTTGAAGTACCAGGACTGCTCCGATCGCTGAAGAATGACACCCAGAATCGATTGCGACTCGGCGTCGGGTCCGTCGAGCTGCACGTATCGGCCCATCTGACCGGCCACTTCGATCTCCTGGCTGCTGGTCTCCAACTCATCTTCGGAGACCGGTTGCAGCCCGACCTGGGCTCGCCAACGATTCACGTTGGCCAACAATCCGCCCGCCGTACCAGGCAAGACGATGGCCGTCATCTCCGCCGACTGATCCTCGGTCTCAATCAAGAAAGCCGCTTTTCGCATGCCACTGGCTGGGCTGGATTGCCATCCCTGGGGCTCTTCATAGGTCAGCTTCTCTGATGCGGCTGCGGGGCTGTCCCGCGCTGGTGTTGCACCTGACGGCGTGAATCGCCCGGCAAAAGGCGCGCGTCCCATCGGGCTGGAATCCAGCCGTCCGACGAGGTTGACCAGCGTGGCTTCGGCCTCCTGGACGGGAACCTTCAACACCTCTTCGGTCCGGCTGGAATCGAACAGCTCCTCTTGGCCGACCGGGGCGAGACCAAGTTGGCCGCGCCAGCGGTTGACGTTTTCCAGCACGTATGCGTCGTAGTCACTCCCGTCGTATGCCAGTTGAGTCACCGACATCTCCAGCGGGGGCTGGCCATCTTCGATCACAATCGTCGCGTGGCGGATCCCCGATCCCGGCCGCTCGAGCCAGCCTTCCGGCAACGTCCAAGTCGGCTCACCTTCGGGACCGTCGGTGAACTTCACAGAACCGAGGAACTGCAGGAATTCCTCCATCTGCTCGGCAACTGGTTCGTCGTCACCAACGATTTTGAAGAACCAACTCCGCTCATTGCGAGGGACGATCGCGCCGATGATGCGACTCGTTCCGTCCGACCGATCCTCGCTCGACCCGATGGGATCTGCGCTTGCGTCGAACTGCGGAGGTTTCTCGACGGTGTAGTGTCGGATCTGGTCCTGCGGGCCGCAGCCGATCAACAGCACCACAGCCGACAATCCCAGTAAACAGTTGTGAGGAGAGAAGATGCGCCCGTCGCGGCGGAGCCTCTGAGTGGAATATTCGAAGGGCATTGCCTGGAATTCGGACATCGACAACCGGCGGTGGGAGAATCGCCGGCGAGTCTGAACTCTCGGCGAATGGCGGCGGGACTCACCTGATTATAGGCCGTCGAGCGTCGGAAAGTACACGCGCTGGCCATCTGTCACGCCGACTCACCTCCGCCGAACGGATTGTGCGGCCGGGGACCAAAACTTCCGCATGAGAAGCTTGGCGCAGAGTCTGGTTGTCCCGTCACGAACAGGGAGCTAGAAGACGAGGCTGCTCGACGAAGAATCGGGACCAAACACCAAAATCAGGTCTTGATCTTGGCCCGTTTGGCTTTGCGCGCTTTGGCGCTGGCGGGTCGGCGACCGTGGTTTGCCTTCTTCAGTTTACGTTGGGTCTTAGCCATGCTGCTGTTCCGGTAGATTTCTGGTTCTCCCGCCCGCCGAACTTGGCGGCGGAACTAGGTGTCGCGATGTGGTAGGCAACTTGAAATCGGCCGGAAAATCGCGAGCCATGAATACTATCGAACTTCAAGCGCCGCTGTCGAGTGTAACCGTGGAAACGACACTTTGCGTGCCGACGTTTAGGGCCAGATCCCATACGCCGGTCGTGTGAAGTCTCGGCTCGGGGAGCCCGACTCCGTCTGGCTGGCGTCGACTGCGGAGCCAGAACGCATTTGCTATTCTGGTCGTCATGACATCTGTAATCGTTCAAAAATTCGGGGGCACCAGCGTCGCCGACGCGACGAGAATCAAGGCCGCCGCCGCTCGTGCCGTCGCCGCCAAGCGAAACGGCCATCAGGTCGTGATGGTCGTCAGCGCCCGCGGCAAAAAGACAGACGAGCTCGAATCGTTGGCCGCCGAGATCACAGCCAACCCGCCGCCCCGCGAAATGGACATGCTGCTCTCCACCGGCGAACAGGAGTCGGTGGCCCTGATGGCGATGGCGGTCCGCGAACTGGGAGAAGAGGGCATCAGCCTGACCGGCGCACAGATCGGGATCGTCACCGATTCGTCGCACACCAAGGCACGCATCCAGACGATCTCCACCGAGCGCATGCGCAGGGCGCTCGAGGCGGGAAAGATCATCATCGCGGCCGGCTTTCAAGGCATTGACCCCGATTTCAACATCACGACGCTAGGCCGCGGGGGCAGCGATACGACCGCGACCGCGCTAGCCGCCGTCTTGCAGGCCGACGAGTGCCAGATCTACACCGACGTCGAAGGCGTGCTGAGCACCGACCCGCGAGTTGTGGGCGAGGCCCGCAAGATCGGGCACATTTCCTACGACGAGATGCTTGAGCTCGCCAGCCTAGGCGCCGGGGTGATGCACGCCCGCTCGATCGAGTTCGCGAAGAAGTACCGCGTGCCGATCCGCGTTCGGCCCGCCTACTCCGACGGCGAAGGAACGTTGATCGCCCCCGAGCCCGACGAGAACGCGCGTGTGGTAACCGGCGTGGCCTTCGTCCGCGACGAGGTCCGCGTCAGCCTGTGCGACATTCCCGACCGGCCCGGCGTGATGAGCAACATTTTCTCACGTATGGCAGGGCACAAGATTCCGATCGACATGGTTGTGCAAGACGTGGGGGTCGGCGGACTGGCCGAGGTCTCATTCACGGTCCCGCAAGCCGACCTGGCCAGCGCCCTGACTGCCGCTGAAGAGGCGGTCGGGCAGTTGGGCAGCGGCCGGGTGCAGCACGGCACCCAGCTCTCGAAGGTTTCGGTAGTGGGCGCGGGCATGCGGAGCCACACTGGTGTCGCCGGCCAGATGTTTCAATCACTCGCCGATGCCGGGGTGAGCATCGGCATGATCACGACCAGTGAGATCAAAGTCTCCGTTCTGGTCGACCGCGACCGATGTGACGACGCGGTTCGCGCCGTTCACGCGGGATTTGCGCTCCACGAGCCGCAAGCCGTCTCGCCGTCGGTCGGGTGGAAGCAACCTTCGGAAGGCCCGTCTCAGTCGACGCCCCAGGTCGGGTGGGAGGAGGAAGTCGTTGCCAGGTTGGCATCGATGGAGGACATCGTCGTCAGCGAGGTGCAACTCGATACGGGACAGTCACGCGTGACGATCGCGGGTCTGCCTGACGAAATCGGCGTGGCTGGGCACATCTTCACAGCGGTCGCCGAGGGAGGCACGATGGTCGACATGATCGTGCAGAACGTGGGGCACAGCGGCCACGCCAACTTATCGTTTACCGTCCCCCGGGCCGACCTCGATCAATGCCTGCTCTTGGCCCGCGAAGTTCTGGAACAATGGCCCGAGGCGAACCTCAGCTTCGAGAAGCAGATCGCCAAGCTTTCAGTCATGGGCATCGGACTGCGAAGCCACACCGACGTGGGCGAGAAAATGTTTCGCGCACTGGCCGAGGCCGAAGTCAACGTGCAGATGATCAACACCAGCGAGATCCGTGTGAGCATCGTCGTCGAAGCAACGGCCGGTGAAAAGGCCCACGCCTGCTTGCTCGAGGCCTTCCAGCTGTAGCAAGGCGAGCAGTGGACCTCAGCCAGCGGGTTAAAGAGTCGCACCGCCGGGGCCGTTTACGAAGTCTGCAGCCGCTGCCGCTATCGCACCGCGTCCAGGCGTGCCTGCACGTCCCGGGTGGCATCGTCCAGGGCCGTTTGAGGCGACTTCGACAGCGACAGAGCTTCTTCGGCGGCCAGGTTGACCCGCTCGTAAAAGTACGCTTGCACGGGAATGGCCGGGGTCGGTTGCTGGTGGGGACTCTCGGCCAGCTCGACGAACAGGCGGAAGTCTGGGTGCTGCTGCAGGTATTTTTGAAACGCCGCACGCTCAACGACCCGCCGGCTGGCCGGAATCCAGCCGCCCGCCGCTGCCGTGATTGCCGCCTGTTCTTCATTGCCGCCGAAGCCGGACCAGAACTTCATGAACTCCCAGGCCCCCTGTGGATTTCGACAACCGCGCGGCACCACAAAGAAGTTGCCGTTCGCCCAGCCCGCGCGGTCGCGGCCGTTTGAGGGAGCCGGCAGCGGGACCACGCCATAACCGATCGTTTCGCGTCCCTCGGCAGCGGCACGGACGTTGTATTCGTCCAGCTCCGCAACACGCCACTGGCCGTCCATCATCAACGCGTAGCGGCCGTCGATCAGCATCGACCCGGCGCCCGCTTCACGATTGGTGCTGCGAAACGCCCGAATCTGAGACAACCCGTGAAACTCGGTGTAGGAAACCATCCACTCCAGCGCCTCGACAATGCGGGGATCATTTGCGGTCACCTGTCCCGTACTCTCATCAAAAAAGTCGCCACCGAATACGATGCCCCAGGCCCACAACCGGCGATCATCGGGCAAGAATGGAATGCGGGACGGATCGTCTGATTGTCGTTTGGCAATCTGGTCCAGCTCCGCGCTGCTGCCAGGCGGGCTCTCCAGCAACACGTCGTCGCGATAGAACAAAGCCCGAATGTCGATGGCGTTGCAGAGCGCGAAGAGTTCTCGCTCGTAGGTACCAATGTTTCGGGCAGCCGGGTTGAGCCAGCTGAGAAGCCGATCGTATTCTGCCTCGCCGGCCGCCAGTTCTCGAATCGGCATCAGCACGCCGCTTTGGGCCCACTGCGCAATGATCTGTTCATCCTGATTGACGACGTCCGGGAAGTCGCCGCCGGCCAACGCCATGAAGAACTTCATGTCGAGATTCTGCCCTGGAACCGCGATCTCCTCGACCCAATAGTCGGCTTGCGACGCATTGAACCGCTCGACGATGTCGCGGACCGCTGCCCGCTGACTGCCGCCCCAAAAGTGCCAAAAAACGACCCGCTCGCGGCCCTCTGCAACCTGCTGTTCACTCGCCAATCGCAGCGCAGCCATCAACCCCCAGCCGCCCATTGCGATCAACGCGACGAGCAGCACGGCCGACCTGATCTTGCCGAAGTCTCTACCCATCGAAACTCATCCGTAGTGCACCCAATGCCGCGACGAGCGAAACAACAATAATGTGATCACGACGACAACGGTGAACAGCAGCCAGGCTGCGGCGCTGGCGTAGCCGGCTTCCAAGTATTTGAAGGCCCACAGAAACACATGCAGCGCCAACACCCTGGTTGAGCCTTCCGGACCGCCGGTCCCGCCGCTGACGACGTAAGCCTGCGTGAAATATTGCACCGCGGCCACGACCCCCATCACCATGTTGAAAAAAATAACGGGCGTCAGCTGCGGAATCGTGACGTGCCGAAACTTGGACCACCGGCCGGCACCGTCTAACTCGGCAGCTTCGTACAGTTGCCGCGGGACGTTCTCAAGCGCCGCCATGTAGATGATGATGAAGTTGCCGATGCCCCACAGGCTCATCAGCGCCAACGCATCCTTGGAACCCAACCCTGCACTGCCGTCGATCCAACTCGAAGAATTGAACGCCTCCGCCGATGAGTTGAGCCAACTCGGCTCTACACCCACAAATGCCAGCAGCCGGTTAACCAGGCCGCGCTTGGGATCGAGCAGCCACATCCACAGGATCGAAGTGGCGACCGCCGGCACGATCGAGGGCAGGAAGAACAGCGTGCGATACACGGCCTGGCCGCGCACCCGGGCGACCAGCATTGTCGCCAGTCCGACACCCAAGACCACGCTGCCCGGCACGACCAATGCCGCGTAATAGCACGTGTTCCACAACGCCTGTCCGAACTCCGCCCCGCTGGCGACCTCGGCAGCCAACCGGCGGTAATGTCCCATGCCGATCCACTCGGGCGGCGATAACAGGTCGTATCGACAGAAACTCCAATACAGCGATGCCACGAACGGATACAGCGTCAGCAGCACGAACCCCGTCAACCAGGGCGCGATGAATAGCAAGCCGAGACCAGTGCGACGCGCGGGCATGCCGCGATTCTAGCAGAAGCCGCAGAATAATTAGCCTGACTGAGACTCTGGAATAGTCCACCGACTATTGACCTGCCTCGAACGCTCCCAGGTCAGGTGCATCGCCTGAAAAAGCATCAGCAGCAATTCTGATCAGCACTGCGCCGCCACGCCTGAGTTCGACGGCTCCAGCATTGATACAAGGACTATCGGGACCGGGTTTGTGCTCTGCATCGAGTCCCGGATCAATCCGCAGGGTCGACGTCTCGTCGACGTTACTCCCGCTATTGTCCGTCGCATTGTTCCACAACAAGTTGGATGCCAGAACGGACTGGCCATCCACACGTTTCAGCGCAACCCTCTTAGTCCGTGTAATCACATTGTTAATCGCCAGCATGGAATCCCCGCCGGTGATCCCATAGAAGTTGTCAGCGAGCGTGTTGTTGACGACTTCGATACGCTCCGGGATGTTCGCGGCTTCGTAGTTCTCCCGGGTGTTCCCATTGGACATACAACCGATCGCCGCCATCCTCGTATTCGCAATCAGGTTGCGCTCGATTCGGAAAATGCGGTTGGATACGTCGGGATAGTCGATGAGTTGAATCCCGTCTTCGCGATTGCCCACGATCCGGTTATTGCGAATCACGATGTGAAGCATCCGGCCGCCGTGCGGGTGTAGGCGAATCTCGATGCCGTCGTCATCGTTGTTGCGAATGACGTTGTCCTCAATGACCGCTTCGCAGGACCCGTCCAGGTCGATGCCGTCGTCTCGATTGTCTTCAAATGTGTTGGCACGGCAGAGTCCGCCTCCGCCTTCGTAGTCCAGGGCGTCTTTGTTGTTGACGAAGCGATTGTGGGCGATCTCGATCTTGGCCGCGCAGCTGATGCCGTCGTCACCGTTGCGGATCGTAAATCCCACGATCCGGGTCTTGGGGCCGGCATCTCGCCTGACTCGAATCACGGCGTCGGCTCTGGCCGTGCTGTAGCGCCTAGAGCCGTCGAGAACGGTCTTGGCAACGTCGCCCGTGTCACGGCTGTCCAAGAAGTGCGAAGCCAGCGTGATTTGCTTGCCCCCGATCCGCAACTCTTCGCGGTAGACACCCGGTGCGACCAACACGACGTCTCCATCATTGGCCGCGTCGATAGCGGCTTGGATCCGGGAATGGTCTTTGGGAACCCGAATCGTCGTCGCGGCAATCGGCGGATTCTGGCCGGCAGTGAGCGAATTCATCGCCGCAGCGGCCAATGACGCCAGAATCAACGCTAGTCTCGCCAGAAAACGCATGAGCTGCCTCAAGTGTGCCGTAGCGGTATCGGAGATGTTGGCGTTGATTCTAACCTCAACGAGGTTCCGATACGACGAAGCTCCCGTCTCTCTCAAGATCGTCGAGTGCCCTGCAAGTTCACACCGCTGCCGACGATCAAGTTTTGCCCGTAGGTCCAGTGATAGAGTCGACCGCCTTTTTCGGGCGGCAGGACGATCAAATCGTCGTAGCCTGCCGCTCGAAACCAGTCGCCCAACTCTTCGATCGTATGGTGGTGCTGATACTCCGGTGCGTACCAATCGAAGGTATCGCAGACTCGGTTCTCCCAGTTCGGGTGATTGCTGAAGTTGACGACTTTGTTCAGCGTCTTGTTGAAGACCGGCACACCGCCCAGCCAGGCACCCACGCGGCACCAGCGTTCAAGCCGTCCCGGCTGCATGCGGACCGTGCGACGCCGCAGCGCGTTGTTGATGAACTCCTGCCACCATTGGTTTCTGCGGTAGAGCCACACCGACAGCTTTCCACCCGGCTTGACCATGCGGGCAACCGCATCGAAGACGGCACGGGTATGGGCGTCATGATGCATCACGCCGATCGAGAACGCGAAGTCGAACGACGCAGGCACCAAGGGCAGCTGCTTCAGGTCGCCTTGCAAGAAGTGCACGTTCGGCAGATGCCCGCACAAACGACTGGCCTTCTCGACTGCGGTGCTGTGATCGGCGCCAATGACGGTGGCGCCTGCTTCGCCGGCAACTTTGCAGTAGCGTCCGCCCCCGCAACCGGCATCCAGCACACGCATGCCTTGCAGGTCAGTAACCGCGACGCCTGTCTTGGCCTGAAACGTCGCCAGGTCTTCGTCGGCATGGGCGACCTCGTACTTGTTCCACTGCAGGCCGAAGCTGGCAAGATGCTCCTGCGAAACGAATCTGGCAATGCCGTCTACTACGGGGTACTCGGCGTCGCAGCCGCGGCACGCCAGCGGAGACTCTTCGCTCACCAGTGACAGACGGCCGCCGCACCCGGGGCACCGCAATTGATCGACGAGTTCGGCCTTCAAGAGACGGCTCGACCTGGGTTCAACGAGAGTACCGGCGACTCGCGTGATCGCTCATTTCTGTACGAATCGGACCGCTTCCTCGCGAGTGGAATAATACGGCAACAGCGAGTCGAGCTTCATGATCTTGATGACATCGAGCATCGCCGGGGAGGCGTTACACAAGACGGCCAGCCCACCCTGATCGCGGGCCTTGAGACACAGCGCCATGATCGCGCCGATGACGATCGAACCGAAATACGGCGCGCTGCCCACGTCGACGACGAGATTAACCAGCCCGGGCTCATCAAGTATCTTGTGCAGCTGGTTGATCTCGCTCTCCAGCTCCATTTCCTGGATGCCGAGCGAGTCCCCCTGGGGCACGATGATTAGAGTATTCTTCTGCTGCTCGACCTTGAAGGCCGTCAATTCCCGCGCCACAGCGATCTTTCTCCCGGAGAACATCGGACGGCTCAAATCCCGCGTGACCCCGCTCTCGATTCCCTGTTCGGTCGGTATCCGTTCGTTGTGTCCATTATTCTCGACTGGGCCGCCGATTTCCATCGGCTCAAGTCCCAGGCCGATGCTAACAGATTAACAGCAGTGGCTCGTGAGGTTTGTTAGCTTAAGTGCGCCGATTCTGCCGAATGTGCGGACCGCTGACGCCTGTAGGATCTCAAAAGTCGATGCAGCAGAAATCCTCGGCCATCTCCGTAGCCGGAAAAGTCGCCCGCGCCACGTCCATGCCGACGGGATCATCGTCGGCCAGCGACGGATCCAAATGGACCAACACTAGCCGGCCAACCCCGGAATCGCGGGCCAATTCGGCAACTGCCGTCGTATGGCTATGGCCAGTCTTGGCGGCCCATTCGGCCTGCCCGTCAGGCAGACAGCACTCGTGGATCAACAGGTCGACGCCTTGGATAAAATCCCGGTACGAACCGTCGGCGGTCGTGTCTGTGATATATGCCAACGACCTCTCGGGCCAGACGATCTTGAATCCAGTCGAACCGCCTGGATGATTGAGCGGCACGTGCGTCAATACGCCCTCGCCCGGAACTACAATCTCGTCGGCAAGTTCGATGAACTCGTAGCCGGGCCGAATGGGAAACAGAGATTCGTCCAGCAGATGTGTCTCAACGGCCGCAAGCGTCGATGCGGTTCCATACACGCGGGCGGTTTGGACGTCGCCCTTGAGCAGGCTGGGCAACAGGTAGGTCAGCCCACAGATGTGGTCAAGGTGCGCGTGTGAAAGAAAGATCTGCAGATCCCGCGTGCGCAGACGCGCCGGGACACGGAAGAAACTGGTGCCGGCGTCGAGCAACACTCCAACTTCCGGCAGCATGATGCAGGCGGTGTGCCTACGCTCGGTGGGGTGATAGCCGCCCGTTCCCAAGAACTCGACACGCATGAGGACTATTTCCTACCACCCGCCACGATCGTCTTGGCCGCGACAACCAGATTGTAGGAAAGTCGGCCCAAACTCGCGAGCACACGATCACCGCGAGCTTACGACTGCAACCGTCGCTCGTTTAGCCAATCGGTGTGGAACGTCCCTTCCTGGTCGACTCGCTGATAGGTATGCGCGCCGAAATAATCCCGCTGGGCTTGCAGCAAATTCGCCGGCAGCCGGGCTTGGCGATAGCCGTCGTAATAGCTCAGAGCGGCCGAGAAACCGGGCACCGGCAGCCCCAATTCGACTGCCGTCGAAACCACACGTCGCCAACTGGGCTGCGCCTGTTCGACCGCAGTGCGGAAGAAGTCGTCCAGCAGCAGGTTCTCCAGTTGCGGATCCTTGTCGAAGGCGCTCTTGATGTCTTCGAGAAACCGCGAGCGAATGATGCAGCCGCCGCGCCACAACAAGGCGATGTTGCCGTTGTTCAGCTCCCAGCCGAATTCCTCGGCCGCGGCGTCGAGTTGTACGAAGCCTTGGGCGTAGCTACACAGCTTTGATGCATACAGTGCTTGCCGCACGTCCTCGATGAAACCATCCCGGTCTCCCTGGAATTCTGCTTGGGGCCCGTTGAGCACTTCGGCGGCCCGTACACGGGCCTCCTTCTGCGCAGACAGACAGCGGGCATACACCGCCTCGGTGATGAGGGTCGTCGGTACACCGAGGTCGAGGGCGTGCTGGCTCATCCATTTGCCGGTCCCCTTTTGGCGAGCCGTGTCGAGCACTTTGTCGACCAGATGCTCGCCGCTGTCGGAATCGATGACCGTAAAGATGTCGCGGGTGATCTCGATCAGATAGCTTTCCAGTTCGCCGCGATTCCATTCGTCGAAGACGCGATACAGCTCATCGTTCGAGAGCCCCAGAGCACTCTTCAGAATGAAGTACGCCTCGCAAATGAGCTGCATGTCTCCGTACTCGATGCCGTTGTGCACCATCTTGACGTAGTGGCCTGCTCCGTCGTTGCCCACCCACTCGCAGCACGGAATGTCGCCACTGGGACCGACTTTGGCGCTGATCGTCTGCAGGATCGATTTGACGTGCGGCCAAGCGTCGGGCGACCCGCCCGGCATAATGCTCGGTCCCTTGAGCGCGCCTTCTTCTCCGCCGGAGACACCCGTGCCAATGAACAGCAGCTTGGTTTTCTCGACTTCTGCCGTCCGGCGAATCGTGTCCGCAAAGTGCGTGTTGCCCCCGTCGATGATGATGTCGCCGGTGTCCAACAAAGGCTCGAGTTCTTTGATCAGGTGGTCAACCGCCGGGCCGGCTCTGACCATCAGCATGATCTTTCGCGGCGGCTTGAGCTGGGCGACCAATTCATCGAGCGAGTGATAACCGGCGATTGGCTTGCCTTGGGCTTCGCCCGCCAGGAAGTCGTCGACTTTGCTCGTCGTCCGGTTGTAGACGCCGACTGAAAAGCCGCGATTGGCCATGTTCAAGACGAGGTTTTGGCCCATGACGGCCAGACCCACCAGTCCGATGTCGTGTTGGGGCATTTCGCTGGGTCCGAGTCGGGAGTCGCAAGCGACTTCCGGAGCGACGGTCCGCTCCAGAGCACCTGTCGCAAATGCCAGACATAAGGTCCGGCGACGAGGCCTGAGCGTAGCGTATCGCTATTCTGGCAACAACATCGCCCCTTCTGCGTTTGTGGAGCTTGCTGACAGTTGAGATGCCGGAGCTTGCAGCGAAAAAACATGTCTTCGCGCCCCGCGAAACAAGTAAATGAACCTTCCAGGTGCGGCTTCCCAAACTGCCGGAAAAACTCTAAAGTCTCCCGCCCCAAGCCTGGACATCGTAGCTTTAAACATCCCAGCCAACGAGCCTGCCGAATGTCGAAAACCACTCAGGTCGTTCGCGATCAGTACGAGCGTCTGCCTTACCCGCCCCGTAATCCCGACGACGAGCTGTCACAGCTGCGCTTCAGCAGCCTGGATGAGTTGGGGGCACTCAATCTGTACTGCTTCCGGGGTCGACGGGACTTTCGCGACAGCTTTCGGGTATTGGTGGCAGGCGGCGGCACCGGCGACGCCACAATTCATCTCGCCCATCAACTGCGCGATACCAACGCTGAAATCTTCCACCTAGATCTGAGTGCCGAGTCGATCCATGTCGCCCGAGAAAGAGCCAAACGCCGCGGACTGCGCGAACGCGTGACCTGGATGCGGCAATCGCTCCTCGAACTTCCTGGCAGCGGATTCGAACCGTTCGACTACATCAACTGCAGCGGTGTGTTGCACCACCTGGAAGATCCCCAAGCCGGCCTCAGGGCTTTGAGATCCGTACTCAAAGACGACGGGGCCATGGGGCTCATGCTCTACGGACAATACGGCCGCACGGGTGTATACCAAATGCAATCGCTGTTGAGGTTGCTCAATCGTGATGATGCGGGCGAGCGTGCTCGGTTGGATGTCGCCAAATCGCTGCTGCAGGGCTTACCGCCGACCAATTGGTTCCGGCGGGCGGCGGACCAATTCTCGGTCACCGAGTCACCCGAAGATGCGGAGGTGTACGACCTGTTCCTCCACGCGCAGGATCGGGCATTCACGGTTCCCCAGCTTTACAAACTCATCGAGGCGGAGAACCTGCACTTTGTGGAATACGGCTACGAAAAGCGCGCACTCTACGATCCAAACTACGCCTTCCGCGAATCACAAGTGCGCGAATGCGTGCGGTCGCTTCCGCCGCGTGAACAACAGGCTGCTGCCGAGCTTTACTGGGGCTGTATTGCGAAGCACACGTTCTGGGTTTCCACCCAGGAGAACTGTCGAATCGACCTGGACGATGCCGACAACGTACCGTTCTGGTCGAGGCTGGCCAACATGTCGAACGTGCCTGCCTCGATCATCCGGCACGATGGCCAGCCGTGGACAATGGGCATCGGCCTGGCCGAAGGCATGAAGATCCGCCTCGCTCTCCAGGTCATTCCCGCCGTGCGCCTGTTCGCGGAACTCGTCAACGACCGGCGGACCATGGGGGAAATCGTGGCAGCAATCGTGGCCGAGGCGACGTCAACGACTTCCGTCGAGGAGGTCTGGACAGCCTGTCGCAGCGTCATTGACACACTGCTCAAGTCCGACCTGTTGCTATTGCGGCACGAATCGGCATCGTCGGTTTGCGTCGATTGAGGCGAGTTCAACCTCACCGCTGCCAGGGCGGCGTCTCAGGCAGGTAGGAATCGAACTCTTCGATCAGTGCCGCTTCATACGCACCCGCGTACCCGCCTGCGAGAAACTTGTCGCAAGACTCTTCCAGAAACCGCTTCCAACTGGCCACTTCGGCCCCCGGGTTGATCGGGTAAAACAAGGCGCCGACGGCACGGGCGGCCTGCATGTCGCCGGGTGCATCGCCGATCATCAGCACCCGGTGTTCGCCGTAACCGCGCGATCCGCAAGCGCCGAGCGACTCTTTCTTGCTGCCGATTTCCTGCCCGCAAATCGCAGAGACGTACCGGGCGATATCGTGCTCTTCCCACTCTTTGTTGAGCGCTTCGTTCGGCGTCGCCGAGCAGACGATCATGTCGGCGGCTGGACTCAGCTTTTCCAACCCGTCTCGCAGATACGGAAATGGCGTGACACCGTGCACCATGTCGGCCACCGCGGCGTTGACAGCCTGCGACCAATCGAGAGCCAGACGTAGCTCGGCATCGCCGGTTCGCCCAACTTCCGCTTCCAGCGCCGGGTTACCCAACTTGGTCTCGCGATCCATCCAGTCGCGCACGGCTTGCAGCTGCGGGACGCTCACACCGCGGGCGGCGACTTCGGGACGCTCGCGGAGCAAGTCCAGCGTGCGGGTCAGCGCGGGAAAGCGGTTAATCCCCCGCCACTTCGAATACAAGTTCACAAACTCGGCCGACTCACGCGCATACTTCGAAACCGCCTGCAGGCCGAAGTACTTGATCGTGTTGGGAATGAAGCACTCTTTGTGCTTGACCTCCATCGTGTCAAACGCGCATCCGTCCGAGTCGATACCGACCAGGAAGTCGTGCTGCTTCTCGAAGCATTCGAGTGGGTTGTCCGGCAAAGCCGCGGCTCCTTGTTGTGCTGTCATCTTGAGTCATCCTCTGCGGCTGTGATGCACACCACGCACCGCACGCCATCGTATCTGCCGGTTCAGGATGATGCTTCTCGTCCTACGTCCGATCTGCTTGCGGCACGTAGCTCGGCAGCTTCTGATCGGCGAAGGTGGGCCGCAGGCGCGCCAATCGGATCCGCCCGCCGACCATGGGCACGCTGACCCAGTCGCTGCCGATCAGTGGCCGGGCGTAATTCACAAAGTCGTCGGTGACGTCAGGACGCCCTGGCTTCATCCAACTGGATGGAAACTCTCGCTCGCTGTTGGCCACTTCGGAGAGAGGAACTTTGTCATAGCGCACACTATAAGCCGGCCCGTCGGCTCGCAGAATCGTCGACATGTACCCGCTTTCGCCCCCTGCCGCCAGCAGTGCGGCTTGTTCGCCGAGACGATACGCTTCGTCGAGGTCGACGGTGGAGGCGTAGATCATGTTGTGCCGTTGATCGGTGCCGGGAATGTTGCACCGCGCCGCCCCCTTCGCCGCCAGTCCTTTCGAATTCAGCGCGTTGGTGACGATCTGACCGACGGTGGTCTGGCTGGAGCTGAACTGCGTGTGCCCGAACGAGTCTTTGAGTTCGCCGATGTCTCCCAGCTCGAGTCCCTCGCTGACGACGACGATCGCCCGGCCGTCACGTCGCAGCTGGTCGTTGACGTTGTCGGCAATCTCGTCCAAGGACACTACCCGCTCGGCCAAATAGATTTGCAGCGGCATCTCGCGGGCCGGGTCGGCCAGACGTGCGGCCGCCGGTATGAAGCCGATCCGCCGCCCCATGGCCTGCAGCACCAGCACCGGGTCTGCCGGTGAACTGCCACGGTTCTCTTCGTTTGCAAACTGCACCATGTGTGCCCAATAACGGGCGGTGCTGGCGTAGCCCGGGGTATGGTCGATCAGCTTGAATTGGCTGTCGCCCACGTCGTTGTCGATCGTCTTGGGCGCCCCCAGTCCGACGACGTCGAGACCGCGCTCCTGCGCCAGCCGCGACACCTTGTGGGCGGTGTCCATCGAATCGTTGCCGCCGATGTAGCAGAAGTGGCCCACGTCGTGGGCGCGAAATACCTCCAGAATTCGCTCGAAATCCTCAGTCTGGCCCTCGCGCAGTTTGTAACGGCAAGTGCCGATTGAACCAGCTGCGGGTGTGGTCCTCAGCAGCGCGATCTCATCGGAGTCTTGCGAACTCAGATCGAGAAGTTGCTCCTTGAGCACTCCCTCAATGCCGTGCCAGCCGGCGTAGATCGTGCCGACTTCCGACATCTCACCGGCCGTCTCAATCAGGCCGCGCAGCGTATTGTTGATGACCGGCGACGGCCCGCCCGACTGAGCGACGATCAGGTTTTTCGGTCTGGGCACGGCAGGTTCCGATTCGAAGACGACGGCAAGGCGGCGATATGATACTGGATCAACAGCGGCGGTTCAAAAGCAGCGGCTGCCGGCGTGTTTGACCGGTTTCGAGCGCCAAGCAGTCTAAGAGGATGGCAAATCCTCGCGGCCGAACAGAAGTTACTCCGGCTCGAGTGTCACCGTTGATCCATCGATCGTGAACTTCAAACCGAGTGGTTCACAGATCGTCTTGAAGAACTCCTCAGCCGATGCGTTGCTGACGTCCAGGTCGATTCCCTGCTCGAGATCGATGCCGGCGGCAGCCAGCTTGGCGGCGTCGTACTCCAAGTCGATATCCTTGTCCTCCAGCGCGCGAAGCAGCGCGATGGCCGGGACCGCTTTGGTGCGCAGCGTGAACTTCTGCTGACTCAACGGCTGAGATTCCGCTGACCGTTGATTGGTGGCAGTTCGCGGCCTGGGGTTCAGCAATCGCTCGACCGCTTCATGCTGTTCCAGCGTGCCGCGGACGATCAGTTGCCGTCGCTGGACTTGGGTTTGTAATCCAGGGAACTCGTCTTCCAGTCGCCGCGTCACCTCGCCGGGAGACAATCGACGGATGACATAGTCTCTCTCAAGGGAAACCTCTTCTGGGACGGGCACGATACGGATACCAGCACCGCCCGACGTCCAGGCGAATGTCAGATCGAACTGAATCAGAATCAGCGAAAGCGCCTCGGCGGCGCTAACGGCCGGCAGAGTGGCACCAGCCCACAGATCATGTGGAATCTGCTCGACGCCGGCCACCTCGAGCGAATAGGCCTCGGCAATCGTGCGAATCAGCTGGGCCGGCGAATCGAGGTCGTTCCAATGCAACGTCTGCCGGGTGCCGAGTTCAAACCGCCGCCCGGGATCGGCTCCGACAGTCGAGTCGAACAGTTCAGCGGTCCGCAGCGCAATCAAAGTCCGCAACACCTCAGCAGGCCGCTCGGGACCTACGTAAACTGTCGATGGCGAAACCGAAATGCGCGCCGAGACTTCATCGGCGACTTGTTCCAACACCTGCCGCACTGTCTTGTTGTTGATCTCGAGTTCGAGCTCGCGTGACGGATCCAGCCGGCGATCGAGCAATACGGCAATTCGACGGTTCTCAGTGATCCTGCGGGCAATACCCCGCAGCCGCATGTTGTTCCATGTGGCTGAAATCGAATGACCGAGCGCGCGCTCGAATTCGGCCTCGACGAGCAACTCGGGTATCGGCCGATCGAGAACAACGTCTTTCGCGTCTGCGAACAACATCGAACTCGCGGCTACGGCTAACGACGCCAACATCGCCGGTCCAGTATCAAGCACATCGGTCAACAGGATGAACCAAAAGAGACGGCCTTCAAAACAACGATGCGATAGGCTGCCCCGTACTCAGTGGCAAGGGCCGGCCTAGATGGTCGTGAATGATCGTGTGGGGGTCGAGTCCGAGCGCGTGATAAATGCTGGCAACAACGTCGGGTGGACCCACGCGGTGATCGATGGGGGCCGACCCGATCTTGTCCGAGGCCCCAATGACTGTCCCGCCTTGAACGCCACCACCGGCAAACACCGCCGAGCCGCATAATCCCCAATGGTCGCGTCCCGCGTTGGTGTTGATCTTCGGGGTACGTCCGAATTCCCCCATCACGACGACCAAAGTTTCGTCCAACAGTCCGCGCTGGGACAGGTCGTCCAACAGCGCCGAAACACCCTGATCGAGCAGTGGCAGCAATTCGCCCTTCAAAGACGAAAAGTTCTGCTGATGCGTGTCCCAGCCATCGCATTTGGTCATGTGGTTGAAGTGGCAACCGACGAACGAAACGCCACGTTCCACGAGCCGGCGGGCCAGCAGCAGGCTCTGCCCGAAGCGGTGCCGGCCGTAGCACTCGCGTAACGGTGCCGGTTCGGAATTGAGGTCGAGCATGCCGCCGCTCGTATTCGAGACCGACAGTTGCAGGGCCGCGCCGCGGATGGAGTCGTATTCACCCGCGGTCCCCGTCTGTAGTTGCTTTCCATCGAAGATGGCCAACAGGTGCTTCCGCCGACCCAGCCGGTCCCGTGAGACCTCTTGTGGTGGAGACAAACCCGTCATCGGTTCTCTGGGGTCGTCGTTAACAGCCAGCGGATCGTACGCTGGTCCCAGATAGCCGGCCCGGCCACCACCTGAGACCGGCGTTGGCTTCATTCGAATCTGCACCTCGGGAATGGCCACATAGCCCGGCACTTGAGGGTCAGTATGCTTGAGCCGTGAAACGACGCTGCCCAGATGGGGATGGTCGCCACGGGTCGGCGGCAGCACGGTATTGGCGCCCAACGGAACCGGCGAGACCCTTCCCGTCAAGGTGTGATAGATCATGTAAGGGTGGTCGTTGTTGGGAAACGACAACGACCGCACAATGGCCGTTCTGTCCGTCCGGGCCGCCATTCGTGGCAGGTGCTCACTGACGAACACGCCGGGCACAGCCGAGGGAATCGGCTGAAACTCGCCTCGAATCTCGCGTGGCGCATCGGGCTTCATGTCCCACATGTCGAGGTGCGGCGGGCCTCCCAGCAGATAGACCAAAATGCAGTTCTTGGCCCGGCCCCGGCTCGCCGATCCAGCGCCCGCAGCGTGAGCCTGCTGAAGCCTTGCACTCGCCAGACCGCCGAACAGAGCCAGCGTGCCACACCGGAGAAACATTCGTCGCTCGAGTTCGTTTCGTGCCATGGCGTTTTCGGTCGCGAGGTGGCGTGGGTTCAGCGATGTCTCCATGCTACTTCCTGAACATCCGAAGACCCACTCGCTCCCCAAAGGCCCGACCTCTCCCGCAGGCGGGAGAGACTGAGCGCCGCGCGCGCAACAAAAGGTGGTGCGTCTACGTCTACAGTCTACAGCATTCGTTTTTCCGCAGTTTTTTGATGTTTTCGAGCGAATACTGTAGACAGTTTGACAAAACGTGTCAGTCTTTCCGTCGAACGGCCGGTCTGAACAGCCGTCGCAATTGCCACCGCACTCCACGGGCGCTCACCCAAAGTTGCACGCTCACGCCTCCTGCTTGGCACCACCTGAAGCAGCTGCATCTGCCGCCATGTGAAGAAGTCATCCAGTCGATTGTCATGTGCCCCACAATGAGCACTGAATTGCAAGACGTATTCTATCACATTTTCCGAGGTCCAATTCGCGCCGCATCCGTGCTCATTCGTGCATCCATGGCCATGCTCCAGTCGCGGACTCGGACGGCACCAACCCTCTTCACTTAGTGTCCTTCGTGGCTTTGTGGTTCATAGCCCAACCAAAGCTGTCGACGGTGAAGCGAATCAAAACGATTGACCACAAAGCCACAAAGATCACCAAGCAGAAAAACAGTGCGCGTGATTTCTCAGCCTGTTTGTCGCGACCTGTCAAGAAATCGCTAACATGGTCGAACGGCAGATGAGAAAGTGGCGCGCTCGTTTCGTCTCCATCACTGAGGACAGCTAGCATGCGAACAATCCAACTCATTCTGGCGCTGTCGGTCTGCCTGAGTTCTGGAACGGCAGGAGCCGAAGAAGTCGTTTCCGGCGACTTGGGGCGGCGGCTCGACGCACTTCTCAAGACAAACGAGGCGCAGGGCTTCAGCGGTGTGCTGCTGGTCTCCCGGCAGGGCGAGATTGCCATCTCCAAAGGCTACGGGCTAGCGGATCGTGAAAACGGGGTTCGCTGCACCTCGGAAACCGTCTTCGACATTGGCTCGGTCACCAAACAGTTCACTGCCGCCGGCATTATGCACCTGGAACAGGCCGGCAAGCTCGCCGTCCAAGACAAAATCGGCAAGTACTTCAGCAACGTGCCCGACGACAAGGCCGGCATCACGCTGCATCATTTGCTGACGCACTCTTCGGGCCTGCGCGAAGGCTTTGGCCACGACTACGAGGTGATGACCCGAGACCAAATCGTCCGCGCGGCGCTCGAATCCGAACTGTCATGGGAGCCCGGCGACCGCTACCGGTACTCCAATGCCGGCTACAGCCTGTTGGGTGCCATCATCGAAATCGTCTCAGGCAAACCCTACGAGCAATACCTGCGCGACAACCTGTTCGCACCCGCCGTCATGACGCAAACCGGATACGTGCTGCCCGATTGGGACAAAGACCTCATCGCCCACGGTTACCGGCGCGACGACACACATTGGAAAACGCCGCTGGACCACAAGTGGGACAAAGACGGCCCGTACTGGAACCTCAAGTCCAACGGGGGCATCCTCTCCACGGTGGGCGATCTTTATCGCTGGCACCGCGCATTGGCCCGTGACGAGATTTTCGACGAGGAACGAAAGCAGAAAATATTCACGCCTTACATGCGAGAAGGCCCCACCGCCAAGTCGTACTACGGATACGGGTGGGCCATCTTCAACACGCGCCAAGGCAAGAAAATCGCCCACGACGGCGGCAACGGGGTGTTCTTCGCCGATTTTATCCGCTATGTCGACAAGGACATCGTGTTCATCATCCTCTCCAACACGAGCCCGCATAGCGGGGCGAAATACGAGCGCGAGGTGCTACGCTCCATCTTCTTTCCACCGGAGTAGCCGCCAGTGTCACAACATCGCGTGTTGGTGATCGGCGTGGGATCGATCGGCGAACGCCACGCCCGCTGTTTTCAGCAAACCGGCCGGGCCGACGTCTCGGTCTGTGATATCGATCCGGCACTCCGCAGCGACGTGGCCGCCCGTTACGGCGGGCTGCCGGCCCATGCAGACATCGAGTCGGCCATTGCGGCGCTGCCTCATGCCGCGGTCGTCTGCACGCCGGCCCACTTGCACGTGGAAATGGCAACAAGGCTCGCCGAGCGCGGCGTGCATCTGCTCGTTGAAAAACCGTTGAGCGTCGACGAGCGAGGGATCGAACAGCTCAAACAGGCGGTGAAGGAAAACAATCTCACGGCTGCCGTCGCCTACGTCAACCGGGCTCACCCTGTACTGCAGCACATGCACGAGGGACTGAGCGGCGGCCGGTTCGGCAAGCCGTTGCAGGTGGTGGCCGTCTCCGGGCAAAACTTTCCGTTCTACCGGCCCGCCTATCGCGAGATTTACTACAAAGACCGCGCAACCGGCGGCGGAGCGATCCAGGACGCGCTGACACACTTGGTCAACGCCGTCGAGTGGCTCGTCGGGCCGATGACAGAAGTCGCCGCCGATGCCGCCCATCTCGCGTTGCCGGGCGTCGAAGTTGAAGACACCGTCAACGTCATCGCCCGCCACGGTGCGATTCCGGCCAGCTATAGCCTCAACCAGCACCAGCCGCCAAATGAATCAACGCTAACGGTGATCTGCGAGGCTGGCGTTGTGCGTTTCGAACCACACGCACAGCGTTGGCGGTGGACGACGAAAACGGATGAGCCATGGCACGACGAAATCCATGAGCCCATCGAACGGGACACCCCGTTCGTCCGCCAGGCCGACGCATTTCTAGACGCTCTCGAGGGCACGGCAACGCCACTTTGCTCGCTGGCGGAAGGCGAGCAAACCCTGCGCTGTAATCTGGCAATTCTCAAATCGGCCGACACGCACACGTGGCAAACCGTCGGTGGCTGACTACGTCGACGCGGTCTCGCGCTCCATGCGAAATCGATAGCCGACGCCGCGAACGGTCTCGATCACGTCGGACCAGCCCCCCAGCTTTTGGCGGAGCGAGCGAACGTGCACGTCGATGGTTCGTTCCAGCGCGTTGGCGTCTTCGCCGCGGCAGACGTCCATCAACTCGTGCCGGCTAAAGGGCCGACCCGGTCGGCGGGCCAATGTCCACAGCAAGCGGAATTCCGTGGGAGTCAATGAGAGCTCGCTGCCCTCGACCCGGGCCACGTGATTCAGCCGGTCGACGTCGATCCCATGAATGCTGACGACTTCCGACCCCGACTCTTCGAGCACCGGCCGCCGCAAGAGCGCTTTGATGCGATGAATCAGCGGCTTGATTTTGAACGGCTTGGTGACGTAGTCGTCGGCCCCCATGTTGAAGCCCACAATCTCGTCGACTTCTTCGCTGCGGGCCGTCAACATCAGCACACGGATGTTCTGCGTCCGCGCGTCGCTGCGGAGCTGACGGCAGACTTGCAATCCGTCGAGCACCGGTAGCATCAAGTCCAGGATGATCAAATCCGGCGTGGCCCGCTCGGCCCACCGCAATCCGTCTCGCCCGTCGGCCGCAGCGATGACTTCGTAGCCCTCGTTCTCGAGGTTGTACTTGAGTACCTCGACGAGGGAAGGTTCGTCTTCGATGACGAGAATCGTTTGTCTGCTCATTGCGCCATAACGGTTGGTGTCGCCAGCGAGTCTGTCAAACAGTCGCCGCCCGGTGCCGGATGATCTGCCCCTCCACGAGATAGACCACGTCCTCGGCGATGTTGGTGGCGTGATCGGCAATCCGCTCGATGTGCCGGGACGCCGAAAACATGTGCATGGCCGGTTCCACCAGGTCGGGTGAGCGTCGCATGACTTGCGTCAGCTCCTTGATCACGTCTCGGTTCAACTCATCGACGCGATCGTCGTCGGCACAGACTCGGCGGGCCAGTTCACTGTCCAATTCGACGTAGGCATCGATACTCTGGTGCAACATCTCCAGGGCGATCTGGGCCATGTTGTTGAGCTTGTCGGGAACCGTGATTTCCGACTGCAGCGACAGGCTGGCGGCGCGTTCTGCAATGTGCACGCCCAAATCAGCGACCCGCTCCAACTCAGCGGTAATCTTCAAGACCGCGGTAATCCGCCGCAGATCAACCGCCACGGGTTGATGCAGCGCCAGCGCCTTCAAACAGCTTTCCTCAATGCGAACGTCCCAGCGGTCGATGTCGTCGTCCTGGCTGGCCAACTCGACGGCCAATTCGCTGTCTGGATTGCGCAACCCGTCGACGGCCCGGTGGATGATCTCCTCCACTTTCGCACACATCGAGAGAATGTCCCGATGCAGGTCTTCCAGGTCGTGCACGAGATGGATCGACATGGTCTTTCCAGGATTTGTCTGCGGGGTTTTCTATGTTGACTGAACTGCATCTTCGGTGTGTTGCGCTGTCGCTTCACACACGTACTGTTTTGTCGGGGTCGAAAGCCTTAGCCAAAGCGACCAGTGATGTAGTCCTCGGTCTGTTTCTCTTGGGGCCGGGTGAACAATGTCTTCGTTTCGCCGACCTCGATCAGTTCGCCTTCCAGAAAGAAGGCGGTCAGCTGGCTGACGCGTGCAGCCTGCTGCATGTTATGGGTCACAATCACGATGGTGTAGTTCTGCTTGAGCTCGAAAATCAGGTCTTCGACACGGGCGGTCGAGGCGGGGTCCAGCGCCGAGGCGGGCTCGTCCATCAGCAGCACTTCCGGACCTGTGGCCAATGCGCGGGCGATGCACAGTCGCTGCTGCTGTCCCCCGGAAAGCGCCAAGGCTGATTCGTGCAGCCGGTTCTTGACCTCGTCCCACAAGGCGGCCTGTTTGAGCGAGCGTTCGACGATTTCGGCAAGTTCCGACTTGCGGCGGGTCCCGCCAATGCGCGGCCCAAAGGCAACGTTGTCGAACACGCTTTTGGGGAACGGCGTCGATTGCTGAAACACCATCCCCACACGGCTGCGCAGCGACACGACGTCGATGTCGTGTCCGTAGATATCGGTGCCGTCCATCGCGACTCTTCCGGTCAGCCGCGCCCCTTCGATGATGTCGTTCATGCGATTGAGCGTCCGCAAGAACGTGCTCTTCCCGCAGCCGGACGGGCCAATCAGCGCGGTCACCGATCGGGCTGGGATCGCCAGCGACACATCGAATAGGACCTGTTTTTCGCTGTAATAGAACGACAGATCCGTGACATCGAATTTGTTTGCAGGTGCACGAGTGTCTTGATCTTGGCCCGCTTCCCCGCTGCTGCGCTGACGTTGACTGTCGACGATCTGCGCAAAAGAGGGCTGCAGTTCGATCATGTCTACCACCGAAGCTTCGTCTGGAATCGATGCCGAATGAAAGTCGCCAGCGCGTTGACCAACAGCAACACGACCAACAACACGACGATACCGGCGGCGGCAACGTGCTGGTACCCGGGTTTGGAGTCGGAGACCCAATTGTAGACCAGAATCGGCATCGCGGTGAAGGAATCGAAAGGGGCCTCAAGCAGCGCGCTGGGCTGCCCGAACACGTCAGACACGTGTTCGATCCCACCGGGTGTGGCCGAGATCCAAGTCAGCGCGCCGATCATCATGATCGGTGCCGTCTCCCCCATAGCCCGCGACAACGACAATATGATCCCCGTTGTGATTCCCGGCAGAGCCGCCGGTAGAACCTGGTGCCGAATAGTTTGCCACCGCGTTGCCCCCAAGGCATAGGCGGCATGGCGGATCGACGGCGGAATGGCTCGCAGCGCCTCTTGGGTCGCAATAATCACCACCGGCAGGATCAGTAGGCTCAGCGTCAATGCTCCGGCGATGACCGTCTTACCAAGCGCCAGGGGAATCTCCAGCGTCGCCACGCCGAGCGACACCTCGATGATCTTTTCTGCCGGTCGGTACAGGTCGAACATTCGCACGAACACCGTCAGCCCCAGAATGCCGTAAACGACGGACGGCACACCGGCGAGGTTCGAGAGATTCACCCGGATCAAACGAGTCAACCAGTTCTCGGACGCATACTCTTCCAGGTAGATCGCCGCCCCAGTACCAATTGGGACGGAGAACAGCGCCGTCAGTAGAATCAGCCAGAGACTGCCCCACAAACCGGCAAGAATACCGGCCTGCTCGGGAACGAAGGAATCGTAGCTGCTGATGAATTTCCAATTCAGCCAGCCCGCCGACTGCCACAGCACGCCGACCAGCAGGACGGCCAACACGACAAGCCCGAACCACGTGCACAACAAGCAGGCCAATTCAAAGATGCCCCCAATGCGGTGGCGCATCGGCAGTCCGCGGCTGAATTGCGCCTGCGGTCCGCTCATTCGTAGACCTCGCGGAATCGGCGCAGCACGATCTGCGAGAGAATGTTCATGGCGAGCGTCATCAAGAACAGCGTCAGACTCACTGCGTACAAGCTCTTGTACACAATCGACCCGGTGTCGATGTCCCCGGTGGACATGTTGACAATGAAGGACGTCATCGTTTGCACGCCGTCAAACGGGTTAAGCGTCAGGTTCGGTTCACCGCCCGCGGCGATGAAGACCGCCATCGTTTCGCCAATCGCGCGGGAAATCGCCAACAAGAACGACGCAATGATCCCCGACAGTGACGCCGGGAGCACGATCTTGGTCGACACGTCGAACTTGGTCGACCCCAGCGCATAGCCCGCCTCGCGCAGCGATTTGGGCACGGCCCGCAACACGTCTTCGCTCAGCGAGCTGACCATGGGGATGATCATGATGCCCACAACAATGCCCGCGCTTGCCGCATTGAATATGCGGACGTCGAACCCCAACAGGTCTTGAAACACGGGCCGCAACACCAACGGCGTCACGAACACGATGGCAAAGTAGCCGTAGACGACGGTCGGCACGCCGGCCAGGATTTCGAGAATCGGTTTGAACAAGCCGCGCGTGCGCGCCGACGCGTACTCGCTGAGATAAATGGCACTTGCCAACCCGATCGGCAGGCCGACGAGTGCGGCAACTCCCGCTACCAGCAGGGTGCCTGATATCAGGGGCAAGACCCCGAAATGCTTATCTGCGAATTGCGGCGTCCACTGCGTATCGGTGAGGAAGTCGATCGGCGAGACTTCGTGAAAGAAGGCCGTCTGTCCCGGCAGGGGAATTAGCGTTTCCGACACTAAGACCACGATGATGCCCACCGTCGTCAAGACCGACGCCAGCGCGCACAACAGCAGCAAGAATTGAATCAGTTGTTCTTTGACCCGCGATAGCGAGAACGACCGCGACAACGATCGGGGCTGATCAGATGTTGGGACGTCGGCCGCAGATTCCGGCGAAGCCACAAGGTCGCTTTCTTAACTTATCAGACCGCGGTCAACGCTTGGCAACGCGCACGCCTCGATCCGAGACGTACCCGCAATCATTGAGTTGCATCGCTGTGTGCGTCGCCTTCTTCCGAATCGCTGCTGTCCTCGCTCGACCCCGCGTCCCCTCCGCCGGTTGCTGCGTCGATTGCGTCGGCGAGAATCTGACGGGTTTCGGCGAGCACCGATTCACTGAGACGGACATAGCCCACCTCGCTGACGAGATCCTGACCTTCTTGCAGATAGAAGTTGAGAAACTGGCGCATCTCGGGCCGATTCAGGGTCGACTTGCTGACGTACAGAAACAACGGTCGCGACAATGGCCGATACACGCCGCTTTCAATCGTTTCGGCAGTGGGAATCACGCAGTTGCCGCTCTCACCCTCGGGTGAAACGCCCACAAGCTTGAGTGAGTCTTGGTTCTCCACGTAATAGGCATAGCCGAAATACCCAAGCGCCCCCCGCTCCTCCGAGATGCCGCGAACCAGCACGTTGTCGTCTTTGCTTGGAGTGTAATCCGGACGGCTGGCGCCGGCTTCTCCGCAAATCTCTTCTGTGAAATAGTCGAACGTGCCCGATTGCGTGTCGGGGCCGAACAGGATGATCTCCTCGTCGGGCCAGTCGGAATTGACCTCGCTCCATTTGGAAATATTGCTGTCGGGATGCCAGATTGCCCGCAACTCTTCGACTGACAGGCAGTCGCACCAGCCATTCTCAGGGTGAACCATCACTGACAAGCCGTCGATGGCGATCTTCAGTTCGATGAATTCAATCCCGTTTTCTGCGCAGCGGTCGGCCTCCGTTTGTTTGATGGGCCGAGATGCATCATTGATGTCGATTTCGCCCCGCGCAAACAGGTCGAACCCGCTACCCGTCCCCGAAGTTCCCACCTGCGGCTTGACGTCGCGATGCAGGGCGTGGAACTTCTCGGCGACCGCCCGCGTGATCGGAAAGACCGTGCTCGAACCGTTGACGTTAATCACGCCGGCGAGCCCGGTTTGACCCGCCCCACGGCTTGATCCGTTGCCCGACCGCGGCTCGGCAGCATCCCTGATGCTGCACCCCGCCAACAACAATGGCGGCACCAACGCCGTCACCAGGGCTCTCCGGGTCACTATTCCTAGCTGCAGCCACTGCACAAGTTGCATGGGCATCCTGAAGCATCCTCTGCGGGGTTCCGGTAAACCGACTCGTCGTTCGCCAAACAACCTCTGACTGTTAAGTTACGGCGAAACGCAAACGCACCGAAAGCTCCACTGTTAAGATTCGATTAAGAATCGAGCCGTGCCCACGCCGGACTGCTCAGCCCTTGGGCAATCGCACGGTAAACGTGCTGCCTTCGCCCACTTGGCTGTCGACGCCCACGCTGCCCCCGAAGACCTGCGTGAGGTGTTTGACGATCGAAAGCCCCAGCCCCGTGCCGCCCAACTCGCGCGAACGGGCCTTGTCAACACGATAGAACCGCTCAAAGATGCGGGACTGCTGGGACTCAGGAATGCCCGCGCCGGTGTCTTCAACGGTGATTCGGACCATCGGCCCTTCTTCAGCCGCTGAGATTGTGATCTGACCTCCGGTGGGCGTGTAGTTGATGGCGTTGTCGACAAGGTTGTCGAGAATCGTTCGCAACCCTTCCTGGTCGGCCCGTACGCACCCAGCTTGCCCTGCTGCGTCGATCTGCAGAGTCAGCCCCTTGGCCTCGGCCACGGCGGCGTGCTCGTCGAGACAGTGGCGAACAGCGTCCTGTACGTCGACTGCGGTCAATTCGAAGACGTCTTCGCCCGACTCGATGCGTGCCAACCGAAGCAGGTCGAGCACCAGAGAGTGCAATCGCTCGGCCTGCTCCTCAATTCGCTGCAAGAACTGGCGATTGTGATCGGGATCGTCGATCGCACCCTCTAGCAGTGTTTCAGCGTAGGCCTGAATGGCGGCCAACGGCGTCTTCAGCTCATGCGAAACGTTGGAAACAAACTCACGCCGCAGATTCTCCAGGCGGCGCAGTTCGGTAACGTTGTGCAGCACCAGCACGACACCCGGACAAGGATCTCCCGGCAAACGCGACACAATCAGTGCCACAATCGCCTGGCTCCTCGGCAGTTCGAATTCGGCCGTCCGCAGCGCCTCGCCTTGCAGAGCCGCTCGAACCACTTCCTGCAAAGTCGGATTTCGCAGCACCTCCCAGATCGGGCGGCCAAGGACGTCGGAATTGGCGACATCGAGAAACGAGCGGGCCGCGCGATTGAGAAACAAAACACGTTCCGCATTGTCGACGGCAATCACGCCCTCGATCATGCCGGCCAGCACCGTAGAAAGCCTTTGGCTGTTCTCCTCGACTTGTTGGGTCTCTTGCTCTAGGACGGAGAGTCTGCTTCGAATGCGGTCTCGCATTTCGTCCAATGCCAGCGCCAATGTTCCGAGTTCGTCGCGCCGTTGGAGCACGATACGCTGATCGAAGACGCCGTCCCCCATCGACGCCGCCGAATTGCGGAGAGATTCGAGAGGGCCTTTGATGCGGCCCACGCTCCACCAGGTTGCGGCAAACAACACAGCGGCAAACAAGGCAGCGATAGCCCAAATGAGCCGCCGCACTGCCGTGACTTGTGCATCAACGTCGGCCAGATCACGCTCGACGAGTAGATAGCCGACAAGCTTACCGTCGACGTCAATGCGTTCCGCCCTGGAAAGGACTGAGGTCCTTCGGATCCGCGAGCGCCGTTGAAACTCTCCATCTCCGTGCTTCTGTGCGGCGACCAATTCAGGACGATGCAGCAGAGTCGGGAGCGATTCGCGCGGCTGCGAGTCGACGACTATTGCGCCGTCGGGATGAATGATCGTCGAACGCAGGCCCGTCTCGTTCTGAACGGCCGTAAAAACCGCGCGCACACGTTCGCTCTCTTCGCCGCTGAGCGCCCGCGCAGCATCGTCGCGCAATAGCAGCGACGCCTGACGAAGCTCGCCCCTGACTTGTTGAAGCGCCAATTCGCGTGTGCGAACGGACAGCAAGAAGGTCAGAACTGATGTCGCCGCCAACAGAACGGTGCCGTAGCACAGCAGCGTTCTCCTAAACAAGGGAGACGACAGCATCCGACCTGTGCGGGCCACTCTTACTCAGCCTGCTCTGCGGATCGTTCGCTCGGGGCAATTGGCGCAGGCATCGGCAAGTCGGCCGGTGGCGGGGGCGCGGCGGGAACAGGATTCTGGCCGGTGGCCGGCAGCGTTTCGCCATCGAAGATTCCAGTCCCCTGCAGTGACTGGTCCGGCTCCGTCGCCCGTTGCGCTGCGCCAGGCGGCAAACTAGCCAGCACGACTTTGATCGTCACGTCACCGAGAGTCAACGTGTCTCCGTCGCCGAGCACAACTTCGCCGTGGATCTGGCAACCATTGACGAAAGTCCCGTTGCGGCTGCCCATGTCGCGAACGCGCAGTGCGTACTGGTCTTGCAGGAGGACGCAATGGTGCCGGCTGACCAATTCACTGTCAGGGCGGAATTGGCAATCGGTCTCGCGCCCAATCAGAAACTTGTCATCCGCAACTGAGAACCGTTGTCCGGCACTGGCTCCGCTTTCTACATGCAACTCGGCATTCATTGCACACTGCCCTCCCTAAACCGTTCGACGACCGCGAAATGAGGACGAGAACGCAAGACGATGCAGAATAATGACGGGCGAGTCGAATCATCGGATGGCGCTCAGTGTACCGGCTAGGTGATTGGTTTCCAATCTCAGCGCGAATTCCTATCGAGAATTCAGCCGCCACCGTGACCGGTATGCATCGCGAACACTACTCCACCACGCACGCCAGCTCCCGCAGCGCCGCGGAAAGCACCGGCTGTGGACAAGACCAGACCAGAAAGAACATTGCTTCGCGCACCGAGCGCTCTGCCGCATGTCCCTGCACGTAGCCAGCCCCTTTGCAGGCGGCGAGATGCGCCTGAGTGGCGCGGAGCACCAGCGAATTAGCTCGCTGCCTGAGCGACTCGGCGTTCATACCAACGTCGGTTGTCAGCGTCTGGTCGCTCGCCACACTCCGCAGATCATCCGAAAGTCGCTGCCTTTCGAGTGCCAAAGGCTCGTGAATCTCAACCAGATCGGGGCGACGCTGGGCTTCTTCACCCAGTCGCCGAGTCGCCGCTTCGGCCAAGCCGCAGGCCAATGCCGACGTCGTGAACGATCCGGGACCGCCTCCCTTGCCCTGCTTCATCACCTGCTCGACGGGTCCGGCAACCAGAAACAGATCTTCGATCTCCACGTCATCCAGCGCGACCGAACCGGTCTGCGATGCGTTGAGCGCCATCAGCCGAACCGGATCCTGAGCGGACACACCGGAAAGCGCCGTAGAAATCACGGCCAACACTTGACGACCATCGGAACAAGTTCCGCCCGTCACGATGTAGTCGGCGTAAATTGCGCCGGTCACCCATGGAATGGTTCCATTGAACACCCAGCCGGCGTCCGACTTCTCAACGCGCACCGCCGGCTCTTGGATATGCTGCCGCGAGGTCGTCAGATGCGAGACGCCGACGGTGGCAAACCGCTCACCGCTGCACAGCGCCGGCAGGATCTCGGACTTCAGGTCATCGTTGCCTGAGGCGGCGATCCGCAAACAGGCGCCGTTCCGCTGAGTCAGCACGAAAGTGGTCACCAAGCACGCACCGGCGAGCCTCTCATAGCCGCAGATCAGGTCGCCGGACGAAATGTCCGAACCGCCGTAGGTGTTTGGAATCACCCATCCCAACACGCCCCCCTCACCCAGTCTCTGAAACTGGGCCCCAGGCCACGCATCATCGGCGTTCAACTCACCAGTCGTCTCCGCAAGGTCGGCACACAGTGTCTCGAAGTCGGAGCCCGCGAAGGCTGGCTTGTAATCTGTAGAGTCGCTCATGCCGTGAGAATCCAGGTACGAAGGCCGACGGTTCGACGCAAAGTCGTTGAATCTGCTGTGGCCCTCATTCTAGCGCAGTTTACAAATTTCCGTAACTGGTCCCGGCTCGCGGGGATCGTGAGTAGTAGCACGACGCGCAGACACTCAACCAAGTCCGTCCGCGACCGGGATCTAGTCATCGACGTCAACGCGCTCTGCAATGGTCTGCCATGCCAGCAACGCATCCCGGGTGGCACCAACGTCGTGGACGCGCAAGATATCGGCTCCCTGCATAGCCGCTGCTATCGCCACTCCCAGCGATCCCGAGTTTCGCTCTTCGACCGGACGCCCCAGGACCTTGCCGAGGAACCGCTTGCGGGAGTGACCGATCAACACCGGGCGCCGCAATTCGCGAAGCCGCCGAATGCTGGATAGAATCTCCAGATTGTGCGCGGCGGTCTTGCCGAATCCGATGCCGGGATCGATCACAATCCGCTCGGCTGCGATGCCCTGTTCTTGAAGGTCGGCAAGACGCCGATTCAGGTGATCGCGAATATCTTGCACCACGTCTCCGTACTGCGGATCCTCCTGCATCGTCTGCGGAGTCCCTTGAATGTGCATACACACTACGCCGGCGCCGGCTTCGCCGCAGACCGCCGGCATCTGCGGATCGAATGTCAGCCCTGAGACGTCATTGACGATGGTGGCGCCCGCCTCCAGAGCCTGCCGGGCGACCTCCGCTTTGGTCGTGTCGATGGAGATCGGGACCGACGTCTCACGCACCAGGCGCGCAACAACGGGAATCACGCGCCGCAACTCTTCTTCACGCGATACCGGCTCAGATTGCGGTCGCGTCGACTCTCCCCCCACGTCCAGCAGATCGGCACCGGCAGCTTCCAGTCCAAGGGCGTGAGCAACGGCCGCCTCGGAATCGAGGAACTGTCCCCCGTCGGAAAAACTGTCCGGGGTTACGTTGACGATCCCCATCAGCAACGGCAGACGCCCTAATTCGTAATGCCGGTCCCCAAAGGACCAACGCAGGATTTCAGGTGTCAGTTGCGCTCGACCGGCCGTGGCTCGCATAGGTCTTTTCAAACTTGAAGGGGGTTGGTGTGACTACCGATGGCTCTCGAGCAGCATTCGGTTTGAGGCCGAATATCAGCGTCCGAAAACGTGTGTTTCGCCGCTAATTCGAACACGCAATTGTAGCCGAAATCATGTAGCAAAAACTCAACGTGAGTGCATTTGCGGCACAGAGCGCCCCGACTTTGGCAAACCGGCCCTGACTCACGCAAATGCACTTCGCCGCCCCATCATCCACGGTTTATGTTCATGCTGTGGGACGCCCAGTTCCGTGTAGCTCACGCGACGACCGACGGGCAGCCGTCGACCCAGATGCGTTGATGGGGGAGTCGCAAGCTCTCACGGTGGACGTCTAGAAGTACCCGCATTTGGTCATTTGTGGAGAACTGAAGATGACTCGCAAACTGCTTTCTTTGGCTGCCGCCGCGGCAGTCCTCGGCATGACCCTGCAAGCCGACGCCGGCCTGTTTGGTCTGTTCAGCCACCACGACGATTGCTGCGCGCCGGCCTGCTGTGAGCCGGAACCGTGCTGCGCTCCGGAACCCGCCTGCTGTGCTCCCGCGCCGACCTGCTGTGGTTCGGCTCCAGTGGATGCCGCTCCAGTGCCGGCTCCGGCCGAAGAACATGCTCCGGCTCCGCCGGAAGAAGCCCCGGCTCCAGAAGCCTGATTCCAGGCCGAAGAACTGCCGGATTTTCGGTCGACTCAATCCACGAGACGACCGCACTTCTCAATGCGAGCCCGTTTTCGTCTGCAAACGGGCCCGCATTTTTTCTGCGCAACAGGTCATGGCGCAGGCTTGGAAATCAGCCGCAACCTGCGCTGGCTGGGCTGATACACATACACCGCGCGCTCTGGAAAAAGCCGCGCGATCTCGACCAATGAGCGGCCTTGAGGCCGCTTGCGGCCGTAGATCACGTCCCGTTCCAGACCCGGCGAGTTGGCAACATAATCGATGTGCTGTTGCGAAGTATCGTGCTCAATCAGCACCAGTGCCGGACGCTCCTGCACGTACTTTCGGACGATGACCGCCAGACTCAGGTACTTCTTTCGGGAGTACACGATGCTGTCCACTCCGTCGTTCAGCCGCGACCTACCCCATAACGGCTGCAGCGGCACGAACGTGGGCAACATGGCCGCCAACACAACCGCCCCCCACCAAACCGGCATCAGCGGACGCTCGATCGCCTGCCAGCCATGACACAGAGCGGCCGTGGCACCCCCGAAAATCAGCAGCCAAGGTACAGCCGTTTCGAACACGTAGTGCCAGTGCATGATCCCGACGTACCAATACGGCACGTGGGCGGCGTGCAGCGTGAGGATCGATGCCCCAATCAACCACCAACGGCCGTCCCGCGGTGCGACGGCCATGAGGAACACGACGAACGCCATCGCCAACGGAATAATTCCCAACGACCAGCTCAAACTCGTGACGAACCGGACCACGACGTTGCGGGCCGCCATGGCCGGAGTCAGATTCTCCGCCCAACGATCGTAATTCTCGAGCACCTTGGGACCGAGGTGCTGTTCTCCCCGCACCACGTTGTTGAACCCGTACACGTGCCGGGGCGTGTAGATGTCTGTGTAGAGCTGATAGGGGGTCGTCCAACCGCTACCGGTGATTGCCTGGTTGTAGAAAAACAACAGGATCAACCCCGCCAACAACGGCGCCCCCATCGCCAGCACAACACGCGTCCTCTTTCCCCAGGAGCCCGCCGACTTGCCGGGCATCAATCCCAACCACCAACACACGAACCAAATGCCGAACGGCAGGGCAAACCCGGCGGCCGTCATGGGCCGGCACAGCATGGCGAACGCCAACCCGGCACCGGCCACCAGTGCCGAACCCCAACCGTGTGTCCGCATCATTCTCAAGAACGCGAACAAGAATAGCGTCAATCCGACCAGTGCCGGATGATGCGCCAACAACAGATTGCTGAATAGCCCCAGACCGGGAGACAACGCCGTCAGCAGACCCGCGGTGAAGCCCGCCAGGTTGCCTCCCAGCTCTCGTCCTGCCCAGAACACAAAACATGCCGAGATCGCCCCCGCCAACCAATGACCCCAGTAGGGATTGCCTAACGCCAAGAACGGCGCAATCCATGCACCCGCTCCGGGAAAGTATCGACTCACAAAACGCCCGTTGTCATTGAGCACATGCATTTGATCGAACAGTTCAGGCGCCGCTGCGCTGCTGGGAAACCACAACCGCCCGGCCAGCAAAGTCTCGGCCTGAAACACGTAGCTGTACTCGTCGTGATAAGCGGGCGGCATGTTGGCAAACCGCGAGCCAATTCGCTCACTCATTGCCAGCGACACGCTGGCCACCAGCAGCGACAGCACAATGGCTCTGCGAAGCACCCCGCGCCCCTCCCCAACGGCAGGCTTGGTCTGTGGACCAAACCAGTTGTGCCACCACGCGGTAACAGCCCCAACCTCGAAGAGCGGCCGTCGCATGATCCAGAACAGGGGCAGCAGCAGAAACAACCACAAGAACGGCGTCGTATCGACATTCACGCCGACGTACCATTCGCCGGCGGGAACGCCATTCTCCGCGTTCTCGAAGAGTCGCGCCACTTCGTACCAAATCGCGATGCCGACTCCGACCGCCAGCCCACAGAGTTGGGCAATCCAGAGTCGCCGGTCCGCGGCAGACGGGCCGGCAGCCACCGGCTGTTGGGGCGCGGCCTGTTCACCGTCGCTATCCGCCTTCCGCTGCTGATTGGGGGCCATTGAGCTCCGCTTTGCCTCGCGCTTGACGCAATCTGTCTGCTAGAATCATACTCGCCACAGGGGGCCAGCAGAACCGGGAGAAATCGTGCCGCGCGTTGCGCTGATCACGGGCATCTCAGGTCAGGACGGATGTTATCTGACCGAGTTGCTCCTCGAAAAAGGCTACGAGGTGCACGGGACCATACCGGTACCCGCCGCCGACGGACCGCCGGACGGGGCGCAGGTCCACGTTCTGGACCTCTCCGACTGCAGCAACTTGGGACCCCTGTTGGATGAAGTCCGGCCCGACGAAGTCTACCATCTCGCCGCTCAAAGCAACGTCCGCCTCTCGTTCGATCTGCCGGTTCACACTGCTGAGGTAACCGGCGTCGGCGCCGTCCGCGTATTGGAATCGATCCGGCAGCACCAGCAGCGTACCAGCCGCAAGGTTCGCTTCTACCAGGCCTCATCCAGCGAGATGTACGGCCGCGTCGATGAGTCACCCCAGAACGAACACACGCACTTTCATCCTCGCAGTCCCTATGCCTGCGCCAAGGTCTTCGCCTATTGGCAGACGGTGAACTATCGCGAAGCTCACGGAGTGTTTGCCTGCAACGGCATCTTGTTCAATCACGAGTCGCCCCGCCGGCCGGCCAAGTTCGTAACCCGCAAGATCTCCCAATCGGCGGCACGCATCAAGCTGGGGCTGCAAGAGGGCTTGGTGCTGGGCAACATCGACGCCCAACGCGATTGGGGTTTCGCCGGCGACTACGTTGAAGCTATGTGGCGAATGCTCCAACAAGACCAGCCGGACGACTACGTCATCGCCACTGGCGAAACGCACTCCGTGCGCGACTTTTTGCAGGAGGCATTCGCGTATCTTGATCTGGACTGGCGGGACTGTGTCGAGATCGATCCGCATCTCTTCCGGCCTGCCGAAGTAGACGTCGTGTGTGGTGACGCCGGCAAAGCCCGCCGGGTGCTCGATTGGAAGCCAACCGTCACTTTCCCCGACCTCGTGCGTCTGATGGTCGACTACGACGTCGAATTGGCACGGCGGGAGATGTCCGCCCCGGACTCTCCAGTAGGAACGCAACGATGAACGCCTCCGATTCCGACCCGGCTGCCAAGAGCGACGTCAACATCTTCTTCCGGCTCTCGGCGCTGGCGGTGGCCGCATTCATCTTCACCATTCTGGCACTCGTGGCCGCCATGTTCGGCAACCCGCAAGCGCCGCCGGCCCGGCTGCTGAAGGCTTACGGCGGAATCATGATTGCCGCCGAGGTTGGTGTGATCTTGTTTACGGCGTTCGTGGCAATGGCCGTCGACCGCATTCGTTCATTGCGCATCGCCGCTGCTGCCGAGAGTGCCGAGCAGCAAGCCCAACCGACCGCCTCAATCGAAGACCCGGCATCCTGACATGGCCGACGATGTCCGCGAAGAGATCGAACGTCTCCGCGACGAGATCAATCGCCACAACTATCTCTACTACGTCGAGACTCGACGCGAAGTCACCGACCTCGAGTTCGACCAGTTGCTGAAGCGACTGGAGCAACTCGAACGCGAACACCCCCAATTCGATTCTCCCGACAGCCCCACCCACAAGGTGGGAGGCGAACCGATCGAAGGATTCGAGACGGTCGAGCATCGCCTGCCGATGCTGTCGATCGACAATGTCTACGATGAGAATGCGCTGGGCGAATTCGACGCCCGCGTTCGCAAGCTGCTCGAAGACGAGCCCCTCGAGTATTGCGTCGAGTACAAAATCGACGGCGTGGCCCTGTCGTTGATCTACGAAGACGGCGCCCTCAAGCAAGCCACCACCCGCGGCGACGGCCGTCGGGGCGACGACATCACGCACAACGCCCGCACATTAGGCGGCGTCCCGCTGCGGTTGCGCGGCGACAACATTCCCAAGGTCCTCGAGATCCGGGGAGAGGCCTACATCAGCAACTCCGACTTCGTCCAGCTGCAGACCGAACAGAAGGAACGCGGCGAGACGCCTTACGCCAATCCTCGCAATACGGCGGCCGGTGCACTCAAACTACTCGACCCCAAGCTCTGCAAAGCGCGAAAGGTCAGCTTCCTGGCACACGGCATCGGCTACCACGAAGGTGCGGAATTCAACAACCACATCGAGTACCTGCAGGCCGTCCGCGAGATGGGGATTCCCAGCACGCCTAATGTCGAAGCTCGTACGTCGTTCGAAGAAACACTGGCCCACGTGCAGACCATGGTCGAGCACATGTACGATCTGGACATCGAAGTCGACGGACTGGTGCTCAAGGTCAACGACTTCGCCCAGCGCGAGCAATTGGGCGCGACCAGCAAAAGTCCCCGCTGGCTGATCGCCTACAAGTGGGAGAAGTACGAGGCGGTGACCCGCACAGAGAACATCGGGATCAGCGTGGGCAAGACCGGCGTGTTGACGCCGTTCGCCATGCTGGAACCGGTCGAAATCGCCGGCACCACCGTCTCGCGGGCCAGCCTGCACAACAGGGACGAACTCAAGCGGCTGGGCATCCGCATTGGTGATTGGGTAACTGTCGAAAAGGCCGGCAAGATCATCCCGCACGTCGTCCGCGTCGAGGAACACCGCCGCGACGGCTCGGAACGACGGTTCCGGTTTCCCAAGAAGTGCCCGGACTGCCGCAGCGAAGTCGTCCAAGACGAAGGGGGCGTCTATATCCGCTGCCCCAACCCGAATTGCCCGGCGCAGCTCCGCGAGAGCCTCTCGTTTTTCGCATCACGCGGCGCCATGGACATCGAGGGGCTGGGCTACAAACTGGTCGAGCAACTCGTCGCCAGCGGACTCGTCGCCGGATTGGCAGACCTTTTTCGCCTCAAAGATCGTCGCGACGAGTTGTTGAACCTGGAGCGGATGGGGCAAAAATCGGTCGATAATCTGCTGGCGGGGATCGAAACCTCAAAGGGGCGGCCGCTTTGGCGGCTGCTGACCGGCCTCAACATCAGGCACGTCGGTAGCAGCAACGCCCAAGTGCTGGCCAACCGCTTCGGCACGCTCGATGAGATCATGGGGCGGACCGAAGAAGACCTGGCCGACGTCGACGAAATCGGCCCCGTCATCGCCGCGTCCGTGCATGCGTTCTTCGCTTCAGATCCGAACAAGCAGATGGTCGAAGAGCTTCGCGAACACGGTCTCAATTTCGGCGAGCCAATTTCCGCCGACGAAGCCCAACCGGCCGGCCCGCTGGCCGACAAAACGCTGGTTGTGACCGGCACGCTCACGCGTTTCAAGCGCGACGAAATCAAAGAGTTCATCCAACAACACGGCGGCAAGCCGGCCGGCAGCGTATCGAAAAAGACCGACTACCTGGTCGCCGGCGAGAACGCCGGCAGCAAACTCGACAAAGCCCGCCAACTCCAAGTCCCCATCCTCACCGAAGACGATCTACTCAAACTCGTCGAAGGCGATGGGATGTCGTAGGCACACTGCATGTGCCGTTGATCGAGGCCAGCGAACGATCGGGAGGGCACACGGAGTGTGCCTGCTACAACGACAGTAGCTGTAGGGTGCGTGCTCGCACGCACCACCAAGGGTCCACCAATCGCGGATCACCCCAAGGCAAGAGGCGCGTGCGAGCACACACCCTACATCCTTGTCTGATTTTCAACTTCGTGCACTTCGTGGCTTTGTGGTTCACAACCCAACCAACGTTGCGAACGGTGAAGCGAATCAAACGGATTGACCACAAAGCCACAAAGGTCACGAAGCTGAATAGAGCAACGCGAGAGCCAAATCCAAGGTACAGGCTTTGGTCGTGCGCGACGGCCGCTCCGTGCCTCTGCGGTTCACCCTCATCTCGAACATTGGTTTTCTACTAATTTATTAGTGACGCTCTCTTGACATCCCGAAGCAAGATGCGCACAATCCTCCTAATCAATTAGTAATGGAGACGCCATGCCGCGGCCCGCATCCAAACACCCCACGGAACTCGAACTCGAGATTCTGAAGATTCTTTGGCGGGACGGGCCGGGCACCGTGCGACAGGTCCGCGAGGCCCTCGAAGGCCAGCGGAAACTGGCGCACACCTCTGTCATGACCATCCTCGGCATCATGGCCGACAAAGGTTACGTGCGGCGCAAGGAGTTGCCCGCCGGTTACGTCTACAGCGCCCGTGTCACGCAGCGCAAGACCGTCCGACAGATGCTGGGTGACGTCGTGCAACGCGCCCTCGACGGATCGACCTTTGATGCTATGACCCACCTACTCGACTCAGCCGAACTCGATGACGAAGAGTTGAAACAACTCCGCCGACTGCTCCGCGACAAACAGAAGGAGACCGAGCGATGACCGATTGGCTGCTAAAGCACCCCTGGTTCACCGACCGTCTTGCCGATGCCTTGTGGCACTCCCTGTGGATCGGCGGCCTGCTGGCAATCGCCGCCCTGGTGGTCGCGAAACTCGCCTTTCGCAGTTCGGCCACCGGACGCTATTGGACTTACTGCACGGCAATGCTCTGCATTGGGTTAGTGCTGCCGGTGACCAGCATGTGGCTGCCCGATTCGAGCAATTCGGACAGTGCCGTCTCGGCATCATCGCTGGAACAGCCGGCGGATGCCGACTTGGCCACTAGCCCCGGAGTGCCGGGTGCCGGTCCATCGACGCAAGTTTCACAGACGTCGATGGATGCAAACGAATCGCAGTCAGTCGCCGGCGCTCGCGCCCACGTCGAACGAGAACCGGCGAGCCCACCGGCACCGGTCTTCTGGGAGATCGCGGCCGAGTGGATCGGCGAATGGAGACAACACGGGCACACGATTTCCGTCGTTTACACACTAGGACTCGGACTGATGCTGGTGCGATTGCTGGTGGCATTCGGTCGCGGTGCAATCTATCGCAGCACAGCCGAGCCGGTCGTCGAGGAGTCGCAACTACGATTGCTCGACCGGGCGGCAACCCGCATTGGCCTCACATACAAACCGAGATTCACCAGCACCCGCCAGCTCGGCGTACCCTGCGTCTCGGGGCTGTTGCGGCCCACGCTTCTCTTTCCAGCGGCAGCGCTCAGCGGCCTCACACCAGACGTCTTGGAACTGCTGCTGCTTCACGAGCTAGCACATCTGAAACGCAAGGATCACTGGGTCCTGACCGGCCAGTTGATCGTGGAAACGGTCTGCTTCTATCACCCGGCGGTCTGGCTGCTATCGCGGCTGATTCGCGTCGAACGCGAGCACTGCTGCGATGACATCGTGCTCGCCTCGAAAGCCAACCCGATGGACTACGCCGACGCCCTGCTCTCCACCGCGGAGCTGTGGCGAGAGTTCGGTTCTACAGCACCGCTGGCGACGGTTCTGGCAGCCGTTGGACCGCGTCGATCCAAGCTTCGATTCCGACTGGAGCGTATCCTGGGTACCACCCATTCGACACCCATGCTGGTGCACAGCTGGCCGCTGGCGCTGCTTGGCCTGCTGTTCGTGACAACCGCCATTGCCACCACTTACGCCGGCAACACGCCCGAACCCCTCGCAGCCCCGGCTATTGGCGAAACCGAATCGCAGCCATCGCCGGCTCTTGCGGTGCCGCTGGAGACCCCGCCCGCTGCAGTGCCAAGCGAAACCGTCCAGCCCAACGAAATCGAACCGGCCGTCGCGCCCGGCGATCGATTGGCGCAGGGCCGACGGCGGCGAATCCCAGCGGGCACGACCATGCTGTCTCACGTGGACGACACCGCCGAGGCTCAAAAGAGCATTGCGGCCTCCGGACACGCGGTCCACTTCGAGCACGACGGGAAAACCACGTTTGTCGAGGCCATCGAAATCTTCGGCAGCCGATACGGCACGCCCCGGCCGCCACGCGACGACTTTTTCCTCTACCTGCTTGACGAGAATTTCGAGATCGTGGGCGAGGTGAAGTTTCCATACTCGCTGATTCCGCGCGGCAAACTGAATTGGCGAACCCTACGGACCCCGTCGGTCGAAGTGCCGCAATCGTTCTACGTCGCCTTGGCATTCAATCCGCACCGCACCAAAGGCATCTATCTCGGACTCGACGACAGCGTCGACGAATCGCATTCGTGGACGGGGTTGCCAGATGACGGCTTCGAGAAGCGGAGCGAAGCTTCCGACTGGATGGTCCGCGTGCACGTGACCGACAAGCCAAGCCGGCGAGAGGGCGTGCGGACTCTCGCCAGCCGCAAGAAACCGTCGCGACGGCGCGACCCATTCGAAGGCGCCATTGAGGTGCTTTACGACGAAGGCCCATCGAGCGGCAAACAGAGTTACGGTGGATCCGGCCCGGCGCTCGAGCTGGCATTGAGTGATGCGCTACCGGACGGAACCGACCTCGCCAACGTTCAGCTGACAGGCGTCCGCATCTATGGCAGTCGGTACGGTTCGGGATTCAATCCCGACCGCGCGAAAGTGCACATTGCAATTCTCGACGATCAGGCCGTTACCGTTTGGCGACACGACGCTGCCTACTCGCTGTTCGGATACAAACCGAAGTGGGTCGACATCGCGTTCAAAACGCCGGTCAGCATCGCCGAATTCGTGTCGGCCGGCCAGACGCTGACCATCGGCGTGGATCCTGAGGCAACTGGGCGCAAGGGTCTCTACTTCCATTACACCGAGCAATCCGGCGAACAAGCACACTCGAAGGGATTCGTCCCGGGTAAACGTTTCTTCGACGTGGAGAATCGCGACTGGATGATTCGCACGTACTTCACGGTGGAGGAGACGGACTAAATTCGCGGGACCGGCGGGCTGCCCGGCCGTGGAATCCGAAATAGTCGGTGAGCCACTCGCGCGTCAGGTCCTGTCCGGCAGACTCATCCTTACCCAGAAAGTTTTACAAAAGTGTGAAAGGATTCCCATGCTGCGGTCAGGTGGGATTTCCGTAAGTGCTGGTTGAGTTTGGTTGTAGGCGAGGATGTGT